>ENA-OPZM01000084-OPZM01000084.1-human-gut-metagenome-genome-assembly--contig:-NODE-84-length-37489-cov-4.120042_pt1 | contig 37489 bp, 44 predicted proteins | sample MGYA00242478_ERZ504493 | MGnify/ENA primary metagenome ERZ504493 (study PRJEB26092, sample SAMD00036227) | human gut metagenome | host: Homo sapiens | study: EMG produced TPA metagenomics assembly of... | reverse complement strand
TGTGTTCCGGTTCCGTGTGCATTGATATAATCTACCTGCGCCGGTGCAACACCTGCTTCCTTCATGGCATTTTCCATAGCACGTGCGGCGCCGCTTCCGTCCTCGGCCGGAGATGTGATATGGAATGCGTCTGCAGTTGCACCGTATCCCACAACCTCTGCCAGGATATTGGCATTTCTCTTTTTGGCATGCTCCAATTCTTCCAGAACAACCACACCTGCACCCTCGCCCATTACAAAACCGCCTCTGTCTTTATCAAACGGAATGGATGCACGCAGCGGATCTTCACTTGTACTCAGTGCAGTAAGACTTGCAAAGCCCGCGATACCGATAGGGCAGACAGCTCCCTCTGTACCACCGGCGAGCATTACATCTGCATCACCATACTGAATGGCACGAAAAGCATCTCCGATGCAATGTGTTCCTGTCGCACATGCTGTTACCACGTTGGTACATTTTCCCTTTGCACCGGTAGCGATAGAAACATTTCCGGCTGCCATGTTTGTGATCATCTTCGGAACAAGAAGCGGATCCACTCTTGAAGGACCTTTTTCCATAAGCTTCTTCTCATTGGTCTCGGTAGCCTGAAGACTTCCCACACCGGAGCCGATGATAACGCCTACCATGTAAGGATCTTCCTCTTCCATCTTAAGCCCGGAATTTTCCATGGCTTCCAGTGCAGCTGCTACAGCATACTGGGAAAAAGGCTCCATTCTTCTTGCAGTCCTTGGATCCATGCGATCCTTTGCCACAAAATCTTTAAGCTCTGCTGCCAGTGTTGCCTTGTATCCGGTCGTATCAAAACGGGTGATCGGTCCGATCCCCACCTTTCCTTCTTTTACTCCGTTCCAGAAGCTTTCCACATCATTTCCGATCGGTGTTACTGCTCCAAGTCCTGTTACTACTACTCGTCTTTTCATCAATCTATCCTCCTGACTCCGGGGAGCCTCCTTTACATTGCCATTCCGCCGTCTACGCGAAGTACCTGTCCTGTGATGTAACGTGCACCGTCTGATGCCAGAAATGCGGCTGCCTTTGCCACGTCTTCTGCTGTTCCCATGCTTCCCATGGGGATAGATGCCGCAATATTTTCTTTTACTTTGTCAGAAAGCACGTCTGTCATGTCTGTTTTGATAAATCCCGGTGCAATGGCGTTGACCGTGATTCCTCTGGATGCCAGCTCCTTTGCCGCGGATTTTGTAAGACCGATGATCCCGCTTTGGATGCCGCATAATTGGCCTGTCCTGCATTTCCACGAAGTCCTACCACCGATGAAAGGCTGATGATCCGTCCGCTTCTCTGCTTCAGCATCATTCTGGACACATGACGGATGCAGTTGAAGGTTCCTTTCAGATTGATGTCAACAACTCTGGAAAAATCTTCCTCACTCATTTTCATGAGAAGTCCGTCCTTCGTAACTCCGGCATTATTTACCAGAATATCAACACGTCCGTATTTCTCTGCAACGGCTTTAAAAAAAGCTTCACATGCATCAAAATCTGCCACATTGCACTGCAGGATATCTGCCTGGCCACCGGCTGTCTCGATATCTGCTTTTGTTTCCCGGGCTTTTTCTTCTGAGCGTTATAATTGATCACTACAAGATTTCCTGCTTTTGCAAGTTCCAGGGCGATGGCTTTCCCGATTCCACGTGCACCGCCTGTTACGACTGCGATTTTTTTCTCTGACATATGAATTCCTTTCTGATGTTATGCGGTCGTCCGTGATCCGCATTTGTTACCTGGCATTTCTGTCTGCTGCCCTATGCCAACTTTACTTTTGATTCTTTATCTGTTTTTCCAATATTTATACCAGTTCCCGGCAGACCTTCTCTGCATCTTCTACGGTCTGGATGTTATATACTTTTACATTTCTGTCGATCTTTCTCATAAATCCGGCAAGGGTTCTTCCCGGTCCGATCTCAATAAATGTATCTACTCCCTGACGGATCATATTTTCCACACTCTGCTGCCAGCGCACGGAAGAAGAAATCTGTTTTTCCAGAAGTGCTTTTGTTTCCGCCGGATCTTCCACATACTCTGCGGTCACGTTTGTCACATACGGGATTTTAAGTTCATGAAGTGTGACACCCTCCAGAACCTTTCCCAGTTCTTTTCCTGCAGTGGCAAGCATTGCGGAGTGGAACGGTCCGCTGACATTTAACGGGATCACTCTTCTTCCTCCGGCTGCCTTCAGCTTTTCAGAGGCTTCCTCAACTGCTTCCGCAAGGCCTGTGATCACGATCTGGCCGGGACAGTTGTAGTTTGCAATACTTACATCTGCAATGTCTGCAAGCACTTCCTCGATCTTCTCTGTCTCCATTCCCATAACTGCTGCCATGCTTCCCTTACCTGCCGGAACTGCCTGCTCCATAAGGATTCCTCTTTTTCTCACGGTAGTAACAGCATCCTTCAGTTCCATGCCGCCGGCAGCTTCAATAGCGCAGTACTCGCCAAGGCTTAATCCTGCGGTTACATCCGGGTGAAGTCCCATCTCCTCTACCACCTTCTCCATGGCAAGACAGGTGGTGACCAGTGCAGCCTGTGTATATTCAGTCAGGTCAAGCCTGTCATTTTCTTCAAAGCAAAGTGCTTTCATATCCAAATCCAGCCACTTGCCGGCAGAGTCGAAAACATCCTTTGCTGTATCGTATTTCTCATAAAAATCTTTTCCCATTCCGGCCTTCTGTGCACCCTGGCCCGGAAAGATGAATGCTGTTTTTCCCATTTATTATTCCTCCACAAGAAAGCTGTTTTTCTTTACAGTCTCTTTTGTCTCTCTGATCAGTCTTGCCATCAGCTCCTTACAGGTCGGTACATCCTTTACCATACCTGCGATCTGTCCGGACATAACGCTTCCGGTTTTTACATCGCCATCAACAACAGCCTTCCTGAGACCACCAAGTGTCAGCATTTCCAGTTCCTCAAAGGATGCGCCTGCTGCTTCTTTCTCCAGATATTCCTTTGTCATAGGGTTTCTTAAGGTACGGACCGGATGACCTGTGGTACGGCCGGTTACTCTTGTGTCGATATCTCTGGCTTTCAGAAGGAACTGTTTGTAATTCTCATGTACGTGACATTCCTCTGTTGCCACAAATCGGGTTCCCATCTGTACGGCTTCTGCACCCAGCATAAAGGCTGCCGCGATCCCACGACCGTCTGCAATTCCACCTGCTGCAATTACCGGGATCTTTACTGCATCCACGACCTGCGGTACCAGCGCCATAGTGGTTGTCTCACCGATATGTCCGCCGGACTCGGTTCCCTCTGCTACCACTGCATCTGCGCCACAGCGCTCCATTCTTCTTGCAAGAGCTACAGATGCAACAACCGGGATCACCTTTACTCCGGCAGCTTTCCATGCTTCCATGTATTTTTCCGGGCTTCCGGCACCGGTTGTTACTACCTTGATGCCTTCTTCTACTACGATCTTCGCAACCTCATCGGCACTCGGACTCATCAGCATGATGTTTACACCAAAAGGCTTATCTGTCAGTTTTTTCGCCTCACGGATCTGCTCACGTACCACTCTGCCGGTGCATTTGCAGCTGCGATCAGTCCCAGGCCGCCTGCCTCGGATACTGCTGCCGCAATGTGATGATCTGCCACCCAGGCCATACCGCCCTGGATGATAGGATACTCAATACCAAGTAATTCTGTAACTCTTGTTTCATCTTTTACCTCCGGAAAATTAAATCAAGCGGATAAAAGCATCCGCGGTTTATTTGGTTCCACTCTTATTTTCAACATTCCATTAACAGGGGCTTTAATACTCGATCAGGCTTGCTCCATACGTCAGTCCGCCGCCGAAGCCTGCAAGGACCAGTCTGTCACCCCGCTGCAGTTTTCCGCTTTTTTTCACCTCATCCAGGAGGATAAGAAGACTTGCGGAAGAAGTATTGCCGTATCTGTCCATATTCATAGGAAACTTGGAAATGTCTTCGCCCAGCCTCCTTGCTGCGGAACGGATGATCCGCTCATTTGCCTGATGGAGAAGATAATAACTGATATCTTCACAGGAAACCTTCTCTCGGGAAAGAAGCTCCTTCACAGCCTCCGGTACCTTGCTCACGGCAAAGCTGAACACTTCCTTTCCGTTCATCTGTATGTAGGTTTCCTTTGCCTTCGGATCATTTTCATAGCGGATCTGATTTCTGCTCTGTAAGGTAAGTGCACCGCCTTTTTTCCGATGGAATGGGTTACCTGTGCATAGCTTCCACCCTCTTCTGCTCTCAGTACGACTGCTCCTGCACCATCCCCGAAAAGAATGCAGGTGCCGCGATCTTTCCAGTCCGTTAAACCGGACAGCTTTTCCGCACCAATCACAAGGACATTCCTGTATATTCCCTGGGCCAGATATGCCTGCGCTGTGTTCAGTGCCAGAAGAGATCCTGTGCAGGCGCCGTTCAGATCAAAGCAGGTAGCATTTTCCGCTCCGAGCCGCTCCTGCACCCCACATGCCACACAGGGCATGATCTCTGTTGGAGAAATGGTTGCCACAAGGATCAGATCGATATCTTCTGCCTTCATTTCTGCGTCTTCCAGAGCTCTTAATGCTGCCCCCGCTGCCATCGTCACAGTATCTTCGTCCTCTTTTGCAATATGTCTCTGTACCACACCGGTTCTTTCCCGGATCCACTGATCACTGGTTTCCACCATCTTTGCCAGATCGTTGTTATCCCACACTCTGTCCGGTGCCCAGGAACCGGTTCCGCATATTTTACCTGTCATATTTTTCTCCATGATATCTGTCTTAAATCAGTCTGTATAAATCTGTACTGCTGTTCTCTGAATTATCTTTTATCTTAAAATATTTTGATTATCAAATTATATCATCATAAAAGTATTTGTCAAGAAGGAATTTTTGAGCATCCTTTTATGAAAAAAAATAACAGCTGCCCAGGCGTAGAGTATTGGTCTCTCCTCTGTCCTGTGACAGCTGTCTTGTTTTTTTCAGACAAGTATTGTATTTATGGTTATTGCATTTATAGTTATTGCCTTCATAATTTTACTTCATCGCCCACTGTACTAGGCACACCACACCAATCTGCACCAGCAGTATCACCGGTACACCAATTGCAAATCTGGCTTTTCGGGTTTTGTGGTGAAAAAATCTCATGCCAAGGATCGCCCCGACGCTGCCACCGATGACAGCACTTAAGATCAGGTCTTCTCCGGGATCCGCCATTTATTACGACGTGCTTTCTGCTTGTCAACCCCGAAAAGCACAAAGGCCAGGATATTGACTGCAAGCAGATAATAATATATGTAATCATTCATGATAGCTCCCTCCAGGATCTGTGTCCTGTATTTCGGACAGTAACCGATTTATGTCTTCATTGCAGTTTGATGATCAGCACCGGTATGGGCGGATCATTGGGCCGGTTTGCATATTCCGACAGGATCACCAGATATTTATGAGGATCCAGCTGACGGATAAACACAAGCATCTCATCCCGTTCCTGATATCCCGTATCCCCGCCACTGTAAATGCAAAGTGTCATAAGTCCGCCTTTTTTCAGAAGCTTAAGTCCGCTTTCCACCGCTCTTTTGCTGCTGTCTGCTCTGGTTGCCACCGAATGGTCTCCGCCGGGAAGATATCCCAGATTAAAGGTGATGCAGGACACTGTTTCTGCTTCTGCATAAACATCCATATTCTCATGGGATTCCAGAAGAAGCTGATAATTTTCCGGACAGTTATCTCTTTTCAGGCGCTCCTCCGTATGTTCCAGTGCCTGCTTCTGAATGTCAAAAGCCAGAACCCGTCCCCTTTTTCCTGCAAGCTGGCTTAACAGAGCCGTGTCATTGCCATTTCCCATTGTTGCATCGATACAAATGTCTCCCGGCATGACCTGCTGCCGTATAAAATGCTGCGTGTATGCAGTGATCTGAAGATTTTTCATTTAAAAATCCTTTCAAAATTCTCTTACAGTTCATGATAATACGGACAGATATCCTCATAATGTCCGTCCTTCATATGGAACCCTTTCGAGATCACGCCAAGCTGGATAAATCCAAGTTTCTCATGATGATCTTCTTTATTTAAGCAGCTCCACATTCCGTCCGTCTCTTCGGATCACACCCTCATCCGAGAGATTTTTGATCTCCCGCATCATGGCACTCCGGTCCACACTTAAATACTGGGCCAGTGCAGTATAGGACATGGGCAGCTTGAATTTCCCGGCATTTTTTTCCGCAGCCAGAGAATGCAGATAGGCTATCAGCTTCTTCCTGGTGGAGGATCGTGAAAGCATGTATATCCGATCTGTCTGCTGTCCGGAACGAAGGGCCGTCATCTGCAGCAGATTACTGACCATCTGGCTGTGATGATGACAGGCATTTTCACAGCGCTTGATCACATGCTCATAATCAATAAACAGCACTTTCGTCACGGTAGTGGCACATACATAATAATGCTGGGAATCTGACGAAAGCAGAAACGGTTCGCCAAATACACTGTCCTTATTCAATTCATCGATGACATACTCATTTCCATCCTCGTCACAGCAGTAGAGAACTGCTCTTCCCTCCTGGATCAGACCGATCTTTTTCATGGAGCTGGAATATTCCATTATGGTTTCTCCATTCTGAAAAACTTTCTCCCGGACTTTGAAGCAGACACGCATCCTTTCCTGTTCTTCGGGCAAAATATCCGTAAATAAAGTGATATGCTCCATAAATTTTCCTCCCACCGGCAAAATAATCTTCCGCATATCTGTACTTTTCTCTCTGCATCCAGGACTATGTAAGAGGACTCTCAAAGCAGATATCCGTATTTTATTTTGCTGCATGTTTCTGATTTTATACCAGCACGAAAAAAATGTAAAGTCTGGAATTTTTTTTCTGTTTTGTTGTATTTGCAACAGTTTTTGTTGTCGATTTCTGTTATATTTTTATCAAAGTTAAGAAACAAACAAAACCTGAAGCATATAAATAAATCCACCATAGAAAGAAAAGAGGAATCGCTCATGAAAATCACAGATACCATCAAATATGTAGGCGTTAATGATCATCAGGTTGACCTTTTTGAAGGCCAGTACAAAGTGCCGAACGGCATGTCCTACAACTCCTATGTGATCCTGGACGAAAAAATTGCGGTTATGGATACGGTAGATGCAAATTTTACTCACGAATGGCTTGATAATATCCAGAAAGTTCTGGGTGACCGGAAACCGGATTATCTGATCGTACAGCATATGGAACCGGATCATGCAGCCAACATCGCAAACTTCCTGAAGGCTTATCCGGACACCATCGTTGTTTCCAACAAAAAAGCCTTCGCCATGATGCAGAATTTCTTTGACCTGGATCTGGAAGGTCATCAGATCATCGTAGATAACGGCGGAACCCTTTCCCTTGGAAAACACAATCTGACTTTTGTATTTGCACCGATGGTTCACTGGCCGGAAGTTATGGTCACTTATGACAGCACAGAAAAGGTTCTTTTTTCCGCAGACGGCTTCGGAAAATTCGGTGCCCTGGATGCAGATGAACCATGGGACGATGAGGCAAGAAGATACTATATCGGCATCGTTGGAAAATATGGTGTGCAGGTGCAGAATCTTCTGAAAGTAGCCGCAACTCTGGATATCCAGACCATCTGCCCGCTCCACGGACCGGTTCTTACTGAAGATCTTGGACATTATATCAGTCTCTATGATACCTGGTCTTCCTATACACCGGAGGATGACGGAATCGTGATCGCCTACACTTCCGTTTACGGCCACACAAGAACAGCAGTCGCACAGCTTGCCGATAAATTCCGTGCCAAAGGATGTCCGCGTGTTCTGATCTATGACCTTGCAAGAGATGATATGTCCCAGGCACTGAGCGATGCTTTCCGTTACTCCAAGCTGGTTCTCGCAACCACCACATATAATGCAGGTATCTATCCGTTTATGAACGACTTTATTACCCGTCTGGCAGAGCACAACTTCCAGAACCGCACTGTAGGACTGATTGAAAACGGAAGCTGGGCACCGCTGGCAGCGAAGGTCATGAAAGAAATGCTTTCCAAATGCAAAAAGATCAACTGGCTGAATACCACAGTTAAGATCATGTCTGCAGTAAACGAAGAAAACCGCAGACAGATGGAAGCTATGGCTGATGAGCTCTGCCAGGAATACATTGCAAAAAGCGATGATCTTGCCAACAAAAATGATATGACCGCTCTGTTCCGCATCGGTTACGGCCTCTATGTGGTAACCTCCAACGATGGCAAAAAGGACAACGGTCTGATCGTCAATACCGTTACACAGCTTACCGACAACCCATATCGCGTGGCTGTCAACATCAACAAGGCAAACTACTCTCACCACGTGATTCAGCAGACCGGTATCATGAACGTAAACTGCCTGTCCACAGATGCTCCGTTCTCTGTTTTTGAGCAGTTCGGCTTCCAGTCCGGCAGAAGCACCGATAAATTTGCCGGCCAGAAAGTAAACCACTCCGACAACGGCCTGGTATTCCTGGACAAATATATCAATGCTTTCATGTCCCTGAAGGTAGAAAACTATGTGGATCTCGGCACTCACGGAATGTTCATCTGCAGCGTCACAGAGGCCCGCGTCATGAGCGATCAGGATACCATGACTTACACCTACTACCAGAAACATGTAAAGCCAAAGCCACAGACCGAGGGCAAAAAAAGGCTGGGTATGTAAAGTCTGCGGATACATCTATGAAGGCGATGAACTTCCTGAAGATATCATCTGCCCGCTGTGCAAGCATGGCGCTGTGGATTTTGAGCCGATCGAAGGATAAGGCAAAAATCTGGATCAGCTGATCTTATCCGGTTACAACTCCCTTGTTTTTACAAATTATAAACCTTATAAACTGCAAAAGACAGGTCTTTGAATGGCCTGTCTTTTTGCGGTATCGTTCTCTTCAATATCTTTTATTTCATCAGTCTGATAACCTGCTCTGCAGTATCTGCCAGATTCTGCTTTGCATTCTCATTTTTCATGGCCTCCTCCAGAGTTACCACTCCACGGAGGATCGGGAAAAAGGCATCGATTCCTGCATCGTTGCAGGCTCTTGCGTCACGCTGTACGGCACCTGCAAAGGCGATCACTTTTTTTCCATATTTCTTTGCAAGCTTTGCAACACCTACCGGCGCTTTTCCCATGGCTGTCTGTCCATCCATGCGTCCCTCACCTGTGATCACAAAATCCGCGTCTTTGATGTAGTCCTCAAGTTTTGTCTCATCCAGCACGATATTGATCCCGGATTCCAGAACTGCATCGGTAAAGGTCAGGAATGCAAATCCCATTCCGCCGGCGGCACCTGTTCCCGGATACTTTGGATCTGCTTTCGGAAAACGCTCCTTTGCAAGCTCTGCGTAGCACCCAGCCACTGATCCATGTCCTGGATCATCTCCGGTGTAGCACCCTTCTGCGGTCCGTAGATGGCACTGCATCCAAGCTCTCCGCAAAGAGGATTTGTGACATCGCAGGCAACACGGAATTTACATTCTGCAAGCTCCGGGATCACATAGGCATCTGTGATCTCTGTGATGTCTTTCAAGCCTCTTGCTCCCGGAAGGACCTGCTTTCCGTCTTTGTCCAGAAATGCATAGCCAAGTGCCTGAAGCATTCCCACACCACCGTCATTGGTGGCGCTTCCGCCGATACCCACAATAAATCTGCGGCAGCCTTTTTCGATGGCGTCCCTGATCACCTCACCGACACCGTAGGTTGTGGTATAAAGAGGATTTCTTTTTTCGTCCGGTACCTGCGTGATCCCTGCTGCACCGGCCATTTCGATCACTGCAGTCTTTGTGCTTTCGATGATGCCATACTCACAGATCACCGGCTCGCCAAGAGGCCCTGTAACCTTTACATACTCTGTTTTTCCGTTCATTCCTGCAACAAGGGCTTCCACGGTCCCCTCTCCACCGTCTGCCAGTGGTCTTACCTGAACTTCTGCGTCCGCATCCACACGATGGATACCTTCAGCGGCTGCAAAGCCTGCCTCCATGGATGTCATACTGCCCTTAAAAGAATCGATCGCTGTTACTACCTTCATTTTATTTTCCTCCTGTATGATTTTTATGTAAACCTGATATCCGTACTCTCCGTTCCATTCAAGCTTGCTTCTGTTTTTAATCATAATAAAATTAAGCATGGATGTATATATTATGTATACTATATTTTTTCTTTTATTTTTTATATTTTTTGTTATAAATAACATACTCAAATTGAATTCATAAACCATATATGATATACTGACCAAAAGAAAGCACCCTGTAGATCCTGTATTCTCATTTCGTTTACCTGCATAAATATAAAATCAGACCTTCCGTAATATAAATACTATCAGTCTTTCCAGGAGGATTCCATGATCACACACATCAGCCACACTCTTGCCCAGCAGATCGTCAACACGATCAAGGACGTCTGCAGTTACGATATCAATTTTATCAACCCGTCCGGCACCATTATCGCCAGTACAAACTCTGCCAGGATCGGAACCTATCATGAGATCGGACGGAAAGCTGCTGTAACCGGTACTACCATCGAGGTGGCTGAATCTGACAATTTTACAGGAACACGCCAGGGTATCAACATGCCTCTTTACCATGAAGACTGTCTTCTGGCTGTGATTGGCATCACCGGTTCCCCGGAAAAGGTACGCAAGTATGCCTTTCTGGCACAACGTATCACCAGCCTTCTGATCCGTGAGCAGGAGCTTGGCCAGTACAGCCGGCACCAAGCGGACAAAAAGCAGTTTGTCATCAGCTCTCTTCTCCATGGGGAGACCCAGAATCCGGAATATCTTCTGAAATGCCTGAGAGAATTTCAGATCGATCCGGACACGCCCAAACGGCTGATATTGATCCATACGTATCCGGCTGCTTCCGGCAGAAATCCTTCCGTAAAGATTGCCCGCAGATTCCGGAATCCTCAGAAAGTTCTGCTTCCCTGACAGATCCCGAAAATACAACTCTTTCTCCGGAATCCTCTCCACAGCCAGAAACTCCTGACTCAGACTCTGGCATCGGATCTGTTCTTTCGGAACATCAGATCCAAATTTTTTTCAAAACCGCCGGGATCACCCTGCACACCTTCCGCTATCCCGGAGATTATCTTGCTGTTGCAGACAATTCCAATTTTTCTGCTCTTTCCGCAGTGCTTCGTAATTTTGCCCAAAAGCATGCAGACACTCTGGCCATTGCAGTTGGAAAACCTGTACCTCTGTATCAGCTTGGACTTTCCCTGAATACTGCGGAAACTACCCTGAGGAGCCTTCACCAGCCCCTTACTGACAATATCTATACAGAAAATTATGCAGTTTTTGATGATCTCACTCTGGAAATCATTCTCTCTTCTGTGTCTCGGAAAGACCGCGAAGAATTTTTCGTAAAAACTATTTATCAGCTTTCCCCGGATGAAAAGGACCTTCTGCGAACTTATTTTTCCCTGGAAATGTCTCTGGCTGATACCGCAGAGAAGCTTTTTCTCCACAAAAATACTCTTCAATATAAATTAAACCACATTTATAAAAAATGTGGTCTCAATCCCCGGAAATTCCAGGACGCTGTTCTGTTGTATCTGGCACTGGAGCTGGAATGAACCAGCCATTTCACTATCCTTCACATGAAATCCAAACTCCTCCTCCAGTGGAATCTCCCTCGCTTCAATCCCCTCGATCTCCACAAAGCTCTGCTGAGAAAGGCGCTCTACCATCTCCCGGATTTCTTCTCTGGTTCCCTGTAATTCCATTTCCACACGATCATCCCAGAGATTCCGTACCCAGCCGGTCAGTCCCATGGACTGTGCAATATAATAAGAGCGGTAACGAAAGCCTACTCCCTGTACTCTTCCTGAAAAATAAAAATGTTTCCGAATCTTTTCCATCTGGCACCTCATATTTTCTGTCTTAACTATTCTGTCTCTGTATCTCCACCCGAAAGTCTCCCGCATCCGCCGCAGGAATATCATAACCAGATTATATAATATTTCTTTATAAATTGTAAAGTTATATCCTTCTGCCTATTGGAAACTATAATCATCTACGTTATAATAATTTTTATCAGAATAAAAAGAAATTTACTTTCTTTTTCAGAAAATATTTTCAACAAAATTTAACATCAGGAGGTAATGATCATGAATGAAAGCATCAAAAACCTGTTAGAACGCAGAAGCATCCGCGCCTACAAAAAAGAACTTGTTCCGAAAGAAACTCTGGATACGATCCTGGAAGCAGGAAAATATTCCCCCAGCGGCATGGGACAGCAGAGCACTCTTATGGTAGTGACACAGGATCCGGAGCTGGTTGCAAGGCTTTCCAAAATGAACGCAGCTGTTATGGGCAGCACCTCAGATCCGTTCTACGGCGCCCCAACTGTGATCATTGTCTTTTCCGACAGCAAAATGGGCACCTGTGTGGAAAACGGAAGTCTTGTGATGGGAAATCTCATGAATGCCGCACATGCTCTCGGCGTGGACTCCTGCTGGATTCACCGTGCAAGAGAAGTTTTTGACTCCGAGGAGGGAAAAGAGCTGAAGAAGCAGTGGGGTGTTCCAGAGGAATATATCGGCGTGGGCCACTGTGTTCTTGGATACCGTGACTGTGAGTATCCAACAGCCAAACCGCGTAAGGATGGTTTTGTAATCCGCGTGTGATCGTCTTGCAAATAAGATTTCCACTGCCAAAAACTTTTAATGTAAATAAAAAATCTGACAGATTCCTGCATGATACGCATTGCTACGTATCTGAGAATACACAGGGAAACAGCTCTCCGGTATCATAAATACCAGAAGCTTTTCCCTTCTTCTCCGGCAGTGATCTGTCAGATTTTATTTTCTCTTATTTCAGTGCTTTATCCTTATATCTGGAAATCTCCTCCAGATATTTTTTTCCAAGGGCACTGATGTTAACACCCTTTCTGGCAATATAACCGATTGTCATGATCTCATCGGAATCCAGCTTCACAGCACAGTAATCGGAACCATTAAGATCCTCACAGATAATACCGGAGCATAAGGTGTATCCATTCAGTCCTACCATCAGGTTCAGCATAGTAGCCCTGTCATCGGCTTTGATCAGCCGTTTGTATTCATAGGTGCTCAAAACCTCCTCCGCAAAATAAAAGGAGTTATTTTCTCCCTGTTCAAAAGACAGACACGGATATTCCTTCAGTTCTTCCAGCGTGATCTTCTCACGCTTCGCCAGAGGATGCCCCTTCCACATGTAAACGTAGATCCGACAATTAAGAAGTTCGTGAAACTCCAGACCATACTCGTGAAACATTTTTGCAAGTACATTATGGTTAAACTCATTTACGTAGAGGATTCCGATCTCACTCTTGAAATTACGGACATCTTCGATGACCTGATGCGTCTTGGTTTCGTGGACCGCAAATTCATACTCATCCATACCAAACTGCTTTACCAGCTCCACGAAGGCATTGACTGCAAAGGTATAATGCTGCATGGAAACACTGAATTTTTTGCGTGACTGTTCCTTGGAAATATATTTGGCTTCCATCAGTTCGTACTGTTCCACCACCTGCCTTGCATACCCCAGAAATTCTTCGCCTGCAGCGTTACGGCGATTCCGCGGTTCGTTCTTCGGAATATCTCAACACCGGTTTCTGCTTCCAGCTCCCGGATTGCCGTGGAAAGACTGGGCTGAGAAATATAAAGGCTTTTTGCTGCCTCGTTCATAGATCCGGCTTTTGCAATTGCTATGGTATATCTGAGCTGTGCCAGAGTCATCTTTCTGCCTCCCCGTTTCTTGTTCCGGCTCTCTGTTCCTCTTCAGACAGATCCGGCAACAAGCATCCTTTATCTTTTTATTTAAGGTAGTTCTTATCTACATATCCTTCTTTTCCAAGCTTCGGAACATATACATACCAGTAAGTACTGTCTTTCTTCTCAATGACTTCCACCGTATCTCCGTTATTCAGCTGGGCGATCTCATTGTCCTTGTCATACGCCTTTGCACTGCGCAGAGCCAGATATCCGCTTTCCACTTTAACAGTCATGGATGGAGTTGTCGTACCTGAGCCTCCGGTAAGATAGTTCCTGTCAACATAACCTGTCTTATCCAGCTGCGGAACATATACATACCAGTACTGATCGTTGCTGGTGTCCTTCACCTGAACCGTGTCACCGGTATTCAGCTGTCCGATCTCATTGCTTTCATTATAGGCTGCCTTGTTGCGAAGGGCAAGATAACCCGTTTCTACTTTAACTGTCCACAGACCACTGTTGTAGATATACCGGTTATCCACATATCCGGATTTATCAAGCCCCGGAGCATATACGTACCAGTAAGTAGAATCACTGCTGTCCTTTACAAGAACGGTATCTCCGGTATTCAGGCGTCCGATCTCGTTACTGTCATTGTAAGCTGCGGTACTTCGAAGAGCCAGATAGCCTTTTTTTACCTTTACTGTCCAGGAATCGTTGGAAGCTGTGGCGTTCTCTGCTATCTGGATATAGTTTTTGTCCAGATATCCGGACTTATCCAGTCTTGGCACGTATGCATACCAGTAGGTAGCGTCCTTCCGATTTGTAACTTCCACAAGATCTCCTGTATTCAGCTGTCCGATCTCATTGCCTTTGTCAAAAGCCTTCTCACTTCGAAGAGCCAGGTATCCATCTGTGACTTTGACTTTAAAAGTGGTTCCTGCTGCTGCCTTTGCCTCCCGGATCGTCGCCGGAAAAGCTGCTGCCAGTATAAATGTCAGAAGTACCAGCTTTTTTACTGCCTTTATATTAGACAGAAGAGTTCTTTTTCTCATATTATACGCCTCCTTTTCTTTTTTGGACCTTTCTCTGATCTGCTGCTCTCTCTGTTTTTTATTTACTGAGCAGACCGCACCGGAATTTATGGTAGTATTATATCATATTTTCAGCTGATAGCTGTAAGAATCATATCTCTTATCGTAGTCCAAAATATTCTTTTCTGTAATGCAGGTATTGACACTTTTAATTAGTAGTGTTATATTACATGTAGAACAGGATAAAAGTAATGCCCCCGGGATTTTTCCCGGGGAATTTTATACACATACGTTCAATATATGACCGTCCGGGAGATCTGTCCCCCGAGAGGACAGATCGATCATCCGGGACGCTGCAGACTATAATATAAGGAAGGTGAATACCATGGCAGTAAAAAAAGATTATTACGATGTTCTGGGCATTGACCGGAACGCAGATGAAAAAACAATAAAAAAAGCCTACCGTAAGCTGGCCAAAAAATATCATCCGGATACAAACGCAGGTAATGCAGATGCCGCAGATAAGTTTAAAGAAGTAAACGAAGCCTACGATGTCTTAAGTGATCCAAAGAAGAAAAAAATGTATGATCAGTTTGGTCATGCCGCGTTTGAGGCAGGAGCTGATCCTGGCGCCGGTGGATTCGGCGGATTCCAGGGTGGCGGCAATGGCAGCTATCAGGAATTTCATTTTAACGGTGAAAACATGGACGATATTTTTGGTGATATCTTCGGAAATATGTTCCACGGCAGTCACGGCGAAAGCCGCGGTTTCGGCGGTAATGGCACATATGAGCATTTCACCGGTAACGGTGGCGGCTTTCACAGTGGATTTGGCGGAAGTGGCTTTCACAGCGGCAACGGCTTCGGCGGATTCCATCAGCAGGATTTTCCGCAAAAAGGCTCTGATGTGAAGGCCAGCATCAACGTTACCTTTGATGAGGCGGCTTTTGGTGCTGATAAAAGAATTTCTCTGTCCGGTCCGGACGGAAGCTCCGGTGCACCGCAGACACTTCAGATTCATATTCCGGCAGGTATTGATACCGGCAAGAGTATCCGTCTGAAAGGAAAAGGCATGCCCGGAACCGGCGGCGGCGAGCCTGGTGACCTTCTTCTGAAGGTTACCGTAGGAACACGTCCTGGCTATGAACGAAAAGGATCGGATGTTTATACCACCATTTCTATTCCTTACACAACCGCTGTTTTCGGCGGTGAAACCACCGTTCCCACCCTTTACGGAAATGTTATCTGTAAGATCAGGGAAGGTATGCAGTCCGGTTCCAAGATCCGCCTGAGAGGAAAAGGCATTGTTTCCATGAAGAACCCTTCCGTCCGCGGTGATCAGTATGTAACCATTCAGATTCAGGTTCCTCAGAATCTGAATTATTCCGCAAAGGAGAAACTCCATGAATATGCAAAGGCCTGTGGACTGGAACGGAGTAATGCCACTGGATCACATGTAGCATAAAAGTTAAAATAAAAGAGTATCACAAAGCTCATCACTATCAATGAGTTCCTGTGATACTCTTTTTTGATTTTAAAGTAAGACCTGATATAGCTTATGACAACGTCATATCTCCATCTTTCACCCATCCGAGCTTACGTACAAACATATTGATCAACGGGCAGAGAACTGCCGGGAGAATAAAAGAGATCAGGAAAAGTCCTGCCCAGTCCATAGCTGTAACAGCTGTCTTGGTTCCTTCTGCAATATCATTCATCCATCCTGTATACACACCGATCTGACCTACAAAACCACAGGTACCCATTCCTGAGGATACAGCAGTTCCGTTCATCTGAAGCCTGAACAAGCAGGTTGCAATAGGTCCTGTGATAGCAGATGTTACGATCGGAGCGATCCAGATCCTTGGATTTCTGACAATATTACCCATTTGGAGCATGGAAGTTCCAATTCCCTGAGAGACAAGACCGCCCCATTTGTTTTCCCTGAAGGACATGACCGCAAAACCTACCATCTGCGCACAGCAACCCGCTACTGCAGCGCCGCCTGCCAGTCCGGTAAGTCCCAGAGCTGCGCAGATCGCAGCAGAAGAGATCGGCAGCGTCAGTGCGATTCCAACAAATACAGAAACCAGGATTCCCATAAAGAATGGCTGCAGATCTGTTGCCCACATGATCACGCTTCCTACTTTCATAGCAGCTTTTCCAAGGGCAGGTGCCCACCATGCGGAAAGACCTACGCCCACACCGATGGTTACAAGAGGCGTTACAAGGATATCGATCTTCGTTTCCTTTGAAACTGCTTTACCGATCTCAGCTGCAACAATGGCAACAAACAGCACAGCCAGAGGACCACCTGCTCCGCCAAGTGCGTTGGAGGCAAATCCAACGGTGATCAGCGAAAACAATACCAGCGGCGGGCAATGCAAGGCGTAACCGATGGCTACTGCCATGGCAGGGCCGCTCATGGCAGATGCCAGAGAACCTACTGTGTACTGGGTATCATTGACTGTGGCAACTGCCATAGTCAGAAACGGAATGTGAAACTGTGTGCCAATGGTATTGATGATCGTGCCGATCAGCAGGGAACAGAAAAGTCCCTGTGCCATGGTCCCAGTGCATCGATACCATATCTCTTCAGAGATATCTCAATATCCTTCCGTTTCAGAAATGCTTTGAATTTTTCCATTTTTAAACTCTCTCCTTACCCTGATCCGCTTCCTGCCGGATCAGTTCCTTTATTTGCAAAAGGTCTCGCTTACTTTCTCAAGTTCCTCGCGGATGGAAATATGCTGAGGACATACTTCCTCACACTGTCCGCATTTTACACATTCATCTGCACGCTTTCTGCCATGACTGACTACCAGCCAGTCTTCCTGATGCGCTGCGGCGGCTTTATTTCCGTACAATGTCAGATAATTCATTGCTGTAAAAGAACCGGAAATTCCGATTTCCATCGGACAGACCTTTGCACAGTAGTTACAGGTTGTGCATGGGATCAGAGGAATTTTGCTCATAGCCTCTCTTGCCTTATCAAGAGTCTCCTTCTCACTGTCAGTAAGGCCGTTGAAATCTTTCATAAAGGAAAGGTTATCCTCCATCTGTGCAACATTGCTCATTCCGGAAAGTACGGTGATCACGCCTTCCAGATTTGCCGCAAAACGGATCGCCCAGGATGCTGTAGATGCTTCCGGCTCTGCTTCCTTCAGAAGCTTTTCCACTGCTTCCGGTGGGGTTGCAAGCATGCCGCCTTTTACAGGTTCCATGATAATGACCGGTTTTCCATGTTTTCTGGCTACCTCGTAGCAGGCTCTTGACTGGATCGCCGGATTTTCCCAGTCTGCGTAATTGATCTGCAGCTGTACAAATTCCATTTCCGGATGTGCAGTGAGAAGTACATCCAGTTCCTCCGGTGTGGAATGGAACGAAAATCCTGCATGTCTGATCAGACCGGCTTCTTTCTGTTCACGGATCCAGTCCCATAAGCCGTACTCATCAAAATATTTTGTTCTGTGCTCTCCAAGATTGTGGAGAAGATAAAAGTCGAAATATCCTGCCTTTGTTCTCTCCAGAGATGTTTTAAACTGTGCAAGAGCTTCATCTCTTGTCTTGCAGTTGATCCAGGCTGCCATCTTGGTGGCTAGCTGATATTTTTCTCTCGGATAACGCTCTACCAGTGCTTCGCGGATAGCATCTTCGCTTCCTGCATAAGCCCATGCTGTATCAAAATATGTAAATCCGGCTTCCATAAATTTGTCCACCATGACTTTGGTCTGCTCCACATCAATCACACCTTCTGATTTCTGCGGAAGTCTCATAAGGCCAAAACCAAGTTTTTTGATCTCTTCGCCTAAATATGCCATATTTTTTCTCCCTTCTTATTCCATTCCGGAAAATTTCCCATATTACTATATCATCTGCTATCGTCTGGTAAACAATATTCCAGACATTGATATTTCCCGGACAGTTATATTTTACTACAGCAAAAAAACTGCGTTTCTCCTATTATAATAGTATTTTCTTCAGCAGTAAACCTTTTTCTTTTACAAGTGTCAAGACAGTGGCGCTCTTGTTGCTGTAAACAAAAAAGCAGCTGCCGCACTTTTCTAACACGACAACTGCCTTTTGTTTTACTGCTTCTGCATCTGTTTATTTTCTTTCCCATAAAGAAACGGCCTTGCCACCGTCCGGTTGAAAAACTCGATCAGCGGTCCCATAAAAAATGCAGTGACAAGGGTTCCCACTCCTACAACCGCACCCATAAAAAATCCCGCCGCAGTTGTGAGCACATCGGTCCCGATCCTGCACATCCGGAAAGGGATCCGGGTTCTTTTATCTAAGATCAGCGCATAGGCATCATAGGCAGAAACACCCATATCTGCAGTAAAATACAACGCTGACGCAAAACACATCATCACAACGGCAATGCACATCAGAAGAACTCTTATCCCAAAAGTTCTCTCCGGCAGATATTTGTCAAAAAGCTGCATTCCTTTTTCCACGATGATTCCCATAAAGAACAGGTTCAGCACAGTTCCCAGCCCGATAAAATGCCGGTCCAGAAAAAATACTCCCAGCAGCATCAACGCATTGATGATGATATAAACATAACTGTACTTTATTCCTGCAAGATTCCATACTCCCATAACAAAACAAGAATTGGGATCTGTTCCAAAATCCGATGCCTTAAAAATGGCCACACTAACCCCGGCCAGAAAAATCCCGGCAAAAGTCATAAAGATTCTTTTCACTGTTAATGAATTCATTTTTATTCTTTACACCTCTGATCAAATATCTTACACTGATGGTATCGAACTTCAGGAATACTGTCAAAGCAGAAAATGCTGATCTGCTTTCAGCCCCGAAATATGTAAAAGTTACATCATATTATGTGGAAAGGCATGATAATCATGGAAGATAAGCAGGTCATGAACCGGAAAACTTCATCAAAAGAACTTCATCTGATTTCCTGCGGCTGGGAAAAATGTACGCCGGATCAGTCCTACGGCCCAGGGGTGCGCCGCTATTATACCGTACATTTTGTTCTGAATGGACAGGGCTATTTCTACATCAATAACCGGAAATATACCCTGAAAGCCGGACAGTGCTTCTTTATCCCGCCAGTTGTCAGCACGCTTTATAAAGCGGAGCCTTCTGATCCCTGGACCTATACCTGGATCTGTTTTAACGGTGAAAATGCCGCCGCACTTTCCGAACACTGTCATCTCACCCTGGAAAATCCGGTTCAGCAGCTTACTTCTGTAATTCCCTATGCGGAAACGATCTGTGAAATGATGACCCATCCCCAGCTGACGCCTTCCAACGAAGCTTATATCCAGAGCAGTCTTTACCGAATCATCGCCATGCTGGAGGAAGAATTTCATGCTTCCTACACCACCATGGAAGCCAACGATAATTTTTACATTACCCAGGCTGTGGATTACATCAAAAAAAGTCCGTTTCTGGATATCACAGTGACAGATGTCGCAGACTACCTCCACATCAGCCGCAGCCACCTTTACGGACTTTTCAAAAAACATCTGGGTACTACTCCTCAGGCCTTTCTGACTTCAGCCAAGATCATCAATGCCAGGGAGCTTCTGACGATCACGGATATCCCCATTGCCAATATCGCAACTTCCTGCGGTTATCAGAATCCCTTTGCCTTCTCCCGTGCCTTCAAAAAAGAAACCGGCATGACGCCACGGGAATACCGGGAAAAATATCATCATGCGAGGATCTTCTGGATTGCTGAACCACTTTTCCTGATTTACGGAACAACTACTTTGGCATTGTAGTATTCCACCGCAGCATCCATAGTCGGACCTTCGTTGTCAAACCAGTCATAAGTGATGGTTTCGCCGTTTTCTCCCCATACCTCCGGGCAGTCGATTTCTTCCCAGTCAAGCGGAACGAAATGCTCTTTCTGTTCTGATGCACGCAACATGATCTGATGCAACTCCTCAAATTCCTCCGGGTTCAAAACTCCGGGTTTTGCGGATACAAACAGTGGTGTACCGCTCTTTGCAAGAACGTCTGCCCACTGACGATTTTTCTCCCATGGGATCATTCCGAAAATACCGACACAGTCTGCATCAATATGATAAAACGTATTGTGCTGCGGAAGACGGAATGCCAGCGTATTTACGCCCATTCGTCTGGTACGCTCCCAGATACGTCCGCTGGTATCGTCACCGGTCCGGTTCAGATGCATCAGGCCTGCGCCGAGATGTCCGATGGTATTGCAGCCGATGATCACTGCGTTATTGCTCCGGGAAGCATCATAAATCTCCTGATAAAGCATTTTTACGATTTCTGCGCTGGTTTTGGTCTGATCATAAAAGTGCCATTTCTCCATGGAATTGTCTCTTAAATTCGCCTCAAATCCCCATTTCCCAAAGAGATCAAAGGTAGAAAAATCATGCTTGATCAGCGTGTATCCCCAATCACAGATCCTCTCGATATCTTTATGGATATATGCCAGTGCATCCGGTGGGACGGATCGAGACAGTCATTATAGGAAATTCTCCACTCATCCGGGATATTCTCATCTTCATTAAGAAGCAGACGGACCCAGATACCCGGGCGGACACCTTTTTTCTCCAGCTTGTCTGCAAGACCTTTCATATCCGGAAATCTGGCATTGCCTTTTGTCCATGGTCCACCGTTGTATTCATCCAGGCGATGATACTCCTGCCAACAGTCATCAATGACCATGAACGGAGAATTTTTTACACCTTCAGTCAGTTTCAGGATATAATCGGTATCACTTAAGATCTCCTCTTCGGAGCTGTCACCGTAAGCATAGTACCAGTTATTGCTTCCATACACCGGAAACTCCGGGAAGATCGGATCTGTACACATTTTTTCACAGAATTTCTGTGCAGTTTCAAAAGTATCTGCTCCCTCTGCTTCCATGCAGACGATCTGTGCGGCACACAGCTTTCTTCCTTTCAGCTGTACTCCTGTATTTCCGCAGCGAACATCCAGAAACAAAGTAATTCCTTTGGTATCCACCTGCCAGCTGCACATAGCAGAGGGACGGACCTTTACGCCAAAGCAGAGAACCTTCTCAGAAAGCTTCGCCAGAAAATACCATGGCAGATAACGGTTTCCGCTCATTCCATGCCATTCCACATCACCATAGGTACGTTCCCAGGCATCTCCCAGAAATCTGGCTGATTTCGGATCTTATAGTTCCATCTCAACTTCACGCATCTCACTGCATCCTCGGATGTGACAAGTATATCTTCATGTTCACCTGCGTCCTGGAATTCCACAGTAGTTGCACCGGCAGCTACTGTCGTCTGCCCTCCCTGGCACACAAGTCTCTCCTCTTCTGTTTCCACTGTTACATAATCCGGTACCCCAAGCTTAAAATCTGCATATTTTTTCTGCATTATTCTCTCCTCCTGTACTTTTTTATTTACATTTTGCTTTACCTGCATACTCATGAATACTGTCTTTCTATCGTCTGTTCAACTCAGAAGAATGTACGAAAAATTTTTTTAATACATTTTGTCTATATGCCTTATTATATTGATTTTTTTGTTTTTTTCTATGCTTTAAAGTTATTATAACATTGCAGAATGTTCAATCTGCATAAGCTTTTCAGTCCTTGTTCGATCCGCTTTTAATATAAGAACGTAAGGGTGGAAGTTACTAGGTTGAATGAAAAAGTAACTTCCACCATGTGCTAGTACTGATAAGTAAAGGGATTTCTGCAGAATTAATTTCTACAAGATATAGATATTTACACAAAACAAAACTATAATATAAGGAGAAAACACCGTGTTTTTACGGGATTGGAACATCACGAAAGGACCGCTGGCTGTTCTTTGCAAGGGTAACTTCCACCGGTCTGGAGAATACGATGCCGGAAATGAATGTGATATTTAGTGCTTTAACAGCGTGGGTTTTAATATCACCTGATCCGCGGGTATATCTTTAAGATCGCAAAGTTCCAATAGTTTTCTGTCTATCAGTAACTGAGCCAGTTTAAATGGGGTACAGCCGTTTAAACTGGCTCTTGCCACGCTATTGATATGGTTAGCTATCAGAGTTACCTTGCTCTGGTTCAGTTGTGCGAAGCCGATACCTTTGGGAAGGATATAACGGATAAATTCATGGTTTTTTTCCAACTTGCCTTTCTGCCAGGACGACATAGGATCACAGTAGAAAACCCGGGATAAACGAGCTGTATCTCCAGGACGTTCAAATATTTCAGGGTCTTTAAAAGAGGAGCCATTGTCTGTGAGGATGACAGGAAATAACTTGTGGTATAGATCAGCTCCAAGCTGTTCATACAGCCAAAGGAAAACTTCCCTGATATTTTTACGGTTATCGGCTTCAAGCAAAAAAATGAGCATAAGGTTACAGTTACGGAATAACATAGTCAGAAGGACTTTCTCAGATTTTCCACCAGCTCCTTCCACAACATCTAACTCTACAACATTTGTGTCTGGATATTCTTCAAGATATTTTTCAAAATGATGGTATGTCCTGTTTTCCCGGTAGCCGGTGTTTTCAGGGGCTTTTCTGGTCTTGCGACGCTTTTTATAGCGTACTTTGCGTGGGAGATCCAAATTGATAGCAGTAAAATATCCATGATCAATGTAGTTATATAATGTACGGATAGAACAATTGATAAGCTGCTGATTGGAAGCATAAATGTGAGATAATGGCTGTCCTTTAAGGAGAAAAGGTGAAACCAGCTGTTCCAGCTGTTCCAGAGATTCGGGTGTCTGGTTGATACCTGAACGGGAAGAAACCTTAATCTCATTATAAAGGTCATGGGCATAATGGGCACGGTAAAAATAGAAGTCATGGGAACAGGTCCGGATCTGTTTACAGTTATTACAGACGTAAGGTGGTTTTTTAAGTCTGTCACAAAGTATAGGAGTAAAATCACGGCAGTACACGGCGCAGCGTTTGGAACGGCATTTAAAGCATAATGACTGGCAGGAAAGGCTGCCACATACATTTCTTTTTTCACAGGAATGAAAGAACTGGCATTCCGAGCGTTTCTTCTGGAGGTCATCCTGATAATGAGGAACATGTATGATATGACGCCGTATCTCCTTTGAGATGGTGGAAGAATCCTTGTTTAACTTGCGAGCAATCTGAGAAAAGTTTCCCCAATCTGTATACCATGTTCGATAGCAGCACGGTCAGCGAGAGTAAGGTGTTTGCGGTTTCCAATATTATAAGTAGCCATAAGTAAATCCTCCTTTGTAATAAAAATGGATCATTTCCGGTGATCGGAGGATATGGGCCAGTGTACCCTGGCATTTGTTATAGGATAGCTTATTGCAGGACTAAGTTCCACCCCTAATTTCAGCAAAAGAACATAAAGGCTGAGAGTGGAAATTAGTTTTTCATTTTAGAGAACACAAATTCTTCACAGTTTTTTAGCACTCGCCTCTTGACTTTGCTAGTAATAAGTGTTATATTACATATAGAACAAGGGAGGAGATAAAAAAAGAACTTCCTGATGTTCAGAGTAAAACCAAACGATCACCACTGCGGAATAACCCGAGGTGGTAACTATATACCGGCAACAGTTGGATTTCTTGATCCACCGGAACGGCTTTTCAATTTGAAAGGAGAAATGACTTATGATGTTCCCGAGTGTATTTGGAGAAAACTTATTTGATGACTGGATGGATGATTTTGGATTCAGAGATAATTTCTTTAGCGGAAAGAATCCTCTTTATGGCAAACATGCAAAAAATATCATGAAAACTGATGTACGTGAAATAGATAAAGGCTATGAGCTGGATGTAGATCTTCCAGGATTTAAGAAAGATGAAGTACAGGTACAGCTGAAGGATGGTTATCTTACCATCTCCGCTGCCAAGGGTCTTGACAAAGATGAGGAAGACAAGAAAGGCAATTATATCCGCCGTGAACGTTATACTGGCAGCACAAGCAGGAGTTTCTATGTTGGTAATGGTGTAAAAAACGAAGATGTCCATGCAAAATTTGAGAACGGTGTTCTGAGACTTTCTATTCCGAAAAAAGCAGCTGAAGAGATCGAAGCTGATAAATATGTATCTATTGAAGGCTGACATTGACTCACTCTCACAGGAGGAGAATCCATAGAGATTCTCCTCCTCTTTTTTATACACAATAATACATATGACACTCTCTTTCCAATTTACTGCATGCTCACAAGTACTTTTACTCTATAGTAATGATCCTATTGTCAAAGCTTTCATGATATTGGATATTTTTTTAATAAATATACTTGATTTTTCGAATATTTTTTTATATATTTTGCATTATATTGTTTTATTTTTTTGAAATTAATGGTATAATATGCACAGCTAATCGGATATTTGCGATCCGCATTTGGTTAATTAAATCTGTTTCGTAATCCTTCAGGATAATTCTCCTGAACAACCACGTAAAACACGATCACGACAGGAGGTTTTTATTATGGATCAGGACAATATCATAAAAATTTATGCACGCAATGACAACCGCATACAGCTTAAAATGATTCCGGGACACTTCGTAACATCCCAGTCCCATATCACACACTACCTGGATCTCACCACCATGAAATCCAGATGCGCTGAAGCACAGCGTATTGCATCCGCTCTCGCAGCAAATTACGAAGCATCCATTCCGGTAGACACCATCGTCTGCATGGACGGACTTGAAGTGATTGGTGCTTATCTCGCCGAAGAACTGACCAAGGCCGGCGTTCTTTCCATGAATGCACACCAGACCATCTACGTCATCACCCCTGAGTTCAACAGCACCGGACAGATAATCTTCCGCGACAACTATGAACCAATGATCAATGGAAAAAACATCCTCATCCTAAATGGTTCCATCACCACCGGATCCACATTGAACCGGGCTATCGAAAGCGTTCTGTACTATGGCGGTAAGATCCGCGGCGTGGCAGCCATATACAGCAGTGTAGACAGTGTAGCCACACTCCCTGTACACTCTATCTTCCAGGCCAGAGACATCCCGGACTATCACTCCTACCGCTCTGACAACTGCCCACTGTGCAAAAACCGCCAGAAGATCGATGCTATTGTCAGCAGCTACGGATATTCTGTATTATAAAATTCAGATCAGTCAACGAATCCCCCATGGATAGCAAAACCAGTGGGGGATTCTCTTTATCCTTTCCAATTATAACTGATATTCTCTGTACATGGCTTCACGCATTTCTTTATCTGTAACAACCTTCTGGATCTCATTACCACGACCATCAAGTATAAGCCTGTTGATCAAAACTCTAAGTCGCTCCTCCCCCTGAGCCATTCCCTGAGCCATTCCCTGGGCCATTCCCTGAGCCATTCCCTGGGCCATTCCCTGAGCCATTCCCTGTTCTCGCCCCAGTGCTTCAGCCTGTTCTTTAGCTTCCGCCATCAGCCTTGCCCTTTTCTCAGATTCCAGTTCCAGAACATGTCCACCCATAATCTCACCTATTCCTTTCCGGACTTTCTCCTCATTTCTGAAAATATGATCAGATATCCGAGTTATCAGTCCAATCAGATCACTGAACAGTTCGGACCTTCCAGATTCAGTGATCTCTGCTTCCAGTTTACTCCGGATCACTTCATATTCATTCAGTAATTCCTGAAAAAGTTGTGGATCCTCACTCATCTCATGCCCTCTTTTCATATCGCATGATATAAAAGGAAGCAGCATAAGAAGACTCTTTTCAAATATCTTATCTTTTGTATAATTCTCTACTTTAATGGCAGGCACTCTGTACAAATGACATCCTCCATCTGGAAAAACCACATCCACTTCCAGAAAATCCGGCGTATTCCTACTGTTTCTAAGATACAACACACAAGAACGTGGAAACTCCATCCGATACCTCCGTCCCTGCTTTCTGGCAAACTCAACAGCAGTTGCAAAATCATACTCTATCATCGTACAGCCATTGTCGTGTCATCCGTACTCTGACATTCTATATGATAAATCCGGTTTCCGATCAACAGCCGCGAATCCATAATAATCTCACCATCCACCCGCTGATACTCATTACGCAACTGCACAATCTCCACATCAGCCGGATATGATGTATGAAAAACATCATTGATCAAAGGCACGACCAGAAACGTCATTTTCTCCATCATAGTACGAAAAACATCATCAAAAATCGTATTATCTCTCAAACAATACTCCTTCTGGTATATACAATTATACCATCAACCAAACACTTCAGAAACCCTGTATACAGTTTTTATAAATATTTCGAAAACGACTTACAGACATTGAAGCAAAAAAGAAACCAAATAAATGGCTAGATCTTATAAGATACACAAATCATATCACACATCCCACCACAACACCACAAAAAACCATCTCCAAATTTCGACACCACCATCCAACGTCCAGCAACGCGCCGACCCTCACAATCTCCCTCCAAACCACATGGAATCTCACACGTCCGTCCGTGTCATCTTGCCCCCACCAAACACCTGTGCTATAATCAAATTAATCAAAAAACCGAGGTAAACCACACATGAACAAAAAAGAAATCGCAGAAATAAAAAAACAATTCACCCCTGACCGCTGCTCCATCACCCGCATCTGCGGCTGCTACGTAGACGGTGAAAAAAACAAAAAACCGAACTCAAAGAAGCCTTCTTATCCTTATCAGAGGAAGAAACCTTCAAATACTTCGACATCTTCCGAAAAACCCTCACCGGCACCATCGGAAAAAACCTCATCAACATGGAATTTCCCTTGGATCAGGAAGACGAAGGCGGAACCCAAAACTTCCTCATGAAACTCCGCAAAAGCAAACTCACCGACGACACCCTCACCGAAGCCTTCTACGACAGAATCATAGAAAACTACGACTACGGTGAAAACTACTACATCATCCTCATCCATGCAGTCTACGACATCCCCGGCAAATCCTCCGACGGCGCCGAAATGTTCGATGCCTCCGATGAGATCTACGACCACATCCTCTGCAGCATCTGCCCGGTCAAACTCTCCAAGGCAGGCCTGCATTACAACACAGAGACAAACAACATCGAAGACCGTATCCGGGACTGGCTGGTAGAAATGCCTGACTGGGGCTTCCTCTTCCCACAGTTCAACGACCGCAGTACCGATATCCACGGACTTCTCTACTACACCAAAAACGCTGAAAATCTCCGCTCCACCATGATGGAAGAAGTCTTCGGCTGCACCACACCACTATCTGCCGGAACCCAGCGCGACTCCTTCAATGCTCTGGTGGAAGAAACACTTGGTGATGACTGTGCCTACGACACAGTCCTTGAGATCCACGAAAAGCTTAACGACCTCATTGAATCCCAGAAGGACGAACCGGAACCTGTTGTCCTCACCAAATCCGAAGTCAAACGTCTCTTCGAAGAATGCGGCGTAGAAGACGAAAAGCTTCAGAACTTCGATGAACAATATGAGCTTGCTGCAGGAGAAAAATCTGCTCTGGTAGCATCCAACATCACCAACACCAGAAAATTCGAGATCAAAACCCCGGATGTGGTGATCCACGTGGCACCGGACCGGGCAGAGCTGGTAGAAACTCGGATCATCGACGGCCGCAAATGCCTGGTGATCCCCATGGAAAGTGAAATAGAGCTCAATGGCATCCGTGTCAGCGCACTGAACTCTGTTGAAGATACATCCGCAGAACCGCTTCCTGTTAATGATATTACTGACATTAATAACAATAACACCGAAGAAGAAATCCCATTTTAAAGGAGACCTTATGAACGATAAAAAAATCCTGTTCTTCGACATAGACGGCACACTGCTTACGTCTCACCCATTTAAGGTTCCGGAGAGCACCAGCCGCGCCCTCACAAAAGCCCATGAAAACGGTCATCTTCTTTTCATCAACACCGGCCGCACCAAAGTAATGATGCCCTCTGCACTCTCAGAGCTTCATTTCGATGGCTATATATACGGCTGTGGAACCCACATTTACATGGACAACAAATTGCTTTTTTTCCGCACAGTCCCAAATCTTCTGTGCAAGGAAACCGTAGACCTTCTCCGCAAATGCAAGATCGAGGCAATTTTTGAATCCAACACTGAGATCCTGTATGATGGCGCATCTCCGGCCCAATCCGAATTCGGAGTCAAAATGCGAAAAGAAATTCCAATGGTCGACATCACGAAATTCAATCGGGAGGATGCCTGCACTTACTCCTATGACAAATTCCTGGTACATATGCTGCCGGATTCCGATGTCGAAAAATTCCGCAGCTTCTGTAATGATCATTACACCTATTTTGATCACGGAGACGGAATCTGGGAAGTCACACAAAAGGGTACCAGCAAAGCCACAGGCATGGAATTTCTCCTGGACCGCCTTTCCATCCCCAAGGAAAACTGCTATGCATTCGGAGACAGTCCCAACGACCTTCCCATGCTGAAAGCTGCCGGAGTCAGCGTTGCTATGGGAAATGCTTACGGAGGCATCGAAAAGCACTGCACATACCAGACAAGCGCAGTCGACAGGGACGGGATTCTTCACGCACTGGAGCATCTCGATCTGATCTGATGATCCGTAAAGCAGGCATGAGCATTACAAAAAACGAGCCGTGTACGATAAATCCGTACACGGCTCGTTGTCTTTTCTCTTATCATTCCATTGCAAACATTGTATCTTATTTCTCAGCTTCCGGTGTAGCAGCTGCCTCAGATTCTGTACTATCTGCAGTCTCCTCATCAGCCTTTGCAGAATCTCCCTCTGTCTCCGGTGTCTCGGTCACATCGGTCTGCTCCTCAGCTGCCGGTGTCTCGGTTGCCTCAGCCTCTGCAGAATCTGCTGTCGGTGTCTCAGTTACATCCGGGTCCGGTGTCGGAGTTGGAGTCTGGATCGTAAAGCTGTGATTATCTGTGATCTTGATCTTCTTAATCAATTTTTTCTCTTCTTTGATATCAGCTTTCTTCTTCCAGCCATCTGTTGTATCATTATAGAAATCATCCTTCTTGGTGTTTGTCAGAGACTCTTTCTTACTCTCCGTTGCAGTTTTATCATTCTTGGAATCCAGTCTCACAACATACCATACGGAATCTGTCTTTATGATCTCCTCGTTCAGTGCACCCTCGTCCAGCTTTCTTAAAGCGGTACGAACCTCATCCGGATAAGTAGTTCCGTTGGCAGCACTGTCATCACCTTCCTCATAGGTAGGGCATGTTCCGGTTGTTGCGGTCATATCCTTGGAGATCTCATCTCCAAGAGTATTGAAATCTGCAGCCGGATCCTCTTTAACCTTGTCATAGAACTTCTGAAGATTCTCTTTATTCTTCTTGATATCATCATCGGAAAGATCATCTCCGCTGACCTTTGCACTTGCATAGCTGAAGGACATCTGCTGATATTCTTTCTCATCCAGCTTCACGTCCGCTTTGGCTTCAATGGCATCCTTCATCTTCACATCGTATGTTTCAAGCTCGAGGAAAGTCTTCACCATATCTTCATCAACTGCAAGCTCTGCAATTGTCTCATCAGAATTGGCAGCCATGAAGTTCTTGGCAGCTTCCTCAAGAGCCTTCTGCTCATCATCTGTGATTTCAACATCATACTCGGAAGCGTGTTCTTTCTCCAGACACATCTTTTCAACAGTTTCAACAGAAGTTGTTACCGCATTTTCACCGTAAGTCTCATCGGAATCATCATCCATTTTGGTACTCCAGATAGACATATCGCTTCCGCCGCCAAGATACATCTTGTACATTGCCTCAGCCTGTGCCTGCTGCATACGTGCTGCCAGACTTACAACGCCAAACGGGATTTCCTGCTTATTGACTGTCACTGCGATCTTTGTACCATCGAGTTTTTTATTTCCGCAGCCTGCCATCATTCCTGCCGCTGTAACGCAGACAAGAGCAGTAACTGCCGCTTTCTTTACTGAATTTCTCATTTCATCCTCCATCTATCCGTCCATAAGAATCACGGTCCGGCTCTTATTCCATAATACTTGATTATAAACGTTTTCACCTTTAAGAGCAAGGAATTTCACGAACTTACACGACATTTCACAAATTATCCACAAGTCTTTCCGGGAAAATATCCGGTATCCACAAACCGGATGTTTTTTCCCGTGGATAACCCTAAGCTTAGCCGATTCTTCCCTTTACTCCAGTGGCTCTGCCAGTTTTGCCAGCTCCCCCGCAAACTTCATCAGCTCTTCGATCAGCCTTCCCTGTGGTGTCAGGATAAATTTCGGCTCATGATCAGCCTTAAACTGCAAACCTCTCCGGTACTGCGCCATAATAGCCGGGATACCTGCAGGATCCAGCTTGGCCTTTTCATAGAGCGTGATCCGGACATCTTTTCCAAGCTGCTTGATCTCCGTCACATATCCCTGATGGGCAAGAGCCTTCAGCCTTGCAATGGCAAGAAGGTTCAACACAGCTTTTGTCGGCTCACCAAAACGGTCGATCAGCTCCTCCAACATATCGTCATATTCCTGCTGGCTTTCAATACCGGCAATACGCTTATAAATATCCAGCTTCTGGAACTCGTTGCTGATATAGGAGTCCGGGATAAACGCATCGATGTTGAGATCAATGGTCGTCTCAAAATCATCCATAGTCCGGATTCCCTTTGCCTCCTTGACAGCCTCACTGAGCATCTTGCAGTAAAGGTCATAACCAACTGCGTTCATATGCCCGTGCTGCTGAGCACCGAGAAGATTTCCTGCTCCACGAAGCTCCAGATCCTTCATAGCTATCTTAAAACCGCTTCCAAGGTCTGAATACTCCCGCATGGCGCTGAGCCGTTTCTCCGCGGTCTCCTGGAGCATCTTGTTTTTGGTATACATCAGGAATGCATAAGCAGTCCTGTTGGAACGTCCTACACGCCCACGGAGCTGATAAAGCTGGGAAAGGCCATATCTGTCCGAATCATGGATGATCATAGTGTTTACGTTGGAAATATCCAGTCCTGTCTCAATAATAGTGGTGGAAACCAGTACATCCACATCTCCATTGATAAAATCATACATTACCTGCTCCAGTTCCCTCTGACTCATCTGTCCATGTGCAAAATCCACTCTGGCCTCCGGCACAAGTCTGGATATCCGAAGGGCTACTTCGGCAATGTCATTGACTCGATTATATACGTAATACACCTGTCCACCCCGGCGAAGCTCCCTGCGGATGGCTTCCCGAACAGTCTCCTCATCATACTCCATAACGTATGTCTGGATCGGCACACGATCCATCGGCGGCTCTTCCAGAACGCTCATATCACGGATACCGATGAGACTCATATGAAGGGTTCTCGGAATTGGCGTTGCTGTCAGCGTCAGTACATCCACATCTTTTTTCATCTGCTTGATCTTCTCTTTGTGAGTAACACCGAAGCGCTGCTCCTCATCAATGATCAGAAGTCCAAGATTTTTAAATTCCACATCTTTTGAAAGAACTCTGTGGGTGCCGATCACAATATCTACCTGCCCCTTTTTGATCCCTTCGATGGTCTTTTTCTGCTGGGCAGATGTCCGGAAACGGCAGAGAAGCTCCACCTTCACCGGAAATTCTTTCATACGCTGTACAAAGGTATTGTAATGCTGCTGTGCAAGAATGGTGGTCGGGACCAGATAAACCACCTGCCGGCTTTCCTGTACTGCCTTAAACGCAGCTCTTAAAGCAACCTCCGTCTTTCCGTAACCAACGTCACCACACACAAGACGATCCATGATCCTGGTGCTTTCCATGTCTCTCTTGGTATCTTCAATGGCTGCCAGCTGATCCTCTGTCTCCTCATAGGGAAACATCTCCTCAAATTCCTTCTGCCATACGGTATCTGGTCCGCAGACATATCCCTCTTTCTCCTGGCGTACTGCATAAAGCTCTACCAGCTCTTTTGCGATATTTTTTACCGCACCCTTAACACGGCTCTTGGTCTTATTCCACTCCTGACCGCCAAGCTTGTTCAGCTTGGGCGTTTTTGCATTTTCAGAGGATCCGGAATATTTCTGCAAAACATCCAGCTGGGTTGCCAGAATATAGAGATTACTGCCGCCTCGATATTCGATCTTGATGTAATCCTTCACAACACGGTCAACCTCTACCTTTTCGATTCCACGATAAATACCCAGTCCATGCTTTTCATGAACAACAAGATCTCCAATGGAAAGCTCCGCAAAATCCTGGATCCGGTTTCCGCTGTACTTTTTCTTTTTTTTGCGCTTCTTCTGCTCTTTGCCGAAAATATCGGTTTCCGTCATCACTGCAAATTTGATCAGCGGATACTGGAAGCCACGTCTTGCGTGACCATAGACCACCATGATCTCCCCGGGACTGATGATACGATCCATGTCCTGGCTGTAAAAAGCATTCAGTCCTTCCTCTGAAAGATCCTTTGCCAGACGCTCCGCCCTGGTCCTGGAACCGGAGAGCAATGCGATCCGGTATCCCTGACTCTTATACTGAAGGAGATCCTTTACCAGAAGTTCAAAGCTGCTGTTATAAGAATCTACAGACTTCACCGTAAGATCAAATTCCTCATTGATCTTCCATCCGGAACGTCTGGGAGAAAGTGCGGATACAGCCACACAATTCCGTCTGTTCAGCTTCTTCTGCAGTTCCTGAAAGCCACATAGCCACTGCTCCGGAAGATTTGCCTCGCCTTTTTCCTCTCTGTGCATACGACTCTGACGGTACTCTTCCTCCACACCCTCGCCGTTTTCTGCCAGGTGGTTCAGTTCATCCAGAAATACCAGTGTTTTTTCTTCCGGAAAATACTCCAGAAAGGATACCATATCTTCTCCGTCCATCTTTTCTGCGGCCGGATAAATCGTAATTTCATCTACATTTTCCAGAGATCTCTGACTTTCCGCATCAAAGCTCCGGATAGAATCCACCTCATCATCCACAGTTCGATACGCCAGGGATTATCCTCTGTCAGCGGATAGATATCAATGATTCCTCCACGCACAGAAAACTGCCCCGGAAGCTCTACCTGACCAGTGCGTTCATACCCCAGCTCTACCAGCTCTTCCTTCAGCTGATCCAGATCGATCACACTGTCACTTTTAAAATGAAGAAGTCTGCTTCTGATCTTTTCCAGCGGCATCAAGAAATCCATACATCCGTCAATGCTGGTAACAACGGTCACTTCTTCCTGTTCCAGAAGTGCCCGGATCACACGCATCCGCTGCCGGATCAGAAGATTTCCGTGAATATCTGCCTGAAAAAACAGAAGATCCTTTGCCGGATAAAAATATACATTTTTGTCATAGAATCGGTAATCCTCATAGATTTCCTTTGCGTTGCGCTCATCATCCGCAAGGATCAGATGATATGGAAAAAGCCCGGAAAGTCCATACATCAGATGGACCTTCTGGGACTCCATGCATCCGGAAACATTAAGAATTCCGCAGTTTGCGCCACAGCGCTTTTTTATTCCCTCAAACTCTGCAAGACCCTGCAGAGGATGCAAAAATGCTTCCATACAAACCTCAATTCTTAGGCTTTTTCCTGTTATATTTATTCATCGCCGCATCTACGCCCTCGGACAGGATCATCTCCACAGCCTCTGCCGCATCATTGATCCCTTCATCCACAAGCTTGCGGTCACTGTCCGAAAAATGACCCAGCACAAAATCTGCCAGATCCCAGTCTTTCGGTTTTGCACCGACACCAACACGGATGCGGATAAATTTTTCAGTTCCAAGGCGGCGGATGATATCCTTGATCCCGTTATGTCCGCCCGCACTGCCCTTTTTGCGGATACGAAGCTGCCCAGGCTCCAGATCGATATCATCGTAGATCACGATCAGCTCTGTCTCCGGATCGATCTTGAAATAGCCGGACATCTCCTGGATCGGACCGCCGCTTAAATTCATATAGGAAAGCGGTTTCATCAGAATAGCTTTTTCACCGCCGATGATACCTTTTCCATACATAGCATTAAATTTTACGCCACCCTGCGGGATATTATGCTTCTCCACAAGACAGTCAACGGTGTCAAAGCCCATATTGTGGCGTGTAGCCTCATACTGCTTTCCCGGATTTCCCAAACCTGCAATTAAATACATAAAAACTCCTCAGCTGTAATTTACCTGGTTCAACGCCAGGCCCTCTTATGCCTTAAGACATACAAATGCTCTGATCGTATCAGTTGAAATATACCATCTCATCAGCAAGTGGCTCACAAACTTCCACATGCTCTGCGTAAAGTACGATTCCCTCTCCCTGATATTCCATTCTCTTCTCAAACGCAACCTTCGCAGTAACATCCACCCACTGGCCTTCTGCGATCTTCGGAGCAAAAGCGCTCTTGCAGATGTAACCAAGGAATGTGGTATCATCTGCACAGCATGTCATGGCTGTTCTTCCGGGAACAAAGAATTTGCTTCCCATTCCACGCGGCTTCAGGGCACGTGCTTTAAAGTGAACGGTTTTTCCGACATAGCGGTCCGGATGATCCATGGAATCCACAAACCAGATACCATAATCCTCCGGAAGGATATCGATCACCGGCGCATCAATATCAAATGGCATCTCATCCTCAAAAAGATCACCAAGCTCGCCCTCTTCATCCTCAAAGATGATCTCCGCACGCTGGTTCACCACCTTGATGCTTCTTCTGTAAGAAGGAAGCGGATCGTTCTCCTGACAGCGGTTAAAGATAACCATATCCGCATTGCGGACCATGTCCATAAAAAGGGACTTCATATTCGCCATATAGACTTGGAATGTGCTTGCATCCACACAGGTGATATGCTGCTCCACGCCCCAGCCTTCCGGTTTTTCCATTTCTTCGAATTTACTTACCAGCCACATGCCATTATACTCAATGATCACCCGCTCCGGCTGATGCAGGATCTCCATTGCCGCAAGTCGTTCCGGTGTAAGCTCTTCCTCACTGTCAATGCTCTCCACAACGGTATTGCACTGTTTCAGTGCTTCCTCATCATATTCTTCCTCACCCTCTTCGCAAAGGATCAGCAGTGTTTTTCCATCGATCTGAAAGTAATCCTGCTGCAGGGTAAAGCTCAGGAAAGAGGTCTTGCCGCTTTCCAGAAAACCTGTGATCAGATAAACGGGTACTCTGGTCTCTTCCATAAATCCATCCCATCAGATACTGTACGATTTAATGTACAGTATCTGTTTCCTTTCTGTAACAATCTATATCTGTATTCCGCTTTGGCTTTGCGTCAAAACGGACATTTATTTTATCATATGCTTTATGCGATCCCGAAAAGCTCCTCCAGTGCATGCTCGTCAAGCTTAGAACCGATCACGCACAGACGGCCTGTATATTCCGGTGCACCCTCACGGATCTCAGTTTCTTCCGGAACCATATCAAAATAGATCCATGTTCCGTCTTCTGCCGGAAGCATTCCCTTGCACGGAGGATGATACCGTATTTATCAGACTCGGAAAGTGCCTCAAGGATCTTCTCAAGTCCCTCACGTGTATATTTTTTAATAGTCTCACGGCCCCAGCTTGTGAAGACCTCATCTGCATGATGATGGTGGTGGTCATGTCCACAGCCACACTCTCCGTCGTGGTGATGGTGATGCTCATGCTCTTCATGATCATGGCCACAGCCGCACTCTCCGTCATGGTGATGATGCTCATGCTCTTCATGATCATGGCCGCAGCCGCACTCTCCGTCGTGGTGATGGTGATGCTCATGCTCTTCATGATCATGGCCGCAGCCACACTCTCCGTCGTGGTGATGATGATGCTCATGCTCCTCCTCAAGCATCTCCTGCTCCAGGGATACCGGATGCTCCATAACCTCTACCAGTTTCTTACCGTCAAGATTCTCGATCGGAGTTGTAATGATAGCAGCATCCTTATTCAGGCTGCGGAGAAGCTCCAGGGACTCCTGAACCTTTTTCTCACTTGCAATATCAGTACGGCTCATGATGATAGCACCTGCATACTGGATCTGATTATCAAAGAACTCACCGAAGTTCTTCATATACATTTTGCATTTTTTTGCATCAACAACAGTTGTATAGCTGTTCAGTTTAATGTCAACCTCGTCCTGAACACCCTGTACAGCCTTGATAACGTCAGAAAGCTTACCAACTCCTGATGGCTCGATCAGGATCCTGTCCGGATCATATTTGGTAACAACCTCTTTCAGAGAGGTTCCGAAATCTCCTACCAGAGAGCAGCAGATACATCCGGAGTTCATCTCACGGATCTGGATCCCTGCCTCTTTCAGGAAGCCGCCGTCAATACCGATCTCACCGAACTCGTTCTCGATCAGAACTACCTGCTCACCCTGAAATCCGTCCTTCAGAAGCTTTTTGATCAGAGTTGTTTTTCCGGCGCCAAGGAAACCGGAGATAATATCAATTTTAACCATTTTGTATACACTCCTTTTAACGTAGTTTGACCAGGAAGTATTATACCCCCTGGTTGTATCCTGTTATGCTCATGATGACAGAGAAAAAAATACCTGTTTCTGTATCTGCTGTCATTATATCCATTTTACAAAACAGACATTCCTATTCTGCTTTATATTCAGATTAATAGAGGGATGTGAAAAGCTCACATCCCTGAAAATCGTTCTTCCTATCAGCCGTTGATCATAAAGTTCATAAGCTTGTCGATATCCTCTTTCTCTGCTGCAACGATCTCAAGCTCCGGGATCTCACCAGCGGAAAAGATGTTTGCAAGAGATACATACTGGGAAAGCTTGGATTTCAGGTTCAGTCTGTCTCCCTCTCCTGTTACAAGCTCTACTCTACCCTTGCAGCTGTCAATTACCTCAAAAATTTATCAATATCTGTAATATGTGTTACTTCATTTTAAAAATCTCCTTTCTTATTAAAGGGCTGTTCTTAACTCTTTCCGTTAG
>ENA-OPZM01000083-OPZM01000083.1-human-gut-metagenome-genome-assembly--contig:-NODE-83-length-37677-cov-16.757364_pt1 | contig 37677 bp, 35 predicted proteins | sample MGYA00242478_ERZ504493 | MGnify/ENA primary metagenome ERZ504493 (study PRJEB26092, sample SAMD00036227) | human gut metagenome | host: Homo sapiens | study: EMG produced TPA metagenomics assembly of... | reverse complement strand
GGCGTGGTGGCACTGAAGAACGTGATTAACGGTTTCGAGGTGCGTCAGGTGCTGCAGGAGGCTGTGGATGCGTCCCGGAAGGAGAATGGCATGTCCGCTCGTGAGTTCCTCGGAGGCCCGGGTGGACGGGAATTTGGTCCTGGTTCAGATGGTCTGGATGTCGACGGTTTTGATGCGGGTACCTATGCGGACGGTCAGTAAGCTGTATCGGCGCGAAATGAGTCGATGAAGGTGGTTTGCACATATGTCCGATATATGTGCAAACCACCTTGTTGTTTGGGCTGTCTGTTTCGGAATGGTTTTGTGCGCGAGAACTATTCGGGCGATCCCGATCAGTACTTGTTGGCGCCGGAGCCGATGAAGTTCACTTGGAAGCCACGGTGGTAGTGCAGGAACATATCCGCGCCGTAGCGATCGACCGGACGATGCGTGAATAGCATGCGGATGGCGAAGGCGGTCTGCACGTCTTCGGGCAGATTCATGAATTCCTTATGCGCGTCCCAATAGGGATTCATGGTGATGGCCGCGTCCGGTACGTAGGCGTAGCCGTAGCCGTCCTCGTTCACGTAGCCCATGAACGGCAGATCCCAAGCGTTATGCTCGGTAAGCGCTTGTTTGAAGTCTTCGACTTTGGCGAGTGCCTCGTCGCTGATGCCGAGGCTCTTGGCGACTTTGTTGGCTTCGGTGGTCTTCGCCTCGGCGTCTTGGCTGAACATGTTGAGGTCTACGGTGATGATGGGGTTCTTATCGGCCATGGCTTTTGTCCTTTTACCTTGTATTTGTGAACATGAGTAATGTTTGTTTTCGTGTTCTCTTTAGATGAAAAGTGAACATGTGTGGTGGATAGTTTTTTCTGTCCATGAATAACGATATCACGATTAATGGGCGTTGAAATCGCTGAAGATAAGCTATATTTGTGGTTGTGTGCGTTAATTCGTTGCAATATAGGCAATCTGCCATGGGGTAAAAGAAATGGAAAAATATAACATTGAGCGTGTTCTTTTTATTTTGGAAATTCGTGTTGCTCTAGTGTTCATATGAACATGTGTAGTTGATTATGGTCTGTGTGAATGCGTCTGATTTTGATAGGTCGTGTTTTGGACGCCGATGATGGACGCCGATGATGGATGATTCACTTGTGCTTGGCGTATCCGACTCGAGATAGGCAAAAGGAATTACAAAACGACCGCGGATTACAGCGCGGACTTGCCGGTGAGGTGGCGGTAGAGTTCCGGATCGACCGGTTTGTCGAGCTTGAGTGTGGAAATGACTACCTTTGACTCGCTGCCATCCTCGCCGGGGTTCACCGACGCGCGTACGTCGTCCAATGCGACCGCGTTACCGACGAAGTAATAGGATTTCTCCTGTTCTTCGGCTTTGCGACGGATGAAAATCGGCACAAAATGGCGATTCTGCCATTCCGGAGTACGTTCCGTTCCGTCCAACAGCCACCGGAATTCGTTTGATTTAAGCGAACGATTGTTCTTGCTGAACCATTCGATCTCGCCGGGATTAAGGAACCGGTCGCCATACTGGCTCGCCTCATATTTAATGAAAATCGGGAGCGAGCTGGTTTCGGTGTCCAATTTGTATCCGCCGACATTCTGCGGCACCTGTTCCGCAGGCCAACCACACAGTCGCATCACATCGAACACACTGTACTTTTCTCCATACAGGAACCCATGATTCTGGCGGATATGATGCTTGCGGGACGATTCTGCCAACGCCAACGCGTTGAACAGACCGGCTTCGACGGTATCCGTGAAGAACGTGCGGAAAGTGGTCTGTTCAAGCATCGACCGGAACTCGTCGGTCAACCGATAAGCCCCATCATCGCAGAGGCGCACCAAAGGAGTCTGCCCGAAACGTTTGCTGTTCGCGGCGATGAAATAGGAATAATCCAACGTGGCGAACGCGGAACGGCATTGCAACTCGTTACTGTCCGCATCGGGGAACAGCGCAGTCAACAACGTCTGCAAATCGACGATCGTGATCGCATGCTGTGAAGCGACCTCACGAAGCGCAGTCAGCGCATCCTCGGAACAATCCGGATCGATCCGCTGCCAATCCATACCGCACAATGCCGCCAAAACCAACAATTCGTGCGGACGCAAGCCGCGCAATTGCGTGGCGGTCAACATTTTCAGCACACCATTCTGCGCATCCGAAGTCGATTCAAGCTGTTCAAGATACGAAATGGTCGCATTCTTGCCGCGCGACAGACTCTTCTCGCGGGAACGTACGAACGACAGATAATCGTCGTTCTTCGACGCCATCGTGAACACGAGCGACGCGTCACGGCGCGCGAAATCCATCAGCATCGGGATACGTCCCAATTCGTACCGCATCTGCTGGTACTGCTGGCTCAGCAGTTTCATATTCGACAAATCGGCGGTGTCAAGCGAGGCAAGCACGCGCTCGCGGGCGATTTTGTCGAAGCTGATGGACGAGACGCCGATGGTTTCGCGTTGCAGATTCTTACGGGCTACGTCGCGGTCGCCGGTATGGCCGTACAGTGCGATCGGAATCAGATAATTATTCGCGTAATTGCCGATGAAATCAATGACGACCACGCAATCCTTGCCGCTTGCCTTGCGCAAACCACGGCCGAGCTGCTGCGTGAAAATGATGCTCGACTTCGTTTGACGCAACATCACGATCTGATTGACGTGTGGAATATCCACGCCTTCATTGAACAGGTCGACGGTGAAAATATAGTCCAATTCGCCGTTCTCCAACTGTGCCACGGCAGTGTCGCGTTCCATCTGCGAATTTTCGCCGGTGATGGCTTTCGTGCGGTATGGCCGTTCCGCCTGCCGGTTCATCTGCTGGTTGAACAGGTCGGACAGTCGTTTCGCTTCCTCGCGTCGGCTGCAGAACACCAGACCTTGCACGGGTGTTCCGGCCTCGCTGTAGATCTGTATCTTGTCGATGATGTAGCGCACGCGGTTCGGGTCGGCGAGTTCTTCAAGCCAACGGCTTAGCTCGTTACGTTCCTGGTCGGTCATTGACTCGACCTTGACGTCTTTGCCGGCGATCTTCTCGTCGGGCGCGTCCTGAATGTATTCGTGCACCCCGTAATAGTGGAACGGGCAGAGCATGTCCTCTTCAAGCGCCTTCTGCAGGCGGATTTCGTAGGCCACGTTGTTGCCGAATAATTCGAAGATGTTCGCACCGTCCGTACGTTCCGGCGTTGCGGTCATGCCGAGCATGAAATTCGGCTGGAAATGGTCGATGACGCGTTTATACGATTCGGCGGCCGCATGATGCACTTCGTCGACGAGAATGTAATCGAACTCGTCTGCGTCGAATTGTGCAAGCGTTTCCGGACGCGACATCGTCTGCACGGTGGCGAACACGTATTTGCGATCCGATTCCTTGCTGCCACCCGAAAACAGGCCGAGTTCGCTTTTCGGGCATCCAAGCACTTTTTGGAACGATTCTTCAGCTTTCTTGAGGATCTGCTCCTGTTGCGCGATGTACAGCATGCGATTCGGTTTGACCTGCCGCACGTCGAACGCTGACAGATACGTTTTGCCGGTGCCGGTAGCGGAAACGATGATCGCACGGCTTTCGCCCTGCTTGCGTAGCTGTGCGAGATTCATCAGCGCTTCCACCTGCATGGCGTTCGGCTGAATGGTTTGCGATTGGCTTGTTTTTTCGATCGGCTTGCGATTCGGCCGTTGCGGCGCGTACTTTTTGAAGTCTTCCTCGTACAGTTTCAGCCAAGCGTCGGTGAGCGGCTTCGATTCGCTGATTTGCGATTCGATTTCCTCGCTAAGCTGTTCGGCAAGACCGCTGGTATCGGTAGTGGCGACTTTGAGATTCCACTCGCGATTGGAATTCAGCGCGTTGATGGTGAGATTCGAACTGCCAACATACGTGGAATACAGCGGCTCGTCGCCTTGCGTATGATGGAAAACATAGCCTTTGGGATGATAAGGGTAGGCAGCTGTGGCATCGTCATCGTTTCGGCTGGACCGCTCCGGCTGCCAAACTTGCACTTGAATGCCGGTTTCCCGCTGAAGTTTCAGCAGTTCCCTGAATGCTTTGGGAGAGTTGAAATAATTGAACGTCGACGTGATGATTCGACCGGCCTGATGGTCATTGTTGTCGGCGAAATCAAGGAAATACTGCTTAAGCACCTGCAACGCGCCCTGGCTGACGAACGCGATGGACATGTCGAAATCCTGACTGCGTTGCAGTTCGTCCTTGATGGCGTATTCCATGGTCCGACCGTCATGGTTGGCGATCAACGTCGGCTCGTACTGTGCGTCGACATTGTCCTTTTTGTTGATGAAACCGGATAGCAGCGCCTCAACAAGGGAGGAATGGTCATGGTCGTCCATATTGCGCATCGTCAGTCGTCGCTTCCGTGCTCGTCCGTCGAAAAAGCTGGAAAATCCATGACGGAGATCAATCGCACCGCTTCTCGGTCGGCGGGCGCCCAGTCCAAAGTGGGCATTTCGGCGGGCGTCACCCAACGAATCTCATGATGCTCGGTCAGATGGGGTGCGCCGCTTATCAAATGGCACACGAACGACGTGAGCACGACGGTACCGAAATCGTAATCGTAAGAAGACGTGCACACTTCGTTGGCAACTTCGACCTCGCACAGCAACTCTTCTTCGATTTCGCGATGCAATGCCTGACGCGCCGTTTCATGCGGTTCGATCTTGCCGCCCGGAAACTCCCAGAAACCAGCCAGTGATCGGCCTTCTCCGCGTTGCGCGCACAGCACCTTGCCGTCTTTGACGATAGCCGCGCCGACGACGTTAATGGTTTTGCGCGGTGTCGGTTGCGCTGACTGTTGCGGATTCTGGTCGGTTGCCGTCATTGCTTTCTCCTGACTAATGAACAGGTCCAGGATACAACGGGGGAGATTACGCCAGGCCCGAATGGGGAGCAACTTACGCGATGGAAATCAGTCCCAATGGTGTCACTTGCATGGCCTGGTGTATCGGCAGTTGGGGAAACCGGTGCACCCGTAAAACGCGCGGGACGGGTCGGAGCCGGTGTGCCGCAATCGCAATGCCTCACCGCAATTCGGGCATTGCGCCGGCAGCTTCACGCCGCGGAAGATGTTCGGGCAGATCTTGTCGTGCAATTCGTACATGAAACGCGACGGACGCGACTGGTCCACCACGAAAAACAGCTTCTTTTTGCAACGCGTCATCGCCACGTAAAACAGCCGGCGTTCCTCCGCGTGCGGCATGCGTTCCACTTCCGGCAGCAGCAGGCCGAGCAGCGGCTCTTCCGGAATCGCGCTTGGGAAACCCTTCAAACCGCCGGAACAGCACAGCAGAAAAACGAAATCGCGTTGCAGACCCTTGGAAGCGTGCGCGGTCATGAATTTGATGTCCATGTCCGGTTTTTCCGGAAAACGATGCCGCCGGTATGCTCGTCGATTTGGAACAGCCCGTCGCGGTCGTTGCGTGACAGCAGGTTCAGGTCGCTTCGGTAGCGTCCCAGCATCAGCACCGACGCGGCTTTCGGCAGTTTGCGCAGCTGCTCGACGATCGCATCGAACCGTTCCTCCTGCGTTGCGCCGCCAAGCGCCTTCAGCGAATAATCCTTCTTGTCGCTCGGATTGCGCAATTGCTTGGCGTACAGGCTTTTGTCCTGCATGACGAACGCGCCGCTCGCATCGATGAGGCTCTGCCGGAACCGTCGCGTCGTCGTGATCTGGAACATGCGTGTCGGCCCCCAATCGCGCCAAATATCGGCGAAATCGAGAATCAGGTGAATGTCGCTGCCGGCGAAACGGTAGATCGACTGCCAGTCGTCGCCCACGCAGAACAGCGTGAAATCGCTCTGCTCACGCAATGCGCGGATCAGCTCGTAACGTGGCCGCGACATGTCTTGGTATTCGTCGATGAGCACGTATTTGTACGGGTGGCGGTATGCGCCGCGCCTTACGCAGCGAATGGCGTCGGTGATCATGCCGGGAAAATCGATGCCCTGGGTCGCGCGGAAATTGCCGACATACGCGTTGTACAGCGGCTCGACGAGCTGCAGCATCTCACGATTACGGCCGATATGTTTGCCGCCGCGCCTCTCATTGAGCTCGCGCATGCCGTCGATGCCGATATTGTTCTGCCGCATGTGCTGGATGATGGTCTGCGCGTTCTCGACAAGGCTTTGCCTGTACTGGTTGAAAGCGTAATCATCGTCGGCAGTTGGAAATCCTCACGTTTCGCGGCGGCGCCATACTTGCCGAACAGCTCCTTCGACATGAGCTTGAATGCGAGCAGACGGTAGGGGATGTTCTGTGCGAGCAGCCGGTCAAACGTGTCTCGTACCACGGCGTTCGACGCATGGCCGTCGATGATGGGACGGTTGGCGATGGTGGCCGCACGGCAGATTTCCAGACCGAGACTGTGGAACGTGCATGCGCGGATCCTTTTGCCGGTGCTTGCCATGATGCGTTGCGACATTTCGTCCGCGGACGCCTTGGTGAACGACAATACGAGAATCTCTTCGGGGGTGGCGCGTTTTGTGGCAAGCAGCCATGCGATATATCCGACGATGGTAGTGGTTTTGCCGGTTCCCGCGCCCGCAAGCACGAGGGTGTTGTGACCTGCGCCGGCGATCGCGCTGATCTGCTCGTCGCTCAATTCGTGCTTTTCGATATTGCCGATGATGCCACGCGCCTTGTCGATGCGGTCGGCTGGCAACAGCGGTTGCGGGGTGAGCTTTGCAGGCCGTTGCGATTGGTGTTGCTGCGATTGACGGCGTTGCGATTGACGTTGCGGCGTGGCATGCGGTTGCAGTTGCGGTTGCGTGACTCGTCGCGCAACCTGTCCCGTCTGCTTGGTCTGTCCGGTCCGCGCAGGCTTGGCGTTGTTGGCATTCTTGGCAGAGGATTGCGTTTGCCGGGGCTGCTGCGTCTCATCTTCCGTGCCCAGCACGTACTTCAGCATCCTCAGCAATCCCATGACGCTCCTTCCATGCGTTTCCAAACCGCCGCAAGGGGCAATTATAACGTGGGCGGAGCGCGTCACGCCCACGTCATCGATCGCATCGCTACGCTTCGAACGGGTACTTAAGACCCCAATCCGCACGCAGCGAATCCATGCATTCCATGATGCGCAACGTGTCGGAATGCGGCATCTCATCGCATTCGGTACGCCCGTCCAGCATGGCCTGTGCGGCCGATGCCACCTCATACTCGTAGCCGGTCAACTGTTCGGGAACGTCATAATGCGCGGTGACGGCATGCGAGCCGTCGAACACGTCAATCGCCTCGACATTGTTGATGTTCTGACACGTGAGATACCCCTTCGTGCCCCACACCGCGCCCATACGATCCGAATGGCATAGAATCGAGCTTTGCGCGGTGGCCATCACACCATTCTGGTAATAGAACGTCATCGAATTGTGCGCGTCCACGCCGGTTTCATACGGTTGCATCGACGATTCAACACGTGCGATCGGCGCATTATGCATGATCATGTCGATGAAATTGATTGGATACACGCCGACGTCCAGCAGCGCGCCGCCAGCCAGCGCAGGATCGGTGATACGCGCCTTCGCCGTGGTCGGATAGCACAGATTCGCGTCGATCGCCTGCACCTCGCCGATCACGCCGGACGCGATGATATCGTCGATCATGCCACGCGACGGCATATACCGCGTCCAAATCGCCTCCGTGCACAGCATGCCGGTCTCATCCGAAACGTCCAATATCTCACGCGCCTGCTGCGTGTTCGCGCCGAACGCCTTCTCCACCAGCACGCCCTTGCCGGCGCGCATGCACAAAATCGCCTGCTCGGCATGGAAGTTATGCGGAGTGGCGATATACACAAGATTCACGTTCGGATCGGCGACAAGCTCCTCATACGATCCGTACGACACCGGAAAACCGTATTTCGCCGCGAACGCCGCTGCGCGCTCGCCGTCGCGGGCCGCCACCGCGTACGGTGCGACCAGATCGCGGTACCGGTCATCCGCCGCCATTTTCACCAACGTTTCGGCCATGCTCTGCGCGATACGGCCCGCGCCGAGAATCGCCACATTGATCTGTGCCATGAAATCTCCTTGTTTTGAACTGCCTGTTTGCTACGTTGCAATGACCAGCGTACGCCACATGCGACGGCGGCACGCGTTATGCGAAAACGATTGATCGGCCTTTGCATAATGGGAAGCCGTGACGGCAGAGCATCGCAGGCAGACAGCCAAACCCGGAAAAACCGGCAAACCCAAGAAAACCGGCAAACCTAGAAAAACCGGCAAACCCGAAAAATACGAGCGGGGCACGCGCAGCTACACCATGTCCCACATCCGCGGCAAAGACACATCCATCGAACGGATGGTACGTAGCTTTCTGTTTGCCAAAGGCTTGCGATTCCGCAAAAACGACAAGCGATACCCAGGCCACCCGGACGTGGTACTACCGAAATACCGTACGATCATATTCGTCAACGGCTGCTTCTGGCACATGCACGAAGCTGTCCGAAAGCCACACGCGTGCCCAAATCGAACGTCGAATTCTGGACCGCGAAACTGCTGCGCAATCACGAACGAGACGCGAGGCAGCGCGCCGAACTCGAAGCGGACGGCTGGAAAGTCATCGTGGTGTGGGAATGCGAGCTCGGTAAGAAGGTGCGCGACGAACGGTTGGAACGGCTTTACCGCGAAATCGTGGACGATTCCGTGAAATGAGTGTCGGCAGGCAGCATTACAGGGAACGTGGTAAAAACGAAATATGGGAAATGCTGAAAATGGCGCGCAGCCGCAGTTGTCGAAGCGCGCGCAGATTGCCAATCCGTTCCGCGCCATGGTGTTCGGAGCCATGGCCGATGAGATGATCGCCGACGGCACCGACGTGGTCAAACTAAGCCTCGGCGAGCCGGACTTCGGCGCGCCGCCGGCCGTGCGTGACGCCATGCGCGAACAGTATGACGGCCGTCCGCTGCCGTACACCGCGGCGATGGGCCTGCCGGAACTGCGCCAGGCGATTTCCGATTTCTATAAGGAACGTCACCACGTCGACGTCGACCCGAAACGCATCGCGATTACCGCGGGCGGTTCGACGGCACTGCTGCTGTCCGCCGCGCTGACGGTCAACGATGACGACGAAGTGCTCATCGCAGACCCGTCCTACCCGTGCAACCGCGAGCTGGTACGCGCGTTCGGCGGCAAAGTCGTGGACGTGCCGACGTCCGCCGCCACCCGATTCCACCTGACGCCGGAACTGTGCAAAGAATACTGGACGGACCGCACCAAGCCGTCATGATCACTTCGCCGTCCAACCCGACCGGCACCACCATCGCCTTCGACACCCTGAAAGCCGTGTGCGACCTAGCCCGTGAGCGTGGCGCATGGCGCATCGTCGACGAAACCTACCTCGACCTGGCCGACCGCGAACCGGACGGATCCGACGTGAAATCCGTGCTGGCCTGCGATCCGGACGCCATCGTCTGCTCCAGCTTCTCCAAGTTCTTCGGCATGACCGGCTGGAGGCTCGGCTGGATGGTCGTGCCCGAATACGCGCTCGAAGCCATGGACGACCTCGCCACCAACTTCTTCCTGTGCGCGCACACGCCGACCCAGCATGCGGCGCTCGCCTGCTTCACGCCGGAAACGCTGGCCGTGTGCGAGGAACGCCGTCAGGAACTGCTGGAGCGCCGCCGCATTGTAGTGGACGGTTTGGCCGAGATCGGTCTGCCGCTGGAAGTCGAACCGAACGGCGCGTTCTACGCGTATTTCAACATTTCCAGCACCGGTTTGGATGCGTGGACGTTCTGCGAGCGTGCGTTGAAGGAGGCGCATATCGCGTTGACGCCTGGCCGCGATTTCGGCGAGGCCACCGCGGATACGCACGTGCGCCTGTCGTACGCGGCTTCCCGCGAAGCCCTGCGCGAAGGATTGAAGCGACTCGGTGATTTCGTAGCCAAAGTGCGTGGCTGAGGTGCATGGTTGAGATATTCGGCTGAAACATATGTCTGAAGCGCGATTTTTCACGCCGATGCAATCGTTTCCCGCACTGTGATTATTGGGTGCCCACCCTCCTTTCCGAGGGTGGGCATATTTGCAAAGGTTATCAAGCATGTCGTGCAATAGGTTAATCGCTTAAGTTATTAAGCTGTGAACCATGGTTACATTGCATTCGCACGCCACCCGACTTGGCGTGCTTGACATCGGTTCGAACACCGTCCACATGCTCATCGTCGACGCGGCTCCGGGCGCGCGCCCCGAGCCCGAGGCCAGCACCAAAAGCACCATTCGCCTGATGCAGTATCTCAAAGATGACGGCAGCATCAAAAAAGCGGGCACCGAAGCCTTGCTTAGCGCGGTTGAAAAGGCGATGAAACTCGCCGAAGAATACGAAATCACCCAGCTGCTGGTCCTGGCCACTTCCGCACTACGCGAAGCGCCGAACGGAGGCAAGATCCTACGCAAGATCGAAGAGGCCATCGGCCAGCCGGTCACCGTGCTGTCCGGCGTGGATGAGGCCCGACTCACCTTCCTGGCCGCCCGCCGTTGGTATGGCTGGGATGCCGGCCGTTTGCTCGTCATCGACATCGGCGGCGGCTCGCTCGAAGTGGCCATGGGCTCCGACGAGGATCCGACAGTCGCACTGTCCGTTCCTGCCGGCGCAGGCCGCGTGACGCGCGAGTCCTGCCGGAAAGCGGCGTCGCGGATGATGACGATCTGGAAGCTGCCCGCAAGAACATCCGCAAGATCCTCGAGCCAATGGTCAAGTCGTTCCCCAAATCGAAGCATCCGATGCATGCCGTGGGCACGTCGAAGACGATTCGCTCCCTGGCCCGTCTCGCCGGTGCGGTGATGCGCCAACCGGGCCGTGTGGACACGTCGATTATGACGATCGACCAGCTCGAGGATTGGCTACCGCGTCTTGCGGCCATCGCCCCGGACCAGCGCACCGCATTGCCGGGCGTCACGCCGGAACGTACGTATCAGATCGTCGGCGGTGGCCTGGTGATCGATGAGATTATGAAGGCGCTGGACGTCAAAGAAATCGAAATCTGCCGTGGGCGCTGCGAGAAGGCGCGATTCTGCGCTGGCTCGACCAGTTCGGCCGCACAAGGCTTGGTTTCTAGCGGCTTCGCGGCTGTGGCGCGTTGTTGAGAGCGCGCTTTGGCCACGTTGCCAAACCTCGCTTACGGCTCGGCTGTAATTGTTGCAATTACTGGAATCTCGGTAATCGTAACGATTGCAGCCGAGCTTTGTATTACGGCGGTATTACTGCCCTTGCAGTTCCTCCAACTGGCGCTTCGTCTTGTGCAGTTTCGCGTAGATTTCATTGCGTTGTTCGGGATTCTTGGCACGCTGATGGTCGCGGGTGAGCTTGTCGACCTGCGCGGTGAGCTGTGCAATCTGCATGCGTCGGGCAAGACGCGTGTTCACGTCGATGGGGGAGGGGTCGTCCAGAATCACCTGCGAGCATAGCGACTCCCACAAGGCGTCCATGGAATCGACCGCCGGATCCGTGGCGTTCAGCGTGGCCTCGCCGGCCGGCTGCCAATCGGAAGCGAACACCTTGGATGTGGTCGTGTGCCCGGCACGTGCCGGCAGCGCTCGACGGACGGCGAACGCGCACTCCTGACGCGTCGTACCCTCGAAATCGGCGTCGCGTACGCAAACGAACAGCATGCCCGACTTGCGTTGCATCGCAATCAATTCGACGATATCCGTCGGAACGGCGGCGTTTGGTTCGTGCAAACGCAGGCCGATCACCAGTATTTCCGGCACGCGCGTACCGGCGGCGAGTCCGATATTGCGCGCCTGCAGCAGCGACAGCATGGTGATTGATTCGATGTCGTTCGCCAAACGCTGCTTTGTTTTGGCGGAAACCGGAATCTTCGCCACGAACAGGCCTTTCGGCAGCCTCGCCTTCTCGGCGGGAATCGCAGTGGAATTCGGCAGACCCAAAGTGGTTGCGGAAACGGAACCGCAGGAGGCGATCGTCATTGCTGGCCTTCTTTCGTAAGCACGCCGCAATTGTTGCGGCATTGCTTCGACTGTAGCGCATATGCATTGCGATTGCCGGCATTCGCGCGATTACTGGCGATCATTGGCGATTGGGGAACGCGATTGCAGTGCGCGACACGCCGAAGTTTGCCGATTGCCGCATGTTCGCGTATTATTTCCTCTTGCGGTGATCATAGCCTAGGTGAGACGCCCGGTCCCATTCCGAACCCGGAAGCTAAGGCCTAGCACGGCGATGGTACTGCACTCGAGAGGGTGTGGGAGAGTAGCAAGTCGCCGCGTTTACTCTTTTCGAATCCCGAGTTGAGCTGAGCTCCTCGGGATTTTTCGTTATCTGTCAAAGCAACTGACAAGAGTGCGTCGCCACTATCTTTTACATTGCCAATGCCGTTACGCCGTCAGCGTGACTGTCGTCTATCCAATATATAAAAAGTATATACGTCTTATATAAATTGATTGTCGAAGCGGAGGAACCTTCATGATCATCTCGGTCATCAACCTCAAGGGCGGCAGCGGCAAAACCACCACCGCCATGGCGTTGGCCACCGCGGCCGCACGGCACAACCGCAACGTGTCCGTGCTGGACACCGATCCGCAAGGCGACGCCACCACATGGGCGGGCGACGCCGAAGACACCGGCGAAACCCTGCCGTTCACCGTGGACTCCGCCAATATCGGCAAACTGAAACGACTGCGCAAAACCATGGCGGATGACGAACTCGTCATCATCGACTGCCCGCCGGCCGGCAACGTGGTGGATGTGGCCTGCGATGTGGCCGATTTCGTCATCGTTCCGGCCACCCAGGGGCCATTCGAACTGAGCCATGCGCTCGAAACCGCGGAAAGCCTCGACGTGGCCGGCAAACCGTACGCGCTGCTGCTGCTCAAAGTGGAAAACAACAAGCTGGCCGGCAACGCGGTCAATCTCATCCGCGAACGCGGCGCCAGCGTCTTCGACGCGTCCGTACCCAAGCGCGTGGGCATGCAGAAAGTCATCGGCCACGCATTTCCTAGCAATCTCAATGGGTATGAAGACGTGTATCTCGAACTTGAGGAGCGATCGCCTGATGGCCATTAGAAAACCGAACGGTGGTGCGAAGGCAGCGTCCACCGCTCCGCTGACCAGCGTGCAGGACACCCGCAGCCGTGGCAATGGCAACGGCAACGGCGAACGTGTGCTCATGAGTTTCAAAATTCCATCCGATCTGAAAATGATGCTGCAGGAAAACGCGCGTGAACGCGGCACCACCGCCAGCCGCATCATCATCGACGGCATCCGCCACGAGCTCGGCCTCGACGACTAAGCCGAAGGCGTGAAGGAAACCGTCGGAACATCAACGGAACGGACATAAACGGACACGGGCGGACATGGATGGTCGCGGACGTGCGTTCCGAAAAAACAAGGGAATGGTATGGCTCAGGCAAAAACACGCCAGCCGCAAGGGCCGGCAACGGGCAAATCGCAAGCGTCGGCCAAAGCGAATCGGGCTAAAGCAAAACCGGCCGCAACGAGACCGGTCAAGCCGCTACGCACGCTGAATAAGACGAAAACGCATCGCGTACGCAACTTCATCTGCGCGGTGATTGCCTTCATATTCGCGCTCGCCGCGCTGCTGGGCACTGTCACGCACATTCTGCCGGAAGAACTGCAGGCGTTGCCGTATATGCCGATCGTCGTCTCCCTAGTGCCATGGTTCACGCTGCTCGCCGTAATCGCGCTCGTCTGCGCCATCGTCTCCAAACGTACGGTGTCCATCGTGATGGCCGTTCTGGCGATTGCGTTGCAGGCGTTCTGGCAGTATCCGTTCTTCTACCAGCCTTCGAAACTGCCACGTGCCGCAGTCGCGGCGGCGTCCGGCGAAACCGTCAACACGGATGACGGCTACGCGCGGCTGATGACGTGCAATGTGTACAAAGGGCGCGCCGATGCGCGTGAGATCGTGGATCTGGTGCGCAGCGAACACGTCGAGGTGCTTGCGTTGCAGGAGACGACCGACGCTTTCGTGGACGATCTGAACCGTGCCGGCATCGCCTCGTATCTGCCTATGCGCAGGTGTCGAGTTCGGACGGCGTGTACGGCAACGGCCTTTGGTCGGCGAGTCCGCTTGACGACCCTTCCGATGACGATGTCGATTCGAGCGCGTCGTTCATGCCGGGCGGCACCGTTTCGTTCAATGGGGGAGCCACGCAGGTGCGTTTCGTATCCGTGCATACCACGTCGCCGACGAACGATTACTGGCAGCAGTGGAAGCGGTCGCTCGACGAACTGGCGAAACTACGTTTCGACACTAGCCGACGGTACGTTTTCATGGGTGATTTCAACGCGACGTACGACCATACGCCGTTCCGCAACATTCTGGGAAACCGTTTCTCCGACGCCTCCCGTCAGGCCGGCGAGGGATTGAAATTCTCATGGCCTGCGAATGTCGATTACGTGCCGTCGTTCGCCGGAATCGACCATATCGTACTGGATTCCGGCATGCAGGCCGGACAGGTGCGCACAGTCAAAGTGGACGGCAGCGACCACAAAGCGCTGCTGGCGATTGTGCGGGTCGGCTAAGCCCGTGGCTAGACGGTGACGACCGGCATGTTATTCGAATATCAGATGCAGGCGATGACGTTCGTGCATTGCGGTTCTGTGGGCAGCATCGGCATGGTGAACTGGTCGAGCAGCTTGTAGGAGAGCGGTCCGGGCAACTGTCCTACCGGATTCGTGTGCGCCAGCCGTTCCACAATAGAGAAATATGGTATGTCTTGCATGCTGATCCCTTGGTCTTCCAAAGGTGATGTATGGGTTGTGCGGTTGCTTTCCGATGCTTCCATAGCAGAAGGGGGAACCTTTTGGATACATTCACTCAACCGCTTAAGTATCCGTTTGCCACTATAACAGAGGGAGGGTCATTGTGCCTGTGCTGGAGGGTGGCGGTGAGATGGTGTTGTCCGGATTGCGGACGTGCGATTGATCTTGGATGCTGCCGATGGCGATGCGCGCCGACAATGTACGGGGATATGAAAAAGTGCCCCAGATAGGAATCGAACCTACGACACCTTCTTTAGGAGAGAAGTGCTCTATCCACTGAGCTACTGAGGCAACGAGTCACCATTGTACACACAATATGGACTCGACATGACGGGTAATCGGACCTGATTGTTCGGGCTCAAGCCGTTTGACGGACGTTCCGGTGGAACGTCCGTAGGTGAGGGGAGCGGCTGTGCCGCGACGGATGCTCAGGCCAGATTGTCTTGCGTGCCTGCGGTGTTGGCCGCGGTGGCCTGCTCTGCCTGCGCGGCGTCGAGCTTGGCTCGGACCTCGCCAAGCAGGCTCTGCGCGCGCTTGGCCAACGCCTCGCCGATCTCCCACTGTCGCATGGACTGGTCGAGGTTCAGGCCACCCGCCTCCAACGCCTGCACGGCCTGGATGAGCTTGTCGCGCGCCTCCTCGTACGGCATCTGCGCGATTGCTTCGCGTTCCTTGTCGGTCAGGCTGGATGCCGGTGCTGCTTCGTTGCTCATGTGCTACTCCTTCGTTACGGTTTTCACTTCAGACACGACGATGCCGTGCTTCAAGGTCATGGTCAGCTGGTCGCCCGTCTTCACCTTGTCCGCGTCGTCAAGCACATGCCCGTCGGCGCATTGCACCACCGCGTACCCGCGGTCAAGCGTGGATTGCGGACTCAGCGCGGTCAGCGACGCGTGCGCTTTCTCGATGGTCAGGCTCGCGTCGTCAAGAATACGGGTCAGACCGATCCGCATTCTTGTGCGTGCGTCATCAAGGAAACGCTGATGCGGTTCCAACATGGTGAGCGGCTGGGTGAGGCTTGGACGGTTCGCGTAGCCTTCGATAAGTCTGGTCTCGTTGGAGACGGTGGCATCGATGCGCACGCGCATGCGGTCCAGGTTCACCTGAATCAGCTGCATCTGCTCATGCACGTCCGGCACGACCTTCTTCGCTGCGTCGGTCGGCGTGGAGGCCCTGAGGTCGGCCACCAAATCCAGCAGGGTCCAATCGTCCTCATGCCCGATGGCGGAAATCAGGGGAGTGTGGGCCGCCGCCGCGGCGCGCACCACGTTCTCATCGGAAAAGCCAATCAGATCTTCGAAAGCGCCGCCGCCACGCGCCACGATGATCACATCCACATCTGGATCGGCATCCAGCTGCCGGATGGCCGCTACCACGTCCGACGGGCACTGCTCGCCCTGCACGTGCACATGCGTCACCTTGAAGCCGACGACGGGCCAACGCAGACGCACGTTGGTGATGACGTCGCCTTCCGCACGTGCCTGCGGCGCGCAGATCAAGCCGATGCAATGCGGAAATTCCGGCAACGGCTTCTTGCGATCGGCGTCGAACAGACCTTCTCCCTTAAGCTTCTTGCGTAGCTCGTCGATCATGGCCTTCAGACTGCGCCCGCGCCGGCCGCGATGATCGCGTCGCCGCGCAACGACAGCGACGTGCGCTTCATCCACACGTTCGGCTTGCCGTGGATGATGACACGGTCGCCCTGCACAAACGGCGCCGCCGCCGCGGCGAACCGTCCGAAGCCGTTGACTTCCATAGCGATGTCCTGCTGGTCGTCGCGCAGCGTGATGTAGGCGCTTCCCTGACGACGCGTGTTGATCTGCGTGATTTGCCCGGCCACCCATACGGAGGGCCAACGTTCGACCGCCGTGTAGAACTTCTCGCTGAGCAGGCTCACCGGCCATGGGTTGTCGGCGGTGGTTTCCGACGCCAGACGGGGCAGCGGCTTCGACGTCCGCTGCGCCGTCGGTGGGTTGTAATCCGGGTTCCAAGTCATAAGTCAAGATTCCATCATCTTGCGGACAAATGGAACATATGTTCGAGTGTTGCGAATGCTCCGTGCGTGAAGATAGTACGGTGTGTGGGGCTGTGTCAAAACGACACTCCGAGATGAAATCGTTACTTTTGTCACACAAGGTACAAAATGGCGAAATCTCGCCAAAAGTAGAATATATAGTTTCTCTAGCGGCGTGGTGACACTACATTTAGTGCCGACCTTGGCGTAGAGTGTGCATCTGTAGATACGAACGGGCATGCGGACGAAGCATGAAACCTGGCCGGATGGGTCCGGCCCGGAAAGGAAATATACATGGAAACCCAGACTCTGGAAGGCGTTGCGACCGAAACCGAGAACGCGCCGGAAATGGTCAAGGTGCTTGTCGAGAAGCGCGACGGGCGTGTGGTCGATTTCGATCCGATCAACATCATCAGCGCGGTGAAATCGGCTTTCGCCGACCTCGACAAGAAAATCGGTCCTCAGGAGGAACGGCTGATTCGCGACATCGCCAATCAGGTCGAGGCCGAAATCAAGGACCGTTACAATGGTCCGGCGAAGATCGAGGACATCCAAAACCTCGTGGAGCATGGGCTGATCGAGGATCATCTGTACGACGTGGCCCGCACCTACACCAACTACCGTCTGAACAAGGACATCGAGCGCGCCAAGGCCACAGACATCAACGAGGCCGTGCGCCGCTTGGTGGACCGCGACGAGGCTCTGGTGCGTGAGAACGCCAACAAGGACTCCAACGTCTACTCCACCCAGCGTGACCTGCTGGCCGGCGCGGTGTCCAAGCGTCCGCCTTCTCCATGCTGCCGGATGCGGTGTCCAACGCGCATATGAAGGGCGACATCCACTTCCACGACGCCGATTACTCGCCGTTCACCGCGCAGTCCAACTGCTCGCTGCCGAACTATTGGGACATGCTGGCCAATGGCTTCACCCTCGGCAACGCGCCGATGGGTTCGCCGAACAGCATCTCCATCGCCGCCACGCAGATCACCCAGATCATGAAGGACGTGGCCTCCAGCCAGTACGGCGGACAGACCGCCAACCGCGCCGACGAGCATTTCGCCGAATACGCCAAGAAGGACTACGACAAGTTCCTTGAGCAGGCCCACGAGATCATGCCCGACGATCTGCCGATCGAGATCGCCGAACGTCAGGTGCGCATGGCCAAGGCCGTCGAGCCGAAGCGCCTGCACTTCGAAAAGGATCGTCCGGCACTGCCGATGGACGAGCCGTTCGACAAGACGTCCGACCGTCTGCAGCAGCTGCGTGAGATCTGGGCGAAGATCCAGACCCGCAAGGCCATCTACGACGCATGCAGACCATGGAATACCAGATCAATTCCAACCGTGTGTCCAACGGCCAGACCCCGTTCGTGACCGTCGGCTTCGGTCTCGGCACCGACTGGTTCGCGCGCGAAATCCAGCGCGCCATCTTCCTCAACCGCATCCGCGGCCTTGGTTCCGAGCATCACACCGCCATCTTCCCGAAGCTCGTCTTCACCATCAAGCACGGTGTGAACGCCGATCCGGGCGACCCGAACTACGACCTGAAGCAGTTGGCCCTCGAATGCGCCACCAAGCGCATGTACCCGGACGTCATCTTCTACGAGAACATCGTGAAGATCACCGGCTCCTTCAAAGCGCCGATGGGCTGCCGTTCCTTCCTGCAGGGCTGGATCGACCCGAAGACCGGCAAGGATGTCGAGGACGGCCGCATGAACCTCGGCGTGGTCACCGTGAACATTCCGCGCATCGCATTGGAATCCCACGGAGACAAGGACCGCTTCTGGAAGATCTTCGACGAGCGCATGACCGTCGCCCACCAGGCGTTGCAGTTCCGCATCATGCGTTGCAAGCAGGCCACTCCGGTCAACGCCCCGACCCTGTTCCGCTTCGGCGCATTCGGCCGTCTCGGCGCCAACGACAGCGTTGATCAGCTGTTCCGCAACGAACGCGCCACCGTGTCCCTCGGCTACATCGGCCTGTATGAGGCGACCAGCGTGTTCTATGGCAAGGACTGGATGCGCGACCACGACTGGGATCTGGAAGGCAAGGAATTCGCCCTGTCCATCGTCAAGCGCATGAACGAGCTGTGCAAGGAGTGGAGCACCGCGGAAGGCTACCACTACTCCGTGTACTCCACGCCGGCCGAATCGCTCACCGACCGCTTCAACCGCATGGACCGCGAGAAGTTCGGCGAAGTGGACGGCGTCACCGACCACGACTTCTACACCAACTCCTTCCACTACCCGGTGTGGCTGCAGCCCACGCCGATGGAGAAGCTTGACTACGAGAAGGACTTCCCGTACTACGCGTCCGGCGGCTTCATCAACTACTGCGAATTCCCGTGCCTGCAGGCCAATCCGAAGGCGCTCGAAGCGGTGTGGGACTACGCCTACACCATCGGCATCGGCTATCTCGCACGAACACGCCAATCGACCGTTGCTACGAATGCGGTTTCGAAGGTGACTTCGAACCGACCGAAGAAGGCTTCAAGTGCCCCGAATGCGGCAACTCCGACCCGGACCGCTGCAACGTGACCAAGCGCACCTGCGCTACCTCGGCAATCCGGTGCAGCGCCCGATGGTGCACGGCCGACACGAGGAAATCGCGCACCGCGTCAAGCACATGAGCGGCGAAACCGGCCATGTCACCCTTGACGACGGTTCCGAACGCGAATGGTTCGAGGAAGCCAAGTAATCAATCGCAATAATCGCAAAACAACAGGCAATTCAGGAGCAACGTATGGTAAGCAGCGCCGATCCCGCTGTGTCTCGCCGTGATTTCGCGGCCGGCGAAACCGGCCGCGGGCCGTTCATTCCGACAAACCGCGCCAGCAACCCGCGTGCCGGACAATGGACGAACGCGATGAGCCACAACATGATCGCCGACTACAAGCGGTTCCTCATGACCGATGGCGAGGGGATCCGCTGCTCGCTGTACGTCTCCGGCTGCCCATTCCACTGCGAAGGCTGCTACAACTCGTCGATTTGGGATTTCCGCGCCGGCCACGAATACAACGACCGGCTCGAAGCTCAGATCATGGCCGATCTGAGCCTGCCGTACGTGCAGGGCATCACCTTCCTCGGGGGTGAGCCGCTGCTCAACACCGGCGTGCTGCTGCCGCTTTCACGCAAGATCCGGGAGCGGTTCGGCCGCACCAAGGACATCTGGTGCTGGACGGGCTACACGTGGGAGGAGCTCATGCGCGAAGGCGAAAGCCCCGACAAGCGTGAACTGCTCGAACAGATCGATATCCTCGTGGATGGCCGGTATATCAAGGATCTGCACGATTCGCTGCTGCAGTTTCGCGGCAGCTCCAACCAGCGCATCATCGATGTGCCCAAGTCGTTGGAAAGCGGGCAGGTGGTGCTGTGGTCGAAACTACACGATCAGACGCGGTTCATTCCCGAAATCTACGGCAAGGACCGCGCTGCGGGGGAGGGGGCGGCTTCCTGAATGGTTTTGAACGGTTCGTATACGAACGGTTGGAATTAGGCAAGCTGACTATATTCGTTGTCTAATTATGCGTCGTGTCGTGCACTTTATGCGATACCGTGCCGAATTAGGCAGGGGCACAGACTACCATTACATACTTGGATAACCGGGGCAGGGCGTTCGTGTTGGCACGGACGCAACCCGGCGGATGAGAACGATAGAGGTACAGTACATGGTCGAAGCAGCAGTTACCGCAGACAACACCTGCGATACGAAGCCGTTGCGCGTAGGTCTTGACATCGGTTCCACCACGGTGAAGGCCGTGGTGCTCGATCAGACCGATTCGCTCGACGCGGTGCTCTTCTCCGATTACCGTCGCCACCACGCCAACGTGCGTGCCACCGTGGCGGGCCTGCTGGAGGACATCCACAAAGAACTTGAGGCCCGTGGCCGCGGCGACGAGCCGATTCGTCTGGCCATCACCGGTTCCGGCGGCCTTGCCTTGGCCGATAATCTCCATGTGCCGTTCGTGCAGGAGGTCATCGCCGAGACCCGCGCCATCGACGAGGAATATCCGCAAGCCGACGTCATTATCGAACTTGGCGGTGAGGACGCCAAGATCACATATCTGAAGCCGACTCCGGAACAGCGCATGAACGGTTCCTGCGCAGGCGGCACCGGCGCGTTCATCGACCAGATGGCCACCCTGCTCGACACCGACGCGGCGGGCCTCAACGACATGGCCAAGCATTACGAGACGCTCTATCCGATCGCCTCCCGTTGCGGCGTGTTCGCCAAAACCGATCTTCAGCCGCTCATCAACGACGGCGCGGCCAAGCCCGATCTGGCCGCATCCATCTTCACGGCGGTCACCACGCAGACCATCGCAGGTCTGGCGTCCGGCCGACCAATCCACGGCACCGTCATCTTCCTGGGCGGTCCGCTGTTCTTCATGTCCGAGCTGCGCGAGCGTTCCACCGCGCGCTCGAAGGCAAAGTCGACGAATTCATCGTGCCGACCGACGCGCACCTGTACGTGGCGTTCGGCTCCGCGCTGCTCGCCGGCGAACCGGACCAACTCGAGGAAGGCCAGCATTTCGAAGCACGCACTTGCGCCGATATTCTGAAAAGCTTGAAGATCTGAAGAATCTGCCGGCCAACACCCCCACCATGCCTCCGCTGTTCCCGACCGAAGCGGATCGCGAGGCGTTCAACAATCGCCATCATCGCGAGCACGTGCACATCGGCACTTTGGATGGCGCGCAAGGCCCGCACTTCCTCGGCATCGACGCGGGCTCGACCACCATCAAAGCGACGCTCGTCAACGACGACCGCGAAATCGTATGGTCGTCGTACGCCACCAACGAAGGCAGCCCGCTGACGGCCGCCGTCAACATCGTCAAGCAGATCCAAAGCCAGCTGCCGGAAGGCGCGTGGATCGCCCGATCCTGCGCCACCGGCTACGGCGAAGGCCTCATCACCACCGGCCTGCACCTGGACGAGGGCGTGGTGGAGACCATGGCGCACTATCGCGGCGCGGAAATGGTTTCACCTGGCGTCACCGCCGTCATCGACATCGGCGGCCAGGACATGAAGTATCTGGCGATTTCCGACGGCGTGATCGATTCGATCGCCGTCAACGAGGCATGCTCGTCCGGCTGCGGTTCATTCCTGCAGACGTTCGCGCAGTCCATGGGACTGACGATCGAGGAATTCACGCAGGCCGCGCTCAACTCCACGCATCCCGTCGATCTGGGCTCGCGCTGCACCGTGTTCATGAACTCCTCCGTCAAGCAGGCGCAGAAGGAAGGCGCCACGATGGAGGACATCGCGGCGGGCCTGTGCTATTCCGTGGTGCGCAACGCGCTGTACAAGGTGATCAAGCTGCGCGATTCCGGCGAGCTGGGCGACACCGTGGTGGTGCAGGGCGGCACGTTCCTCAACGACGCCGTGCTGCGCGCCTTCGAACTGCTCACCGAACGTGAGGTGACCCGACCGAACATCGCCGGCCTGATGGGCGCGTACGGCGCCGCGTTGACCGCACGCATGCACTATTCCGACGTGGCCGACGGTCTCGACGACGGCGATTCCGCCGCTACGGAAGGTGCGAAGACGGTCGATATCGCAGGCGTCACGCACACCGCATCCAGCATCGTGTCCGGCAGCGACCTCGACAACCTGTCCATGACGTCCGAACGTGACGTGTGCAAGCTGTGCCAGAACCACTGCAAGCTCACCATCACCACATTCCAGGACGGCTCCCGCTACGTGACCGGCAACCGTTGCGAACGCGGCGGCGATTCCAAGAAGCAGCGTTCCGACAGGCCCAACCTGTACGACTACAAATACAAGCGTTGCTTCGCCTACCGTCGTCTGACCGACAAGAAGGCCACCCGCGGCGAAATCGGCATTCCACGCGTGCTCAACATGTACGAGAACTACCCGTTCTGGTTCACGCTGCTCACCTCGCTCGGCTTCAAGGTGATGATCTCCGGCCGCAGCTCGCACGAACTGTTCGAAACCGGCATCGAATCGATCGCCTCCGAAAACATCTGCTACCCGGCCAAACTCGTGCACGGCCACATCAAGTGGCTGCTCAACAAGGGCATCAAGACGATCTTCTACCCGTGCGTGAGCTATGAGGAGAACTTCGTTCCCAACACCGACAACCACTACAACTGCCCGGTCGTGGCCAACTATCCGGTGGTCATCGGCGCGAACATGCCCGAACTGCGCGAGGAAGGCGTGCGCTACATGCGCCCGTACTTCAACATGGCCAACCATGAGCTCATGGTGGACCGCATCGTCGAGGAATTCGCCTGGGCCAACGTGACCCGCGAGGAAGCCGAAACCGCGGTCAAGGCCGCCTACGCCGAAAACGAAGTGTTCAAGCACGACGTGCAGATGGAAGGCCTCAAGGCCCTCGCCTACATGAAGGAACACGACTGCAAGGGCATCGTGCTCGCCGGCCGCCCATACCACGTCGACCCGGAAATCAACCACGGCATCCCGGAGACCATCTGCGCGCTCGACATGGTGGTGCTTTCTGAAGACTCCATCTGCGAACTGCAGCCGGGGGAGAAGCTCAACCTGAGCGAATTCCTCGCCGAAGGCGAAGAGGATCCGCGCAAGAAGAACGCGAACGGCTTCCGCCACGTCGACGACCGCAAGGTCACCAAGATGCCATTGCGCGTCACCAACCAGTGGGCCTACCATGCGCGTCTGTACGCGGCGGCCAACTTCGTCGCATCCTATCCGGGACTCGAGCTCGTGCAGCTCAACTCCTTCGGCTGCGGCCTCGACGCCATCACCACCGACCAGGTGTCCGAGATCCTGGCGGACAAGGCCGACGTGTACACCATGCTCAAAATCGACGAGGTCTCCAACCTGGGTGCGGCGAAAATCCGTCTGCGCTCGCTTAAGGCGGCCGTCGAAGAGCGTGAACGCAACAAGAAGAACGACGGATTCCGCAAGACCGGCACCGAAGCGCCGACCCCCGGTCGCCAGGTCATGCTCGACACCGTCATGAAAGCCAATCCGAAACTCACCGAAGCCGTCACGGCCGCATCCAAGCGCGCGGCGGAAAACGGCAAGGGCGAATCGCAAGAAACCGCCAAAACGCAGACAAATGGCAAGGGCGCGTCCGCACACAACTCGGCGACCCTGTCCAAGTACGCGAACCGCATCCCGTTCGGCAAGAACATGAAGGACTACACCATCGTGGCTCCGCAGATGAGCCCGATCCACTTCTCTCTGGTGGAATCCGTCATCCGCTCCGGCGGCTACAAGTTCGACATTCTGGAGCACGCCAGCCGTGAGGACGTCGAAACCGGCCTGAAATACGTCAACAACGACGCCTGCTATCCGGCCATCATGGTCATCGGCCAGCTCGTGGACGCGATTCTGGAAGGCAAATACGATCCGGACCACACCGCGCTCGCCATCACGCAGACCGGCGGCATGTGCCGTGCCACCAACTACTTCGGCCTGATTCGCAAGGCGCTGGTGGACGCCGGTTATCCGCAGATTCCGGTGATCGCCATCTCCACGCAGGGCATCGAGGACAACCCGGGCTTCACCGCCACGCCGGCTTTGCTGCATCGTGCCATCAAGGCGCTTATCGTTGGCGATCTGCTGATGAAGTGCCTGTACCGCGTGCGTCCGTACGAAGTGACACCCGGCAGCGCGAACCAGCTGTACAAGACGTGGGACACCATCGTGCGCGAGACGCTCGAGAACCACGGTCGTTCCAAGACGGCACGCAAGTTCATAGGCAAGGAATACCTGCCGTATCCGACGCTCGTCAAGGAGATCGTCAAGTCGTTCGACGCGTTGCCGTTGAAGGACGAGCCGCGCAAGGTGCGCGTCGGCGTGGTCGGCGAGATCCTCGTCAAGTACCAGCCGGACGCCAACAACCATGTGGTCGACGTCATCGAATCGCAGGATTGCGAGGCCGTGGTGCCGGGCATCATGGAATTCATGACCACCCGACCGTACATTTCCGACTGGAACGAGCATTACCTCGGCATGGGCGGCAGCAAGCTCGGCTATGCGCTGATGCGCAAGGGCCTCGACCTGTATAACGCGCCGGTACGCGAGGCGGTCGATCTGGCTCACGGCAAGTTCTCGCAGGATCTGCCGATGCCTGAACTGGTCAAGAAGGCCGACGAGGTCACGTCCGTGGGCGTGCAGGCCGGCGAAGGCTGGCTGCTGACCGCGGAAATCCTGGAACTCATCGAATCGGGATGCCCGAACGTGGTGTGCGCGCAGCCGTTCGCCTGCCTGCCGAACCACGTGACAGGCCGAGGCATGTTCGGCAAGATCCGCCGACTGCATCCGGAAGCCAACATCGTGTCCATCGATTACGATCCGGGCGCTTCGGAAGCCAACCAGCTCAACCGCATCAAGCTGATGATCTCCGCTGCCAAGAAGGCGCACCGCGCAGCCGAAGAGGCGCGCAACAGCGAGAAGGCCGCTTGAATCGCCATTCTTATTTCCGTCAACCGACGTTGGGAAACTTTCCGACGTCGGTTCGACGGTATCTGAGCCGCCAAATCGACGGCTGATTCGGCGATCGTAAAATCGATGGTCGTCGAATCGGCATTCAAATCGCCAGCCAAATTGATGGGGAATGATGGTCGGTTATCGATTTTCCGTATAGCGTAGCCTGCGTTGCGAATGGCGCTTTTCGTTAGGATGGCCACTATGACAACGCCAAAGATCACGTACGCGCACCTGCTGACCGAGCCGAATCCGAAGCATGTGGAAAGCCTTATCAAATTCTTCGAATCCGGCTGCCAACAGCGCGGCACCGGCGGTTTTGGCGTGGAAATCGAACACCTGCCGGTACATAACAGCGACGATACCGCGGTGACCTACTACGAAAGCAACGGCATTGAAGCGTTGCTCAACCGCATCCGCCCGTATTACGACGAAAACAAGGAATACTGGGAAAACGGGCGACTGGTCGGACTCGCCCGTGACGGCATCTCCGTATCTTTGGAACCGGGCGGACAGTTGGAAACGTCCATCGGCATCCTGCACAAGCCGGAGGAGCTCGCCACATTGTACGGCACGTTCCGCCGCGAAGTCGACCCCATCCTCGAAGAACTTGGTTTCCGACTCGTCAACTATGGTTACCAACCGAAATCCAGTTACGCCGACATTCCCGTCAATCCGAAGGACCGATACAAGGCGATGACCGCCTACCTGGGACGTGTCGGACAGTTCGGTCCGTGCATGATGCGTTGCTCCGCTTCGACACAGGTCAGCATCGACTACGTTTCGGAACAGGACGCGATCGCCAAACTGCGGTTGGGCACGGTGATCGGCCCGATTCTGGCATGGTTCTTCCGCAACACCCCGTATTTCGAAGGCAGGGAGAACCCGTATCCGCTGCTGCGCCAACGCATGTGGGATTATCTCGATTTCCAACGCACGAACGTCATCCCCGGCCTGTTCGACCCGCGTTTCGGTTGGGAGGATTACGCGGTGGACGTGCTGTCCACGCCGATGATGTTCGCCGACCTGACGCACACGCCCGAAGCGCTGGCGGTGCCCGGAACCGATCTGCACCATCCGGCGTTCTACGAGAACGCGAACGACGTGTACCCGGACCGCGGGCTCAACGCGTACGAGATCAACCATGTGATCTCCACGCACTTCAACGACGTGCGTTTGAAGAACTTCATCGAATTCCGCCACTGGGATTCGCTGCCGGTGGCCCGCGCCGAGCGGCTTACTGAAATCATCGGCTCGCTGTTCTACGATCCGACGAATCTCGAACGTCTGGAAAGCTACTTCGACGGCATCCGCGAGGAGGACGTGTTCGAGGCCAAGGCGAACCTGCAGGCGCGCGGAAGCCAGGCCATCCCATACGGCAATTCGTTGGAATTCTGGCAGGAGTTCCTCGGCCTTGAGGGTGTGCTCGCCGACGAACCGGGCGACCCGAAGCATCCGGACGTCTTCCAGGCGTGACCGGCCGAGGGTCCGTCCGATGGTACGCTGTTCCATATGGTTACCGAGGGGAAAAAGCGGGTTCGTAAATCGCCCGAAGAGCGCAAACGCGAAATCATCGCGGCGGCGGGCAAGCTGATCGGCGAGAAGGGGTACTACGGCACGTCGCTCAAGGACATCGCCGACGCCATCGGCATGAGCCAGCCCGGACTGCTGCACTACATCGGCAACAAGGAGCGGTTGTTGTCGCTGCTGGTCACCGATAGCTACGACCAGCAGGGCACACCCGCCGACTTCGCCAAGTCGGGATTGCCCGGCAGCGATTCTGACGGCATGCTGTTTCCCGCATATCTGCGGTTTCTGGTCCGCTACAATGCGCAACGCCGCAGTCTGCTGCAGCTGTACATGGTTTTGGAAACTGAATCGTTCAACGCGGACCATCCACTGCACGAGTATTTCGAAAACCGACCGGATCTGACGTGGGAGCATTACTCAAAGTTCGCATGGAAATTGCCTCCGGAAGTCGGCGGATGGGATAATATGCGGCCGATCGTACGGCAATGCATCGAGGCGATGGATGGCATCCAGCTGCGGTGGACGCGCAAGCCGCCGATCGACCTGTACGACGAGTGGCTCGTCTTCGAGCGGATGATCTTCCCCTCGCCGGTGTGGGACGGATATCGGTAAGCCTTCCGAAGACATATATCTAATGGTTGTTAGTTAAGAAACGCCTGAAAATCTGCGACAGTTGACGATTTGTTTCGGAAGATATATAGTTCTTATATCTAATAACCGTTAGATATAAAAGTCGACGAGGACGATGGAGGAGTCATGGGCCGTTACGAAGCAGACCACATTCTGTTCGGCGCCGCATACTACGACGAATATCTCATGATGAAGGGTATTGACCGCATCGATGAGGACATGGCGATGATGAAGGACGCGGGGCTGAACGTCATCCGCATCGCCGAATCCACATGGAGCACCTGCGAACCGCAACCGGGTGTATTCGACTTCACCTATGTGGACCGTGCGCTCGACGCCGCGCAGCGTGCCGGCATCGATGTCATCGTCGGCACGCCGACCTACGCGGTGCCCAGCTGGCTCGTCAAGCTCGACCCGAGCGTGCTCGCGGTCACGCCGAACGGACAGGGCAAGTATGGCGCGCGCCAGATCATGGACATCGTCAACGCCACCTACCGCTTCTACGGCGAACGTGTGATCCGCAAGCTCATCTCCCACGTCGCCGACCATCCGGCCGTCATCGGCTACCAGGTGGACAACGAGACGAAATACTACGATTCCGTCTCCGAGGACATGCAGCGCCTGTTCGTCAAGTATCTGCGCGAGAAGTTCCACGGCGATCTGGACGAGCTCAACCACCACTTCGGCCTCGACTACTGGTCCAACCGCATCGACTCCTGGGAGGACTTCCCGGACGTGACCGCCACCATCAACGAGTCCCTGGGCGGCGAATTCGACAAGTTCCGCCGCGACCAGGTGCGCGCCTTCCTGCAGTGGCAGGCCGACATCGTGCGCGAATACGCGCATGACGACCAGTTCATCACCCACAACTTCGATTTCGAATGGCGCGGATACTCCTACGGCGTGCAGCCGGCCGTCGACCACTTCAAGGCCTCGACCGCCGTGGACATCACCGGCGTGGACATCTACCACCCCACCGAGGACGACCTGACCGGCAAGGAGATCGCCTTCGGCGGCGACATGACCCGCTCCACCAAGGACGGCAGGAACTACCTGGTGCTCGAAACGGAGGCCCAAGGCCAGCACGGCTGGGTGCCGTTCCCTGGCCAGCTGCGCCTGCAGGCCTACTCCCACCTCGCCTCCGGCGCCGACATGGTGGAATATTGGCACTGGCACTCCATCCACAATTCCTTTGAAACATATTGGAAAGGCCTGCTGAGCCACGACCTCGAACCGAATCCCACCTACCGCGAGGCGGGCGTGTTCGGCCGCGAGATCGCCAAACCGGAAGTGGGGGAGCGGCTCGTCCACCTGAAGAAGCACAACAAGGTGGCCATCATGGTCAGCAACGAATCGCTGACCGCGCTCGACTGGTTCCTCATCGAAGCCGGCTTCCCGTTCGGCGGCACCCTCAAGTACAACGACGTGGTGCGCAACATCTACGACGCGCTGTTCGAACTCAACGTGGAATGCGATTTCATCCCGTCCGACGCGCCGGCCGAACGCCTGGCCAAATACGAGATGATCGTGACCCCGGCACTGTACTGCACTCCGCAGGAAACAACCGATCGTCTGCGCGAATTCGTCTCCAGCGGCGGCCACCTTGTCTCCACCATGCGCTCCTTCGTAACCGACGACGAGGTGACCGTATGGCACGACCGCGCGCCGCACAACCTCACCGACGTGTTCGGCATGACCTACAACCAATTCACCCGCCCGAACGGCCACGTATCCGTGGAATTCGCCGGAACGCTCGCCAAAACCCCGGCAAGCGACGCGCAGGCGCTCATCGAACTGGTCACCCCATTCGACGGCACCGACGTGCTCGCCAGCTACGGCCACTACGCGTGGAAGGATTACGCCGCGGTGACCCGACATGGCTTCGGCAAGGGCGACGCCGAATGGATCGCCACCCTGCTCGACGCCGACACCATCCGCGCCGTCCTGCGCGAAGCCGTGGAACACGCGGCATCGCCGATGCGGCACCGCGCTCGCCGGACAGGTGACGGTGCGCCGCGGAACGAACGCCCGCGGCGAGCAGGTGACGTATCTGCTCAACTACTCCGCCGACGAGGTCACCATCGACAGCCCGGTGTCGGGCGATGTGGTGGTCGCTCCGGTGGTGGTGGGCACCGACGGCACCGTCGATGAATCCGCCACCGCGGCGATCGCCCTGAAAGAGGGCTCGAAGGTCGAGGTGGGCGACAAGCTGACGATTGGCCGCTGGAATGTGGTCGTCATCGCCGGCTGAGCCGCAAAGCGGTGGTGGCGCGTCGGCCCGACTGGGTCAGGGGATGAGCAGGTCGATGATGGCCTTCCATTCCCCGACGAAGTCGACGTCATGCGATCCGTTGAGCCAGCGCAGCTGCAGACCCTCCATCGCGGACAGGACCTGCAGCGCGGTGCGCTCCGGATCGGCGACACCGTCGCGCTCGGCCGCGAACGCGTATTCCTTCAGCAGATTGATTTCGCGCTGTTCGAAATACTCGTGCACGGGATGGTCCTTGCTCAGCGCCTCGCTTTCCAGCAAGGTGTAGAGCCGGACCATCTCCGGACGGTCGGCGTTGGTCTCCACGGTTCCCGTGGAAATGGCCTTCAGCCCCAGATCGCAGTGGTACGCGATGCCGTCGTCAAGGACTTCGCCGGTCACGCCCTGCACGCCAAGATGCTCGGCGATGGCGATCTGATTGGTCCGATCGGCGTATTTGAGGGTTTCCTCAAGCAGTTGTTCTTTGGATTTGAAGTAGTAAAGGAGGCCGGCTTCGGTGATGTTCTGAGCCTGGGCCACATCGCGTATGGTGAAGCCCCAGAAACCGAACTGGGAGATGAATGAGACCGTGGTTTCGAGAATCGCCTTCCTGCGATCCTCGGCGCTCATTCGCTTTCTGGGTTTGTTTTCGGTGCGGCGACGCATATGCTCTCCTTCATCTGGTGCTTACTAAGGTACAAGAAGGGGGAGAAGAAGACGATGGGAACCCTTGGAACATGCCGGATTATCGCAGACAAACGATTTGTTATATGATTTAACTAAGTAGTTACTAGGTAATAAAAACCGGTGACTGTGAAGCTGAATGGAACAGTGTCCGACCGGTTTTGCAAACGCTTTGAGACGGCGATGACATGACGTCGACTTGTGCCTTTGCGAAAGATGGTTTACACTGAAAACACGTTAGTTACCACATGGTAGTTAACAGATGGGGCGAGGCCGTCCCGCCACCACATACACCGCTAAGGTGCGGAATCGCACACAACATAAGTTCACTACTGAAGCATGATTCGAAGGAGAGAGTTTCATGAGTGAAGCAATCGCCAGCAAGGCGGAGCGCCTTGCCGCTTACAACGCCAACATCGCCGCGGCGGAAAAGGATCCGTCACTGTCCCCGGAAACCGGCAAGCCGCTGTCCAAGATGAACGCCGCACGTTTCGGCGCAGGCTTCCTGGTATTCGGAGTGCTGTGGATGTCCGGTCTGGGCATCGTTTCCGCAGTGCTGCTGCCCATGCACTACAAGACCATCCCGGGCGTCAACGCCGATGCGTTGGTCGGCATCGTCAACGCGTTCACCGCGGTCGCATCCCTGGTCGCCAACCTGATGTTCGGCAACTTCTCCGATCGCTCCCGTTCCCGCTTCGGCCGCCGTACCCCGTGGATCCTCTTCGGAGCCGTGCTCGGTGGCGTCACCCTGTTCCTGACCGGCACCACGCATAACGCCGTGCTGCTGACCATCTTCTACTGCGCCTGCATGTTCGGTCTGAACTGCATGATCGCGCCGATGGTCGCCATCCTGTCCGACCGCGTGCCTTCCAAGATCCGTGGCACCATGTCCGCCTTCTACGGCGCCGGCTCCACCATCGGCGCTCCGATCGGCACCATGCTCGGCGCACTGTTCATCGAAAACCTGATTCCGGGCTTCGCCGTCGCCGGCGTGCTCATGTTCCTCGGTGGCGTGGTCGCGTGATCATCATCCCGAAGGAGCAGTCCGCAGACTTCCTGCCGAAGGACGAAGGCTCCGCCAAGGACATCCTCTCCTCCTTCCGCCCGCCGAAGTTCTCCACCGCGCATGACTTCTACAAGGCGTTCGCCGGCCGCTTCTGCATGCTCATGGCCTACCAGATGATCAACGTCTACCAGCTGTACATCATCCAGAACTACATCGGCCAGTCCGTCAAGGAATCCGCCGTCACCGTGTCCGTCGTGTCCATGATCATGATGGTCATGTCCCTGGTTGGCTCCTTCATCTCCGGCCCGGTCTCCGATCTCATCGGCCGCCGCAAGGTCCCGGTCGTCGTCGCTTCCGTGCTCTTCGCCGTCGGCATCGCCATGCCGTGGATCTTCAAGTCCACCATGGGCATGTACCTGTTCGCCGGCATCGCAGGCCTCGGCTACGCCGTCTACTCCGCCGTCGACCAGGCGCTGCTGGTGGACGTGCTGCCGAACAAGGAAGAGGCCGGCAAGGATCTGGGCATCCTGAACATGGCCACCACCCTCGGCCAGATGTGCGGCCCGGTCGTCATGTCCGCCATCGTGGTCAACCTCGGCTACAACTTCGCGTTCCCGACGTCCATCGCATTGGCCATCATCGGCTGCTTCTTCATCATGGCCATCAAGAAGGTCAAGTAAGGCAGCTGCTGTAAACCGGGGGAGACGGTCGTGCCATAGGCCGTCTCCCCTCCGCGGGACCGAATCGCCCCGCCTCCCATCCATACCAACCATCAACGCATATCCGAATTATCAACGACGATACCAAGGAACATCATGACCACCTGGATTGCAACGACGCAAGACAACAAGCTTGCCGACCGAACCTCCGACATCGAATCCACCAACGCCACCACCGCGGCCGACCTGCAGCTCGACGGCAACGAATACCAGGCCCTGCGCGGCTTCGGCGGCTGCTTCAACGAACTCGGCTGGCTGCCGCTGCAGAACGTCAGCGAAGCCGAACGCGACCAGATCATCAAGGAGCTGTTCAGCCCCGACGAGATGAACTTCACCTTCAACCGCGCCCCCGTCGGCGCCAATGACTTCGCCGACCACTGGTACAGCTACGACGAGGTCGACGGCGACTACGGGATGGAGCATTTCTCCGTCGAACACGACGAGCAGACCCTGATCCCGTACATCCACCGCGCACAGGAATGGCAGCCGAACATGCAGCTGTTCTCCAGTCCGTGGAGCCCGCCGACGTGGATGAAGCGCCCGAAGGCCTACAATTACGGCCGTCTCGTGCAGACCCCGGAGAACCTGAAGGCCTACGCCAAGTACTTCGTCAAGTACATCCAGGCCTATGCCGAGCACGGCATCACCGTGAACCAGCTGCACGTGCAGAACGAGGTGTTCGCCGACCAGAAGTTCCCGAGCGCCCTGTGGGATTCCGAAGCGCTCAAGGTGTTCATCCGCGACTACCTCGGACCGGCGTTCGACGAGGCCGGACTCGACACCGACATCTGGCTGGGCACCCTCAACGGCCCGGAGGACATGGCCTGGACCGGCGGCGGCTATGGCATGACGCTCAACAACTACAACCGCTTCGTCGACAACATCCTCTTCGACGACGGCGCGCGCAAGTACATCAAGGGCATCGCCTACCAGTGGGCCGGCCAGAACTGCATCGCCCGCACGCACGAATCATGGCCGGAGATCGAACTGATCCAGTCGGAGTCCGAATGCGGCACCGGCGACAACAGCTGGGAGTACGCGGAGTACATCTTCCACCTGATCAACCACTACTTCCGCAACGGCGCCACCGCATACACCTACTGGAACATGATCCTCGACGACCAGGATTCCACATGGGCTGGTGGCAGAACTCCCTGTTCACCATCACCGCCGACAAGCACGAGGTGCGCCGCAATCCGGAATACTACGTGATGCGCCACTTCTCGCACTACGTCAGGCCCGGCGCGAAGGTACTCGGCACCACCGGCCATTTCAACTCGATGGCCATCGCCTTCCGCAACCCGGACGGCACGGTGGTGGTCGTGGCGCAGAACGCCCTCGACGAGGAGCGCCCGTTCGCATTCGCCGATCCCGATGCCGCCGAACGCGGCTTCAAGGTAACACTTGCTCCGCGATCGTTCAACACCTTCGTGCTGGACTGAGCCGGAGTGATACGGCGTCGGCTCGCGCGTAATGCCGGTTTTTCCCTTTTTCCCGGCGATATGCCGATCGCCGACGCCCTGCCCATGAGGTGCCCGCCGCGATGGATCCCCTCCATGCGCGGCGGGCACCTTTGTTATGCATGCCGGTTACGATCGTCCCCTTGCAAAGAGCGAATTCTTCATTGCCGTATCAGCCGTGTATAAGATGATTGGAACGTTGGATGATTTCGGCTTCATTATCACCGGAGATAAGGAATTTCCTGTCGGAATCGACAGAATTGTGAGCGATACCTTTTTTCTTTCCCACAGATTCTAAAACTGCCCAATCCGGGATTTCCTTTTCCTTTGGCCAGTTCAATCCAGCGGTTTCCAGCAGTATGCCATATTGGGATAATCGTGTGATGTTGGTATCCGCATCGACAAGGCCAAGTTCCAGTAGGAAATTGGCCTTACTCTGATCCATGCCATAGGCGGCTGTCAGCTCCTGTTTGATGAGTCCGCCTCCTCTGCGTGCCGCCATTTCTCCGAATATGAAATCACCGGTTTCGTTCTTATAGAATTCGATATGCATCACATTGGGAATCGTCTGATCTTTGAAAGATCTAATTAATTGTTTTGTCAGTCGGAGCAGCTTAGAATAGTCGGCGTCGTCCTCGTCCAACATCACGGAACCGGTATTTTGCTTCTCGAAATCCAGCGGTGGGACAAGATATCGTGATGGCGAGATCAGAATCGAATCAGCGTTGATATAGACCACATCCACATGGTAGACGGAGCCGGAACAGTATTCCTCTAAGTAATACTGGTTTGAATGTACGTTTTGTATGAATTCCGGCTTGGTGGCTAAAGCAGACAAATCATCTTTCGAATGCAGTATCGTAATACCCGCGGAGCCTGCACCCCACCGAGGTTTGAGAACAACCGTCTCCCAACGATCGAACGCCGAAATAATATCTCCAAAGCTTTTGCAGGAGGTGTAGGGAATAACCTGTAATCCGGCATCAAGGGCCGACTGCTTCATCGTGACCTTATCTCGACAGCGCAACGCCAGTTCATACTGCAAACCGGGAATGCCAAATAGACTTCTCGCCTCTGCAACCCTCAATACATCTTCCTCCGAGCTGGAAATTATCCTATCTGGTTTAAATTTTCTGACAATATCAAAGAATTTCGCGGTAGCGCTATCGGAGGAATAATCAGAAACCACGATTTCCTTGATGACGGCGTTCGGCCAACGATGGTGCACGGCCCGATTGTCCGAGGTGAAGACCATAACCTCTAAACGACCGAAGCGTTCTTGGACCTCTTTAATCCATTCTGGATAATCCGAGAAAGATTTAGGCTGTTGCAGCAGCAGTATTTTCATATCATTCCCCTTCCGGTGCGCTCGCCAAGACTTTTCTTTAGCGACGGATGATCCTTTTCCCGCGTTTTCCAATGTGATTAGTGACGACTGCGGGTATTATTCCCACCAACGCCAGTGCGCACCAATACCAAGCTGTCATTCCTGCAGGACGTAGTGCCGGAACGATCCAACCACCAAGGAATGAGCCTGCCGATTCGCCAATGGCTGCAATTATCAGCCGATAGTTCAAAATGTCCACCAAAGGTTTATCTGGCTGTGCCTCTACCAGAGCAATATTGATCAATGGCGCATAGATGCATTCTGCAATGGAGAACACAACCAAGGCTATAATGCATATCCACCAGTACGACGAGACTCCGCAGGCGAATAGTGCGAAGGAAATTCCATAAATCCCTAGGCTTTTGATGATGAATGAGGTGGCATTCTGCCCATTAGCCATGCCTCGCGAGATGAGTTTACTCACGGGCATTTGCAGTGCTATGACCGATATGGCATCAATGGAATAGAACAATCCTCTTATGACTGGGCTATCGGATAACGAGTGGAATTCCAATGCCATTCCCGCAAAAAGCTGACCATTCATTATGCTGCCCACAAACACCGCCAGGATGGCAAGAACCGTACCGGGACTTTTCAACGAGTCTGTAATGGTCTTCACGATGGAAGAGGTATTTTCTTTGCTGCTTTTCTCATTGCGTATGAAGACATGATGAGTCAGCACTATTGGAGTTAGTAAAGCAGAAAAAACATAGAGTCCGACGATGACTATAACAAAGAGCGTTTGTCCGAAAGCCTTATATATGTAATTTGAAGCTAGAGGCCCAATTGCGGATCCAAGATTGGCTGTCATGGTCACTAAAGCAAACAAAGCGGCCTGAGACTTTTTATCCTTTACTCTAGCGATGATATGCCCTCTGAGAGCAAAATTAACCAGTGAGAGACCAAGTCCCAGCAAAGCCAAATCCAAAAAAGGAAGCCGATAAAACCACCCATTGCCGGCTGCAGCAGCAAAAGTGAAAAAACTATGAATCCGAAACCGGTCTCAGTGAGGGATACCGTTGATGAACGCTCAATCAAGCCACCTATAAAAACAGTACTGCCCCTAGAAAAAAGGGATAAAACTCCAAGTGCTAATCCAACACATAGTGATGACGTTGCAGAAACTTGACCGGTAAGGATAACCGAAAGAAGGGAGAAAAGTCCGCTATATGCAGCACTATTCAAAAAATAATTCACTGATATGGAGCTATTCTTACTATCGCTCGGCTTCTCCATCTGAACGGACCTTCTTTTATGCTTTATAAATAATGTCTCCCCTCATGCTAGTGGTCATATGGGAATTGTTCATTGGTATGTCCAGATGTAGGGGTGTTTGGTTTTGACGTACTTGGGGGTGTCTGTTTCAAAGTTCCTCATCGGCGTGTTATCTTGTGGGAATCGACGGCATGGGGAAGTCGTGCGTTCCTTCTCAGCCGGCCTGCAGCCCCTCGCCGTAGGATGCCTCGAACTCCAGCAGCGGAGTGTCGAAGATCCGCATCACGTATCGCATTCCGGCACCTCCATCAATCGATCTTATATATTCAAATATAAAGGTCGATGGCGGAGATGGGGTGCCGCCGAGGTTGGGTTGCGTGTGGACCGGAAATGTATTACGATATAACTAAGTAGTTACTAAGTAATAGAAACTGCATGACGTACGAAGGAGTGCACATGAATCCCGACTACATCAAAGGCGTGAACCTCGGCAACTGGCTGGTGCTGGAGAAGTGGATGAGCCCGGCGCTGTTCGACGGCACCACCGCGGACGACGAATACTACCTGCCGACGCAGCTCGACCCGGCCGTCTACGAGGCCCGCATCAAGACCCACCGCGCCGAATACATCAACGAACGCGACTTCGCCACCATCGCATCATGGGGCTGAACTCCGTGCGCATCCCCGTGCCGTACTTCATCTTCGGCGACCGCGCGCCGTTCATCGGCTGCATCGACGAACTCGACAAGGCCTTCAACTGGGCCGAAAAATACGGTCTGACCATCCTCATCGACCTGCGCACCGCGCCGATGAGCCAGAACGGCTTCGACAACGGCGGCATCTCCGGCGTGTGCAAATGGGCGCAGCTGCCCGACGAAGTCGAATTCGTGCTGTCCGTGCTCGAACGCCTCGCCAAGCGGTACGGCCATCGCTAGGCGCTGATGGGCATCGAGATCATCAACGAGCCGAACACCACCACCTTCTGGCCGATGATGAACGTGACCGAACGCTACAAGGCGGTCGACCCGGAGCTCGCCGAAGGCACCGGCCCGATCGGATTCGACTGGCTCAAGGACTTCTACGTCACCGCCTACCACCGTCTGCGCGACGCCGACAAGGGCGCGCTGCCGGCGGACAAGGCCGTGGTGTTCCACGACGGCTTCGACATCGAACAGTGGAAGGACTTCATGCGCGGGGATGACGGCAGCTTGCGCCGGAATTCGAGAACGTGGACACCCACCAGTACCTCATGACCGCCGAAATGATGGGCTGCCCGCAGACCGTGGAAGCTACGACGACTTCGTGCGAAACACCTACGCGCCGATGATCGCCGAGATGAGCGAATACTTCCCGGTGATCGTGGGGGAGTGGTGCCTGTTCAACTCCGTCGCTGCGGCGTGGACACCCACGGCGGCCAAAGCGTGCTCAACGGCGAGGAAGGCGCGCAGGCCGAGACCCTGACCGCCGAGCAGAAGCGCTCGCTGTACCAGGCGTGGCCGAATCCCAGCTCGCCGCATGGAGCAAGGGCAGCGGCTTCTACTACTGGAACTACAAGCTGCTCACCGACACCGTCAACACCCCCGCTGGATCGGCTG
>ENA-OPZM01000081-OPZM01000081.1-human-gut-metagenome-genome-assembly--contig:-NODE-81-length-38189-cov-3.227103_pt1 | contig 38189 bp, 47 predicted proteins | sample MGYA00242478_ERZ504493 | MGnify/ENA primary metagenome ERZ504493 (study PRJEB26092, sample SAMD00036227) | human gut metagenome | host: Homo sapiens | study: EMG produced TPA metagenomics assembly of... | reverse complement strand
AATCGTTTTGTGTACTCGTTCTTTTGTGATGATACCGTCTGCTTTTATAGCCGATATTCAGGATGATCTCATCATCTTTTAACATCGATGACGGTACCCTGTACGATCTCTCCATTTCTGATTGTTTTTTACGGAATCTTCCAGCATCTGTTCAAAACTTAACTCTGACATGTTCTTGAACCTCCTCAATAATTTTCTTTGGGGTGGAAGCCCCTGCTGTAATACCTACACAACTACTGCATTGGAACATTTCAGAATCCAAGTCTACAGGTGTTTGTATATAGTAAGTATTTCCACATTCCTTTTTACATATTTCAAACAGCTTTTGAGTATTGGAGCTATGTCGGCCGCCTACGACCAGCATAGTGTCTACCTCTCCGGCTATCGCTTTAGCTTCTTTCTGCCGTTCTTCGGTAGCATTACAAATAGTGTTTAAAATATTTAAAATATTTAAAACATTATTATCATAACTCTTTTTGCGGAGAATTTCAACTAATTCTTGAAATTTGTTGTAATTAAATGTCGTCTGGGACACTACACATACTTCTTTTTCCGGAGAAATATTGAATTTCTCAGCATCCTCAGCATTTCTGATCACTGTATATGGTCCCTGACACCATCCGCAGATCCCCTGGACTTCCGGATGGTCCGGATCACCGATGATCACAATATGCGCGCCTCTGGAGCTTTCTCTCTCAACGATCTTGTGAATCTTCAGCACAAAGGGACAGGTAACATCTACATAACCGAGACCATATTTTTTGATCGTGTTATAAACCTTGCGGCCTACTCCGTGAGAGCGGATCACAACAGTGCCGCCCTTCAGGCTGCCAAGTTCCTCCTCACAGATCACAGCCACACCTTTTTTTTCGAGATCTGAAACAACCTCCTCATTATGGATGATGGGGCCAGTGTATAAATCGGTGCTGCATCGGAACCGATCAGCTCATAAACACGGTCAACTGCTCTTTGTACGCCGAAACAGAAGCCGGCGGTCTCTGCAACTTTTATGTTCATCTATTCACCCTATTTCTGTATACGGAAAGGATACTCTCAACCACTTCGTCAATTCCCATCTCAGATGAATCAACAAGAACAGCGTCCTCTGCTTTCTTAAGCGGAGAAACTGCACGGTTCATATCTCTCTCATCTCTGTCAACGATATCTTTCAGGATCTCATCCATATCACAGGCTTCGCCCTTCTCTGTAAGCTCCAGATATCGTCTGATGGCACGTGTCTTTGCACTTGCAGTCAGAAAGATCTTTACTTCCGCATTCGGAAGAATGGTGGTTCCGATATCTCTTCCATCCATAACTACATTATTTTCGGCTGCAAGATTGCGCTGCAGCTTCAGAAGATGTGTGCGCACCTCTGGATTTGCTGAGCTTACAGATGCCATATTTCCTACCTCTTCCTTACGAAGGAACGCTGTTACGTTCTTTCCGTTAAGGATCACCTGCTGTTCACCGTTCTCATAACGGATAGAGATATCCGCATCGTGACAGGCTTCAGAGATTTTTTCGTCACCGCTGATCCCTTTTTCCAGAAGATAAAGTGCCATGGCACGGTACATTGCCCCTGTATCTACATAAATAAAGGACAGCTCCTTTGCCACTTTTTTTGCAATTGTGCTTTTTCCTGCACCTGCCGGTCCGTCAATTGCAATATTAATACCCATAATTGTTGCTCCTTCCTCTTTTCTGTTATTCAATCGCCTGAGCTGCCGCATACGCTGTAGACCATGCGATCTGAAGATTATAGCCACCGGTCACTGCATCCAGATCCAGTACTTCACCTGTAAAATACAGATTTTTTATTTTTTGGATTCCATTGTGGATGGCTGTATCTCTTTACTGACACACCGCCTCTTGTATGATTGCTTCCTTAAACTCTCCCATTCCCGTGATCGTAAACGGAAAAGCCTTGATCAGACGGCCAAAAGCCTGACGCTCTTCCCTGGAGATCTCATGTACCGGTTTTTCCCCGGGGATACCGCCAATTTCGATCATGATCGGAGTCAGAGAAGACGGAAAAAGAACACCGATCACATTTTTAAACTGTTTGTTATGATTTGCATCAAATTCACGCAGGATCCGGGCGTCAAGCTGTTCTGCATCAAGCGCCGGCTTCAGATCCAGGAAAGCTCCAAAGGCTCCTTTTCCAGCTTTTTGCCGATCTGTGCACTGGCGGAAGTATCAGCGGTCCTGTCACTCCGAAATGAGTAAACATCATCTCGCCGAAGTCTTTATAGAGAACTTTTTTGCCGGATTTTACTGTAAGCTCCACATTCCGAAGGGAAAGGCCCTGAAGTTTGGAGACATAATCTTCTTTTGCCACCAATGGCACCAGTGATGGTGACTGGGAAACAACTTTATGCCCCGTCTCAGCAGCAAAACGGTATCCGTCTCCTGTGGAACCTGTGGACGGGTAGGAAAGCCCTCCTGTGGCAACTACCACAGTATCCGCTCCAAAAAAATCACCGTCCGAAAGTAATACACCAGTAACTTTTTCATCCCGTGTACAAACTTCCTTTACCTCTGTATGAAGATGAATCTGCGCTCCGGCTTTTTTCAGTTCCCGTTCAAGAGCACGGATAATATCTGATGAATGATCCGATACCGGAAAAACCCGGTTTCCACGCTCTGTTTTCAGCGGCACTCCTGCTTCCTCAAAAAATTCCATCACATCTCTGCTTCCATAGGTGTAGAAAGCGCTGTAAAGAAATTTGCGATTTGACATCACTGCCGGAAAAAGCTCTTCGGTATCGGAATCATTGGTGACGTTGCACCGTCCCTTTCCGGTGATAAAAAGCTTTTTTCCGAGTTTCTCATTTTTTTCCAGTATGTGAACCTGGTGTCCTCTGCGCGCAGCATATACACCGCAGAGCATTCCGGCGGCACCGCCGCCTATGATCGCAACTTTGGACATTACCTGTTATCCTGCCTTTTTTATCTTTTTTATGCACAAAGGAGCCTGCATACAGCAAGCTCCTTTTCCTGTTTTGAAATGCATCTGCATTTCTATGTGTGCTTTATACCGGGTATGCGCCGTTCTTGGTATCTGCTACAGTCTCATCAACTTTTGTCTTCTGAGCCTGGCGATATTTAAAGAAGTCCATGGCAACCTGCGGGAACAGTGCATATGTGAGAACATCCTCATCCTGCTCCTTGTACTGTGCCATCTCGCTCTCAAGCTTATCAAGCTCATCCTCCAGAAGATCTGCCGGACGGCATGTGATCGGTTCAATATCTCCGATACATTTTTTCTGTACTTCCGGATTGAACGGTCTGGCTGTTGCGCCATACTTACCACTTAACACGTCTTTTGTCTCTTTTGTGACAACCTTGTAACGCTCGCCCATGATCACGTTAAATACAGCCTGTGTACCAACGATCTGAGAGGACGGTGTAACAAGCGGTGGCTCACCAAGGTCTTTACGTACACGCGGAACTTCCTCAAGTACTTCGTAGATTTATCCTCGGCATGCTGCTCTTTCAGCTGTGATGTCAGGTTGGAAAGCATTCCGCCTGGTACCTGATACAGAAGAGTCTTGATATTTACACCAAGGTTCTTCGGATTGAGAAGACCTGTATCAAGAGCCTCATCACGCATCGGACGGAAGTAGTCAGCGATCTCAGCGAGAAGCTGCTGATCAAATCCTGTATCATATGGTGTTCCCTTGAAGGTCTCAACCATAACCTCTGTTGCCGGCTGGGATGTTCCAAGAGCAAACGGAGACATTGCTGTGTCGATGATGTCAACACCTGCCTCTACTGCCTTCATATATGTCATGGAAGCAACACCGGATGTATAGTGAGAATGAAGATCGATCGGGATCTTAACAGTCTCTTTGAGAGCCTGAACAAGCTCTGTAGCCTTGTACGGAACAAGAAGTCCTGCCATATCTTTGATACAGATGGAATCTGCACCCATATCTTCGATACGTTTTGCAAGATCTGTCCAGTAATCAAGTGTGTAAGCATCACCAAGTGTGTAAGCCATTGCAACCTGTGCATGTGCTTTCTCCTTGTTTGCTGCTTTTACAGCTGTCTGAAGGTTACGAAGGTCATTCATACAGTCAAAGATACGGATGATATCGATACCGTTAGCTGCGGATTTCTGTACAAAATACTCTACTACATCATCTGCATATGGACGATATCCAAGGATGTTCTGTCCACGGAACAGCATCTGAAGCTTTGTGTTTTTGAAACCGTCACGAAGTTTACGAAGTCTTTCCCACGGATCCTCTTTCAGGAAACGTAAGGAAGCATCGAAAGTAGCACCGCCCCAGCACTCTACTGCATAGTAGCCGACTTTGTCAAGCTTCTCAATGATCGGAAGCATCTGCTCTGTGCTCATACGTGTAGCGATCAGGGACTGATGAGCGTCACGCAGGATCGTTTCCACAACTTTCACAGGTTTTTTCTCTATTTCTGCCATAATTATTCTCCTTACAAATTTTTATAAGACAATGGGTTAGACACCAAAGATCGCCATAAATGTACCGGCAGCAACCGCTGTACCGATAACACCAGCAACGTTCGGTCCCATCGCATGCATCAGCAGGAAGTTTGTAGGATCTGCCTCAGCACCAACCTTCTGGGATACACGGGCTGCCATAGGAACGGCAGAAACACCGGCTGATCCGATCAGAGGATTGATCTTTCCGTGAGTAACCTTGCAGAGAAGCTTACCAAGCATAACACCACCAAAAGTACCGCAGGCAAAGGCAACAAGACCAAGAACTACGATCTTCAGTGTATCTACGTTCAGGAACGCCTCAGCACTTGTGGAAGCGCCTACAGATGTTCCAAGAAGGATTACTACGATGTACATAAGAGCGTTGGAAGCTGTTTCAGAAAGCTGTTTAACAACTCCGGACTCACGGAACAGGTTTCCGAGCATCAGCATACCAACAAGAGGAGCTGTTGTCGGAAGGATCAGGCAAACAACGATTGTGATAACGATCGGGAAAAGGATCTTCTCAAGTTTTGTAACAGGACGGAGCTGCGCCATTTTGATCTTACGCTCTTCCTCTGTTGTGAACGCCTTCATGATCGGAGGCTGGATGATCGGTACCAGGGACATATAGGAATATGCTGCCACTGCGATCGGTCCCATAAGAGAAGACTGTCCAAGCTTACCTGCAAGGAAAATGGAAGTCGGGCCGTCAGCACCACCAATGATAGAGATCGCTGCTGCTGCTTTACCATTAAATCCAAGGAAAATTGCAAGGAAGTATGCAAGGTAAATACCAAGCTGTGCAGCTGCTCCCATCAGGAAGCTGATCGGGTTTGCGATCAGCGGACCGAAGTCTGTCATCGCACCGACACCCAGGAAGATCAGTGAAGGAAGAATACTCCACTCATCCATTAAGTAAAAATAATGAAGAAGTCCGCCAACGCCATTGGATGAATCCTCAATGCTCAGCATAATGTCCGGATAAATATTTACCAGAAGCATACCAAAAGCGATTGGAACCAACAGCAGCGGCTCAAAACCATGTTTAATGGCAAGATATAAGAACACACATGCCACTGCGATCATCAGGTAGTTTCCCCAGGTAAGGTTGAAAAATGCTGTCTGATGGATCAGGTTTGACAGGGTATTTGTTACATAAGACATTTGTCTACCTCCTGTTTAGTTCATTGTTGCAAGAGTATCTCCATTTTCAACGGCAGCACCCTCTGCAACATCGATGCTGGCGATCGTTCCGTCCTGAGGAGCAACAACCGGGATCTCCATCTTCATGGACTCAACGATCACTACGCTGTCACCAGCTTTTACGCTCTGTCCAACAGATGCAACGATTTTTACAACTTTTCCAGGAACCGCTGCGGAAACCTTAACAGAACCTGCGCCTGCTGCCGGAGCTGCTGCCTTTGGTGCTGCTGCAGGAGCTGCCTTAGGAGCCGGAGCTGCTGCTTTTGGTGCTGCTGCAACTGGAGCTGCTGCGTTTCCGTTCTCTTCTACAGTAACTTCATATGCTGTTCCGTTAACAGTAATTGTATAACTCTTCATTTTAAAATCCTCCTAAATAATGATTATCTTTTTCTGCGGTTGACTTTGCGGATGGAACGTACCACAAATCCGTCTGTGCTTGTCTTGCCTTCAGAAGCAGCGATTGCTGCAGCGATCACGGCAATAAGCTCACCATCATCTGTTACATCCTCAACAGCAGGCTCAGCAACTGGTGCTGCAACAACTGGCGCCGGAGCTGCGGCTGCCGGAGCCGGTGCGCTCTCTTTTTTCTTTCCTTCCACAAGTCCGGGAATATATTTGAAAAGAGAGATCACGAAGATCAGGAATACCAGGATCACAAATACGGTTCCAAGCCCCATCACTGTGTTCATGGCTGCCTTCTCCATGTTCTGTGCCAGTGTATAATTCACATCAACTGTAAGAGAAGTCGGGGTTCCTGATTTATCAAATACATAAGTGAAATTCGCTTTGTTTTTCTCGAAGGATACCGGAACAACAACAGTATACTGATCATCGGAATACTCCACTGTGATATCTTTCTCATTGATATCACCTTTTTTCTCACCAAGCTCTTCTCTGGAGCCGTCCCATGCACTTGCAGCACTCTGTGTGAAAGCATCCTCTGATTCCAGATATCCCTGGATATCATCCTCAGACATTGCGATGATCGCATCCGTCAGGCCCTTGGTTGTTGTGACAAGCTGACTCTTTACAGAATCATCAATCTCATCAGCAGCCCATGCAGTAGCTGTGCATCCGATCAGAAGTGCTGCCACGCAAAGAAGTGCCATGCAGACAGAAGAGATCTTTTTATAAAACTGTCTCATACGCTCACCTCACTTAGACTGTTCCATGCTTTTTGGATGGACGGTCTTCCCTTTTTGTGAACAGCATCTCAAAAGCACCGATTACATATTTTCTTGTATCTTCTGCTTTGATCACAGTATCCACATATCCTCTTGCTGCTGCAGATGCGATACCGTTCTGGAGTTCTTTGTACTCAGCTGCCTTCTCATTCAGTGTAGAAGCGTCAGCTCCCTCATACATGATCTTTGCTGCAAGGGAAGCATCCATCATACCGATCTCAGCTGTATCCCATGCATAAACCATATCTGCTCCGACAGATTTGCTGTTCATGGCAACGTATGCAGTTCCGTATGCTTTACCAATTACAATATTTACCTTCGGTACAGTTGCAGATGCAAAAGCATGTACCATCTCACCTACAGATTTAGCCATCATCTTCTCATTGCAGAGTGTAGCTTTAAATCCTGTTACATTAGTAAGAGTAAGTACCGGAATCTCAAAAGCATCACAGAATTTTACGAAGTCTGCTGCTTTTCTTGCACCTCTTGCAGAAAGAGTTCCGTCGGAAATCTCTGTCTTATTGCCATCAGCATCGTAAGATTCACTTCTGTTTGCAACAGCGCCAACAGTAGCACCGTTCAGACGAAGGAAGCCTGTTACGACATCCTGGCCGTAAGCTGCCTTTGTTTCAAAAAACTCACCATTATCAGCGATTCTTGACAGCGCAATAGCTGTGTCGCCTGTGCAGCCTGCGATATCATCACATACTCTGTTCAGGTCATCTGTGCATTCCTTGAAGCTGTCATTGTCTTCATTATTTTCCGGAAGCATGCTGATCAGTGTGCGGATCTGTCCGAGGATCTCCTCTTCTGTTCCGATGCCGTCAACAAGTCCTGTCTCCTCACTCTGGAACTGTGCGGAAGCTGAATCGCATTTTTCCACTCTGTTTCCTTCCAGTGCATTAGGAGTGTTTACAAACAGTCTGCCCTTCTTCTCCTCTACAAATGTAAAGTCTGTAAGAGCCGGTACAACTGCCATTCCACCGCCGCATGTTCCGAAAACAGCAGTGATCTGTGGAATAACACCGGATGCCAGTGTCTGTTTCAGATAGATCTCACCAAATGCCTCAAGTGCATCGGTAGCCTCCTGAAGACGAAGTCCCGCACAGTCTACAAGACCGATAACAGGTGCTCCAACTTTCAGAGCGAGATCATAAATTTTGGCGATCTTTTTGGCATGCATCTCACCAACTGTTCCGTTCAGTACAGATGCATCCTGGCTGTATACATACACCAGACTGCCGTCAATCACACCATATCCGGTGATCACACCGTCTGAAGGTGCTTTTTTTTTCAGTCATGTTGAAATCCGTAGCTCTGGCTGTGACAGCCTGTCCGATCTCAACAAAACTGTTGGCGTCAAGCAGGGAATCAATCCTTGCGGCCGCTACGCTTTGTGTCGCATTACTCATTATACTATGCCCTCCATTTTTTTATTAATATAACCAAAAATTCAGCCGAGTATAATTGTACCTTTTTTTTGCAGAAAATTCAATACTTTTCGTCACGAACGTTAAAAAATTAACCCCTGACATATGCCAGGGGTCGCTAAATTAATGGAAATAATCCTCAAATACTTTATCCACATACCATTTATAGGTAATTCTGTCGATTTTGTCATCGGCGGTTACAAGGCAGGAAAGGAGTTCTTTTCCGTTGAGCTTTGCATGGAGTGTACCGATCTTCTGGTTTTTCTGTATTGGTGCCGGGAGCTTATCCGGAAGCTCCGTTTCCCATGTGATCGTTTCTGTTTTTTTCAGAAGATATCTTTTCTCACGATCTTTTTCAGAAAGTACTGCGTGTATTTTCAGCATGACCTGTTTTGGAGGATATCCTGAACGATCGGACTTTTGCGGATATGGATCTTCTTTTCCCGGTGCTGCTTCTGTTACCGGGATCTCCGGCAGCTGCGGAAGCTCCGGCAGCATTGAATAATGATAGTTTTCCCTGCCATAAGACAGAAGCTTCCTGGTATCGATCCATTTGTAATTTTTATTTCCAGGCCATCCGCATCCCAGAAGAGCCACGATAAATAATCGCTCGTCCTGTCGGACTGCGCAGACATAACAATATCCGGCATTTCCTGTAAATCCTGTTTTTCCGGAGATCACTCCTGTTTCCATATCCAGGAAAGCATTGGTATTATGTACCGAATAATGCTTTTTTCCTGAGATATCCGTGAAAGTATAATCTCTTGTCTGGGTGATATGGACAAATGTTGCATTTTTTTATTGCATACGCCATGATCAGGCAAGATCCCGGGCTGTTGTATGATGGATACCGCCTCATCTTCTCCATCCAGACCATTAGGTGTAACAAAATGTGTGTCTTTACATCCCAGCTCTTTTGCTTTTTCATTCATCTTCTCTGCAAAAGCTTCAACGGAGCCGCTGATATGTTCCGCGATCGCCACAGCGGAATCATTATGACTTTTCAGCATCAGTGAATAGAGAAGATCCTCCAGATAAAACTGCTGTCCTTCCCGCATGCCAAGACGTGTCTGTGCTGAGATGCCGCATTCCCGGAAACCTGCACGTAATCATCTCCCTTTGCCAGCTCCAAAGCAAGAATACAGGTCATTACCTTTGTTGTACTGGCATTTGGCCGTCCTTTGTAGGCTTCTTTTCCGTACAGCACGCGGCCGGTCTCCCCATCCATGAGAACTGCAGAAAGTGCATATAGATTTTCGTCATCTGCCGCCTTTATCGGAAAGATCTGACAAATAATAAGGACCGCTGTCATCAGCACGACAGCGGCCATACGCCGTTTGCTCATAATGCATCACCCCGTACACCATTCATATAACTGTTTACAGTAACCGTTATATTTAATTTTATGCGGAGATAGCATTCGGATATCACTTGTATCTATTGTCTGCCGGGATCGATCATCCGTTAAAAGTCAGATCCATCTGTCAGAAAGATGTCCTGGCCTGACTGCAAGTAAAGCAAGCTCTTCCAACATATCCGGTGCCTTGGCAAGTGCCTCTTCCATCAGACTGTCCAGCTTAAGAAGCTCATCTTTGCAGTCGATCTCCGGCTCCGGGCTCATAAAAAAATCGGTAATAAACGCAGATCTCTTTTTTCCTGCGGGGGAAAGGGCATGTTCCGAAAGGCGTCTCTTCCTTCCTCCATCGTCACATACCAAAATACAGGTGAATATCTTCATCATTTTCAATGACAGATAAATGTTCCAGGTACGGATTGCCGGCAATACCTGGTGGATCGTCCATGCACTGAGAAAACTGGCACGGATCCCATGAGACGGATAAAAACGCAATGGATCTTTGCCGGTTTCATACATCAGCATACGATCAAATTCCTTCTCAAAGAGCGTATGTGAGACTTTCCCTTCGGCAGCTACCTGATTGACGTAAGGATGACAAGTAGAATCCAGGATATAATGACATCCGAACCCCAGCAGGTAGGCCATCAGTGCAGGATTTTTTTCCTCCCGGACCTTCGCCATTCCCTTTTCAAAGAATTCTCTTGCTTTCCGTCCATGCATCTGCACTCCGTACTGTGTCACCGGATTTTTGGATATAAAATAATAAAACAGGATATCCGGACCATGCTGCCCGATCCGGTACAGATTTCCGTTGCTTCGGATCAGATGCTGTAATTTTGCGGAAAGTTTCCGGTAAACCCTTTTTCCAAAAAGATCATGTGCGTATGTTGTGGGCATTTTTGTCACTCCTCTTCTGTTTCCTGATCTATCCGGCAGGTCCCGGTAAACCGGCATCTGTCCGTGTTATTTGTTATACGTCCAGCTTCAGCTGGATCTCTTCCTCTGCTTCCGCCTTGAAATCCTCCAGCTGGACCGGATCCATTTCCGGAAGGTCTTCCAGCCCGTGGACCCCAAAGCAGCGGAGAAATTCTTCGGTGGTTCCCAGGAGGATCGGGCGACCCGGAGCATCCAGACGTCCAAGTTCTCTCACCAGATCATAATCCATCAGCTTATTGATGGCATGATCGCATTTTACCCCTCGGATCTTTTCAATCTCTGCTTTTGTAACAGGTTGTTTGTAGGCAATGATCGATAGGGTCTCAAGCATAACGTCTGTCAGCGTGGGTTTCTTTGGCTGCGCTGCGATCCGGATAAGAGAATCATAGTATTCTTTTTTTGTACAAAGCTGAAAGGAGTTTTCGAGCTCTATGATCTGGATCCCCCGCTCTTCTTCCTGATAACGGATCATCATATTTCGGATGATATTTTCCGTTGTTGTCGGATCCTGACGGATCGCTCTGGCAATACGGGGTAATTCCACTGCTTCTCCCATTGCAAACAGGATGGCTTCGATTTCTCCTTCAATTCGTTTGATTTCCACTTATTGTCCTCATTCCTACTATATTATTCATCTGCAAACTCTGTGAGATTCTTCCATGTGTCCGGATCCGTGATAACTTCCACATGAATATCATCAAAAAGATCTTCCTGTTCTGCATGAACATGTCCCATCTTCATCAGTTCCAGAATTGCCAGAAATGTCACGATCAGCTGTATTTTGGAATGTTGGTTTTCCATCAGCCTGCGAAAGCTGAATTTCCGGTGAGTTTTTGCATATTCCTTCATTTCCAGCAATTTATCGGAAAGTGATATTTCCTCTTTTTCGATCCTTCCGAATTTACTTCGGATCGGATCGATCTTATTTTCCTGTCTGCGGATCAAAGCCTGATAGATCGCACTCATCCGCTCCAGTGTCAGACCCCGGAGAAGTTCCTGGGGATCAGACGGTGGAGTATACTGCAGCACTTCTTCCGGAAGATCCTGTTTTCGGTAATAAACCCCTGCCGCATCTCCAAGCCTGTCCCGTAATTCATAGGACATATATTTGTACATCTTATATTCCAGCAGCTTCTGCACAAGCTCTGCTCTGGGGTCCTCCTCTTCTCCTTCCTCATTCACTTCTTTCGGAAGAAGCATTTTACATTTGATATCCAGAAGAGTAGCTGCCATGACAAGAAATTCACTCATGATCCCCAGATCTTCTTTTTCCATGGAATGCAGATATTCCATATACTGATCTGTGATCTCCACAATAGGAATATCATAGATATCGATCTTGTTTTTGTCGATCAGGTGAAGCAGAAGATCCAGAGGGCCTTCAAATACATTCAGCTTAACAGATAATGCCATAGGGTTTCCTCATTTCATTTTTTCGGAAGGTTTTATATCGATCACCAGTAGTTCCCTTGGATTATGGATCCGAAGGGGGATGGTATGTTCTCCAAGTCCGGCACTGACGATCATATGCTGATCCCCTTTGTGAAAGTCTCCGCAGCAAAACGGCGGAAAAAGCAGATATTGAGGAGATGAAAGACCGTAATGTTCACTGAGGCGGACAACGCCTCCGTGATAATGTCCGGACAGGATCAGATCAGCGCCCCATTCAAAATAGGTTTTTCCGTATTTCGGATTATGTGCCAGCAAGATCTGCATCCCTGTATCTTCAGGTTTTCCGATCATTTCTTCCATCACTTCTTTTTTCAGCTTCGGTGATCTTGGTTTATGATAATATTCGATGGGAAGCTCCAATCCCCAGAAACAGAAGTGTTCTCCCTGCAGGACCATATCTTCACGTCCGTTCCTTAAAATATGCACACCGGCTTTTTTCAGTGCCTTTTCATATTTCGCATAATATGGCCGATATTCTTCGGAAAGGGACATTTTATATTCATGATTACCAAGTGCATAATACACGGGAAAATCTCCTGCAAGCTCTGTCAGCAGCTTACATGCAGTTACCAGAGTATCCGTTTCTGTGCGTACAGCCATGTCACCGGCAGAAAGGATCACGTCCGGAGCAAGCTTTCGGATCGTCTCTGTCAACCGTATATTGTCTTTTCCGTAGGATATCCCGTGAAGATCCGCAAGAAGGATCATCCGCACGCCTGTGGAGCATGGATCTTGTCCGTATGGATCTCATATTGTTTGATTCTGAATTTTTTCATATTATTTTCCAAATCCGCAATTCGGGAAAGTACAAACCGGACAGTTCAGACAAAGTCCGCCTTCTCCCAGCCTTGGCGATCTCCTCTGCTTGATCTCATCATCCGCCATTACTCTGGGCAGGATCAGATCAAATACCGTTCTTTTTGCGTACATGACGCAGCCCGGAAGTCCAAGTACCGGTATGGATCTTCCGTTCCGCTCAAGATATGCCACAAGCAGCATAGCTCCCGGAAGTACAGGTGCTCCATAGGTTACGATCTTTGCTCCGGTGTCATGGATCCCGCCTGGAGTACGATCATCGGGATCCACACTCATTCCGCCGGTACAGATGATCAGATCTGCTCCTGCATCTGCAAAAGAAAGAATTGCTTTTGTGATCTCTTCCTTATCATCTCCCGGCATTACCTGGCCTGTCACTTCTGTCGGAAACCCGGAAAGCTTTTCCCGGAGTACCGGTGTGAAGGTATCCCGGATCAGTCCTTTTTTGATCTCACTTCCGGTTGTGACAATTCCTACTTTTTTCTGCTGGTAAGGGAGAATGTCAAAGATCGGAAGACTTCCGGCTGCCTTCTCTGCCGCATCCATCTTTTCTTTCTCGATCACAAGCGGAATGATCCTGGTTCCTGCAACCTTATCACCTTTTTTTATCGGAAAATCGCCATGTCTGGAAGCGATCATCATTTCTCCCAGAGAATTCACAGCCACAAGTGCATCACGACGTATTTTCAGAATACCATCGATTTTTGATACCACCTCGATCTTACCTTCTTTGATCTCAGTTCCATGTACTTTGGAAGAATTTCCGGCACAGATTTTGTAAAGGATCTCTGCAGCTTCATTTTCGTGAAGGATCCCCGGTTTTTTCTCCCACACAAAAAGGTGTTCTTTTCCTACAGAGAGCAGCAGCGGTATATCCTCTTCTTTCACTACATGCCCTTTTTTGAAAAGAACGCCTTTTTTCTCATCTTTTATGATCTGCGTGATATCATGGCACAGAATGTGGCCCACTGCATCTTCTGTTCTGATCTCTTTCATCCAAAATCCCTTCCCTGTTCTGTTATTTCTTCAATCCGTTGTATTATACATCCAGTCTGCCCTTTTTGTCAAAATATGTTGCAGGCATCACAAAAGAAATGCCTGACAGGTTCTTTCCAGCCAGTCATGGTATCCGGCCTTTTTTATTGTTTCCCCGTACAGGATATCCAGACTGCCGATCTTTTTCCCATCCTGATAGTATTCCTGTGCCCCTGCTTTCTGTCCTTTTTTCACCGGCGCACTTTGTTCTTTGGGAAGGATCAATTTTTTTCTTAACATTGTCAGGTTTCGTGCCATCTGTGCTGATATATCGGAATTTCCCTCTATATACAAGCGGAACCTGCTCTTTGACTCCTTTGCGGAGCTTCATAGGTTTCAGTGGCTCCAGAGCATCATCCAGATACAATGTGCACTTAGAAAAGCCGTAATTTAAAAGAGTTGCTGCATCCCGGAATCTTGTTTTCGGGTCCGGTGCGGCCATCACGGAGGCGATCAGTGTGATCCCGTTTCGTTCTGCCACAGCACTGAGGCAGTATTTTGCAATACTGGTGCTGCCTGTTTTAAGTCCCATACACCCCTCATAGCTGCGCAGCAGTTTATTGGTGTTGGTCAGTGTGAATTTTGAGGAACCTTTTCTGGTAACGTGTGTGATATCCTCCATCCAGACAGATGAATATGTAAGAACTTCCGGATATCTGCTGATGAGCTCCCTGCTCATAAGTGCAATGTCATAGGGCGTTGTATAATGCTCCTGTGATTCCGTCAGCCCGCAGCAATCCACAAAATGAGTATTTTTCATTCCAAGATCATTCGCCCTCTCGTTCATCCTATCCACAAAGGCCTGTTCTGTTCCCGCAACATGCTCTGCCATGGCTACACTGGCGTCATTTCCAGAAGCAATCACAATACATTTGATCATGGTTTCCGCATTCTGTGTCTCTCCCTCTTCCAGAAATACCTGCGACCCTCCCATGGATCTGGCGTAGGCACTGGTGGTAATGGTATCCTCCAAATGCAGTGTTCCCTCACGGATAGCATCAAAGATCAGGATCAGCGTCATGATCTTTGTAATACTGGCCGGGCTTCTTCGGGTGTCAGGATCCCTGGAATAGATCACTGTACCGGTTTCTTTTTCCATAAGGACTGCACCCGGCGCTTCGATCAGCTGCTGTGTTTTTCTGCTATCCTCAGTTTCTCCCCTGACACCAACAGGTGTCAGAGCCAGGCATAAGACCAAGATGCAGATTAAAAGGCTTTCCGGAACACTTCTGTTCATAAGCTCACTCCTGCCGAAAACATCTCTGTTCTATTGTAAAAGCTTTCCTGAAAGTTTATTCCTGAAATTCTGAAAAATCATGGATTCCGGTCCGTATTCCTGTGTCTTTCACTCTGCATCGCTTTGTTTTTTCAGTTCTTCATCATACAGCTTAACACCTGTTTCGCAATTTTCAGCAGCATATTTTCTTGCATAATTCGCTGCATCGATTGCCTCAGATGCATTGGCACATTCTTTGGTGATCAGATAGATCCCCGTGCGGACACAGAGCTTCATATCCGGGTATTTCTCTTTCAGCTGCCGTAAGAATTCCTGATTGATCTTTAAAGCAACTGTTTCCGGATCACCATCATATCACAGGGAGTGAAAAGGATAAAATGATCAGAGATCGCCCTGGTAAAATATGTATCCATATCTGTTTTAAGAGTGCTTATCACATACTCGGAAAACTGCCGCAGGATCTGATCTCCCACACGGTATCCGTATTTTGCATTGATACGTTTAAATTTTTCAAAATCGGTATATATCACTGCATGTCCCGGACCGTAACCTCCGATCAGCATTTTCTCCACATCTTCTCGAAATCTTGAAAAAGAAGACAATCCGGTAAGCTGATCCCATCCGGATTCTGCAGCAATGCCACGATAAACACTGTTAAATGCCTGGTTCTTGGCATAATGCGCGGAAATGATCTTGGTAACTTCTCCCAGCAGTTTACGGTCTTCTCTGGACCAGAGTCTTTTTTCCCGGCAGGTCACATATACAATAGTTCCTGTATAGCTTCCTTCACAGTACATGGCAGCACAGACTACGGTTTTTGCTCCACCTTGTAACACATTCTTTCTTCCCTGTTCCGAATAATCAGCCAGATCGTTCTCCTGAAGGACCACAGTACCATATTCATCGTTATGGCGAAATAATGTGATAAAATCACTTTTCAAAAAATGGATCTCATCTATCAAAAGTCTGTAGTCCTCTTCCGAAACCCATTGAAAAATCCGGTCTGTTTTCTGCTCTGCCACTTCGGTACGCAGGATTGTGATCCGGTTAAGTCGGAATTTCAGACCGATCACTTTCATCAGAAGTTCAATAGCAGCCTGAAAGCTGCTCATTTTTTCAAATATTTTCAAATGCAGTAGAAACAAATATCATTATGAAGATATCTGGCATCTATCTCAACACCCTCATATAATTCCTGCTTTTCCTCTGTCTTATCCTCAAAATGTCTCAGATTATCACAGAAAGCATATCGGTTTTTTCCATTTTTCTTTGCCTGGTAAAGTGCCCAGTCTGCATTTTCAAAGAGCTGCTGATATGTATATCCGGAAACATTTTCCGGAAGAAAGCAAATCCCTACACTGCAGGTTGCCAGATATGTGGTTCCGGGAAATTTGAGTTTCTGCACTTCCCGGATCAGCTTTCCTGCCTTTTTCATGATAGTGGCATGTCCGATGTCCTTCAAAAAGATCACAAATTCATCGCCACCCAGACGCATGATCACATCATTGATGTCGAACAAAGCCACAAACAGCTCTGCAAAACGTTTCAGAACTTCATCACCGAACATATGTCCGTAAGTATCATTTACATTTTTAAAATAATCTACATCAAGCACCATCATCCCGCATCCTGCATAGGGATTTCTGGATGCAAGGTATTCATCGATCAGTTCTTTTCCGAAAAAGCGGTTATACAGTCCGGTCAGAGGATCTTTTTGGGCACGTTCCTCAAGAAATTCTTCCTGTAGCTTCTCCCTGGTGATATCTCTGGAGCTTCCTATAAAATAATGATATCCGGTATTTTTGTCCTGTGCTATAAATCCCCGTACTGTCATAAGACCCGCATTACCGTCTTTATTGATACACCGCACTTCTATCGTCCCGCCTTCCCGGGATGTCAGAAAATCCGTCAGAAACTTCCAGTCGTCTTTATAAACATTGCTGTATTTCTGTCCACTGTTCTTAAAATCCGTAATATTTTTTACAGGTCTCAGGTATTCATCCAGACGTTCATATGTGTCCGTCTCCTGACAGTACTGAAAAATCTTCAGTGTAGTATTTCGATAAATGCAAGCGTATTTTTCCAATGTATCCCGAATATCAAAAACGGGATTTTTTTTCGTCTGTTTTCATCATCGACCTCCCAGAGAGTTCTTGAATTCACAGTATTTGTAAAAAAGTATACCATATCTTTGGGTATATATGTAGTTTTTTTTATTTTCTTTTTTACAGTTTTGTTTTTTTACTATATAAAATACGCAGCTGAGGGCAGGATTACTCCTGCCCCTCTGCATTTTTCAGGAAAATGATACGGGTATGGTATTTTTTATGCTGTCATTATGGGAATATCGATCATATCTGGATTTCTCATTTACAAAAGTCAGCGATGCATTTTTGTTTTGCATTGTCAGAGCAGCCGTACCGGAAGCAATCTTCCGGGGATCTGTACCATATGCAGGTGCAGCGCCTTTTATGATGCGGACATTCTCTGTATTTGCCCATACCTCTTTCAGATAATAGCGTAGTACCGGTTTTTCCAAGACCGTATACTGCCCCAGCGGGATATTCCTGAGAGTGACCGATAATGTTGCATATCCATTTTTATCAGTTTCATAGCTTCCTCTGGTAAAGGTCACATAATCCTCATATCTGTGAGGATTTCCGGATAGATCCGTACCTTCTGCCACAAAGGAAAAGGTTGGATTTCCATGAGCCAGGTAATATCCTCCTCTTTGATCTTTTTTACGATGGTGATATTTCCCAGCGGAAGTGTTACCGGAGTATTCTCTGCTTTCAGATCCACAGTATCCGTATCTGTATTTGCTTTTTTCTGGAAAATTACCTCCTTTTCATATTTGCCTGTATAGTTCTCCGGATTTTTTGTTTCCACTACTTTGAACCTTCCCTGATTAGCATCTGTAAGCACCAGCTCTTCAGTAGAGTACCAACCGGTTTCTACGTCAAACTTCAGGATACTCTGCCCGCCCAGGTCATCCTGGTAAGTCTGGTTCTCTCTGTTCCACTGAAGCACAGTAAATTCAGCATCTTCCAGAACTTCCCCGGTATAAATGTCTGTTTTTCTCAGTCGGATCACTCCTGTATATTCCTTTTCCTTTTCATTGACAACTTCAAAGGAAAGGCGGGCATCCTTGTCTGTGATATTTACTTCTTCTTCCCAGCTTCCTGTATATCCGGGCGGAGTCTTTGTTTCCATGATCTTATATTTTCCCTCATTATCCGAGGTCTTTAAAAGTTCACCGCTTACATAAAGCTCACTTGAGCTATCATAATTCAGAAGTGTTCCTTTTTCTTTATAGGCTTTTTTGGCTGCGCTGTATTCATAAAGTGTAAACTCCGCACCCTTCAGGACCTCACCGGTCTTCGCATCGATCTTACGAACCTCTATCCTTCGTTTTTCGTTCTGATAGTTCACTGCTTCAAACAGAAATTCCTGCTTTTCTCCCGGCTTTTCCAACGTAAAATTTTTCTGCCAGTTTCCGGTGTAATTGGGTGGAGATTTTGTCTCCCGTACACGGAATTTTCCCTGATTGTCTTCGGTATAATTAAATTTCTCGGAGTTATAGATACGTTTCTGTCCATCATAAGTCAATTTTTTTAAGGTTACATAGCTTTTGCTTTTTTTACTCCACTGATACAGGGTAAATTCAGCTCCTGCCAGTGGATCACCGGTATTTCCATCTTTCTTTCTGATGGATACTGTTCCACTGATATCCATGATATCCGTTACGTTGACGGTTGTTGTCTTTCCACCGATTACTGTAAGATTTTTGATAACGGTGTTCAGCTTGTATCCGGCAGCGGTTTTAGTTTCCTTCACATAATATTTTCCGGGAAGCAGCTTTGAAAAAAGGATCTCTCCACCGGCGTTTGTTGTTCCGGATGAAACCTTCTGATCCTTACTGTACATAGTCCGGTATCCGGAGGTCAGAGCTTCTGCTGCAAACAGTCCGTACTGCGCTCCCTGGATCAGTTTTCCCGTGTTGGGTTCCTTCTTGACCAGCTTTGCATTGCCGTAAACCGATGGCTTTACTGAAAACGAAAGGCTTCCTCTTGTTCCCTGATATACGTAAGCGCCAAAATCCTGTACTCCATCTTTCCTGCCTGTGCACTTCCGTCAACCAGGATATAGGAAACCGGCTGAAGCAGCATTTTGCAGGAAAACTTCTTTGTAGCAGATGCATTTAACGGAAAGATCAGAAAAAAGTATGCTCCATTCCTTCAGGTTCAGGCTGTTCCCGACATCATTTGGGATTGGATTTGTGAGAATTATACTCCGCTGCACTTGTCCAGTAGGCAAGCTGCCATTTTTCTGCAGCTCCCCTGGTAATGGTGATCCCATTTCCTGCTTTTGCTCCGTCTGTCACTTTCATAAGAGTACTCATCTGAAATCCGTCCTTCATACTGTCCGGAACAAAGGGAAAACCTGCTGGTCTGCTTCGGAATACACTTAAGGGGATTGTCTTTCCGGATGCTGCCGACCAGGAACCATCTTCGGAAACATAAACAGCTGCCTTGTTTCTTGCAGGGATCGTCAATGTTTGGATCTTATCGATCAGGCGGTTTATCCCTGTATGTTCTACTTCTGCTGCTGTGGCATATCCACAGTCATTAAAGTATACCTTTGACAATGCAATATGCGTGAATACATAACGGTTCTGCCATTTTGACCAGTCTATGTGACTGCAGGAGGGGTCATATCCGGTCCCCAGATCCCCCGGTCCTCCGTAACCAAAGTACAAAAGCTTCTGGATCACAGAATTAGTCAGTGCTTTTACTGCCTCATTCTTCAGCGTCATACTGTCCAGCCCATCCTTGGTCGCTTTCAGGCAATACAGAGGTGAAACCTTCTCCTCTCCTGTATCATCGATATAATGTACAGAACGATACGTACATCCCATACGAGTTTTATTTCCGGGACCAAGAAAATCATTGGCAGCTGTCCAGATCTCATCGCAGTAAACCCTGGTCCAGCTGTCCAGATAATACTGGGACGGGGAAAGTGCTGTAACTGCAAGGGAATCCTCTCCCTCTGAAATCACTTCCGCACTGCCTGCTTCCAGGATCTTCCCCGAAAGTGCTGCAGAAAGGGCAATGATCTCTCCGTTTTCAATCTCCTGGATCAGTTTTTGATCCTCTTCACTTTCTGCTGTGAGGATTTCTGCATTTTCTTCCGTAAAAACGATAAATCCCGGATCTTCCGCCTGCTCCGGTGTTTCTGTCAGGGCTGTATTTTCTTCTTCTGAAGCAGCTTCCGATTCTTCTTCCGGTTCGATCAGCTCATCACTGTCAGTATTTTCAGCATTATCTTCACCTTCTTCAAAAGCTCCCTCCACCGTTTCCTGTTCAGGCAAGGCTGTCGGAACCAGCATCTCGGCCTCCCCAGGCTGAGACGTCGCCGGAATATCCGGGGCCTCCTCTTCTTTCTCCGGTTCTGCCTGTTCCTGCTGCGGATCTGCTGATACCGAACTCATATCTGCTGCAGGACTGGCCGAAACCACAAGAGAAGAAGCTGTGATCATCAATGCCATCCATGCACCGATCATTCTTCTTTTCAATTTTTTCGTCCTCCTTTCCATAGCGTCAGACTGCAGGTAAGCAACGCCATACCAGCCATCAGTGCAAACAGGAGCACAGGAGATTCATCTCCGGTCTTCACTGGTGTTGTCCTTACCGAAGAACTGTTATTTCCGGAAGCTCTTTCTGTGGCTTCTTTCCTGTCATTCCGGCGTGGGACGGAACTGGTTTCCAACGTCTCCTGATCCTCCTCCACAGAAAAGATCCATTTCACGTCTGCTGCCCGAAGAGCATATAAATTATCCAGCTCTGCCGGAACCGTAACTTCAAATCTCATGTTTCCTTTTTCTCCACTGGAAAATTCCCCCAGGGACACGGCTTTATTGAGAGACACAGCCAAAAGATCCCCGGAATACAGCTTTTTATGATTCATGGTGATCACCAGCTTCAGCTTTTTCAGAAATTCCTGATCCTTTACCGATTTACATTCCGGTGATGTGCGGAAGAATATCTCTGCAGCATGCTCCGTTGTGTTACTGATCTCTACAGAATCATGAAAAACATCTCCCGCATTGCCGTTGAAAATCCGGAAAAAAGTCTTCCGGAGCTGCGATCAGTTTGTGCGCGTTTCCTTCAAACTTCACCTTCAGATCCACCGGACTTTTTTTCTGAACCACAAGACCATCGGTATCGTGGATACATCTTAAGATCTTCTGATTTCCCCAGGGTGACATGGCACGGAAATCCGGTGCAAAATTTGCCGCCTGGACAGCATCTGCCACGATGGTGATCCCCAGCTTCTTATCCTGGTAGGATTCATCCATTGGGATGGTACAGTCACACCGGTAAAAATATCCACGCTGTCTCCCTGTTCCAGCTTCCTGGTATAATAAAAATACTCTCCCTTCCGGATCCATCTCGGTGACATTCCTGTAAGATTCCTGTCATCCAGACCATCCAAACCTTCCAGATCATCTGTATAAGAGATCTTCACCCTTACCCAGCATGGCTCTGAATGATTGGTGATCCTGGGGATCTTGGATATCTCATCTCCCGGAAGAACGATCCGGCGATCCTGATATTTCATTTCTCTGCCGTCCTTTTTTTCCAGTTCCCTGAGAGAAATATTGATATCTCCCACTGCTATGTGATTGGTCACTGTCACGGAATCTGAAAATCTGGCATAAGCAGCCGTGCACGCCAGGATACTGCCTGCTATAACAGCACCTGCCAGCAGGACTTTAAGGTGTTTCTTCAAGCATTTCCCCTCCTTTCTGCCTGAGCAGAAATCGGATCTGAAAAATACCTCCACGCACTTTCATAATCTGAAAATCCTTCTGCCTGTACAGCTTCCTCATAAACATTGATCTCAAAATCTTTAATGCTGTCCCTGTAAGTATCATCGATCTTCTGGGGATCAATCTGAAATCCGGTACACAGAGGAGCTGTTTTTTCTCCCTCGGATATCTTTTTGCGGTAGTAATAATAGCCGTCCTGACTGTTATACACCCAGTTTGCCGTATCCAGACCTGTTAATTTAACGCCTCTGCCAATATCGTCATTGGAGTAGGAAAGGGACATCCTCACATAGCAGTCTGCCTGGAACCCTTTCACACTGCCGGAAAAATTCCCGATCCGGATCTCTTTTCTGTAGGACGGACCATTCTCCATAGGCGTAGGTGTAGGATCCTGAAAATCCTCCTCGATCTCCGTTGTCACATACCCCACAGCAGCAGAATTTATCTTTTTTTCGAAATCTGAAAAATACGCCGCAGTCCCTGCTGCACACAGGAGCCCTGTTGTCAGGAGAAAAAAAGCGGGTCTTTTTAATCTATTCATTTCGTGACACCACCGGCCTGTCCTTTATTCTGATTTACATATTTCTGGTAAGCAGCAGTTGCCTGCTCCAGAACCGTAGTCTTGTCATCACCGGTATTGGTAGCCTGGATCGCATAAGCCCGTACCGGCATATCGATCTGCTGTGTATCCAGCTGACCTTCGATGATATTGGCAAAGGTTACTGTATCAAAAAGAGTTGTTGTCTTTGTTCCCGGCTTCAGGATGTGGTTATATGCATAGGTATAGACCATATTCTGCCCCACTTCGGTCCGCTCCAGCTGTGTCCAGTCCTTGTTTTTGGTGAAGCTGAACAGCTCTGTTTTTGCAAGCGCATTCCTGGTGCCATCCTTGGCTGCCGTGATTACATTTCGGACCGGAACAGAAACTTCCAGATATACAAATGCTTCATTTACTCCTTTATTTGATACATAGGGGTCCTTCCGGATCACCTGAGTAGGAACCAGATCTGTATTGTCCTCCGGTTTCCAGTTAGGCTCATCCAGGTCGATATCCACTTTTCCTACGGTAAAGCTGTTGGTTGCCGTTTCAAAATCCGTAAGATATGCCGCTGTTCCTCCGGCTACCAGTGCAGTGATCACAGCAGCAAGTGCGATTCCTTTTACCAGTTTTCTGTTTTTCATCATGATTAAATTCCTCCCTGTATTTTTTTCTTTTTGGGGTATATGCCAGATCAAAGAGTACTGACAGACATGCCGCAATGCAAACTGCGGCAAAAGGGATCCGGGCTTTCAGAAAATGGATCACGTAGCCAGATAAGGCAGGTGAAAGACTACCCGCCCGATGATCTGTGACGCCTCTGCGGGAACAGGATCTTCTGTCTTGTTGGCGTCACCTTTTGTGATAAAGATATCCTTTTCTTTTTTTTACCACTCTGTGGGTGACAACGGTATCTCCGTTATGAAAAGTAATGATATCTCCCTTTTTCGGAGAAAACTCTCCTTCCTTTGTAAAAACCACAGCTCCGGTTGGAATCTCAGGTTCCATGGAACCGGAATAGACCACATAGGGCCGGATCCCGAAAAGTCCGGGAATTAAAGTACCAATGCTGTCACCAGCATCAGCCCAAGAACCGTGTTGCCGATACATCGAAAAAATGTTTTCATTCCTGTATTCTGTTCTATATACGATATTTGATGATCACTTCCCTCTGCAGGGAAAGAAACAGTGTTCGGACATCAGAAAAATTCCGGCGGAGACCTGCTCCACATAAATTGAGCCATAAAAAAGTCCTCCCTGTATAGCAGTTAATATGGCAGTTCGCAACATGCTCCCATCACTTAAACTCACAAATCTTGAAGTGGGGACAAGCATGATCAAAATGATAATACAGCAAAAATACTGAATGGAAATTATTCGAGCAGATATGCTCAGATGTGCAGTTCCTCTCATCACATACAGAGATGAAAGAATTCCTGCAACATTTGTTAAAAAAGATTTGTTTCAGATGATGTTATTATAGGGTTCGCAGCCCCGGAAGTCAATCAAATTCGTCCGACAGGATTCGACACTGGTTTCTCAGCGGGTATGTCTGCCACCCTATTTTTCATAAGCTGACAGACTCTGCATCCGCACAACGCCAGATTTTTTACAGCTGTACCAGCGAGTAAATATATTCCAATGGAAGGAGCAGCAGATCACGGATTTCCCGTTCTTCCTCTTCTTTATTTCCGGAATTTACCGGCAATTCGATCCGGAAAGCCGGCTGACGGATCATTTCTCCGTAATACTGTTCCGGCCTGCCTGTGCTCCTTCGCCCGTTCTGCACTTCTCTTTCTATTGCCAGCTGCTCCAGCTTTCCCCTGGTACATTTTTTTAAGTGACGTGCAAGACGGTAGCATCTCTGACCAGTGGAAAAATTCTGATCCCGCCGGTAATAAACCACCTTTTTCCCATATCCGCAGAAAACCAGCAGGCCACGTCCTCCGTATTCCTGAAAGATCCGGATCAGCGCCCGTGTCTCATTTTCACTGGCAGGCTGCTGATGGATCTTTTTTCTGCTGCAGAAGGTGGTGGGAAAATTCCGTGCAGTATCCATTCCTCTTGCATTCCCCTCGAATTCATCACAGGGAACATCCTGCATTTTCAGCATCTGACGAAAAATGGGATTTCGCACGGTATTGTAGCCCTTCCGGCAGATCTCATATCCATCCGGATTGACCACCGGTATGATACAAAGCCTGGTCTGATCCAGGAGCTTTTTTTACCTCATAAAGCTCGTCCACGGTCCAGTTGCATTCATATATTCTGCAAAGCTCCAGTGCCATCCTGGTAAGCCTGTCCGTCATCTGTCCATCCGTTCCGGAAAAGCCGGCCACACAGAAAATACAGGCATCTCCATGTCCGATCTCCAGCATAGGGATCATCCGGTCATCGTGCTTTTTCCGATCACCCGAAACTGCGTAAAGCCGCTGTAACGCCTGGCAGCCTCCCACAGTGAATAATAAATTGCTTCGTAGGTTTTATCCTGTACTGTATCCATGATGTTCCCTTCCTTCCGTCTTTATACATGTTCATTATTATGTATATTATGCGAAAGGGCATAAAAAAGAACCGGTTTAACACCGATTCCTTTTGTTTACAAAATAATTCAGGATACCGCCGCCGATGATGATCACCAGCGCAACTGCAACCACTCTTTTCGCTGCCTCCTGGGGTAACTGGCCCTTGGAGCCAATAGAAGCCTCATAAAAGGTCAGTGTATAATCGATCTCATGAGGGGCACCCATGGCCAGAGTATCTGCGATCACTTCCATCTTATCATCCAGCGCAGTTACCGGGACAGTAAAAACAGAATTTCTGCCTTCTTCACTCTCATTGAGATATTTTTTCCCATCTACGATCATGTAATCATAGTTGGAGCTGCTCCACTGGAGCCGTGCATACAGCTTCCCTTCTTTTACCAGCATCAGTGCGGGGGAAGAAACGCTGGCCTTTCCGCTTCCGCCTTCCAGCTCCACCTGTATGGAATATTCTCCGTCCTCCAGATCTGTCTTCACTGCGTTCTCTCCATCTGCAGCCAGAACCTGTATAGGGCATAGCAGCAGCATAGTCAGAAGAATCAGCATTATTGTTCTCATCCTGTGTTTCATGATTCTCTCTCCGTTTTCTGTTTTTCCTTCGTATCACTATAGCACAACGCTCCTTTTCTGTAAAGAACATCTCAGAGTTGTTGAAATGTCTCTTCTTTTCCAGTATAATAGAGTGAAATTTGCATACAAACGAAAGGAAATGAACAGAGATGATCGAAACAAAAAATCTCACAAAAAATTCGACAGTTTTACGGCTGTAGATTCTTTGGATCTTCGCATAGAAACCGGCGAATTTTTTGGTCTGCTGGGGCCCAACGGTGCCGGAAAAACCACCACGATCAGTCTGCTTTCCACTCTGCTCCTGCCCACAGAGGGCGAAATCCTCATTGACGGGCAGACACTTGGACGCAACCGACCGGATCTGAAACGCAAGATCAGCGTGATCACTCAGGAATACTCGATGCGCCAGGATATGAACATGGATGAGATCATGGAATATCAGGGCCGTCTTTATTTTCATGCCACGAAAAGAGATTAAACAGAAAACCGAAGAGCTTCTGGATTTCTGCGGACTTCTTCCCTTCCGTAAGCGGACTGTAAGGAAGCTTTCCGGTGGTATGAAACGAAAGCTTATGGTATGCCGGGCACTTCTCACAAGTCCGGAGATCCTTCTTCTGGACGAGCCCACCGCAGGCATGGACGCGCTTTCCAGACGACAGATGTGGAATCTTCTCCGTCAGCTGAACGGAAAAAACCTGACTATTCTTCTTACAACCCACTATATGGAAGAGGCACAGTCTCTCTGCAACCGGGTAGCACTTATGGATCACGGAAAGCTGGAGGAGATCAATACTCCGTCAGGCCTGATCGACAGCCTGGGCAAATACACCGTAGATCAGGAAACACCGGAAGGGGCAAAAAGCCACTACTTCCACAGCCGGGAAGAGGCCATCTCTTTTCTGTCCTCTCTGGACGGACAGTGCACCCTTCGTGAGACAACTCTGGAGGATGTTTTTGTGGAGCGCGCAGGCAGGCATCTGATGCAGCGATAAGCCGGCGTCAGCCACAGTTATCTTATAATTTAACAGAATGGACGATGAATTATCATGGGAATACTTACTATTTTATGGGAAAAATGGGTGGAATTCCGAAGGGATTTCTATAAGATCACGCTGCAGCTATGATCGCGCCACTGATGTATCTGATCGTTTTTGGAATGGGGATCCAGACCTCCTCACATGGGGAGCCTTATCTGAATTTCCTGATCCCTGGTGTGGTTTCACTGACTACAATGAACGGAAGCTTTAATGCCATCGCACAGAATCTGAATGTGCAGCGTCTTTATGAGAAAGCCTTTGACCAGGTTATGATATCTCCGACACCTCTGTGGCAGTTTATTGCCGGACAGATCATCGGAGGCAGTCTCCGTGGGCTTTATGCAGGAGGATCATTCTTCTTCTGACTATGCCGATCGGAACCGGTCTTGTATTCAACGGATGGTCATTACTGGTGATGTTCCTCAACGGTGCTGTATTTTCTGCCATCGGTGTTGTGGTTTCTTTCCTTGCAAAGAACCATGCGGATGTACCTCGTTTTTCCAACTATATCATTATGCCAATGGCTTTTTTGTGCAACACCTTCTTCTCTACAGAGAAGATCCCGGGCTTTCTTGGGAATTTTGTAGCTGCTCTTCCATTGTCACAGACCAGTCATCTGATTCGTACCATGCTTCCGGCGGTGGAGTCAATTACCTCAGTATCCTGATCCTGACAGTCTATCTTATTGCATTCAGTATTGCAGCTTCCTGGTTTATCTATAAGAAAAAGAATCTGTAAATTTATCTTTATAAAAAAATCACCGGCTTTCCTGTTCTTTCGGAAAACCGGTGATTTTTATTTCTTATGCTACTTTGGCTATTGTGCGTTTAAATATCTTTTTTTCTTCTTCTCACGATCACATATCCACCTGCAAGAAGGGATGCCACTGCCAGTGCGGACATGGTTCCGATCGGTGAGTTATCAGCTGTTGATACTGCATTCTTAGATCTGGTTCCGTTGCTCCATTGGAGGATGTTGCGGATGCCTCTCCTGTTATGGTTGCGTTCGGATCAGAGCCTGTCTGACCGCCGCCATATGAACCATCTGCTCCCGGAGTTCCGGTAGGTGTCAGTTTTACAGATTTAAACTGATATACCGCAGATTCAATAGTATCTGTCTGCTGCCACTGACCACCGGTGTAGACGTATTTCTGGAAGAATACATACAGGTTGTATGTAGCGTCTTTGTTGATTCCCTTGGCGGAACCAATCTTCCATGCACTATGTTTCTGACTATCACTAGGATTAGCAGATGTACTCCAATAGAGAGGAACCCATTTAACATCCTGTTCTCCCGGATTATCATTATCTGTTCCTGCACCAACTACCCTAAATTCATAAAATGTATTTGGATAAAACTCTAGTGGATCATCTAAGCCATATACCCTACTATCAGAAACTTTATAAGATTTAGGATTATGTCCTTCTGCAGGACGGTTCTCTTCTTTAAGATTTAGCTTTAACGGAACTGTCTCTATTCCATTATTATCTTTAAAACGAACATAAAGGTCAATGGCATTATCCGGATCAAGATCATTAAGATAAATTGAAATTTCTCTATCTGCTCCGGTTTCTATAGAATTCCCGGAATTATAGATATCTGGTATCTTTGAATTCCCAGCTTCATCCCGAGTTACCCATGCATAATACAGTTTACCTGATTTAGTAGTTACAAATTTAGCAACTGCAGATGTATGACTGGTCCATTCAAATGCAATCCATTTAACATTTGCCGGACGCATAGCTTCATCCAATGCAATCTTCTTTGGTGTACTTACAGTTCCATCAGTTCCTTTGATGCACACATAAACATCAATTGCATTGTTTGCATCCAAATCTTTCAAACTGATCGTGAAATCCTTATTTGCAGAAACATTTTTTTCCCTTGCTCATTTTATCAACTGTCGGAGCTTTGGAACCACGTTTTACCCATTTATAATAGTATACACCAGCTTTATCAGAACGCATAGTTACGGTAGCAGATGTATGGCTCTTCCATTTATAACTTATGTTGGAAATCTTCGCAGGTGTTTTAGCTGTTTCTTTTTTCAAAGTAACAGTTGCAATCTTGGTCACTGCTGTCTTTGATCCATCTTTCGCTACTACCTGCACATAGAGATCAATCGCATCACCTTTCAGGTTTTTCAGATCAATCTTAAAATCTTTTTTTTCAGTGATCGCGACATAATTGTCTTTAGCTGTAATGGAAGGTTTATCCGCTCCCTTTGCCACACATTTATAATAGCATTTACCGCTCTTATCAGACTGGAGAACTACTTCTGCAGTTGTTGCAGTTTTACTTTCTGCGCTGATTTTAGTAACCTTTGGTGCTGCCGGTTTCGGATTGTCTGGATTCTGTGCCTGGGTTACTGCAATATCCTTCTTTACACCTTCACCAACAATGTCGTTACCACTTTCACTTTCTTTTACCCATATATAAAGGTCAATAGTCTTGTCTGTGACATTGGTAAGTTTCAGGGAAGTGGTTTCTCCTGCCTTAACCGTTCCACCTTCTATAGCTTTCTCGATAGTCGGAGCTTCCGCACCTTTTGCAACATATTTATAGAAATATGTACCTGCTTTATCAGATGTGAAGGTTACAGAAACAGTATTTGCTTCTTCACTTGTAGCACTATCAATAGTAACCGTTGGTTTGTTAGAAACAAGCTGACCTGTAGCTGTATTTATTCCATAGCTCTGGTCGCCTTCATAGCTCATCGCATTAACTGCTTTTTCAAATGCATCCGCAGCTAAAGATTCAGGTTTCTGGAAAACTGTATAGTCAACTGTCGGATTCTCTACGGAATATCCAATATTCTGATTCTCAAATGCGCCGGCAATGATGATACTTCCTGCACTCTGATCCTGCTGTCCTAATACGATATTGGATTTTACGCTCTTATCTCCGCTTGTATAGTTCTCGATAATCTTCGGTTCGTCTGCTGCAGCATTCGTTCCTTGTTCCAGGGAAATCGTACCTGTGCTGTAAACAGCTCCACCTGTAGATACATTATCTTTGATCTCGCCACCTGTAATCACAAGTTTACCGCTGTTTTTAACTGCCGCACCTGCTGCAGTAGAGACATTCTTAGAAAGAGTAACGCCTGTCGTCATCACAAATTTAGCGCCAGCTTCTACAGAAACGATCGATCCATCTGCTGCGGTTCCGTCGTTTTTATTACCTTCAACAGAAAGTTTACCGATTTCTGAGGAACCGTCACCTTCATTCTGTGTCATGGACAAAATACTTCCTGCACTCACCTTGAACATATCACCTGCAACACTCCCACGTCCAACTACGGTTGTAGCATCTGTTGCACCAAAAATTGCAATATTCTTTTTGGCAGGAACGGTAATAGTATCTGTGAGATTAAACGATGCACTGATCAGAATCTTATAAGCAGATGTATATAAATCACTATCATCAATAGATCCTGTAAAGTCAGGTGCATTATTAATCGCTGCCTGTAGTTCTTCCGCAGTAGTAACAGTTGCATCTGCCGCAGTAGTTTGCTGCTCCTGCTGCGCCTCTTCCGCCTGGGCCTGAGCTGCTGCCTGGGCTTCTGCTGCTGCCTGGGCGTCGGCTTCACTCTGGGACTGGTCATCCACAGCTGCTCCATCATCTGGTGTTTCTGTATTCTCGTCTGCAGTCGGTGCTTCTGCCTCTGTTACCGCTCCGGTATCTTCAGCGGCAAACGCTGCGGCAGGTGCCATTCCAACAGTCATGGAACCTGCAAGCAGGACTGCAAAAAGCTGCTTTTTTTTTCATTTATAAGTCCTCCTGTTATGAGTTAGTCTTTTTAAATCCAATTACAAAAAAGTATAGCACAACACTTCAAAAAAGTAAAGCGGACCGAAAAACCCGCTTTACTTTATTTGTGTTACGGACGTACCTGTCCATTACCATAAATGATATACTTGGTGGTGGTCAGTGCAAGGAGTCCCATTGGGCCTCTTGCATGGAGCTTCTGGGTACTGATCCCGATCTCCGCACCGAATCCAAACTCATTTCCATCGGTGAATCTGGTAGAAGCGTTCACATAAACTGCTGCTGCATCTACCTCATCCAGGAATTTCTGGGCATGGTATAATCATTGGTAATGATAGCCTCCGAATGCTTTGTATTATATTTATTGATATGTGCAATGGCTTCCTCCACGGAATCCACTACCTTTACAGAAAGGATATAGTCAAGATATTCAGTTCCCCAGTCCTCTTCTGTTGCAGGAACTGCTCCCGGCATCAGAGCCTTTGCCGCTTCATCTGCGCGAACCTCCACATGCTTCTCCTTAAGGCGTCCGGCCAGTACCGGCAGGAAATCATCCTTCACCTTGCGGTTTACAAGAAGGGACTCGCATGCATTGCATACTCCCACACGCTGGGTCTTTGCATTGATCACAATATCCGCTGCCATCTGAAGATCTGCAGTCTCGTCCACATAGATATGACAGTTTCCGGTTCCGGTCTCGATGACAGGGATCGTACTCTGGTTTACCACTGCTTTGATCAGTCCTCTTCCGCCACGTGGGATCAGTACATCCACATACCGGTTCAGCTTCATAAATTCCGCAGCTGTTTCTCTGGAGGTATCCTGGATCAGCTGGATGGCATCTTCGGTAATGCCGCAGGCTTTCAATGCCTCACGGATACAGTTGACAATGGCAGTATTGGAATGGATCGCGTCGCTCCCACCCTTCAGGATCACAACATTTCCGGTTTTGAAGCAGAGGCCGAATGCATCTGAGGTAACATTGGGACGTGCTTCGTAAATGATGCCGATCACACCTAAAGGAACACGTTTCTGTCCGATCAGAGCCCGTTGGGACGTTTTTTCATACCTGTAACTTCCCCGATGGGATCTTCAAGACCGGTAAGCTGACGAAGTCCGTCTGCCATTCCTTCGATCCTCTCCGGTGTCAGCATCAGACGGTCGATCAGGCCTTCCGGCATCTGATTCTTTTTGCCGTTTTCCACATCCAGGGCATTGGCTTCAGGATCTCATCCGTATGAGCGATAAGAGCCTTTGCCACAGCTTCCAGGGTTTTGTTTTTGTCATTTGTGGAAAGATTTCGAAGGACTGTCTCCGCATCTTTCGCATTCTGTCCCAGTTTTTCAAGCATTTCGTTCATTTCCAAATATTCCTGCCTTTCTTTCTGTCTTTACAGCAATATCTTACTGTGCATCGCGGTATATATTCTCTTCCGTCACAATGACCTGCGGACGGATATCCGTAGGCTCTGTGGGAACCTCCGGAAGGATCTGGAAGGAAAATCCTACTGCAACGCGGCAGACCTCCGGATGTTTTTCCAGAAAGCGGTCATAAAAACCGCCGCCATAGCCTACCCGGTTGCAGTTCACGTCAAAAGCCACCCCAGGCATGACCATCATAGCTTCTTCCCAGGAGACCTTTTCTCCGTCTTCCTTTGGCTCCGGGATCCCGAAATAGCCGGATTCCAACTGACTGAAATCGGTCAGTCTGTAAAATACCATATCCTTCCCGAAAACCTTTGGCACTGCCACTTCCTTACCGTCTTTCCAGGCCTGTTCGATAATATAGCGTGTGATCACTTCATGGTTATAATCTGCGTATGCCATGATCCGTTCTGCATTCCGGTATTCCGGAAGCTGTGTCAGGGCCTCTGTAATCCGGAGACTGTTTTCCCGGATCCAGGCATCGGTATGTTCTTTTCTGGCTTTGAATATCTTTTTTCTAATTTCCTTTTTTTCTTCCATATTTTTCTCCAAGATTGGTGATGCTGCCATCCTTTTCTTTGATATCGATGTTATTCAGATGTGCACGGAGATTTCCCTTCACTGCATCCAGATATTCTCTCCGAAGCTTCGCCTGTTCCACCTTTTCTTCCTCGGTAAGACCTACACTTTTCTGTTTATGCGCCAGTGCTTGATCCTGTCGATCTTGATATTATCCATCATAATCTTATTCTCCTTAAAGCAGTTTTTCGATATAATCAATGAGGAAGAATTCTTCCTTCTTGTTTCCTACAAATAATGTTCCGCAGCTCCTGCCTTCCACGATCCTGTGGATGTTGTGGAAGTCATTTCCGTTGGCAATGACCATGTCCGCCCCTGCCGCAGTGGCGATGATCGCAGCGGTAAGCTTGGTCGCCATTCCGCCGGTACCCACATTGCTTCCTGTGGAGGATTTGCCAAGCTTACGCATATTGTCATCCATGTTTTCTACAATATCGATAAACTGTGCATCCGGATTGGAATTGGGATCGTCTGTAAAAAGACCGTCAATATCGGACATGAGGATCAGAAGATCCGCATCGATCAGTGCAGCAACCACGGAGGAAAGGGTATCGTTGTCTCCGAATTTTACCAGGTTCTGGAATTCGTAGGAGGATACCGAGTCGTTCTCATTTACAATGGGGATCACCTTTTCTGCCAGAAGCTGCTGGAAGGTATTCTGGGCATTCCTGCGGTTGGTGTTGTTGACCATGGTATTCTTGGTCATCAGGATCTGTGCCACCATCTGATTGTATTCCCCGAAAAGCTTCTGATAAATGGTCATCAGCCTGGCCTGTCCCACAGCTGCACAGGCCTGCTTTTTCTCAAGCTCTGCCGGCTTTCCCTTCATCCCCAGTGCAGCTGCACCTACCGCAATAGCTCCGGAGGTACCAGCACTACGTCTTTCCCCTGGTTATGAAGGTCGCTGAGCTCTCGGGCCAGGATCTCCAGCTTACGGAAATCCAGTCTTCCTGTTTCTGCGTGGATCAGTGATGATGATCCGATCTTGATAACAATGCGTTTCTTGTCTTTCAGTCGTTCCCTGTAATTTGCGTTCATGTTTTGGTTTCTCCTGATACCTGTATATTAGTCTTACTGATAAGTAACGGAATCAATCCTGTCATTCTGTACGATCTCCACCCAGGTAGTACCCGGATTCAGGCGGATCTCCTGTTCATTTCCGTCGTAATAATGCGTGATCCCCCATGGAGAATTCTTCTCCCAGCGGATATCAATGGCTTTGCCTCTGGTAATAAACTTGCCCTCTCCGCCGGAAATGGCATCAATATTCAGATAGCCGTTTCCATCGTAAGCCGGGCAGGATGAATACTGAAGGATGATATTGTCGCAGGTAAGCTGTTCATTATCCAGCTGATCCACATGTTCCCTGCCAAACTGGAATCTCTTATATTCCTTTGTCTCTTCATCGTATTCATACCACGGATGATTATCAGTAAAATTATCCAGCTTCACAAGGCTGGCTGTGATCCCATCCGGCACGGTCTCTGTACCATCTTCTGCAAAAAGATAATGTCCGGTATATTCTTCTTTATATTCCTGGCTGTATCCCATAGCATCTATGCCTGCCTGAAGGTGGCTGGCATCTGTATAGGCATTGTGAGGTGCCTTCCTGTCTGTTGTACGGAAAAAAGCAAGCTTGCCAATCTGGATCCCGTTAAGGTTATCGATCACATGCTGCTCCAGATAAGGCAGTGCATAGGCAGCCTGTCCGTAGTGGGCATAGATCGCATTAAATTCGTTGGCGTAAAAGAGATAATAGTCACGGCAGCTGCGAACGGAACCGATCCGTTCCAGCTCATCATAATCTTCGAGAATGCCCATAAGACGAGTAATATTACCTTCCACCGGCGCTTCGTAGACAACACCGGCATGTCCGATACCACTCTGCGGAGCTCCGACACTGTTGTTGCCCATCATCACGGCAACCGGTCTCCTACGTCCAATGCTCTCCGGAACATTTTCGCCGGTGAGATAACTCTTTACCTGGGTTTCTTCCTGTTTCTCCCCATTGGGGACAAAACCTACCAGATCCTGCCCGGCTCCAAAAGCGGGAACAGTCTGGGCAATGCAGATGCATGCAGCTGTGATACCTGCCAGTATACCTGTCTTTTTCATTCTCATATATTACCTCCTTTTCTTAAAGCGGAAAAGCTTTCCGCTTAGCTTTTCTGTGGGACAGCACGTGATCATTCGCTGTATTAGCGGTTGATCCCCAGTTCCTTCAGTGCTGCTGCCTGCTTGGCTTCCATGACCTTTGCCTCATCCTCTGTCATATGATCATAGCCCAGAAGATGCAGCATACTATGTGCCACCAGGAAACAGAATTCCCTCGTCACACTATGTCCGTATTCCTCTGCCTGGGCAAAAACCTTAGGCACGGAGATCATGATATCTCCAAGAAGGAGTTCATCACTGTCCAGATCAAAATAGGACTCATCCTCTTCCACAACGGAATAATCCGCCGGTGTCTCAAAGGGGATCATAGGAAATGACAGCACATCTGTAGGAGCCTGGATATTCCGGAATTCCGTATTTACCCTCTTGATCTCCTCGTTGTCTGTCAGGACAAGATTGACCTGTCCGTCATAGGGGCATTTTTCCATTTCAAGAACCTTGTCCGCAACCTGGGATGCAAGGGCAGCATAGTCAATGCCTAACTCCTGATCTGTCTCATATTCGATATTTATGGTCATCTTCTGTACTCCTTATTTTTCACAGCATACCTGTCATCCTTCCTGGATTTGGCAGGCTTCTGTTTTTTTTCATAATCGTCATAGGCCTGCACGATCTGCTGTACAAGTGGATGACGTACAACATCCTTGCTGGTCAGCTGACAGAATCCGATGTCATCGATCTTCTTCAGAACCTTCATCGCCACATCCAGACCGGACGTGGCGTCCCTGGGAAGGTCCTTCTGGGATGCATCGCCTGTGATGATCACCTTGGAACCGAAGCCGATCCTGGTCAGGAACATCTTCATCTGGGCAGGTGTGGTATTCTGCGCCTCATCCAGGATGATAAAGGCATTATCCAGTGTACGTCCTCTCATATAGGCAAGAGGGGCAACCTCGATGAGTCCCTTCTCCATGTTTTTGGCAAAGCTGTCTGCCCCATGATCTGATACAGTGCGTCATAAAGAGGACGCAGATAGGGATCGACCTTGCTCTGGAGATCGCCGGGAAGGAATCCCAGCTTCTCTCCTGCCTCAATGGCCGGTCTGGTAAGAATGATCCTGGAAACCTCCTCATTGCGAAAAGCAGTTACTGCCATGGCCATGGCAAGATAGGTTTTGCCGGTTCCGGCAGGTCCCACACCGAATACGATCATCTTCTTGCGGATCTGTTCCACATAGTCCTTCTGTCCGAGGGTCTTGGGTTTGATCGGCCTGCCCTGTATGGTATTACAGATAAAATCCTTGTCGATCTCCTCCATCACGGATCCAATCTTCTCCATAGCAAGGGAAAGTGCGTAATTCACATTCTGCTGTGTGATGGTATTGCCTCTGCCCGCAAGCGTGTTCAGTTCCTCACGATTGCCCTGGCCTGTGTGGCTCCCTCCTGGCTTCCCAGAATCTTAAGAGAACCGTCACGGAAGATCATGGTTACGTTCAGAGTACGTTCGATCAGCTTCAGATGCTCGTCAAACTGTCCGAAAATATTCGCCTGGCGGTCTGCCGGCACATCCACATATAATTCGATAATGCTGCTAGCCATCCTCTGGTGTCCTTTCTTTTGGCTGCGTCTTTTTTTCTGTGGGGACTTCTCTTCCGGTCCTTTCAATGACGGTAAGAGTGCCTCTGCTGACGCAGTCCTGGTGATTTATTTCTATTTTAACATTATTTTCAGATATTTGAACCCCTTTTTCTATTAATTTTTCTTCATAAGCATAAAGCCTCTGTATGGCCTGTTTTTTGGCGGCATCCTCTGTCAGCCTTTCTTTTCGGAGCTCAAACCTGTTGGTAGTGATGATCCCCAGGGAAAGAGGAACCTGAAAGATCCCGGCACTGAAAAGAGATTCCCGGCAGATAAGACGATCTTCATTTTGCTGCAGAGGAGAGGAAAGGTCCAGGAAACTACTTCCAAGCTGAAAAAAAATCGTTGTTTTATTTTTACCGGACCATACCTTTTTCTCTATGTCCAACGGAAAGGTATCGTAATAGGCAATGGAATGACAGACGTAAATATCCGCATCTGCCTGAACATACTCATAGCGGATGACCTCCTGGCTGTCATCTGTGATATCCACGATCCCGGAAACAGTTCCTGGCCTTTTTTTATTTCATCCCCTACCCTGACAAGAGGAGTTCCCTGCCGTGTGACCATGGAATCGATCACACCGTCCAGAGTTGAAAACAGACTGCAGGATTTATCTTCCGGCTCTGCTTTTTCTCCAACACTTCCCTCCCGGATCTCAAAACGCAGGCCCGTTCCCGAAAATCCGGCAGACACCCAGGTGATCTCCGGAAATTCTCTTCGCAGAGAAGCTGCAAGTGCACTGCAGCTGATTTTCTTTCTGGACATTCCGAAATGGATTCCCTGCTCTTTCAGAAATCCCATCAGCTGGGTTGTGGGATTTAGAATATTTCCCCGGATCTCAACGTTCCACACTCTTCCTGACAGAAAAAAAAGAAGGCAGAAAAACTGCCAGAAACCCTGCAGGATCATTTTTCTTCTTTTACAGAAAAGCAGAAAAAACAAAGGCCCTCTTTTTTTCAGGATGTGGATATGTACCCCTGTTTTTCTCCGCAGTGGCGAGATCTGCAGAAAATCCGCTACCTTCATGGTCAGCTGAAGCTCTGTCTCACCGGTACGGATAATCCTTTTCAGATCCATTTCCCTGCCTCTGCAAAGGTTCACAAACCGCTGACACTGCTGCCCCTTAACAGAAACCCGCACAAAACCTGGGGCCATTACTTATTCCCCTCCTCCAGCGTAATGTTTTCGATCTGCCCGCGGATACATAGTTCAAGGGTTGTGTAACAGGGGATCACAAGGTTTTTTCCACGGATCACAAGTCTGCCGGAAGGTGTCAGTATCAGGATCTCCTCCCTTGTATAGCTCTGGATATTCCGGTAATTTTCGATCACTGCCTGACGTTTTCCCGTAAGTATCACCTGCACCTCCCGAAATTCCGATTCCCCGGGAAGCTCCAGAAAATCTGACATTTTTCTCATAAAAAAATCCTCCGGCTTTTATCATTAATCTATGCCGGAGGATTTCTTCTTATGTATCTTTCGCTGCATCTGCTTTTTGTCTTTTATCTGCGGATCAGCACCATGGAAAACCATAGGATGGTATTTCCACCCAGATTGTATTCCATAGCTTCCTTTTCTACGATCTCACTGACAACCACGCCATAGCTTTCCAGACATGGATGCATATGCTCCGGAAAACGGCATGGTTTTCCGTCCAGATAGGCACAGTGTTCACAGAAGTCACAGGATTCCGTGGAAAGTGTAAAGGTCTCGTAGCCCTCTCCCTCCAGAAAATCACGTACCTTCTCTGTAAGCGCTTCGTGTTCCATTCTTGTGGAAAGCATCTCCTTCATGTTCATGATATCCGATACCTCCGCAACGCTGGAAAAGAAAACTGCTCTCGGATAGCTCCTGATCTTCTTTTCGCATTCTGACAGCTCTCCCACTGCCGGAGGACAGGCCCATGTGCTCCCATAACGTTCACATTCCTGTTTACAGATCGTACGCACACGTGACTGTACTTTAATATCCCCTGTATCCAGCACACGATACTCAAAAATGGGATACTGGGAAATAAATTCATCAAATT
>ENA-OPZM01000080-OPZM01000080.1-human-gut-metagenome-genome-assembly--contig:-NODE-80-length-38449-cov-2.162700_pt1 | contig 38449 bp, 52 predicted proteins | sample MGYA00242478_ERZ504493 | MGnify/ENA primary metagenome ERZ504493 (study PRJEB26092, sample SAMD00036227) | human gut metagenome | host: Homo sapiens | study: EMG produced TPA metagenomics assembly of... | reverse complement strand
GTTATTGTCTGTTCAAATGGTTAATGAGAATGGAATGGACTCTAATAAGTTTTTAAGAATCAAAGCAACTACAATAAGAAACTATGAAGATGGTTTTAGAAGAACTGAGGAATACATTGGCTATATGAAGCTGGCAGAGGTCAAACCGGAACATATTCTTAGCATGATAAAGAAACTGGAGGACGAGGGATATGCCCGGACTTCAATAATACAATCATTAAGTGTCGTGCATCAAATGTTTGAGAGGCAGGCTGCCAGTAAAATGATTCCATCGGATCCCACAGCAGATGTTAAGCTTTCTAAAGAGGTACCGGGAGAAACATTGGCAGAACCAACAGAAGAAAATTTGGATACAAAAGAGAATTGTCTTAGTACAGTCGAAAGCCACCGTTTTCTGGAAACTATTGAAGGAAACCGTTACGAGGAGCTTTTCTTGATCTTAATGCATACGGGAATGCGTATAGGTGAAGCGCTTGCCCTACAATGGAGAGATGTTAATTTTGATGAAAAATATCTCCGTGTATACAAAACGTTGAACAGAGTTAAATTGTATTATGACAAGCAGGGAAAGAGACTTACAGAGCCATATTATATTACGCAGATTTACATCCCCCGAAAAAAAAAGAAAAGTGTCAGACTGATTCCGCTGCCAGATATCGCAATTGAAGCTTTTAGAAACTGGAAAGAAAAACAGGACCAGGACAAAAAAGCATTAGGCAAGAAATGGGGTGCTGAAAATGAGCTTCTGGAAAAATACCCTGGGCTGATATTTACAACATCTACAGGAATGAGCTATCTTCCTGTCAATGCTGAAGATGAATGCGAACGAATCAAGAATATTGTAAATAAGCAGGAATCACTGGTGGCCAAAAAAGAGGGTCGGGAAGCAGAAATGTTAGAGGTAACTCCGCATAGTTTTCGTCACACTTTTGTAACAAGATGTGTTCAGTCTGGAATGGGACCAGCTACAGTAGGTAAGATTAGTGGTCATTCTACTCAGAAAATGACAGAATATTATACGCATCTTGAACAGGGGTATGTGAAAGATGAATATGAACGGTACGATAAAAAATATGGAAAAGAAAGCTAATTTTACTGATAAAATGACAATTTAGGAAGAGGTTTAAATATTTGGAAAAAGCAAGAAACACTGAAGAAGAAAAAAAAATGGGTCAAAAGTGGGTCAAAAAAGAATATGAGGCATCCGCAACCCGCATAAACACTGGGTTTCCGGCTGATACCAGTACATTATCACCGATGATGAAAGAATACATAAAGACCAAAGAAGAGTACAACGACTGTATCCTTTTTTACCGTCTGGGCGATTTTTATGAAATGTTCTTTGAGGATGCGCTGACTGCATCCAGGGAACTGGAAATTACACTTACAGGAAAAGACTGCGGACTGGAAGAGAGAGCGCCCATGTGTGGCGTTCCTTTTCATGCTGCGGAAACTTATATCAACCGGCTGATCGAAAAGGGCTATAAGGTTGCCATCTGCGAACAGGTAGAAGATCCGAAAAAAGCCAAGGGTCTTGTTAAACGAGAGGTTGTCCGCATTGTCACACCGGGAACTACTCTGGATACCATGTCACTGGACGAGTCCAAAAACAATTATCTGATGTCCATTGTCTCCATCGGAGATCATTTTGGCTGTGCAATTGCAGATATCACAACCGGTGACTGTTTTCTCACAGAACTGGATAAACCACAGAAGCTTCTGGATGAGATCAATAAATTTACACCTGCAGAGATCATCTGCAACGATGCCTTTCTTTTAAGCGGTGTGGATGTAGCGGATCTGAAGGGGCGTCTTGGGATCTGTGTATTTGCTCTGGATCCCTGGTACTTTGACGACCAGCTGTGTCAGAAAACCCTGAAAGAGCATTTTCACGTAGGAAATCTGGAAGGTCTCGGGATCGGAGATTATGACAGCGGGATCATTGCCTCCGGTGCACTGTTCCTGTATCTGAAGGAAACACAAAAAACAGCACTTTCTCATATGGCAAGCATCCGCCCGTACTCTGCCGAAAAATATATGCTCATCGACAGCTCCAGCCGTCGTAACCTTGAGCTTGTGGAAACCATGCGCGAAAAGCAGAAAAGAGGTTCTCTTCTCTGGGTTCTGGATAAGACCAAAACCGCCATGGGTGCAAGAACCCTTCGTTCTTATGTGGAACAGCCTTTGATCGATGCAGAGGAAATTGAAAAGAGACTTGGTGCCTTGGAAGAACTGAACGCAAAACCTATGGAACGTGATGAGATCCGGGAATACTTAAATCCGATCTACGATCTGGAACGTCTGATAAGCCGTATCAGCTATAAATCCGCCAACCCAAGAGATTTGGTTTCCTTTGCCTCTTCCCTGGAAATGCTGCCGTATATAAAGCAGATCCTTGCAGAATTTAAATCTCCGCTGCTTATGCAGATCAACGAAGACATGGATCCACTGTCAGACATTACCGCTCTGATCCGTAATTCCATTGCTGATGATCCGCCCCTTGCCCAGAAGGACGGCGGTATCATTCGGGAAGGTTATAACGAAGATGTGGATAAATTCCGCCGCTCCCGGACAGATGGAAAGAAGTGGTTATCTGAACTGGAAGCAAGAGAGCGGGAACGCACCGGTATCAAGAGCCTGAAGATCAAATATAACCGTGTATTCGGCTATTCCCTGGAAGTTACCAACACTTTCAAGGATCTCGTGCCGGAGAACTATATCCGCAAACAGACTCTTACCAACGCAGAGCGTTACATCACCCAGGAGCTGAAGGATCTGGAGGATCTGATCCTTGGAGCGGAAGATAAACTTTATGCATTAGAATTTGAACTGTTTTCAGATATCCGTGATCAGGTTGGAGCTGAGGTTGTCCGTATCCAGCGTACTGCAAAGGCAGTAGCGGCTCTGGATGTTTTTGCTTCCCTTGCACTGGTTGCACAGAGGAATAACTTTGTCCGGCCCAAGATCAATGAAACCGGCCTCATTGATATCCGAAATGGCCGCCACCCGGTTGTGGAACAAATGATTGAAAACGATATGTTCATTCCAAATGATACGTATCTTGACAACCACCAAAAACGTATCTCCATTATCACAGGACCGAACATGGCCGGAAAATCCACATACATGCGCCAGACAGCGCTGATCGTACTGATGGCACAGATCGGAAGCTTTGTTCCTGCGGACAGTGCGAATATCGGTGTGGTTGACCGGATCTTCACCCGTGTGGGAGCATCCGATGACCTTGCAAGCGGACAGAGTACCTTTATGGTGGAGATGACAGAGGTTGCCAACATTCTTCGTAATGCCACTTCCCGAAGTCTTCTGATCCTGGATGAGATTGGACGTGGAACCAGTACCTTTGACGGTCTTTCCATTGCCTGGGCAGTGATCGAACACATCAGCAATACCAAACTCTGCGGCGCCAAGACCTTATTTGCGACCCATTATCATGAGCTTACCGAACTGGAAGGTAAGCTTTCCGGTGTCAACAACTACTGTATCGCTGTCAAGGAAAAAGGCGACGATATCGTATTTCTGCGTAAGATCGTAAAAGGCGGAGCAGATAAAAGCTATGGTATCCAGGTAGCCAAGCTTGCCGGAGTTCCGGATTCCGTGATCCAACGTGCCAAGGAACTGGTAGAGGAGCTCAGTGATGCAGATATCACCGCAGCTGTAAAAGATCTGACCGCTCCAAAGAAAAAGCAGAAAATCACCTATGATCAGGTAGATATGGCACAGATGTCACTGTTTGACACGGTACAGGACAATGATATCATTGAAGAGATCAAAAACCTGGAGATTGGAAATCTGACACCAATGGAAGCTTTGAATATTCTCTATAACCTGCAGAACAAAATTAAGAACCGGTGGTGATACCCTTGAAAAAAATTGCAGTTTTAGACCAGAATACCATTGATAAGATCGCAGCAGGAGAGGTCGTAGAGCGCCCCTCCTCTGTTGTAAAAGAGCTTGTGGAAAATGCCATTGACGCAGGTGCTACCGCTATTACTGTGGAGATCACAGACGGTGGAAAAAAGCTGATCCGTATCACGGATAATGCTCCGGAATGGATGCAGAGCAGGTTCCGCTTGCTTTTCTCCGCCATGCCACAAGTAAAATTGAAAAGGTAGAAGACCTGACTCACATTGCCTCTCTTGGCTTCCGTGGTGAAGCACTTTCTAGTATTGCCGCTGTCTCCCAGGTGGAGCTGATCACAAAGACGCCTTCCGGGATCAGTGGTACCCGGTATGTGATCGAAGGCGGAAAAGAACAGTCTCTGGAGGAAATGGGGGCGACCCGAGGGAACAAACCTTTCTGATCCGAAACCTCTTTTACAATACACCTGCAAGGAGCAAATTCCTGAAATCCGATATGACAGAAACCGGTTACATCAATACTCTGATGGAGCAGCTGGCGCTTTCCCATCCGGAAATCTCCTTTAAATATATCCAGAACCGTCAGGTGAAGCTTTCCAGTTCCGGAAACTACAGTGTAAAAGATGTGATCTACAGTGTTTACGGACGTGAGATTGCCAAGGCGCTTCTGGATGTTTCCTATGAAAATGATTTCATGAAGATCGAGGGCTTTGTGGGGAAACCGGAGATTTCCAGAGGAAACCGTACTTTTGAGAATTATTATATCAATGGCAGGTATGTTAAAAACAAGATCATTACCAAGGCCATTGAGGACGGATATAAGGGACTTGTCATGCAGCATAAATTTCCGTTTGTCTCCCTTCGGATCGAAATGGACGGCAATGACCTGGATGTTAATGTGCATCCCGCAAAGAGAGAGGTGCGTTTTGCCAGAGAAACCGAAGTTTATACTGCCATTTATGAAACTGTCCGCAAGGTATTGACCCACAGAGAACTGATCCCGCAGGTATCTGTGGGAAAAGACGAACCGACATCCCGCACAGAACAGATAAAGCCAGGAAATATTCCGGAGCCTTTTGAAGTAAAACGGCGTCAGGAGATGTACGGTCACCCGAACCGGACGGCAAATATAGCTTCCCATACTGCACCGGCAGCTTCTGAAGTACGTACAACGCCGGTTCCATCGATGCCTTATGATAAGTCGACAAATGGTACCGCCTCCTATGGCTCAGCTGAAACATCTCACAGTTCTTCTGCTTCTTCTGCAGATAAATACAAACATGTGGATTCTCTGCGGGAAAACCCCGTATATGGATCGCAGCCTTTTACAAAAGAAGAAGAGGAAATGTTTTCCGGAACATTAAAAGACGGAAGAAATGAAAATTCCGCTGCAGAAACAGCAGATTCTGAAGTGATTTCTGAAAAGCCTGCTGAATCGGCACCTCCTGAGGTAGACAACGAACCGATCAAATCTCAGGAACAGGAACCGCCAAAACAGCTGGAACTGTTTGAAGAACGGCTTCTTGCTCCTGAATCCAGAAGCCGCCACAGGCTGATCGGACAGCTGTTTGACACCTACTGGCTGGTACAGTTCGAGGATAATTTTTATATCATTGACCAGCATGCTGCTCATGAAAAAGTATATTATGAGCGATTCGTAAAGCTGTTTCAGTCCCAGAACATCCAGTCCCAGTATGTAAGTCCGCCACTGATCGTTTCACTCAGCCTTGAGGAGGAGAATCTGCTGAAGGCAAACGAAAAGTATTTCCGAGATTTCGGCTTTGAGATCGAACCCTTTGGCGGAAGGGAGTACAGTATCAGTGCGGTTCCCTCCAGCTTCTGGGAATGACAGAAGAAGAGCTGTTTCTGGAAATGCTGGACCACCTCACTGCAGACGGTTCCAAGGATGCCTTTGAAATTTTTGCCTCAAGGCTTGCGACCATGGCCTGTAAGGCTGCTGTAAAAGGCAATCATTCTATGTCGCCTCAGGAAGCTGACAAGCTGATCGATGAATTATTGACACTGAAAAATCCTTATAACTGTCCTCATGGAAGACCAACGATCATTGCCATGAGTAAGACAGAAATCGAAAAAAAATTCAAACGTATCGTGTAAGATACTTAACATAAACGGAGGAAATATATGAAAAAACCTCTTATCGTGCTTACCGGGCCTACTGCCGTGGGAAAAACAAAGCTTTCCATTGCCCTTGCAAAAGCAGTAAACGGAGAGATCATTTCCGCGGACTCCATGCAGGTTTACCGCCACATGGATATCGGTTCCGCCAAGATCACGCCGGAAGAAATGGATGGCGTCCCACATCATCTGGTGGATGTACTGGAGCCAACAGAAGATTTTAACATTGTTCTTTTTCAGCAGATGGCAAAAGATGCCATGGACAAAATTTATGACAAAGGCCGGATTCCGATCCTGGTAGGCGGCACAGGATTTTATATTCAGTCTGTGACCAGAGATATTGATTTTACCAGCTCCGACCAGGATGAACATTACCGCAGTGAGCTGGAAGAACTGGCAGAGCAGAAGGGGCCTGCATTTCTCCATGACATGCTTGCCAAGGTCGATCCCAAGTCAGCCAAAGATATCCATGAGAACAATGTCAAGCGGGTGATACGTGCCTGGAATTTTATAAACAGAACGGTACCAGGATCTCCGAGCATAATGAAGAACAGAAGGAGCATACCAGTCCCTATGCACTGGCTTATTTCGTCCTGAACGCACCACGCCCCCTTCTCTATGAACGCATTGACACAAGAGTGGACGAAATGCTGAAAAACGGTCTGACAGAAGAAGTTAAAAAACTTCGGGAGCTTGGCTGCCACAGGGGAATGGTTTCCATGCAGGGGCTTGGCTATAAGGAAATCCTGGACTGGATGGACGGAAAATATTCTTATGAGGAAGCCGTACGGGTCCTGAAACGTGACACCAGACACTTTGCCAAACGTCAGCTTACCTGGTTCCGCAGAGAAGGCGAGGTAACCTGGGTAGATAAAAATAACTTTGATTACGATGACAGCAGGATCCTTTCCTACATGCTTTCTGTATGCAGGGAAAGGGGAATCCTCCATGCCAAATAAAATAAAAAAGGAAAAATGATCATGAAAGAATTATATGCACAGCTTGGAATCTCTTCCTCAGTTTACGATTTCGGTAAATCCGTGGAAGATTCCCTGAAAGAACGTTTTGAGAAATTTGATAAGACTGCAGAATACAACCAGATGAAGGTTATCCGCGCCATGCAGAAGAACCGTGTCAGTGAGGCTTGTTTCGGAGCTTCCTCCGGTTATGGCTACAACGACCTTGGCCGCGAAACTCTGGAGCAGGTCTATGCCGATACCTTCCACACAGAAGCTTGTCTGGTACGCCCGCAGATCACCTGCGGAACTCATGCACTTGCCATTGCTCTCTTCGGAAACCTGCGCCCCGGTGACGAGCTTCTTTCTCCTGTAGGAAAGCCTTACGATACCCTGGAAGAAGTGATCGGTATCCGCCCATCCAATGGTTCCCTTGCGGAATATGGCGTAAAATATCGTCAGGTGGATCTTCTCGAGGATGGCACCTTTGATTATGAAAACATCAGAAAAGCAGTCAATGAAAAAACAAAGCTGGTAACCATCCAGCGTTCCAAAGGCTATCAGACCCGTCCTTCTTTCTCCGTAAAACAGATCGGTGAGCTGATCTCTTTTGTAAAACAGATCAAGCCGGATGTGATCTGCATGGTAGATAACTGCTACGGAGAATTCGTAGATACCATCGAGCCAAGTGATGTAGGTGCGGATATTATGGTCGGCTCCCTGATCAAAAATCCAGGTGGCGGCCTTGCTCCTATCGGTGGTTATATCGCAGGAAGAAAAGACTGTGTGGAAAATGCCTCCTACCGTATGACCTGCCCGGGACTGGGCATGGAAGTCGGTGCAACTCTTGGTGTAAACCGTTCTCTGTATCAGGGATTTTTCCTTGCACCGATGATCACCAAAGGAGCTTTAAAGGGCGCTGTTTTTGCAGCGAACATTTATGAAAAGCTTGGTTTCCCGGTAGTTCCCAACAGCACAGAGCCACGTCAGGATATCATCCAGGCGGTCACTCTCGGAACACCGGAGGGTCTTGTAGCATTCTGCCAGGGTATCCAGGCTGCTGCACCGGTAGACAGCTTTGTGACACCAGAGCCGTGGGATATGCCGGGATATGACAGTCAGGTGATCATGGCAGCAGGTGCTTTCATCCAGGGTTCTTCCATTGAGCTTTCTGCCGATGGCCCCATGAAACCTCCTTATGCAGTTTATTTCCAGGGTGGTCTTACCTGGGAGCATGCAAAGCTGGGAATCCTGAAATCCCTTCAGTATATGGTTGATAAGGAACTTGTGAGATTATGAAAAAATCCGAAGGACCGGACTTAAAAAAACAGATCTTTGTCGTAGGAGCCGGTGCTTCCGGTCTTATGGCAGCTATTCAGGCTGCTATAAACGGAGCTGCAGTTACGGTTCTGGAACAAAATGACCGTCCCGGCAGAAAAATCTGTGCTACGGGAAATGGCCGTTGTAATATGACGAACCTGAATCAGGATGAAAACGCTTACCGGGGATCTCATCCTGAATTTGCCAAAGATGCTCTGGCACAGTTTCCTGTGGAAAAAACTCTGAAATTCTTTCAGGAATTGGGAATCTGTACCACAGACCGCAACGGATGGATCTATCCCCGAAGCAACCAGGCACAGAGTGTAGTAGATGTTCTTGTCATGAAGGCACGCAGCCTGAAGGTAAAGCTGAAAACCAATCAGACTGTTACCGGCGTGTCTTTTGCAGACGGACGGTGGAAGATCCATACTGACGGATGGACCTACAGTGGTGATGCCGTGATCCTTGCAAATGGTTCCCGTGCTTCTTCCGTTGCAGGTTCCTGCGAAAGCGGATACGAAATTGCAAAAAGTCTTGGACATCATCTGATCGAACCCCTTCCAGCTCTGACAGCTCTGAAATGTAAGGGAAATTCTTTTTCCGGCTGGAGTGGTGTACGAACAGAAGGGACGATAACACTTTATATAGACGGCACACCGACAGTCTCCCAGCAGGGAGAGCTGCAGCTTACCGATTACGGTGTATCCGGGATCCCGGTATTCCAGATTTCCCGCTATGCTATCCGTGCCGTCCATGAAAACAAAAATGTGGAGCTTTCCATAAATTTTTTCCGGAACTGAGCCGGAAAGAGCTGGAAGAATACCTGGAGCACAGAAAAGCAGCCTGCCCTTACAAAACAGAAAAAGAACTTCTAATCGGACTTTTTCCTGAAAAACTGATCCGTGTTTTATGCGCACAGAAGGATCTTATCCGCGGGATCACCGATTTTCGTCTCCCGGTAAAAAACGGCCTTTCCTTTGAACAGGCACAGGTTTGTTCCGGTGGAGTGGATACGTCTGAAGTTCACAGCAAAACCTTGGAGTCCAGACTTCATAAAGGTCTTTATTTTGCCGGAGAGCTCCTTGACATTGACGGTACCTGCGGAGGTTATAACCTGCAGTGGGCATGGTCAAGCGGAGCTGCCGCCGGTATCTGGGCAGCAAAGGAGGAAGAAAAATGATCCGGATCACACAGCTGAAGCTTCCCATCACCCATACAGAAGAGCAGCTTCACCGAAAAATAGCAAAAATACTTCGTCTTGGAAATCAGCCGTTCACCTATGAGATCCGAAAACAATCTCTGGATGCCCGGCACAAAGAGGAAAAAAAAATTTGTCTACACTGTAGATATTAAACTGGATAACGAATCCCGTGTTCTCAAAAAGATTCACGATAAAAATATTATGTTAACTTCCGAGAAGAAATATCATTTTCCCTCATCTGGCTCTGAAACTCTGTCCCATCGTCCTGTAGTGATCGGAAGCGGACCTGCAGGATTATTCTGTGCCTGGTACCTGGCCAAGGCCGGGTACTGTCCACTGGTACTGGAACGAGGAGAAGAAGCAGACAAACGACAGGAAACCGTGGAAAATTTCTGGAAAAACGGCATCCTGGATCCGGATTCCAATGTACAGTTCGGAGAGGGCGGTGCAGGGACTTTTTCCGATGGAAAGCTGAACACTCTGGTAAAAGATACTTTTGGAAGAGGAAGGGAGGTTCTTTCCCGATTTGTGGAGGCAGGAGCTCCTTCCGAGATCCTTTACCAGCAAAAGCCTCATCTTGGCACAGATCAGCTTGTAGGTATCGTTCAGTTTATGCGTCATCAGATTGAAGAAATGGGCGGGAATTCCGTTTTCGTTCCACAGTAACTGATCTGATAATCTGTGACCAGAAGCTTAACGCAGTCATTGTCAATGCAAAAGAGGAAATACCGGCAGAAATCTGTATTCTTGCTCCCGGCCACAGCGCCAGAGATACATTTGCCATGCTGGATAAACACAATATAAATATGGAGCCGAAATCTTTTGCGGTGGGGGTACGCGTGGAGCATCCTCAGACCATGATCAACCGGGATCTTTACGGAGAACCGGAAAACGACCGTCTGGGTGCAGCCAGCTACAAGGTTACCCATACACTGGAAAACGGACGTGGCGTTTATTCTTTCTGTATGTGTCCCGGCGGATATGTTGTAAATGCATCTTCTGAAGAAGATATGCTTGCAGTGAATGGTATGAGCTATCAGGCACGTGACAGCCATAATGCCAACAGTGCTATCATCGTTACGGTAAACCCTTCTGATTTTCCTGAAGAGGGAGTTCTCGGCGGAATCGCTCTGCAGAGAAAACTGGAGCGCGCTGCCTGGGAAGCCGGAAACGGAAAAATCCCGGTACAGCTCTTCAAAGATTACTGTACACATCAGAAAAGTACCAGGCTTGGAGATGTGATTCCCTGTATCAAAGGAGCTTATACACTTACCGATGTCCGCAGTATTTTCCCGAAAGAGATCGGCGATTCCATTGAAGCAGGAATCCATGCTTTTGGAAAAAAGCTTTCCGGTTTTGACCGGCCGGATGCATTGCTGGAAGGAGTAGAAAGCCGTACTTCTTCTCCTGTACGGATCGTTCGGGAACCGAAAAAGCTCACTTCCAATATAAAAGGGATCTACCCTTGCGGAGAGGGCGCCGGTTACGCCGGAGGCATTACATCCGCAGCGATGGACGGGATCAAGGTGGCAGAAGCAGTTGCTTCCGTTTATGCCCTGCCTGTAAACAAAATATGAAAAAAGTGGAAATTTCCGGGATAGAGTGTACATCCCTGCTTTTTTATGCTAAAATAACTTCTGCAATTTTGCATCCCCTTCTTCGAGAGCGAAAAGGGAAATCATATGAAAGATACTATAATGGAAATGCCAGATTATCAGCGCCCGTATGAAAAATGTCTGCGGGAAGGAGAACAGTCCTTAAGCGATCGAGAGCTTCTTGCCGTGATTCTGCGCTGTGGCGTACAGGGATCCAGTTCCCTGACTCTGGCAGATAAAATCCTGAATTTATCGAAACAGACCGGATACAGTGGCCTGCTTGGACTGTTTCATATTTCCATGCAGGAACTGATGAAGATCCATGGGATCGGTAAGGTAAAAGCCGTACAGCTGAAATGTATCGGGGAACTTTCCAAGCGTATGGCAACCGCAGCTGCAAAACCGGAATTGTCTTTTCACCATCCGGTAACCATTGCGAAATATTATATGGAGCGGCTCCGGCATGAAGAACAGGAATTGCTTTACTGCATGATGCTGGACGGACATAACCATTTGTCGGGTGAACAGCTTTTAAGCCGCGGTACAGTCAATGCCACACTGATCACGCCAAGAGAAGTCTTCGTAGAAGCTGCAAAATATCGTGCGGTGAACCTGATCCTGGTCCACAATCATCCAGGTGGTGATCCATCCCCCAGTCAAGCTGATCTGGATGTTACGGAACGGATTTATCATTGCGGTGAACTCCTCGGCATCCATCTTCTGGATCATATCATCATCGGTGATCACAGGTATGTCAGTTTCCGCGAAAAAGGGATTTTTGATGAATATACTTAAGTGAAGGGACGGATTTATGCTTTTTAGAAATAATTACGGAGTAGACCTTGGAAGCAGCTCTGTAAAAGTCTATTCATTTTTCAGAAACAAAAGTTACATAGAAAAGAACATGGTAGCCTACAGAGGACGCCGGATCCTTGCCATAGGGAACGAAGCTTATGAAATGTTTGAAAAATCACCTGCGGATATTTCCGTAAATTCTCCCATGGCTTTCGGTATGCTGGCAAATCTGGAATTGCAGGAGATCGTCCTTTACAGCATGATAAAAAGATCGATCATACATCCGGTCTCGGAGCAGACATGTATTTTTCCGTGCCACTTGATATGACGGCTATCGAAAAGAGGGCATATTATTATCTGGTCAATGGCCACTGGCTGCGAAAAAACCGTGTTTTTATGGTGGAGTCCCCTATTGCAGATGCCATTGCCATGGGAATCGACCCTGAAAAAAATCAGGGAAGCATGATCGTAAACATCGGTGCACAGAGTACAGCGCTTTCCATCATAACCGACGGCAAGATCATCATTAGCCGTAAGATCCCCATCGGAGGCAGACAGATGAACGAATCTATCTGCAGCGAGATCCGAAAACATTATAATCTTCAGATTGGAACACGAACTGCAAAACGTCTGAAAGTAGTTATGGGAAGACTGAACGATCAGAAAAAAGAAGCCCGAAAAGTAGTCGGGATCGACAGTATTTCCGGACTTCCACGAGAAGAAGTTATTTCTGCCTACGTTGTTAATGAGGGGATCGCCAACTGTGTGAACCAGATCGCAGCAGAGATGAAATCTTTTCTGGAACGTACCCCGCCACAGATCGCTTATCATATTGCAAAAGAGGGCATTTATCTGACCGGCGGCAGTACACGGCTGCCTTATATAGATAACTATCTGGCTAGCTATACAGGATTTGCCTTTAATCTTTCTGATCTGTATGAAACTTCTGCAGCATACGGCCTGGAAAAAATCATCCGCGACAGAAACCTGCGCAAATGGGCCCAGCCGGTAAAGCAGAAAAAACTGTAAAGGGGCATATATAATGAAAAACATCCGAAAAAAAAGTGCGTTTTCATTTTAATTTAAAAAGTAAACATCTTCTGGTAATCATGACACTTTTCTGTGGAAGCTGCATTGTAGCTACAGCAGCCTCCGGAACCTCTTCCGCACCACTTCAGGAGGTAGCCGGTTTTCTTATCGTTCCCTTTGAAAAGGGGATCGCCGGTGTCAGTGATATATTTGGAAATGTAAAAAACAATCTTCGTGACAAACAGGACGTCTTCAGGAAAACGAAGAGCTGAAAAGTCAGATCAACAGTCTTACGGAGCAAAAACAACATCCTGATCCAGGACCAGACAGACTCACACGCCTGAAGGAACTTTACGATCTTGATCAGGAATATACCGACTATCCCAAGGTTGCCGCAAGGATAATCTCCAAAGATCCCGGAAACTGGTATGATACCTTTATGATCAACAAAGGCAGTAATAACGGGATCCGGGTTGATAACAACGTGATCGCCGGAAAGGGTCTTGTGGGTATTGTCACAGAAGTGGGACCTTCCTGGGCTACTGTCCGTTCCATCATCGATGACAGCAGCAATGTCAGTGCTATGGCAGTCAGTACCTCCGACAACTGCGTTGTCACCGGAGATCTGAAACTGATCGATGAAGGTAAATTAAGCTTTGAGCAGCTTTACGATCAGGATAACAAGGTAACAGTCGGAGAACGTATTGTCACATCAAATATCAGTGAAAAATATGTGGAAGGACTGTTTATTGGTTATGTCAGTGAGATCCAACAGGATCCCAATAACCTGACAAAAACAGGTACGATCGTTACACCGGTTGATTTCGGTCATCTGAAAGATGTATTTGTGATCACCACCAATAAACAGGACGCGATAGACAAATCGGAGGATGCGTCCAATGAAAAATAGGATTATATTATTTATCACTATCATTGTCTGTTTTCTCCTTCAGTGCACAGTAATGGACCGTATTTCCATTGGATCCATCACTCCAAATCTGCTTCTGATCCTGTGTGTATCCATGGGACTTATGCGTGGAAGAAAAGTCGGTCTGTGGACTGGATTTTTTTCCGGGCTTTTTGTCGATCTCTTTTATGGATCATTGTTTGGATTTTATGCACTGATCTATATGTATATAGGTTTTATCAGCGGCTATGCATTCCGCAGTTTTTATGATGATGATCTGAAAGTTCCGCTTTTTCTTGTAGCAGGAACAGATCTTCTTTATATCTGGCTGTGTATGGCCTCCAGTTTCTGCTCAGAGGCCGTCTTGGATTCTGGACCTACATATACAGGATCATTATCCCCGAAATTGTATATACGGTTTTTCTCACCATCATCGTATACCGGGTATTTTACTGGATCAACTACCACTTAATGGATACTGTAAGGAAAGAAAGTGAGTCTATTTGGGAATTAAAATAAAAAAAATCATCAAAAAATCCGATCTGAAACGTACTACAGTTCTTGTGATCGTATTTATTTTTCTGTCATCTGTTCTGGTCCGGCAGCTTTTCAGTCTGCAGATCATACAGGGAGAGGATTACATCAGTAAATTTCAGACTCGTACCACCAAAACACGCGTGATCAAAAGCACCCGTGGTAATATTTATGACCGTAACGGCACAGTTGTCGCCTCCAATGTACTTGCATATTCTGTCACATTCGAAGATAGCGGTACATACAACAGCACCAGAGAAAAGAATCTGACTCTGAACGGTATCGCCTATCAGGTATTACAGATTCTTTCCAAAAACGGTGACAGCTTATCTGATAATTTTCATATTACCGTCAATGATCATGGAGATTATGCTTTTGATGTAGATGAAGGATTTACTCTTAACCGTTTCCGTGCGGATATTTACGGAGAAGCACAGATTGATGATCTCAGTGATGAGCAGAAAAACGCAACCGCAGCCCAGATCATGGATCATCTTACCGGAAGCAGCGGATTTTCTATCGTTCTTTACGGAAAAGATGCCTACACCCCAGAAGAACTTGCCGCACATTCTCTTCCGGAAGAACTTACTAAACAGGAAATCCTCGAAATTGCGATCATGCGCTATCAGCTGAACACCAACAGTTTCAAGAAATATATGCCGGTGACCATTGCAACAAATGTCAGTGAAAATCTGTGGCAGCCATAAAAGAAAATCAGGCCGCTCTCCAGGGTATTGACATTGTAGAAGATTCCACCAGAAAATATGTGGACGATGAGAGTATGGCGCCGATCCTCGGTTACACAGGCCAGGCCTCTTCTGAGGAATTGGAAACCCTTCGTAAGGATAATCCTGATTATTCCAATGATGCGGTTGTTGGAAAAGCCGGAATCGAACAGTATATGGAGCTTGAACTTCAGGGAAAAGACGGAGAAGAAACGGTCACAGTTGATAATCTTGGTAAAGTCCTTGACATCGACAATTCTAAAACTATTGATCCTGTGGCCGGAAACGATGTTTATCTGACCATTGATTCCGACTGGCAGAAGATATTTACCAGATCCTGGAACAGCGTGTTGCTGGTATTGTCCTCTCTAAACTGACACCGAATAAAAGCTTTGATTATGAAGCAGAGAAAGATGCAAGTAAGATCACCATCCCAATCTATGATGTATACAATGCACTGATCGCAAACAGTGTGATCGATATCAATAAATTCAGTGATGCAGATGCTTCCGACACAGAAAAAAATTTATACGTCAAATTTCAGCAAAAACAGCAACAGGTTTTTGATACAATAAGTAACAGGCTGACAGGCGACAATCCTCCAGCATATAAGGATGAAGATACGCAGATGCAGGAATATCTTACCTATATCTGTGATGATCTTCTTACCAATACCTTGAAGGTACTGAAAAGTGATTCCATTGATACCGCGGATGAAACATACAAAGCCTGGAAAAATGACCAGAGTATCAGTCTGAAGGATTATCTGAACTACGCTGCCAGTCAGAACTGGATCGATATTTCCCAGATTTCAACCTCCGGAGAATATCTGGATTCTGAAGAGATCTATCAGGCTCTTACCGCCTATATCATTGATTACCTGAAAACAGATACAGGCTTTTCAAAGCTTCTGTATAAATATATGCTTCAGGAAGACACCATCAGTGGAGAAGATCTGTGTCTTGTTCTCTATGAACAGGGCGTTCTTTCCAAAGAAGACGAGCTGTATCAGACAATGGCCTCCGGTGGTCTTGATGCCTACACCTTCATGTATCGCAAGATCGCAAATCTTGAGATCACACCGGCCCAACTTGCGTTGGCTCCGTGCGCTGCATCTGCGGTGATCACAGATACTACAACCGGAAATGTTCTCGCATGTGTTTCCTATCCGGGATATGATAATAATCGTCTGACCAACAATATGGATACTGATTATTATGCAAAGCTTTCCACAGATCTTTCCAGCCCGTTCTTCAACAAGGCAACACAGCAGAAGACGGCTCCAGGATCTACCTTAAAGATCTTATCTACTGTTGCCGGCATGTCTGAGGGCGTAATAGATGATGGCACATATATTGAATGTACAGGAAGCTTTGACCTTGTAACACCTCCGATCAACTGCTGGAATAAACAGGGCCACGGTTCTCTTGATATCCGTGAAGCCATTGAGCAGTCCTGTAACGTATTTTTCACTACGATTGGTTTCGAACTTGGTAAAGATTCCGAAGGTAATTTTTCTGAAGCCAGAAGTCTTGGAATGCTTCAGAAATATGCTTCCCTCATGGGATTGGATCAGAAAACCGGCATTGAAATTTCCGAGCTTCTCCGCAGGTTTCTGACAAAAACGCCGTCCCTTCCTATATTGGACAGGGTACCAATGCGTTTACGACCAGCCAGCTTGCACGTTATGCGTCAACGATCGCCACTTCCGGTACGATCTATAAGCTTTCCCTTCTGGACCGTGTGACGGATTCCAAAGGAAAACTTATAAAGGAATATCCTTCCGAAACAGCTGGACAGTTGGATCTTTCCAGCAATATCTGGGATGACATCCATGACGGTATGTATCGTGTGGTGCAGACTCATGATCAGTTTAACGGACTTGGAGTTGAAGCAGCAGGAAAAACCGGTACTGCCGAGATTGACTATTATCATCCGAACAATGCACTTTTTATCGGATATGCGCCTGTTTCTGATCCCAAGTACGCAATATCTGTTCGAATCGCAAACGGATATGCATCCGGTAATGCCTGCCTTGCAGCTAATGATATCTTTAAATACATTTTCGGACTTGCAGATGAAAGCACCATTCTCACTGGCTATGCAGCAAGCGATACCAGTAATGTATCGAATGACTAAACAAACTTTATGAGGATACCAGAAGTGTGGAACATTTTATAGGAGGAATCAGAAAACATGAGTGAAGTCATTGTCATTACATCTGGAAAAGGCGGTGTTGGAAAAACCACCACCGTGGCAAATATCGGGACCGGACTGGCTGCCATGGGAAAAAGGGTTGCAGTTGTAGATACCGATATCGGACTCCGAAATCTGGATGTTGTCATGGGACTGGAGAACCGTATTGTTTACAATCTGGTTGATGTGATCAATGGGAGCTGCCGCCTGAAACAGGCACTGATCCGGGATCGTCGGCATTCAGAACTGTATCTTCTTCCGTCTGCCCAGACCAAGGACAAAACTGCCGTATCTCCGGAACAGATGATCAAGCTTACCGATGATCTCCGGGAAGAATTCGATTATGTCCTTCTGGATTGTCCGGCAGGAATTGAACAGGGATTCAAAAATGCAGTAGCCGGAGCGGACCGTGCACTGGTCGTGACCACACCGGAAGTTTCCGCGATCCGTGATGCAGACCGTATCATCGGATTGCTGGAGTCCGGAGGCTCCGGGATATCCGGCTGATCATCAACCGGCTTCGACCTGAAATGATCGCCAGAGGTGATATGATGTCTGTAGAAGATGTGTTGGAAATCCTGGCTGTGGATCTGATCGGTGCGATCCTGGATGATGAACAAATCGTGATCTCCACAAATCAGGGAGAACCTTTATCCGGAAAAAATTCTCAGGCAGAAGAAGAGTATCGCAATATCTGCCGGAGGCTTATGGGCGAAGAAGTCCCTTATGTTACTGTCCGTCGGAAAAATGGTGTATTCCACCGTCTTGGCAGCATTTTTCGAAAATAAGAGACACTTTGCTGTCTGACATTTTTCATCACAGGAGGAATGATTATGGGATTTTCTCCGGGAAAAACCACTCTGCAGGCTATGCACGCGACAGGATGAAGCTTCTTCTTGTATCGGAACGCATAGACTGTTCTCCACAGATGATGAAGCTTTTACGGAACGATCTGATACATGCCGTAAAAAAATACGTTGTAATTGATGAACCAGGGGTGACCATACAGATCACACAGGAACACCTGTTCTGCATGCAGTCATACCCGTACTTAAGAAAAGAGATGCATAATTTATGATTAAACAGTATAAGCTGCGGTTTTACAATTTTCGACTGGTGACCTTTCTCCTGGCGATCAGCTTTATTGGAATTCAGCTTGTAGGAACAGCTGCCGACTACCTTCGCACACGTCAGCTTCTGGGTGTGATCATCGGTGTGGTCTTTATGCTGATCCTTTCACTGATGGATTATTCCTGGCTGCTGAACTTTCAATGGATCATGTATGGATTTAATATCGTTATGCTTCTGGCTGTCCGGTTCTTCGGATCCAGCGCCAATGGTGCTGCCAGATGGGTGGATTTAGGTTTTATCCGATTCCAGCCTACCGAGCTTTCAAAGATCATTATTATCCTGTTTTTTGCCAAATTTTTTATGGATCATGAGGAAGATCTGAATACCTTAAAGACTCTGATACAATCAGCTGTCCTTCTGGTCATCCCACTGATGCTAATCTATGTACAGCCGGATATGAAAAACACCATCACCGTAACAGTTCTGTTCTGTATTCTAATCTACATCGCAGGACTTAGTTATAAGATCATCGGAGGTGTAGCCTTGATCGCGATTCCTCTGGCCATCATCTTTCTGTCCATTATCGTGCAGCCGGATCAGAAACTGATACAGGATTACCAGAGAAACCGTATCATGTCATTCCTGTATCCGGAGAACGAAGAATACGCAGATGATATTGAACAGCAGAACAACTCAAAAACAGCCATCGCCTCCGGAGAGCTTATGGGACGTGCTTTCAGTAATGACACCAGTGTTACATCCGTAAATGAGGGAAACTTTGTTTCTGAGAATCAGACCGACTTTATTTTTGCGGTGGCTGGAGAGCAGTACGGATTTATCGGCTGTACTCTGATCGTACTGCTGCTGTTTCTGATCACCTTTGAATGTATCCGTATGAGCCTGCGGGCCAAGGATCTTGCCGGTAAGATCATATGCTGCGGTGTTGGAAGCATTGTTTCCATACAGAGCTTCATCAACATCTGTGTTGCTACCGGCCTTGCACCAAACACAGGTACTCCGCTTCCTTTTGTAAGCTATGGTCTTACTTCTCTGATCAGTCTGTTTATGGGTATGGGACTTGTTCTCAATGTAGGACTGCAGAGCAGTGCATATAATAAAGAATTACAGAAAAAAGGTCAGAAATCGGATACCTACTTTCGGAAAGAGGAATACTTATGACACGTAAAGAACCTGTAAAAACTCATGTACATTCTGGCAATCCTTCCAGAGGTCAGGCTTCCCGGGCTGCACATACAGCCTCCAGGGGGACAAAAAGAACTTCCACCACGCCGTCTGACAGAACTGTTTCTGCCAGACGTAAAGCTCAGAATACACGGATGAAACGGATGCGTCGTAAAAGGATCCGCAACACCATTTTTCTCCTTCTTCTGCTGATCGTACTGTGTACAGCTGGCGGTTTTGGTGTTTACATGCTGAAGGGCGGTGATTTTTCCACTCCTGCAAATTCTTTCAATGCATTCTCCGAATTTGATAATACTCTGACTTCCAAGGAAGAACAGCGCGCGGCAGGTTTCGCCCATGATCTCTGTGTTGTTACAAAAGATGTTGCTCTGGATTCTGTCAGTCTGGATGACAGCCAATCCGGTGTACTTCTGAATCTCAGTGATAAAAAGGTACTCTATGCAAAAGGTGCCTACAACAAGGTTTATCCTGCCAGCATCACAAAGATCATGACAGCTATGCTTGCACTGAAATATGGGAACATGGATGATACAGTAACGATCTCACAGGAGAATGTTACCCTGGAATCCGGTTCTCAGGTAGCTGGTTTCCAGGCGGGAGATCAGGTTACCATGGATCAGCTTCTTCATTGTCTTCTTGTTTATTCTGCCAATGATGCAGCATCTGCCATTGCGGAACACATAGGTGGAACAACAGATAAATTTGTAGAAATGATGAACAGCTTTGCTGCAGAACTTGGCTGTACAGGAACTCACTTTACCAATCCCCATGGTCTTCAGGACGAAAATCATTATACAACGCCTTATGACATTTATCTGATGCTGAAAGAAGCCCTGAATTATCCGGAGTTTACAGACATCACACAAATGGCATCTTATACAGTTAGCTATAAGCATTCCGATGGCTCCGACGCAAGTGCTACCTTATCCGCTACAGATCATTATCTTACCGGAGAGGCAGCAACTCCTAAGGATGTCACTATCCTTGGAGGAAAAACTGGAACAACCGATAAAGCCGGTAACTGTCTCGCACTTTTAAGCCAGAATGCTTATGGGAAGCCATTTATTTCCATCGTCATGGGTGCGTCTTCAAAGGATGTTCTTTATCAGGAAATGACATCCTTGCTCCAGAACATCAACTGACAGGATTACAAACCAAAAATAAAAAGCAAATCTGTTTGAAATTTTATTTCGCAGATTTGCTTTTTTATTCTTTTTTTACATTCAGTTAATTTCTACTGTGCCATCACTGCCGGTATCTTCGGTCTCACTGCTATCAAGATCCGTATCCGAAGTACCACTGTAATCATTGTCATTGACCACTTCACCGGAGCCACTGTCCGGATCTTCATAATTGCCTGCGCCTTTGCCGGTTCCATCTGAAGATGTATCTGAAGTATCTGCTCCATTTCGCTTCACTATCAGTATTGCCATCGTAAGAATTATCACCTGGATCATAAGTCGGCTCTTCCGTATAGGAATCTCCGTCCCCAGTATCGTCATAAGAATACGAACTCTCGGACCCACTGCTGTAGCTGTCCTCTGTATAGATTGGAAAATCCGCATCAGAAGTTCCCTCTGATGTAGAATCTGTAACAGCTCCGCCGCATTATTATCCGGAATAGCAGTAAGACGAGAAACCGTTCCATCCTTTGGGATGACAATATAGATTCCCAGCATCACGATACATAATGCCATGGCTAATCCGGCAATCTTCATTTCTTCCATATGTTTCATCGCTGATGATCTCCCTGTCGTTTTTTTTGTATTATAGCACAGAATCACTCATATTTGTAAAACAGCCTTGTATTTCTTTTGTTTTTCTGTAACAGTTCCCGGAATTTATTTCACGATCATATAGACACACTTTCTCTGGATGTTTATAATAAATAATCATATTTATTCATAAGCTTAAAGAAAGGCGTAACATTTTATGGGCGACTGCATTACCACATACACTGGAAAACACTTTGATCCGACACATCCGGCCGAAGAGCTGATCTGCATTGAGGACATTGCACACGCACTTTCTCTTCTATGCCGCGGAAATGGCCATGTAAGGACTTTTTTCTCCGTAGGGCAGCACTGCATCCTCTGTGCCAAAGAAGCCGAGGCACGTGGCTATTCCGGCCGTCTTATACTGGCGGCTCTTCTTCACGATGCCAGCGAATGTTATATGTCCGATGTTCCAAGACCATTTAAGAAAAGTCTTCCTGAGTATCGGAAACAGGAGGAAGCTCTTTTAAACATTATCTATCAGAAATATCTAGGATCCGGACTTTCTGCCATAGAAGAACAAAAGCTGAAGGAGATCGACAATGACCTGCTATGGTATGACCTGAAATATCTTCTGAATGAAACACCGGACACTCCAAAACCGGTTGTCCATGTTCCGATCCAATACCGGCAATACCCTTTTTCACAGGTGGAAGAGGAATATCGGAACCTTTTTAACCAGTTGTCTGTAAAAATCTGTAAATAGATATAACAGACAAACTTTATACAATTGAAAGAAGAACCCTATATGGAACGATTGATTTTTCATGTTGATGTAAACAGTGCTTTTCTTTCCTGGGAAGCAGCAAAAAGAGTAAAGATGGGACTTCCTGATCTGAGAGACATCCCTTCCTGTATTGGCGGAGACCCCAGTAAACGTACCGGCATCGTTGTCGCCAAGTCCATTCCCGCAAAAAATACGGGATTCAGACAGGAGAGCCCATGGCTATGGCTTTTCGCAAATGTCCGAATCTTGTGGCCGTTCCATCTGACTTTGAATTATACGATAAATGTTCCAGAGCCTTCAAAAAAATCTGTGCGTCCTATGCACCGGTAATGGAATCCTTTTCCATTGATGAGGTTTTTCTGGATATGACCGGAACCTCCTATATTTACCCGGATCCGGTGGCAACTGCCCATGAACTGAAGGATAAGATCCGTACAGAACTCGGCTTTACCGTAAATATCGGCATCTCCACCAATAAACTTCTTGCCAAAATGGCCTCTGATTTCGAAAAGCCAGATAAAGTGCATACTTTATTTCCGGAAGAAATCCCTGTAAAAATGTGGCCTCTTCCAGTGAGAGAACTCCTTTTCTTGGCAGATCCTCCGAAAAAAAGCTGCAGGATACAGGAATCAGAACCATCGGAGATCTGGCTCATGAAAAAAAGCAAAAATACAGGCACTTCTCGGTGAAAAGGCAGGACAGCAGTTATATCAGTATGCCCGTGGCTGGATGACTCCCCTGTGAAAGCAAAACCTGATGAAGCAAAAGGATTCAGTCTGGAAACTACCTTTAACGATGATCTTGTCTCCCTGGAGCAGGCACTTCCGATCCTGTTGGAACAATGCGATATTCTGGCTGCCCGCATGCGCCGCAAAAAGAAAAATGCACCTGCATTTCTGTAACCTTCCGTACCCTGGATTTTCAAAACAAATCTCATCAGACTAAACTGCCAAATGCCACCGACATCACAGAAGAGATTTACAGAAATGCCCAAAATCTCTTTCAGGAATCCTGGATGAAACAGCCACTCCGGCTCCTGGGAGTATCACTGACCGGTCTTACGGATGATTCCTTTGAACAGCTTTCCTTTTTTGAGGATACTCACAGGAAGGAACGCCAGCAGAAACTGGATGCCGCACTGGATTCAATCCGTCTGAAGTACGGAAACGACAAGGTTACCCGGGCCAGTATCATGAACAGCACTGCCCGGATCGGAAGGAAAGCAAAAGCACAGATGGAAAATGAAAGAGAGCAGTAAGACCTGATTAAAATTACCAGATTTTTTCAAAAAACCCTTGCAATTTTATTCATAATGCACTATAATTTGAAGCATATCAATAGCAATTTTATTCAAAATTATTATATGTGTCTAAGGAGGAAAACAGGATGGTTGAACTGATCGTAGGAAAGAAAGGCAAAGGAAAAACAAAAGTACTGTTAGACAAAGTAAACGGAGCTGTTAAAGACGCCAACGGCAGTATTGTTTACTTAGACAAGAGTACTAAGCACATGTATGAGCTGAACAACAAGGTCCGCCTTATCGATGTTTCCGGATTTCCGGTTAAGAATGGGGACGAATTTGTAGGATTTATCTGTGGTATCCTCTCTCAGGATCATGATCTGGAGCAGATATATCTGGACAGCTTCCTTACAACAGCCAAGCTTGAAGGAAAGGACGCAACCGAAACACTGGATCAGTTAAGTGCCATCGGTGAAACCTTCAAAGTTTCCTTTATTATCAGTATGTCTCTGGATAAAGAAGAAGTTCCGGAAGCATATCAGGATAAAATTATCTGCGCATTATAATAAAATTGAATATGAACGTCCTATTTTGTACATAAAGCATAAAAGAACGTAAATTTTTAAAGGAATCTGTCTTCAGGACGGATTCCTTTTTAACTGTAGAGGACTTTGTTTATTCTTCATTTCTGTGGTATACTGAAGAACAGAATAAACACACAGGAGCGTTTCATATGAATCATTTACTGGAAAAAATCAAACAGAAAAATGCATCCGCATTCACCCACAGCGGGAAATTTCACGCAGACGATGTTTTTTCCGCCGCACTGCTTTTATATCTGAATCCCGAGATCACCATCACACGTGGAAACCAGGTTCCTGAAAACTATGAAGGTCTTGTTTTTGATATTGGCAGAGGACAGTATGATCATCATCAGAAAGACAGCCGTATTCGCGATAATGACGTCCCATATGCGCCTTCGGCCTTCTCTGGGAGAAGCTTGGACCGGAAATCCTAGGTGAGGAGCTGGCACTAAAATTTGATGAATCCTTTGTCCAGCCTCTGGATATCAATGATAATACCGGTGAAAAAAATGAACTTGCCACACTGATCGGAAATTTTAATCCGGGATGGGATTCCAAAAGCAGCAATGACGAAGCCTTTTTCCAGGCAGTCAGTGTGGCAGGCATGATCCTGGAAAATAAATTCGAGCGTTACCTTGGAAACGAACGTGCAGACAGACGGGTGGAAGAAGTTCTTACAGAACATGCTGCTTCCCTCGCTTCAGGCGATACCCCGGCAGAAAATACCAATATCCTTATACTTCCGGAATTTATTCCCTGCCAAAAGCGCCTTTCGGAAACCAACATTGCTTTTGTGATCTTTCCGTCCAACCGGGGCGGTTACTGTATCCAGCCACAGAAAAAAGAATATTCCATGAATTACAAATGCAGCTTTCCTTCTTCCTGGCTGGGCCTGGAAGGCGAGGAGTTGTCTTTGGTAACCGGTCTTAAAAGTGCAGCCTTTTGTCATAAAGGAGGATTTCTCATGATATGCGGAACCCTTGAGGATTCTGTTCTTGCCTGCAGGAGCAGCCTTGCCGCGTTCCATGAAGAAGCTGTGATCGTAAGCCTTGGCGGAAATAAAGAAACAGACATACTGCTTCAAAAGCTTCCGGATCTTTCTTCTGCCAGGATCGTACATCTGCCGGTTCCCCGGTTACCGGAGCTGACTCTGAACGGGATCTATGGAGAACTCTCCATGGAAAAGGCAGAATGGAAAAGCTTTATAAAAGACAGGATTAAAGAAATCCTCAGTTGCAAACCAGAAGCAGTTTTTGCAGATAATGCCATGTTTTCCCTGTATCCCATCGTTCATGCTCTGCGAAAAAAACATATTCCCGTTCTTACAGCAGTAGAAAAAGACGGACAGAAGCTTCTGGTACGGATCCCATCCGGTTCTTAAAGATCTTAAACGTGTAATTAATTGTATTTACAGATATATTCGCACTGCGTATTTATACAGAAAGAAGGCATATTTATGCGAGAAGAAAAATTTAAAATGGAAAGACAGGGGCTGATCCAGGTGGGAGATAAAGTAAAAATCTCCGAATTTCTCTCTGCCACTAACTACAGCTATATCATTGAGCCTGCAGTAGCCATGTCCGGCTGCTACAGAAACGCAGACCGCATCAGATCCAAAGAGGGAATCATCAAAAGCATTGAGCATACGCCACGCGGCTTTATAGTTACTGCAGAATTTGACGAATAAACATAGTATCCATCAGATAAAATCCGGCAATTAGCAATCTGCCGGATTTTTCGCTGAAAAACTGGCTGATTTATTCTGGATTATATTATAGGAATCTGGTATTATAGAGAAGATATTTGTGTAATTTCCCTAATTATCAGGAAATTATAAATTTTTAGAACAGAGGTGTAATATTATGAGCTGGTACAACGAAGCAATCTTCTACCATATTTATCCACTTGGACTTACAGGCGCTCCAAAAGAAAATGATTACGGAACTCCTGTACATCGACTGAACACACTGCTGCCGTGGATCAACCACATCAAAGAGATCGGATGTACTGCCTTATATATAGGGCCGCTTTTTGAAAGTGTCGGACATGGCTACGAGACAACCGATTACAAAAAACTGGATTCCCGTCTCGGAACCAATGAAGATCTCACCAATTTTGTAAAAGCCTGCATGAAAAAGGCATCCGTGTGATCTTTGATGGTGTATTCAACCATACAGGCCGTGATTTCTTCGCTTTTAAGGATATCCAGAAAAACCGTGAGCATTCCCCTTACGTTAACTGGTACTGTAATGTAAATTTCGGCGAAATACCGAATATAATGACGGTTTTTCCTATGAAAACTGGGGTGGATACAACCTTCTTGTAAAACTGAACCAGCGCAATCCGGAAGTACAGAACTATATCTGTGATGTGATCCGTTTCTGGGTTTCCAAATTTGATATTGACGGAATCCGCCTGGATGCCGCTGATGTCCTGGATTTTGATTTTATGCGGATTCTCCGCCATACCGCAGACGAGGTCAAGAAAGATTTCTGGCTTATGGGAGAGGTTATTCACGGAGATTACAGCCGCTGGGTAAACGGGCAGACTCTCCACAGTGTAACCAACTATGCCCTTCACAAAGCACTTTACAGCGGACATAATGACCACAACTATTTTGAAATCGCTCATACAGTAAAATATCTTCAGAATATGGGAGATCTTGACCTCTACAATTTTGTGGACAACCATGACGTAGAGCGAATTCATACCAAATTGCAAAACAAGGCACATTTTGCTCCCGTACATGTACTTCTTTATACTTTACCTGGCGTTCCAAGCATTTATTACGGCTCAGAATTCGGTATTGACGGAAAAAAAGAAAAATTTTCCGATGCCAGCTTACGTCCGGCACTTGATCTTAACGATTATGCAGATGCTGCAACAAAGAACCCATGTACTGCACTGATCGCAGCCCTCGGAAAGGTCCGCCAGGGAACTCCTGCATTAAGCTACGGTTCCTACGCAGAACTGGCTCTTACAAACCGTCAGTTTGCCTTTGCAAGAGATCTGGAAGGCATACGAGTGATCGTTACTGTGAATAATGATGACAGTGATGCAGAGATGAACCTTCCAACTGGAAGTGCACCGGAATACGTAGGTGCTCTCACAGGTCAGAAGGTTTCCGCACAGAGCGGACGGATCCGTGTCCGTGTTGCAGCAAACAGCGGTGAGATCTGGATTCCTGCAGGAGATATGCCGGAATACAAACCGGTTCAGACTGATGTTCCGGAAACTGCTGCAGCAAAAGAGAACGAAGACGCTGCATCTGAGGCAGAAGAGGAGCAGGAGGCTGAAAACAACACTGTAACAGAAGCTGCCCCGGAAAAAGAAGCTTCAAACGCTGAAAATACAGATAAAGCTTCTGACAATACAGCAAACCCGGCGGATGTTCCGTCAACTCCTGAAGCAGAGTCTTCCAATCTGCAGGAAACGGCCGCTGCACCAAATCCGCACAAAACACCGGAAGAAATGACAGTAGGCGAACTTCAGGCTGCTATCCTTGCAAAAATGGCAGGAAACGGTCCTGTAGACGACCAGATGAAAAAGACCGTATACGACAACATCTGGCATGATTCGCTTGTCAACTGGCTGAAGAGCTTCCGATAGGAAAAAAATAATAAAGTAAGATTCCATAAAAAACAAGGCAATCCGATCATATCTTATGCGGTAAGCCTTGTTTTTGTGAAAAAAGATATTTATTTCACATAATATATATTATGTAAATTTATGATCCTGTTATTCTGTAATTTAAGAGAATAAAAAAACAGCAGAGATTTCTACCTTAAACAGGCCAGAAATCCCCCACTGCTTTTATCATTCTGTTTATTATCTCTCATCAAAAGGTACAAAATCTGCATGATGCCCCACATACTTATAAGCAGGACGGATGATCTTATTGGCACTGATCAGTTCTTCCAGACGATGTGCACTCCAGCCAGGCATACGTGCGATGGCAAAGATCGGAGTAAAAAGTTCTTCCGGAATACCAAGCATTGAGTAAACGAAACCACTGTAGAAGTCAACATTTGCGCAAACATTTTTGAACAGCCTTCTGTGTTCCATGATCAGCTTTCCGGCAATACTCTCAACCTTATCATAGAGCTTAAATTCCTCCATCATTCCTTTTTCCTCTGCAAGAGCCTGTGCAAAAACGCTTCAGGATCACTTCTCGCGGATCGGAGAGTGTATAAACTGCATGTCCCATACCATAGATCAGCCCTGCATGGTCAAATGCTTCTTTATTCAGTATTTTCTGCAGATATGCTGTGATCTCCTCATCACTTTCCCAGTCCTTTACATTGGTCTTCAGATCTGTAAACATGTTCTGGACCTTCAGGTTGGCGCCACCATGACGCGGTCCCTTCAGTGAACCGATGGATGCAGAGGTAGAAGAGTAGCTGTCTGTTCCGGAAGATGTTACTACATGTGTGGTAAAAGTAGAGTTATTACCACCACCGTGCTCTGCATGAAGTACAAGTGCGATATCAAGAACCTTGGCCTCAAGCTCTGTATATTTGCCGTCCGGACGAAGCATCAGAAGGATATTCTCGGCAAGTGAAAGCCCCTTCTGCGGATTGCGGATAAAAAGTGTCTCATCTTTACGGAAATGACGGTATGCATGGTAGGAGTAAACCGCGATCTCAGGAAGCTTGGCGATCAGTTCCAGAGACTGGCGGAGTACATTCTCCACAGAAATATCTTCCGGGTTATCATCATATGTATAGAGAGCAAGTACGCAGCGCTCCATAGCATTCATAATATTGGCATTGGTTCCCTTCATGACAACGTCACGGACAAAACGTCCTCCCAGATCCTCCATGTCAGAAAGAAGCTCAAGAAAGCTGGAAAGCTCTTCCTTGCTGGGAAGCTTACCGAAAATCAGAAGATAGATCGTCTCTTCAAAGCCAAAACGTCTGTCCTTCAATCCGTTTACGATATCCTGCACATTGATTCCCCGGTAATACAGTGCACCGTCTGCAGGAATACGTCTGCCATTGACCAGCTTATAGCCGGTAACATCGGAAATCTCAGTAAGCCCTGTGAGAACACCTTTACCTGCGGAATCACGAAGTCCTCTTTTTACATCGTATTCCACATTAAAGGTTGGGATCGATGTGATGATTCTCTACCAGTTCCTTTTCAAAGAATTTCATTCTGCCTTTCAGCTGTTCGGAGTCCTCCAGACTCATCATTTCATGCTTTTTTTCCATAATTTTTTCCTCGTTTCCCCATTGTATATTAAAAAACACTGATACAGTTAAGATTGGTTACATCTTTGTAATCAGTGTTCGGGTATGGCATACATTTGTGTTCACCTGGTTAATAATTTTACAGTAAAAGCTCCGAAAATGCAAGAGGGTATTTCTTTTTTCGTGTATAAATATTCATAATCTGACCTATTTCATCTATTAGTAAATTTATTCACCAAAATCTGTCTGGTTTCCATACCGAACCTGTGTTATGATTGTTCTGTGGCTTTTCTTATAATAGTAGAAGGGAGAATTAAAAAGAAATGCAAAGCAGCATCAACAACATTTACCGGCTGGATGGAACCGTTCCCATTGCCAAAGCGATTCCTTTTGGGCTTCAGCACATCCTTGCCATGTTTGTTTCAAATCTGACACCGATCACGCTGATCGCAGCCTCAGCTCAGCCGGCTCTTACCCAGGCCCAGATCGCAATTCTGCTTCAAAATGCTATGTTTGTGGCGGGAATTGCTACTCTGATACAGCTGTATCCATTATGGAAGATTGGTTCCAGACTTCCGGTGGTAATGGGAGTCAGCTTTACCTTTGTCACCGTTTTTAAGCACTGTTGCAGCTAATTACGGCTATCCTGCGTGATCGGTGCGGTTATGATCGGCGGTATCATGGAGGGAACTCTTGGTCTTCTTGCAAAATACTGGCGTAAGATCATTACACCGGTTGTAGCAGCTTCTGTCGTAACTTCTATTGGATTTTCACTGTTTACTGTAGGCGCAAGATCCTTTGGCGGCGGCTATAGCGAAGACTTCGGTTCTGCCCGAAACCTTCTTCTTGGTACCATTACACTTGCAGTGTGCCTTCTCTGGAATATCCTCAGCAAAGGGTATTTAAAACAGTTATCTGTACTGGCTGGACTGATAGTAGGATACATAATTGCCATCTTTATGGGAAAAGTCGATCTTGGTTCTATCTTATCCGGTGGCCTTATCTCTCTGCCTCACCTACTTCCCGTAAAACCTGAATTCCATGCAGGAGCCATTGTTTCCACCTGCATTATCTTCCTGGTATCTGCAGCAGAGACCATCGGTGATACCTCTGCACTGGTTTCCTCCGGACTGGACCGTGAGATCGCCGGAAAAGAAATTTCCGGTTCTCTTGCCTGTGATGGTTATGCCTCCACGATCTCTTCTCTGTTCGGATGTCCTCCGGTAACATCCTTCTCACAGAATGTAGGACTGGTTGCCATGACAAAGGTTGTAAACCGTTTTACCATTATGACAGGAGCTGTATGTATGATCCTGGCCGGACTGCTGCCGCCTATCGGAAACTTTTTCGCCTCACTTCCGGATTCTGTTGTCGGCGGATGTACCATTATGATGTTTGGTTCTATCCTGACATCCGGTGTACAGATGATCGCTTCCTGTGGTTTTTCACAGAGAAATATCACTATTGTTTCTCTTTCCCTTGCTGTCGGAATCGGATTCACCACAGCAAGCGAGAGCGGGATCTGGAATATTTTCCCGTCGATCATACAGTCCGTTTTGCGCAAAATGTAGTTGCTGTTGTATTTATCATCTCCATTGTTTTAAGCTGTATCCTGCCTGAAAACATGGACATTGAAAAAATCAAGGAATAGGAATGTAAAAATGTTTAAAATTCTCATTGCGGAAAGATGAACCGGGAACTCCGCCAGCTTTTTCCAGCATGTCCTCTTAAAAAACGGTTATACAGTAAAAGGAGTCTCTGACGGGCAGGAAGCGCTGGATGCCCTGGAAAAAGATTACTACGATCTGATCATTTCAGACATAATGATGCCCAATATGGATGGCTATGAACTGGTCCGCTCACTCAGAGATGCCGGAGATTCCATTCCTGTACTTATGGTCACTGCCAAAGATGCTTTTGATGATATGCGTATGGGATTTCTGTCCGGTACCGATGATTATATGGTGAAACCGGTCAATATCAATGAACTGGTTTTGCGGGTAGGTGCACTTCTCCGCAGAGCACAGATGATCAATGAGCGGAAACAGCGAATCGGAGATACCATTTTGGAGTGCGATTCCCTGACGGTATCCACCTCCTCGGAAAGTATGGTACTTCCTCAGAAAGAATTCATGCTCTTATATAAGATGGTTTCCTTTCCGGGAAAAATCTTTACCCGGCAACAGCTTATGGACGATATCTGGGGATATGATTCCGCAAGTGATGCCCACACAGTAGATGTCCACATCGGAAGGCTTCGGGAAGCTTCCGCGATAATCCGGATTTTAAGATCATGACGATCCGTGGAGTCGGATATAAGGTGATAAAGGCATGAAAAAGAAACCCTTCATAAATTTAAGCATTCGTTTACGTTTTATCTTTATGATCATGTCGGAGCTTGTCTGTGTATCTCTGATATCCTGGCTCGTTATGGATGTGCTGCATATTTCAGACGTTCCGAACATCGTATGGATCATCCTGGCCAGCGTGGCCGCAGGGGGTGTCCTTAACAACTTCCTCAGTATCCGGTATTTCGGGCCTGTACTAAAGCTGAAAAAAGCCATGCAACAGGTTGCAGAAGGCGATTTTCCGTCCGACTGGAAACTGAAAAGCAAATGAAGGAAATCCGGGATATTTATTCTAATTTCAATCTGATGGTCCAGGAACTGGAAGCAACGGAGATTCTGCAGACAGACTTTGTTTCCAATGTTTCCCACGAATTTAAAACTCCCATCAGTGCCATCGAGGGTTATGCAACTCTGCTGCAGGATGATGACATGCCTATATCAGAAGAGCAGGAGCAGTACATCAACAAAATCCTTTTTTAACACCAGAAGGCTTTCCCACCTGGCAGGAAATATCCTGCTGCTGTCCAAAATCGAACACCAGTCGATCCAGACCCGTCAGAATTGGTACCGTCTGGATGAACAGATCCGACAATCCATTGTTATGATGGACCGAAATGGTCAGAAAAAGAAATTGAATTTGATGTGGACATGATGGATGTGGAGTATCTTGGAAACGAAAATCTCATCTGTCATGTATGGGACAATCTGATTTCCAATGCTATCAAATTCAGTCCCTGTGGTGGTACGATCTATATCCGGATGATGCCGGAAGGAGAAAAGATCCGTTTTTTCCATAGAAAACGAAGGCCCCCAGATCAGTGAATACTCCATGAAACATATTTTTGACAAATTTTACCAGGGCGACAGTTCCCATAAACAGGAAGGAAACGGTCTTGGACTTGCCCTTGTAAAACAGATCCTGAACCTGTGCAAGGGAACCGTTTCCGTGGAAAATATTCCCGGAAGCGGCTGTCGTTTTACTGTTCATACTGTAAAACAAATACTTACACATATCCATAAACCCAAAAAACAGCGGACACCTTATTTTTCATGAGGTTCTTCCGTTGTTTTTTATTTTATATAAACTTTTTCATAAACTTCAACAATTGTTGAGAAACAGTTGATGTTAAGTTGCAGATCATCTTTTAAAGTATAGAATAGTTATTTATGAAAAAATACAGGAGATATGGAATATGTTATTAAAAAAAGCACCTGCCTACCGGAAAGCAGAAAAGGAAGATTTTCAATGATCCGGGAATTTATCCGAAGAAACTATAAAGACCGCTGGGAGTTTGAAGAAACACATACCGAAAAACGTCTGACCAGACTTTTCTTTTACACCTATATGATATACAGAGATAGCGTTACCGTGGCAACCTACCGTGATCAGGTAGTTGGGGTGCTCATTACCGGTAAAGAATCTCATGGCCATTTTGCCCCGGTTTTTCGTTTAAAAAAAAGGCTATCATTTCCTGCGCCTGAAGTTTACTAAGGAAGGCAGGAAGAATCTGGAGCATTTTAACAAACTTCAGGATATGAAAAAACAATTGACTGTTTCCCCGGAGAAACCGACTCCCGGAAATATCCTCTTTCTTTATGTAAGCAAAGATTACCGCAGAAACGGAATCGGTACCGGGCTTCTCAAACAGATTTCAACAGAGAATGATACGGATTATTCCATATATATGGACCAGCTGGATCAAAGAACATTTATGGAAAGTCATGGTTTCGTAAAGAAAAACGAGGTTTCCCAGATGCGGGAGCTGAACAAAAAACGTTTCCGGGAAAGTGTAGCTCTTTATAAAAAAGAACCGCATTGCGAAACACATTCATGAATTACGCAGGAGATAAATGGAAAATGAAAAAAATTGGAATCATGGCTGACAGCCACAGTGGCATTTTAAAACAAGAAGCAGAGGAACTGGATATTCATGTCCTTCCTATGCCTTTTTATCTGAATGGAGAACTGTTTCATGAAGACCTGGATTTTTCCAGAAAAGGATTTTATGAAAAGCTACGTGAAGGAGCAGATGTTTCAACTTCACAGCCTTCCCCACAGGAAGTTATGGAAATGTGGGACGAAATGCTTTTATCCTATGATCAGATCCTCTACATTCCGTTGAGCAGTAGTTTAAGCGGTTCCTGCATGACTGCTGCCGCCTTGTCTCAGGAACCAAAATACGAAAACAAGGTGTTTGTGGTAAATAACGGGCGTGTTTCCACACCCCTTCACCGTTCCATTCTGGATGCGATAGACCTGGTGGAAGATGGATATACAGCACAGCAGATCAAGGATATTCTGGAAGCTTCCCGTGAAAAAACCGTGATCTATGTCGGATTAAGCACACTGGAATATCTGAAAAAGGGAGGCCGTATCAATACCACCACAGCACTGGCCGCAAGTCTTCTCAATATCAAACCGGTTATGAAATTTGGGACCGGTAAACTGGATGTTTTCCAGAAATGCAGAGGCATGAAAAAATCAAGAAAAGCCATGATCGAGCTATGCACAGAGAATTAGAAACAACTTTCAAAAAAGAATATGATGCCGGAAAAGTATATATTATGGCTGCATCCAGCAGCACTGCGGAAGTTACCGCAGACTGGATCTCACAGATCCGGGAAAGCTTTCCGGGAATGGATGTGATGTGTGACGATCTTTCACTTGGACTTTCCTGCCATATTGGCCCGGATGGGCTGGGAATCGGATGTTCCTGCATGCCTTTATAAAAAGGACTCAATACCTTATAAGACAACATTAAACTACATTTAAATCACATGATATTACCATTGCTCGCTTGTGTTCTCTGTTCTTTTATATCTGTCGCATATGTGGTTTGTTGAATATTTACATGGTTTTTTATACTTCATATGTGGATTTGTTGATATTTTTTTCAAATTTCTCTTTACAATCCACATCAACAGTCATATAATAAAGTCATAAACAACAAGAAACCATATTAAAACAATTATAATTCAACAACAAACCACATAGAACACGGAGGGAATATATTATGAAAATTCTTGAGTCTAAATTCGTACAGGGCTTTATCAAAATGGCAGATGATGGATATAAGCAGGGATGGCATGAAAGAAACGGTGGAAACTTAAGCTATCGTCTGAAATCAGAAGAAGTGGAAATGATCCGCCCACGACTGAACGCACCCGGAGAATGGACCCCCATCGGTGTTGAAGTTCCGGGACTTGCAGGCGAATTTTTTTCTGGTAACAGGAAGCGGTAAATATTTCCGTAATATCATCGTTGACCCGGAAGTGTGTCTTGCGATCATTGAGCTTGACGAGACAGGAACCAATTACCGTATCCGCTGGGGTCTTGTAGAGGGCGGAAGACCGACCAGCGAGCTCCCGACACATCTTATGAACCATGAAGTAAAGAAAAAGCTTACCAACGGTAAACATCGTGTTATTTACCATGCACATACCACCAATACCATTGCACTTACCTTCGTTCTTCCCCTGGATGACAAGGTATTTACCCGTGAACTCTGGGAATCCGCAACTGAGTGTCCGGTAGTATTCCCGAATGGTGTAGGTGTCATCGGCTGGATGGTTCCAGGTGGAAGAGAAATCGCGATCAAAACCGCTGAACTGATGAAAAAATATGATGTTGTTATCTGGGCGCATCATGGTATGTTCTGCTCAGGCGAAGATTTCGACCTGACCTTCGGACTTCTTCATACCGTTGAAAAATCCGCAGAGATCCTGGTTAAGATCTTATCTATGGCTCCACAGAAGCTGCAGACTATCACACCGAATGACTTCCGCGCCCTTGCAAAGGATTTCAAAGTAACTCTGCCGGAAGAATTCCTCTACGAGAAGAAATAAATTCTTCGGCTACACAGTTTTATATCATATAACTGTACTCCTATCTGAAACTTTATCGGAAACAACCAAATATTTGCTGATTTTTGCTGATAAATCTGATATGATAAAAGCATATCTGGTTTATCAGCAAATTAATATCAGAAAGGATATGGATAAGGTATGGAAGAATTATATAAAGCGATCGAAGAGAAGATCAAGGCAAGCGGATACCCGCGAAAGATTTCCGGAGAGGAAGTTTACGATGACATCTGCGATCAGATCGATGGGAAAGAGAACGGAAGCTATGTGCTGCTTTCCAAGTTTGATGATGATGTGATCTTTGAATATCATATCACAATTATGGACAGTGAATTTAATCTGGGTGTTCTTACCATGCGTACTCCGGAAGGTATATTCGAGACAGATTTTGACAAATAATACTACCGGTTTTGAGTATGGATATAAATTGAATATAATACAAAAGAGGGAGTTGATTTACGTAATAATAATTATGTAAATCAACTCCATTTCTTTATATCTTTATATGTCATACACAGGGAAGCACATAAAAGCATCTGGTTCACTATATAATATAGCTCTCTTACCAAACAGCTGCTTCTCAATGCCAACAATACCAAATATCAGTCCTCGCGAAGACGTACTGCCTTGGCCGCCTGACGCCGTCTGGCATCATCCAGAGCCGCATAATGCTTCTTGGTAGTATTGACATCCTTATGTCCCAAAACATCCGCTACAAGGTAAATATCACCGGTTTCCTGGTACAGGGCAGTACCATAGGTGCTGCGAAGCTTATGCGGAGTGATCTTTTTTTGTAGTTGTGATCTCTCTGGCATATTTTTTAACCAGATTCTCGATAGCCTGAACACCGATCCGGCGACGCTGGGTAGAATAGAAGAGAGCGTGCTCATGGCCTGCCAGAGGTGTAATATTCTCCCTGACTTCCAGATATTTCTTCAACGCTTTTTCTACTTCAGGACCAAAGTATACAACCATTTCATTTCCACCTTTCCGGGTAACTTTGATTCCATTGTTTTTGAAATCTACATCCTCAACATCCAGTCCGACACATTCGGATACTCGGATCCCGGTACCAAGAAGGAGAGTAACAATAGCAAGATCTCTGTCCTTCGTTTTTTCGTGGTACATCCGTTTCTGCCCGGTCAGCGTATCTCCGCAATGCTCAATATAATCCAGTAGCATGGCAACCTCATCTGTATCCAGACGAATAATATTCTTTTCATGGATCTTTGGCACATCGATCAGAACAGACGGGTTGGTGGTGATCATTTCATGTTTATAATAGTAAGCATAAAAACTTCTTAAAGCAGAAATTTTTCGTTTGACGCCACGTTCACCATTTGTTTCCGTTTTGGAAGAGTCGGCGGATTTATAAACTTTGAGAAATTCTTCATATTCCTCAAGATCAACAGCTTTGATCTGATCCAGAACATCAACTGTAAAATCCGACATATTTTTGTCTTTAAACATTGGATTCTGATCTAACAGAAACTGAAAAAATATACGAATATCATATGCATAGGAAATTCTGGTCTTGGTTGTAGTCGTTGCATCAATAGCCCGGAAATAATCCCTGCAAAAATGGCGGAAGGTACTTTTTTAAAACCTCGACGGTTAAGGTTTAAGTTAAATTGTCAATGTTCATTTTGTTCGTTGTAAGTAATTTTGTTATCCATAAAAACTCCTTAATATATACCTGAAACACCTGTTAAAAGAAGTGGTTTTGCCCCCATCTATATCTATACGACAAACCCGAGTTTTTCAAATAGATTGGTAGTGTAAACGGCTACTTCCGTAGATTTTCATCAAAAATAACGGTAAACGGCCCGTCATTTTCCAGAGATACTTTCATATCTGCACCAAAGATTCCATGTTCCACAACCGGAACCTGTTTACTGGCTTCCGAAATAATATACTCATATAATTTATTTGCTTCATCGGTGCACCGGCTTCTATAAAGCTTGGACGATTTCCCTTACGGCAATTTGCATATAAGGTAAACTGTGAAACCAAAAGCAATTCCCCGTTTACATCTGCCAGAGACAAATTGGTCTTTCCATTTTCATCCTCAAAAATACGAAGTCCCCAGAAGCTTTTTCAGATACCAATCTGCATCCTCCCTGGTATCCTCACGGCCACGCCGATCAGAACAAGAAAACCCTTTCCGATTTTTCCGACAATTTCTCCGTCTACTTTGACTTCTGCATGATTTACACGCTGATTACAACTTCAATAACCTGTTCTTCCTCCGTCTCCGTCTTGTTTTCTGCTTCAGTCGAAAACCTACATATTTCGCCTGAATAAATTTAACTAAAAATGTAAACATTCGTTTAATTTCATCCCAAGCCCCGGACCAGATTCTGTTTTTTTCCGCTTTTACTGTAACTTCCTGTGCTTTTGATACGTTTTTTTTCACCGGCATTGGCAGAACCTTTCCGGAAACAGGATCTACACAATCAATATCTCTATAAAACTCAGCATCTGCAGACATATCTTTTTCATCAAGACTACGTCCGATCAGCTTCCATACGGCAGCATTCAGCACGGCAAATACCGGAACTCCAACGATCATTCCCGGAACTCCAAATAAACCACCACCGACCATGATTGCAACAATAACCATAAAGTGGACAGTCCGGTCGACTCACCCAGGATCTTTGGTCCAAGAATATTTACCGTCAAACTGCTGAAGGATCAAAATAAAGATCAGGAAATACAAACTCTGAATGGGATCTACCAGCAAAATAAGAAGAATACATGGAACTGCTCCCAGATATGGACCGAAAAACGGAATAACATTTGTAACACCGACGATCACACTGACCAGAATCGCATATGGAGTTCCAATTATCGATGTTCCAACATAACACAGTACACCGATAATTGCAGAATCCAGGATCTTTCCGCTGATAAATCCACCAAAAGTTTTATGCGTAAAACGCATGGAATGAACAAGAAAAGTTGCCCATTTGGTTGGAAGCGCTGCATAGACCGCCATTTTTGCCTTGGCAATAAACCCCTCTTTATCCGCCAATATATAAAGAGATACGATCGCTCCAATAAGGAAATTCTTCAGAAAAACAAGAAGATCCAGAAAGCTCGCAGATATATTTTTCATCATAAACTGCATCTGGGGAAGGATCGTATTTGTCAAATACTCCTGTAATCTGCTG
>ENA-OPZM01000079-OPZM01000079.1-human-gut-metagenome-genome-assembly--contig:-NODE-79-length-38547-cov-7.629932_pt1 | contig 38547 bp, 48 predicted proteins | sample MGYA00242478_ERZ504493 | MGnify/ENA primary metagenome ERZ504493 (study PRJEB26092, sample SAMD00036227) | human gut metagenome | host: Homo sapiens | study: EMG produced TPA metagenomics assembly of... | reverse complement strand
CAGACGCTGTTTGTTGCGCTGCTGCGCTGCCTGAGCCGCTGTCTTGCGCGGCTTCTGCCCCTGTGAACGGCGCTGCTGCGGCTTGCGGGCCGTGCCGGATGCACGCTGTTCCGGCTGGGCCGTGCGGCTTCGCTGCGCGGTACGGTTCCGGTTCTGGCCGCTGGTGCGCCGGGTGCCGCTCTGTTCGGTGCGGCGCGGCTGCGAAGGGAACTCGATACTGTTATCGGTACGGGTGCGGCGCACCGTACCATTGGCGGTGCGGTCCGGCGCAAAGCTCAGCGGTTCCCCGTTGAAGCCATAGCGCCCGTCCGCACTGCCGGAAGATCCTTTTTGTTGTGAAGGCGGCGGAGTATGCTGCAGGTCTTTCCGCAGGTCGTAGATATTACCGTTGTTTCTGTTATTGCGGTATTGCTGCATGGCGCACACCTCCTTTCCGGTTTAGGTTTTGTTTTACTTCTGCACCAGTTTCATCAGAGCGTCTGCAATACGGTCAAGGCTGTCATCCACCGACAGGCTGCGGGCATTTTTGCCCATCTCAGCCAGCTTGCCGGGCTGTGCCAACATGTCGGACACCGTGCTCACCAGCTTTTCGCCGGTCAGGTCTTTTTCCTCGATCACCACAGCGGCATCGGCCTTCTGCAGTTCCATGGCATTGAAGTACTGGTGGTTCTCAGCCACATTGGGGCTGGGGATGAGCACGGCTGCACGGCCAACAGCTTCCAGCTCGGCCAGCGTCAGCGCACCGGCGCGGCTGATGACAAGGTCTGCCGCAGCCAGCAGTTCCGGCATATTGTTGATGTATTCCTTCACCACAAGGCCGTCGCCCTCCGCGAAGTTCTTTTCCTTTTCCAGATCCTTGAACAGCTGCACACCGTACTGGCCGGTAGCGTGGAGATGCAGCACCGGCTTCTTCTCGTGCTGTTCCCATGCACACAGGTCGGCCACCACTTCGTTGACGCGGCGTGCGCCAAGGCTGCCGCCGAAGGAAAGGATCACCGTGCGGTCGCCCGCGCCCAGCTCAGCGCGGATGGCATCGCGGTCCTTTGCCTTGGTGAACACCTCCGGGCGCACCGGATTGCCCACCACGATGGTCTTATCAGGTGCGCCCAGCTTTTCCACAGCAGCAGGCACGGCGGCAAACACGAGATCCACATCCGGTGCCAGCAGCTTGTTGGTCACGCCGGGGAAGGCGTTCTGCTCATGAATGGCGGTGTGGATGCCCATTTTGGCGGCACAGCGCACCACCGGGCCGGACACATAGCCGCCGCAGCCGATCACAAGATCGGGTTTGACCTCCTTCATAATGGCCTTTGCCTTGGGGCCAGAGAGGGCCAGATTCCACAGCGTAACGATGTTGCGCTTGATGTTGTTCAGCGACAGCCTGCGCTGGAAACCGGTGATCTCGATATGGTGGAAGGGATAGCCCGCCTGTCCTACCAGGCGGTACTCCATGCCCTCCTTGCGGCCGGCAAAGTGGATCTCGGCAGAAGGGTCTGCCTTTTTGATAGCACCTGCAATGGCAAGTGCCGGGTTGATATGGCCGGCAGTGCCGCCGGCAGCGATCAGAACTCGCATGACGATTCCTCCTCTATTATTAGTGCATCTGGTCAGGCCATCGGGGAGCTCCCCACTGGCCTGCGCCCTCAAAACAGTCGTTACAGTTCATTGCGCGCACGGCGGGCATCGTCCAGATTGATGGTACGGTCCTTCAGCTCCGCATCACGCTGAGCCTTTGCAGCCTGCCGCTGTGCGTGGGCCGCTGCCCTCTGCTGCGCCGCCCGCTCTCCGTTGCGCCCAATGTTCACCATCACGCCCATTTCTGCCAGCAGCAAGATCAGACTGGTGCCGCCGGACGAGAAAAACGGCAGGCTGATGCCGGTATTCGGGATGGTGTTGGTGACCACAGCGATGTTGCAGAACACCTGCCAGGCGATCTGCGCCATAATGCCAATCCCCACCATGGTGCAGAACTGGTTCTCGGCCTTATAGGCGATCATCAGGCCCTGCGCTATGAGCAGTATGAACAGCACGATGATGAGCACCGCGCCGATGAAGCCCAATTCTTCGCACACCACACTGAAGATGAAGTCGTTGGTGCTTTCCGGCAGCCAGAGCTGCTTTTCCACGCTGTTGCCAAGGCCAAGGCCCTTCAGTCCGCCGGAGCCGATGGCGTACAAGCTCTGCTTGGTCTGGTCGTTCAGCGCTTCCAGATCATCGGACCATGTGTTCAGGCGGTCCTGCAGATAGCCAATGGATTCCACCAGCGTCAGGGCCGGTTTCAGCAGCAGAGCCGCCGCTGCGGCCCCGCACCATGTCAATACACCGCCGCAGCCGGTCAGCATGAGGATGGTGCCCACGATGGCGGTGGTCAGCAGGATGCCGGACATGTGCGGCTCTAAAAACAGCAGCAACACCACCGGCACCAGCGGCAGCACCGGCACGATCAGCTGCCTTACGATGCGGATGAACAGCCAATCCTTTGGCTTGATCTTTTCTCTCAGCGACGGGCTGAACCGGCCGATCTGCGGCGCACTTGCCGCCAGATGGGACGAGAGCAGGATCATCTCAAACTTTGCCACCTCAGAGGTTTGCAGAGTCAAGCCGCCCAGACGGATCCAGCGGCGGCAGCCGTTCAGCGGTGCAAAGGTCAGCGTGACGGCCAGCATAGCCAGCACCACCCAGTACAGCGGCTTGCTCGCCCAGCGCAGGAAGCGGTGATCCACATAGCTCATGACTACCATACAGCCAATGCCAATGGCCGTGCAGATAGCCTGCTGCTTGATGTAGTGCAGGCTGTCGCCCATGCGCAGGTAGCCGGTGGTGTAGCTTGCGCTGTACAGCATTACAAGGCCGAACACCATGATAATGGCCAGCGTTGCCAGCCAGTTGAGCAGCAGCCGGTTCCATGGTCCCGGGTCCCGCTGCAGCGGCGGCACCCATGCACGTTCTTTTTGGTTTTTATGTTGTCTGCGGGTGGCTGCCATTGCCACGCCCCCTTATTTTCAGAATCAGGCGCTCAGGCCCAGCGTGCCAGACGCACGGCCAGCGCCAGCCCGCACACGCTCAGTGCGCACAGGCTGTAAAAAATATTCACTGCACTCATGCCGCGCTTTTCCAGCCAGCAGTGCAGCGGTGCCGCCGCAAACAGCGGCCTGCCCTTCCAGCGGCAGAACAGGACCTGCAGCACCACCATGCCGCCCTCCACCCAGAAGGGCAGTGCCAGCGGGATGCTCAGCTCTGCGTAGCCAATGCACAGCGGAATGCAGCCAATGGCTCCCGCTGCATACAAGCAGCCGCACCGGCCGGGGTGCAGCTTTGCCGGTGGAAAATCCCACAGCAGAAAGGCCATCAGTGCACCGGCCAGTGCCGCCGGGAATACTGCCAGCGGAAACCAGCCCAGCTGTGTTTCCAGCATCATCAGGCCCAGCATGGCCGCAAAGGCCGCGCCGCACACCGTGCCGTCGGCACCGTCGGCCACGCGGGCCGCCTCGGCCATCGCCACCAGCAGCACAGCCCACAGCAGCGGTGCCAGCGCACATTCCACATAGCCTGCTCCCGGCAGGATCAGCCCTGTGGGCAGGCACCCGTTCAGTGCCAGCAGGCCCAGCACCAGCGCTGCAGCGATGCATTCCAGTGCAAGGCGCTGTGTGCGGCGCAGGCCAAGGCCCAAACCGTTCGGGTAGCGGCCGCGGATGCGGGCAGATCATCGGCCAGCCCCACTGCGCCAAAGGCCAGCGACCCCAGCAGTGCAATGAGCAGGCGGGAGGTCATCTGCCGGTCGCTGCCAAGCAGGGAAGGCTGTGCAGCACATGCGGCCAGCCAGCCCACGCCCACAGCGGCAAGGGTGCCCACCATCAGGCACAGCCCGCCCATGGTAGGCACCGGGCTGTCCGGGGCATCGCTGTCCGGCTGTGTACCGCGTGCCGCACGCTGCAGCCCCCGCAGCAGCGGCACCATCATATTGCCGAGCGCCGCAGTCAGCACAAAACCCAGCACCGACGCGACGACCAAGGCGAAACGAATCATTTTTCAATCTCCAAATTCATGCCAAAGGGTTATTCTTCGGCATCTTTCTGCTCTGCGTAGAAAATTTCCAGCACTTTTTCCAGCGCCATGCCGCGGCTTGCCTTCACCAGCAGGGCATCGCCCGGCTCTATCCGGTTCAGCAGAGCATCCGCTGCCTCGCGGTAGTTGTTGGCATGGAGGGTCTTGACCCCCTTGGCCGCAGCCACCACAGCCGTGCGCTTTGCGTTTTCGCCGTAGGTCACAAGGCAGTACAGATCACTCTCCGCAGCCAGACGGCCCAGCTCCTCGTGGGCTTCGCGGGACAGCTCGCCCAGCTCCAGCATATCGCCCAGCAGGGCAAAGCGGCGCTTGCAGGGGAATTCCTTGAACATGGCAAGCGCGGCCTTCATGCTGTCGGGGTTTGCATTGTAGCAATCCTCAATGACGGTAACGCCCTTGCTGTGCACCACCTTCTGGCGGCGGCCGGTCTGCTCAAAATTGGAAAGCCCCTTGATGACACCGCGCGGGTCGCAGCCCAAGCGGGTGGCGGCGCAGTAGGCAGCCAGAGCGTTTGCCACATTGTGCTTGCCCATGGCCGGGATCTTGACCACAAAGGTGCCCTCTTCCTGATCTTCCAGCACAAAGCTCATGCCGTCCTCTTCCTGCCGGATGGACAGTGCACACACATCAGCGTTCTCATCTGCCAGACTGAACCATACCGGCTTCACGTGGGCGGGCAGCTTTGCGGCGCGCAGGAACTTATCATCATAGTTCAGCACCAGCGGTGCACCCTCCGGCAGGCCGTTGCAGATCTCCAGCTTTGCCTTGCAGATGTTCTCCTGACTACCCAGATTGCCGATGTGGGACACACCGATGCAGGTAATGATGCCCACATCCGGGCGTGCGGCCCGGGCCAGACGGTCGATCTCGCCCGCATGGCTCATGCCCATCTCGATCACGGCATACTCAGTGCTGCTTTCCAGCCGCATCAAGGTGCGGGGCATGCCCAGTTCATTGTTCTGGTTGCCCTCGGTCTTGATGGTCTCGCCAAAGCCTGCAAGGGCGGCGTAGGTCATCTGCTTGGTGGTGGTCTTGCCCACGCTGCCGGTCACACCCACCATCTTGGGGTGATACTGGCTGCGGTAGTTCGCGCCCATCACCATCATGGCGTGGTAGCTGTCCGGGCAGAGGATGGCCTTTTCCGCAGGCACGCCCTCCACCGGGTGGTTCACCACCACATAAACAGCACCGTTCTCCAGTGCTTTGGCCGCAAAATCGTGGCCGTCAAATTTTTCACCCGGGAACGCTACAAAAATGCAGCCGGGCCGCACCTCGCGGCTGTCGGTGGTCACCAGTTCCACCTGCACCTCTTCCCGGATGAAGTCTGCGGGCACCAGCCCTGCCAGAAGCTTGCTTGCAGAAATTTTTTCCATTGTTCATGTCCCCTCTCTTTTATCTTGTAAAACCCTCTCAGTCAATGCCTGCGGCATTACCAGCTCCCCCGAAAGGGGAGCTCTTTTGCATCTTACGGTAAAGTGCAGTTCTTCAGAAGATTCACTTTACCGTACCCATCATAAAGCTCGCCTTCGGGAGAGCTGGCGCGCAAGCGCCTGAGAGGGTTCTTGTTACCCACAGGTAATGGTCACGACGGTGCCGCGCTGCACACTGGAACCGGGGTCTGCACTCTGGGCCTGCACAGTGCCGTTCGCATTGCCCTCCACCACACAGTTCAATCCGGCGGCAGACAGCATCTGGCGGGCAAAGTCCGCGCTCTTGCCGGTCACATCCGGCACATCGGTATGGCTGCCCTCATAGGTATCGGTATACAGGTACACGGTGGTGCCGTAGGCCACCTTTGCACCCGCGTGCGGATACTGGTAGGTGACAGCTGCTGCCGCCTGACTGGTGGTGCTTTCGGCCAGCTGATGCCTGAGGCCCTTGATGTTCAGCTGCACCTGCGCACTGCTCCACTCGGTGCCCACCAGATTCGGCACAGTGACCACAGTCTGGCTGCGATCCTCGCCATCGGCGGCAATGCCAAGGTAAGGTGCGATCTCGCTGATGATGTTGCCCACAACGGGCGCTGCCAGCAGGGACGAGTAGTCCGTTCTGGCGTTGTTGGGGTCATCCAGCATCACATAGACGATGATCTCCGGGTCGTCGGCAGGCAGGACAGCGGCAAAGGATGCCACCTTCTTGTAGTCACCGTCGGCACGGCGGTCCATGTTCAACTGTTCGGAAGTGCCGGACTTGCCGCCGATACGGTAGCCGGACACATAGGCATACTTGCCGCCGCCGGTGCCGTTGCCCACCTCATATTCCATGATCTGGCGGATCACATTGCTGGTGCTCTCGCTGATGACCTGACGGCGCACATTGGCACCGATCTCCTCGATCACGTTGCCATTTGCATCGGTGATCTTATCCACCACATGGGGCGTGACCAGATAGCCGCCGTTGACGGCTGCGGCCACAGCGGTGCACATCTGCAGCGGGGTGATGGCCATTGCCTGACCAAAGGCCGAGGAAGCCAGCTGCACTTCGCCCAGCTGGTTGGCCTTATAATACTGCATGAAGCCCGTCTCACTGGGCAGGTCCACGCCGGTGCGGCTGGTAAAGCCAAAGGCATCGAAGTAGTTATAGAAGGTCTGGGAGCCAACGCGCTGGCCCAGCTGGATATAGTAGATATTGCAGCTCTGGCGCAGAGCTTCGGCCAGTGTGATGGTGCCGTGGGCTTTGTGGCCTGCGCAGTGGTAGGTCTCCTTTGCCACGCCGTAAGCACCGGCGCAGGTAAAGGTGGTGTTGATGTTTGCAAGGCCGGAGTCCACGCCCATGGCCGAGGTGATCACCTTGAACACACTGCCGGGGTAGTACAACTCGGTGATGGCCTTGTTTTTCCACTGGATATCGCGGAAGTAGCCGGAGTAATCGCCCTCCTCGTCCAGAATGCGGTTGCCGTTTGCGTCCTTCAGCTCGTTGCCGTTCTCATCCTTTTTGTAGATGCCGTACAGCTCCGGCTCAGCGCGCACCAGCTCGTTGAGGTAATCCAGATTTGCGCTGTAGTCCAGCGGGTCGTTGGGGTCAAAATCCGGCTTGGAAGCCATGGCAAGGATGGCACCGGTCTTGACGTTCATCACGATGGCGCAGCCGCGGTTCTCCACCGTGTTGGCTGCAATGGCTTCGTTCAGATACCGTTCCACGATCTCCTGCACATTCACATCCAGCGAAAGCACCAGATTGGAGCCATCCTTGGCTGCAAAGGTGGTGGCATTCTCGTCCGCAATGGCGTTGCCGTAGGCATTGCGCTGGGTAATGGTGCGGCCATCCACACCGGCCAGCGTGGACTGATAGGATTTTTCCAGACCGTAAGTACCAATGCCGTCCGCGTCGGTAAAGCCAGCACTGCCGCTGCAAACGCTCCGTAGGGGTAATTGCGCTGGAAGCTCTTCTCGCTGCCGACCGAGATGTTGCCCTTGCGGGAGGTCTCAGTGGCACGCTTGTGTGCCTTGTTGAACTGGGAAACGTAGGATTCGATGGACAGCTTGACAGCGTTGTTCACCTTGGTGGCCAGCACCTGATACTTGGTGTCCGTCTTGGAAAATGCATCGTAAACCTTCTGGTACTGGGTCTGGTACGCTTCCGAGGAAGTGTCCACCGCGTCCAGACTTTCACCGTCGCCGGAAAGCAGGCGCAGGGTCAGTTCCCGGCTGACCTCGGCGCACATGGCCGTGTCCAGCGTGCGCACCGTCTCCTCATCCTTGCCGGTGGTGGTATATAAGATTTTGCTGTTGTCCGGGTCGGCCCAGATGGTCCACACCACGCTGGTGGAGGCCAGCGTGATGCCGGAGGTATCGTAGATCTCGCCGCGGGTGGCCTTGATGGTGGTATCCAGCAGCTGCTGCTTTGCGGCCAGCTGGCGGTAGGTGTCACCGTTTTTGATCTGGATATCATACAGGCTGTAGGTCACACGGGCCGCAGCAAGGCCCATGACCACAAGGGCCAGACCGCCGCAGATCAGACTGGTTCTGGGGTTCATGCGGGCACCGGTGCTGGTTTCCGGCCAGGGGCCTTTTATTTTTTTGATGAATTTTCGGAAGAATTTCGACATGGTATGCTCCTGCGGCAGCGGGCATTTGCTGCCTTCTGCCGCGCTTTTGTCAAATTTGGAACTGCCCTGCAAACAGGGTGTATAAACCGAAAAAGCGTGCGCTGCCGCACGCTTTCCCATATTTGGTTCACTTTACAGTGCCAAGAATGTTCACGGCACCGTTGTAGATAAAGTCGGTCCACTGCCGCACAGCGGACTGGGTGCGCTCCAGCGTGTCGCTCTCGCCCAAACGGATGTAGGTGATCTGGCTCTGATCAATTTTCATCAGGCCCAGCCTGCCGGCCGTCTCTTCCACGCTGGTGATGTTGGTCTTGCTGTTCAGGGTGCTGTTATAGTAAGTATACTGGCTCTGCTCACTGACCAGCTGAGCCTTTGCGTCCTGAATCTGGTCGTTCAGCTCCACCAGCTTGGACTCGCTCCACAGCAGGCTGATGGCAAACCCCACCAGCAGTGCTGCTGCTACCAGATGCATGGCGTTGTGCACCGCTGCCTGCAGCGGCGAAAGCCGACGCTTGCCGCCCTTTGCTACCCGCAGATCTGCTTGCGCTGTGTCTGCGGGGCTTTTCTGCGGCGTACCGCGTTATAATCATATGCTGCCTGACCCATGGTTTGCTCTCCTCCTCACAAAACGACTTCTGCCGTTCAGCATTTTTCCAAAACTCTCAGGTGGGCGGACCGCTGCGCCGGTTCTCTTCCAATTCCTGACTGTTTGCTTCAATGGGTTTGCGGGTGATCAGCTTCGCTTTGGCTTTGCCGCCGCATACGCACACCGGAAACTCCGGCGGGCAGGTGCACGCGGTGGACCAGCGGCGAAATTTGTTCTTCACCAGCCGGTCCTCCAGCGAGTGGAAGGTGATCACGCACAGCCGGCCGCCCGGCGCAAGGTGATCAAAAATGGTATCCAAGCCTTCTTCCAGCGCATCCAGTTCATGGTTCACTGCAATGCGCAGCGCCTGAAAGGTGCGGCGGGAAGGGTTCTTGTTTTTGCGGCGTTCCGCCGGGGGCATGGCGCTGGCCACAATATCTGCCAGCTGCAGGGTCGTTTCGATGGGAGAATTCTCCCTTGCCTCCACGATCCTGCCCGCGATCTGCCATGCGAAAGGTTCTTCGCCGTAATCCCGCAGAATGCGTGCCAGCTCTTCGCGGCTCTCGGTGTTCACAAGGTCCGCTGCCGTTTCGCCCTGCTGGCTCATCCGCATGTCCAGCGGTGCATCCGCACGATAGGAAAAGCCGCGGGCCGCATCGTCCAGCTGATGGCTGGAAACGCCCAGATCCAGCAGCGCGCCGTTGACCTTGTCGATGCCAAGGCTTTCCAGAGCTTGTCCGGCATAGCGGAAGTTGATCTGCACCACCGTGGCAGGCAGGCCCGCAAGGCGGGCACGCGCGGTCTGCACCGCGTCCGGGTCCTGATCCAGCGAGATCAGCCTGCCGCCCTTTTCTGCATCCAGCCGCAAGGCGATCTGGCGGGAATGTCCCGCGCCGCCTACAGTGCCGTCAAGGTAGGTGCCGGCCGGATCAATGGCAAGACCCTCCAGACACTCGTTCAGCAGAACGGGGATATGCTCAAACGAGGCCGGGTCAAAGGCTGCTTGTGTTTCAAGTTCCATCGCTGCGGCCTCCTTTCTCAGTTCATAAGCTTTCCGTGTTCCGGGCACTGTGCACACAGCGCACACTTTTACCCGATAACACAGTTTTATTTTAACAAATCAGGCCCCTGATTGCAAGGGTTTGTGCTCCCGTTTTTGCCGCAAAATGCAACAAAAAAAGTCCCTGTCGGCCGTCATTTCTGCCTGCAGGAACTTTGGTTTTTGCCGTATGTGTAATTTGTGTGTGAAAAAGGCTGTCTTCAGCCGTTTTTCTTGGCGTTCTGGCGCAGATTTGCGCGCACATTCTTTACCTGTGCCGCATTTTCCACCATTGTTTCCTCGGTGTTCTTGAGCATATTGTCGCAATAGTCGGTCACGGTCTGGCGCAGGGTGCGGGCCTCGTTCTGGGCTGCAGTGGTGATTTCCCCGGCGCGCTGCTGTGCAGCCTTCACGATCTCGCTTCGCTCACCAGAATGCGCGCCCGCTCCTCAGCCTTTTTCACAATGGCCTGCGCCTGTGCGTTGGCCGTCTCCACAATCTGAGCGCGGTCGTTCACGATCTGCTGGGCCTGCCGCAGCTCGCCGGGCAGGTTTGCGCGGATCTCGTCCAGATAATCCCGGATCTGCTCCACATCCACGATCTTTTTGCCGCCGGAAAGGGGCACATTGGCACCTTCCTCCAGTGCATCCTCAATGGTATCCAAAAGTTCGTTCACGTTCATAGTGCTTCTCCCTTCGGTTCGTTCTCGGCAGGGTCTGTGTTCTGCATGGGCTTTGTGTATTTCCACAGCAGCACCCTGCCGTACTTGTACTGTTTTTTCAGGGTCAGGTCGCCAGCCTCGGCCGGCAGCACGATGCCGGTCTCGCTCTCGCACAGCACGATGCCGCCGGGCGCGGTGCATTTATCCACCGCAGGCAGGATCTTTTCCAGTGTACCATTGCGGAAGGGCGGGTCCAGCAGTACGATGTCGAACTGCTCGCGGCAGGCGGAAAGATACCGCGCAGCTTCGCCGATATTGACGCGGCTGCGGTCGAACACGCCGCAGGCCTTGCAGTTGCGCATGATGATGTTCACCGCCTCGCGGTTCTCGTCCAGAAACACGCAGCGCGCCGCGCCGCGGCTCAGTGCTTCAATGCCAAGCTGGCCGCTGCCCGCATACAGGTCCAGCACCCGTGCGCCGGGCAGGTCGAACTGGACGATGCTGAACATCGCCTCCTTTACCTGCGAAAGGGTGGGCCGGGTCACGTCGGTCCCCGGCAGGGCCTCCAGACTGCGGCCCCGGGCTTCTCCTGCGATCACGCGCATGTTCTTTCTCCTCCTCCTTGCAGCCGGAAGATGTGGCTGCAAACACGTTTTTTGTATCACTTTATTATCACCCAACTGCATATTCTTGTCAAGGGCCGCGCGTTGCGCCGTCTGGCGGTTTGTGCTACAATAAAACCGGCAGCGCCGGGCTTTTGCGGCGCATTCTGGCATAAAAGGAGAGTATTCCCATGAAAGTTCTGCTCATCAACGGCAGCCCGCACGAAAAAGGCTGCACCTATACCGCCCTTTCGCTCATTGCAAAGGAACTGAACGATGCCGGTGTGGACACCGAGATCCTGCATGTCGGCGGCAAACCCGTGGGCGGCTGCATCGGCTGCGGCGGCTGTGCCGCAGGCAATGGCTGCGTGTTTGGCGGCGTGGTCAACGAGGCCATCGAGAAAGCCAAAACCGCCGATGGCTTCGTGTTCGGCAGCCCGGTGCACTATGCATCCGCATCCGGCAACATGACCAGCTTCATGGACCGCCTTGCCTACGCGGCGGCAGATATCTGGCCTACAAGCCTGCCGCCATCTGCTGCTCGGCCCGCCGTGCAGGCACCACCACCACGCTGGACCAGCTGGTAAAGTACCCGCAGTTCTTCCACATGCCGCTGGTGAACGGCTCCTACTGGGCCATGGTGCACGGCTCCAATGCCGAGCAGGTGCTGCAGGATGCCGAGGGCTGCGCCGTAATGCAGGAGCTGGGCCGCAACATGGCATGGCTGCTGCACTGCATCGAAGCAGGCAGGGCCGCAGGCTTTGAACACCCGCAGAACCCCAAGCGCCCCATGACCAATTTTATCCGCTGATCGGAAAATCAATTTCTGATCCAAAGGCTCAGAACAGTCCGCAAGCTGCTCTGAGCCTCTTTTCTTTGCAGTCCACGCCATTTCGTGCCAAAAACAGCAAAAAACCTTTTTCAAAGCGCCTTCCGCTTCTTTTTTCGTTCATAAGTTTGTGTTACTATAAGATGTAAAGTGATTTTAGCAGGATGGAGACCCTTGTATGGAACACTACGATTGGAACGAAGGCTGGCTGTTCACGCCCCGGTTCGACCCGGCACTGGTGCGGCCGGAGTGCGGACTGGAACTGGAACCGGTGCGCATCCCCCACACTGTGCGGGTGCTGCCCTACAATTACTGCAACGAAAATGAATACCAGTGTCTGTGCGGCTACCGGCGGGAGTTTTTTGCACCCAGAGAGTGGGCAGGCCGCACTGTTCTGCTCACCTTTGGTGCTGTTGCCCATGACGCGACCGTGTTCTGCAACGGGCGGCGGCTGTTCCACCACGCCTGCGGCTACACCGCCTTCACGGTAGATCTGACCAGCGCTTTGCATCTGGGTCAGAAAAACGTGGTGGCTGTGCGCTGCGACAGCGTGAAGATCTGAACATTCCACCCTTTGGTGGGCAGATCGATCACCTGACCTACGGCGGCATCTACCGTGCCGTCAGTCTGGACATCAAGGAGCCCGCTTACCTGCGGGATGTGTTCATCGAGGCAAAGGCCGAGGGCGATTTCCGCATCTATACCTCCACCGTGGGTGAGACGGTAGGCTGCACACTGCAGGCTGAGATCCGCAGCCCTTCCGGCAACCGCGCCGCCTACAGCGGCGAGCTTTCCCTGCCCATCACCGGCGTGCTGAACGGTGTGCACCCGTGGAGCATCGAGCATCCCACCCTGTACACCCTCACCGTACAGCTGATCCGTCCCGGCTCTGCCGGTCTGCCGGACCGTGTGCTGGACGAAAAGACCATCCGCTTCGGTTTCCGCACCGTGCAGTTCGTGGCAGGCGGGCTGTACCTGAACGGTCAGCGCGTGGAGCTGCGGGGCCTGAACCGCCACCAGAGCTACGCCTATCAGGGCTATGCCATGCCGGACAGCATCCAGCGGCTGGATGCTCAGATCCTGAAAAAAAGACCTTGGCTGCAACGCAGTGCGCACCAGCCATTCCCCCCAGAGCCCGGCGTTTCTGGATGCCTGCGATGAGCTGGGCCTGCTGGTGTTCACCGAGATGCCCGGCTGGCGGTACATCGGCGACGAGAGCTGGAAGGCGCAGGCCTTGCAGAACTGCCGCGAGATGGTGTGCCAGTGCCGCAACCACCCCAGCATCTTTTTGTGGGGTGCCCGTGTGAACGGCAGCGCCGACGACGAAGCGTTTTATAAGCGCACCAACGAGGCCATCCACCGGCTGGACCCCACCCGCCCCACGGCAGGCGCGCGGAACCACCGCAAGAGCAGCTGCTGGAGGATGTTTACGCCTACAACGATTACTCTTACCGTGGGCGCGGTGCCGCCTGCGAAGCCCGCGCCGCGGTGACTTCCGATCCCCGCAAGGGCTACCTCATCAGCGAATTCGGCGGGCAGCAGCTGCCCACCAAGCCCTTTGACGACGAGACCCACCGGCTGGTGCAGGCTCTGCGCTATGCCGCCGGGATCAACGATTCCATTGCGCAGCAGGGCGTGGCCGGCAGCTTTGGCTGGTGCATGGCCGATTACAACACCCACCGGGAATTTGGCAGCGGCGACCGCATCTGCTACCACGGTGTGATGGATATGTTCCGCAACCCGAAGCTTTCGGCGGCGGTATATGCAAGCCAGAAAACGCCGCGTTCCCCCTCGGACATCGTGCTGGAAGTCTCTTCCGGCATGGCACTGGGCGACCTGCCCGGCGGCGTTCCCACGGCCTGCTGGGTGTTCACCAACGCCGAAAGAGTGCGGCTGTACCGCGGCAACGACTACATTGCCGAGTTCACGCCTGACCGGCACGGCCGTTTTGCCGCCATGACGCATCCGCCCATTGAGATCAACGATTTTGTGGGTTCTCTGTTGGAAAAGTACGAGGGCATGGACCCGGCCTCCGCCAGATGACAGCCGCTATCCTGAACGAGATGCGCCGGGATGCCATGGAGCTTTCGCCGCTTTCCAAGGCGCGGATGCTTTCGCTGCGGCTGAGCTGGAACGAGGTAGCCCGCATGTATTACAAATACATCGGCGTGCTGGGCACACCGTGCGCAGCCTACCGTTTTGAAGCCGTGTGGCATGGCCGCACCGTGCGCACCGTGGTGCGGGAACCGGTGCAGAGCGTCCGGCTGGAATGCACCGTGCACAATCCCATCCTCACCGACGGCCCCACCTGGGACTGCGCCGCTGTCAGCCTGCGCGCCATCGACCAGAACGGCAGCCTGCTGCCCTACTGCGGCGAAGCCGTTCAGCTGAGCGTGGACGGCCCGCTGAAGATCATTGGTCCCAGCGTGGTGCCGCTGCGCGGCGGCATGGCGGGCACCTACCTTGCTACCACCGGCGAAGCGGGCCGCGCCGTGCTGCACTGCCGCATGGAAGGTGCGCTGGATACCGATGCCGTGGTGACCATCCGTTGCCGGGAAGCTTAATTTCCGTCCCTTCATGATAGATTTGCACTCTGTTCAAAATTTCATCATGGTTGACTGGTATCCTAAGAACTGTAAAATAACGGCGGGCGCGCCGCTTTGATTCCAAAACAAAGGATGCAGGAGTTATGAGAGAAAAATTCCGTCAGTTTATGATCGGCCGCTACGGTACCGATGGCCTGAACCAGTTTTTGAGCATCGCGTCCATCGTGCTGCTGCTGATCTCGCTGCTCACCCGCTTCAGCCTGTTCACATGGCTGGGTCTGGTGCTGCTGGTGCTGTGCTACTACCGCTCGCTCAGCCGCAACATTTCCAAGCGCACGGAGGAGAACTACCAGTACTATGCCCTGAAGGACCGCGTAGACCGTAAGTTCCGCGGTCTGAAGGATCAGTGGGCCAACCGCAAGCTCTACCACTACTACCGCTGCCCCAAGTGCCGCCAGAAGCTGCGTGTGCCCCGTGGCCGCGGCCGCATCCAGATCTCCTGCCCGCGCTGCGGCACCCAGTTCATCAAAAAGAGCTGAGCGGCCATGTTTGGTTATGTTGTGCCCAATCAGGCTGCGCTTTCGGACGAAGCACAAAAGCGCTACCGCACCGCCTACTGCGGGCTGTGCCGCCGCATCGACGCACTGCACGGCCTGCGGGGCCGCTTTACGCTGAGCTATGACCTCACCTTCCTGAACCTGCTGCTGTGCAGCCTGTACGAGGGCGAGACCGAAGCTTCTTCCGGCCACGACCGGTGCCCCATCCACCCCTTGGGCGGTGTGGAATGGCGGGCAGCCTCCCCCACCGATTACTGTGCAGATCTGAGTGTAGCCTTGCACTACTACAACGCCGAGGATAAGTGGAAGGACGACCGCAGCCTGCTGGGCCTTGGATATGAAAAGCTGCTTACCGGCTGTAAGCAGGCTGCCGAGAGCCGCTGGCCCCGTCAGTGCAGCGCCATCCGCACCTGTCTGGACAGGCTGGCAGAATATGAAGCTGCCGGGAGCGAAGATCTGGATGCCGTGTCCGGCTGCTTTGGCGAGCTGATGGCAGAACTGTTCGACTACCGGCAGGATCACTGGTCGCCGGAGTTGCGCAGCATCGGCTTCCATCTGGGCAAGTTCATCTACCTGCTGGATGCCTATGACGATCTGGAGCACGACCAGCGCAAGGGGGCCTACAATCCGCTGAAAGCACTCAGTCAGCAGCCCGGCTATGAGGAAGAGATGAAAGAGATCTTTGAGCTGCTGCTGGCGCAGTGTGCCCAGAGCTTTGAACGCCTGCCCTGCGTGGAGGACGCAGACCTGCTGCGCAACATCCTTTACTCCGGCGTATGGCTCAAATACAACTGCAAAACAGCCAAGCAGGCCCGCAGCCGTGGCTGAATGGCGGCTTTGTCTTGATTTTTCCACGGCAATACGGTAGACTATAAACATTGCGCGGCACTGTGGCTGCGCGAAATGAGACGTGAGGAAGTATATCCATGAGAGACCCCTATGAGGTGCTGGGCGTTTCGCGCGGCGCAAGCGATGACGAGATCAAAAAAGCATACCGCGCCAAGTGCAAGCGCTGGCACCCGGACCTGAACCCCAACGATCCTACCGCCGAGGAGCACTTCAAGGAAGTGCAGGCGGCTTACGATGCCATTACCAAGGGCGAGACCGGCCCCCAGATGGGCGGAAATCCCTACGGCAGCTACCAACAACAAGGTTACGGCCAGCAGCAGGGTTATCAGAACGGTTACGGCGGTTTTGACGGATTCGATGGCTTTGACCCGTTCGGTTTCGGGTTTGGCTTTGGCGGCTACCAGCAGGGTTACGGCCAGCAGGGCGCAAGCTATTCCGGCTCCGACAGCCCGGAGATGCAGGCCGCCCGCAACTTTGTGGCCAATGGCCGCTATGCGGAGGCCCGCCGCGTGCTGGACGGCATGACCGGCCGCAATGCCCGGTGGTATTATCTTTCCTCCCTCGCAAATCAGGGCTTGGGCAACCGCATCGATGCGCTGCAGGATGCCCGCCGTGCCGTGCAGCTGGACCCGGGCAACACCGAGTACCAGATGCACCTGCGCCGGATGCAGAACCCCGGCCAGACCTACCGCACCACACAGGCCACCTACACCAGCCCCGGCGGCCTGATGCAGTGGTGCTGGAGCATGATCCTGCTGAACCTGCTTTGCAACTGCTGCTGCGGCGGCTGGGGCTTCCATTTCCGCATGTGATCCCGTTTTTCTCATAAGATACAGCAAGACCCCGCACCTTCTGGTGCGGGGTCTTGTTTTTGCTTTACGACATCACTTTACGGTGATGTTGCGGCTGATCTTGCTGCAGGAGTAATTGCCGCCGATCTCTGCCGTCTGCACATAGGTGCCCGGCTCTGTGGGCAGCTCGCTGGTGGCATCACAGCCCCAGCCGGACTTCTTGTAGTTGTAGCGGATCTTATCGGTGGGCACCACCTGACCATCCACTTCCAGCACAGCCGCTTCATTGAAGCTCTGCAGCTCTTCGGCGGTCATGGGCTTTTCGGCCTGCTGTGCCCAGTACATGCGCACGCCGTTTGTCTTGGGCTTGATCTTGAACATGGCAAAGCCTGCGGTGTTCATATCGCTGCTTTCCAGCGCCAGTGCACCGGCCACATAGTTGCCAGCATCCACCGGCTGCTCGTCCAGATAAATGCGGCTGAACGCGCCCTCCGGCAGATACTTGCGGATTAGGTTCAGCGCAAGGCGCAGGCCGTTGGACACCTGATCGATGGTAGGCACATAGAAGTGCAGTACATCCATCACCGAGACGGCCTCATCGGCCACCCGCAGCAGCACGCTGACATCGTTACCGTCGATCAGCTGCTTGAGGTAGCTGTACACATTGAACTCCTCTGCCTGATCCGGTGTCTTGGACATCTTCTTGGGCAGCGGGATCATCTTGAGCAGCGTGCGGATCTTATCCGACAGCACCAGCGTCACATAGCCATTCGCTTCGCCGCCAACGCCCACCACAACACCGATATACTGGGTATCGGCAGGGTTGGTCTGCACCTCCAGCTTGTAGTTGGAGCCATAAACAAGGTCGCCCGTGGCTTTGAGCCGGATGGAAACCATATCATTCTGCTGCTCCAGCGCTGCATTTTCCTGCGGCAGAGCTGCTGCGGCAAACACCGGCGTTGCTGCCGCGCTGAGCATGAACACTGCTGCCAGTGCAAGAGCTATCAATCGTTTGGCCTTCATTGCTTAAGACCTCCTTATTCTGTAAAGGGATCGCACAGCCGCGCCCCACGGCACACTGCGTCGGGAACCGGCATGATACCATGCCTGTTGTACCTCGATTTTACCGCAAAACGCTGTTTTGGTCAATAACGTGATTCAAGTAATTCAATTTTTTTATATTTTATGCAAAAAAGAGGAACCTGCCCTCTTCCAGCGGTTTCTCCCTCAAGTTCATTCATCAATAAAATATTCCGGGTGGACGCTGCGGGCCTGCGCCACCGACTGCTTATACCGGCTCAGGTGGCTTTCCAGCGCTTCGCTCACGTCGTCCGCGCTGCCGTGCAGCAGTGCTTCCAGAATTGCCGTGTGCGAGGAGCAGACCGACTTGTTTTCCTCGGTCTGCAGGCTGAACTTGCGGATGCGCTCCACATGCTGCAGGCTGGCCAGCATGTGGTCGTAGTGAGCTTCCATGCCGCACAACTCAAAGGATTTGCGGTGGAATGCATTATCCAGCTCCAGCATACGGGCAGTGCGGTCCGGCTGGCTCATATCCGCTTCCAGCACACGGTATGTCTCAATGTTGCTGCGGTATTCTTCCTCCTGCCGGGGTGTCACATGGCCGCGCAGCCGGTTCAGGATCTCTTTTTCCAGTGTATAGCGGGCAAACTGCTCCATCTCCATCAACTTCAGGTTGATGGGTGCCACATGGGTGCCGCTCTGCGGTTTGATGTCCACCATGCGGGCCAGATTGAGCATCAGCAAAGCCTCCCGCATGGGCGTACGGCTGATGCCCAGCTCTTCGGCCAGCTCCCGGTCATTCAGCGGATCACCGGGCTTCAGCTCCATCGTAATGATCCGGCTGCGGATCGTCTGGTATGCCGTTTCGCGCGCACTCAGTAATGGCATGTGGTCTCTCTCCCTTCAACCTCCGGTGTAAAGCAAAAATTGATATACTAGTATTGAAGTTATCAAGACCATATTACCCAACCACAGGGCGGCTGTCAAGTGTGGCTGCAACTAAAAATCGCCAACATTTTTCTCTGTTTTGTCAAGACCGGCCCCATGGCAGCACAAAAGCCCTCCGGGTGAAGGCTTTTGCTGCGTTTACTTTTTAGCGGAACGGTACACCACCGGCACCCACACAAAGGCCACGGCCAGACCGCACACCACATCAATGATGGAGTGCTGCTTGGTGAACACGGTGGACGCACAGATCAGTGCAGCCCACACCCAGGCCAGAATTTTCAGGGCCGGGCGCTCCTTTGCCAGCTTGCTGTGGCTGAACGCCAGTGCCATGCAGGCCGAGCTTTGGCAATGGATGGACGGGCACACATTGACCGAGGCGTCCGCCTCCAGATCAGCTGCATGATGCTCATTGCAATGTTGCTGCGGCCCACCGCATCCACTGTGGGGCGGATATCCAGACCGTTGGGCAGCAGCATGTACAGGATCAGGCAGAAGGTCATGCCGGAAAACATGGTCAGGCAGAGCTTATCGTAGCTTTGGGTGTCGCACCACCACAGCAGGGCCGTCACACCAGCCAGCAGCACAAACCAGCTGCAATACGGAAAGATGAACCACTCATTGAAGGGGATCCGGTCATCAAGCGGGGCGTGGATGATATATTTGGGATCTTTGATGGTCAGATCCAGCCAGAAGAACCAGATCAGATACACCACCCAGTACAGCTGGAACCACAGGTGCGGGCGGCGCCGGCTCCACAATTGTTTGGGATTCATGGTATTTCTCCTATATTTTCAATGTGATAAGATATAATTATACCACATCACGCCATCTTGCGCAAACCTTTCCGGTGCGATAAAATAAAAAGAGTGTTGTAAACTTGCGCTCTGTTTTTGAGCGTACCTATTATAAAAGGAGCCATTATGTTGCAAAGCTTTCCCCTTGTCCGCCTTGCCGCGCTGGATCTGGACGGCACCCTGCTGAACCGGAACAACGAGGTCACCCTTGCCACCCGTCAAGCCATTGCCCGCGCTGTAGAGCATGGCGTGGTGGTGGTGCCCGCCACAGGCCGCCCACTGGCCAGTCTGCCGCCTGTTGTGGCAAAGCTGCCCGGCATCCGGTATGCCATCACCTCCAACGGTGCCGCCGTGTGGGACCTTGGCGATGACCCCATGGGTGCTGTGCACAGCCGCTATGCCAACGCTGCCCAGCGCCACACCAGCGAACCCGCCTGCCTGCTGCACCGCCTGATGCCGACAGAAGTGGCACGGGAAGCTTTTGACCTGTTCCAGCAGTACGATGGCGAGCTGAGCGTATTCAGCGACGGCCTTGCCATCAAGACTCCGGAGGGCATTGCAAAGCTCACCTCCCGCACCGCCCACTTTCTCTCCTCCGAGGCGCGGCAGAACCTGACCGACGGCCGCTTTACCGTCATTCCCGGCATCGAGAGCTGGATGTCCCGCCATGCGCACGAGATCGAAAAACTGTGCATGTTCTTCGACAGCACCGAAAAGACCGCCGCTGCCCTGCCAAAGTTTCAGACTATCCCGGGCGTGGCCGTGGTGCAGGGTTCGCCGGATAACATTGAAGTGACCGCTGCCGGTGTGGATAAGGGCAGTGCCCTGCTGGCTCTGGCCGACCTGCTGGGCATCCCCCACGAAAACACCCTTGCCGTGGGCGACAGCGAGAACGACCGCGCCATGCTGGAAAAGGCAGGGATCGCCGCTGTTATGGCCAACGGAATGCCCCAGATCAAGGCCATTGGCAGCATTGTGAGCGAAGCCGACTGCGACCACGACGGCGTTGCAGAGCTGTTCGGCAGGCTCGGCATCTGAGCAAACAGGGTCAAAACAGCCCCAATTTTCAGGTCATTCGTCATTTTTGTGCAATGTATACAAGCTATTATGCAAAACATTGTGCTTGTTGAGCATTTCCAAACTCATTTCCGTCGTTTATACTAATAATATGAGCGCACAGTGGGTGCACCATGCCCAAACGGCAGCCCACGCGCACCAAGAGAGTTCAAACTAAAAGGAGAAATGCATTTATGAATCCCATCGTAGAAAAGGTCTATCAGATCGGCATTATCCCTGTTATCGCTTTTAACAGCGTTGATGAAGCCCTGCCCCTGTGCAAGGCTCTGGCTGACGGCGGTCTGCCCGCAGCTGAGGTCACCTTCCGTACCGCATGCGCTGAGGAGTGCATCCGCAAGATCCACGAGGAGATGCCCGAGATGCTGCTGGGCGCAGGCACTGTCCTGACCACCGAGCAGGCTGACCGTGCAATGGCAGCTGGTGCTTCCTTCATCGTTGCTCCCGGCTTCGACCCCGAGGTCTGCAAGCACGTTATCGACAAGGGCGGCATCATGATGCCCGGCACCTGCTCTGCAGGCGAGATGCAGCAGGCTATGAACATGGGCTGCGAGGCCTGAAGTTCTTCCCCGCTGAGGCAAACGGCGGTGTCGGCATGCTGAAGAACATCGGCGCTGCCTGAAGAGCGCACGCTGGATGTGCACTGGCGGCGTCAATGCAAAGAACGTCAACGACTATCTGGGCTACGACAGATCTTTGCTGTCGGCGGCACCTGGATGTGCAAGAGCGACGTGATCAAGGCTCACGACTGGGCTAAGATCACCGCTCAGAGCAAGGAAGCGGTTGACACCATGCTGGGTCTGAAGCTGATGCACATTGGCATCAACACCGAGAACGAGGAAGAGGCCATGAAGTTGGCAAACCTCATCGGCAGCCTGCTGAACATGAAGGTCGCTCCCGGCAACTCCAGCATCTTTGTCGGCAACAAGGAGTTCGAGATCATGAAGAAGGTCGGCCGCGGCACCAATGGCCACATCGCCATCGGCTGCAACAACGTGGATCGTGCCATCTATCACCTGTCTCAGCGCGGTGCCAAGTTCGATCTGGACAGCAAGGTCGTGAAGAACGGCAAGACCATCGCCTGCTACTTTGCAGACGAGATCGGCGGCTTCGCATTCCACCTGGTTCAGGCCTGAGCTCCGGCTCCCCTATCCGTGAAAGCCCTGCTGCGCCGGGGATGCCCCGCAGCAGAAGGTCATAAACACCTGTAAATAAAAGGAGAATAACCAATGAAAGTCGTTACTTTTGGCGAACTGATGGTTCGTCTGCAGCCGTTCAACTACGAGCGTTTCGTTCAGGCTAACAGCCTGGAGTTCAGCTTCGGCGGCGGCGAGGCAAACGTTGCTGTTTCTCTGGCCAACTACGGTCTGGACGCAGCTTTCGTCACTAAGCTCCCCGCACACGCAATCGGTCAGGCCGCTGTCAACAGCCTGCGCCGTTACGGCGTTGACACCAGCATGATCACCCGCGGCGGCGATCGCGTTGGCATCTACTACAACGAGAAGGGTGCTTCTCAGCGTGGTTCCGTCTGCATCTACGACCGTGCCAACAGTGCCATCCAGCTGGCTCAGCCTCCGACTTTGATTGGGATAAGATCTTCGAGGGCGTGGACTGGTTCCACTTCACCGGCATCACCCCGGCTCTGGGCGAGAACGTCGTCGAGATCTGCCGCGAGGCCTGCAAGGCTGCTAAGGCTCACGGCGTGAAGATCAGCTGCGACCTGAACTACCGCGGCAAGCTGTGGACCCGTGAGCAGGCCCGCGCTGCCATGACCGATCTGTGCCAGTATGTTGACGTGTGCATCTCCAACGAGGAGGACGCAAAGGACGTGTTCGGCATCGAGGCCGAGGCTACCGATATCTACGGCGGCAAGCTGAATGCCGAGGGCTACAAGAGCGTTGCAAAGCAGCTGGCTGACAAGTTCCACTTCGAGAAGGTCGCTATCACCCTGCGTGAGAGCCACAACGCTTCCGAGAACGGCTGGAGCGCAATGCTGTACGATGTTGCTTCCAATGAGTACTGCTTCTCCAAGAAGTACGAGCTGAAGATCATCGACCGCGTTGGCGGTGGTGACTCCTTCGGCGGCGGCCTGATCTACAGCCTGCTGACCGGCAAGACCACTCAGGAAGCTGTTGAGTTCGCTGTTGCTGCTTCTGCTCTGAAGCACTCCATCGAGGGCGACTACAACATGATGACCGTGTCCGAGGTCGAGAAGCTGGCTGGCGGCGACGGTTCCGGCCGTATCCAGCGCTAATTGCAGGAAGGAGTCCAGAATGGATATCCGCTACTCCTGCAACCAGAAGGATTTCAAGCGCTATACCACTGAGGAAATGCGGGACGAAATGCTCATCACCGGCCTGTACAAGGCCGATGAGGTCGTTGCTGTGTACAGCCATGTGGACCGTATGGTCACGCTGGGCTGCATGCCGGTGCACGAGACCGTGTCCATCGACAAGGGCATCGATGTGTGGGCAAACTTCGGCACCCACTACTTTCTGGAGCGCCGCGAGATCGGCATGTTCAACATCGGCAAGGATTCCACCGGTATCGTGGTGGCCGACGGCGTGAAGTACGAGCTGGGCTATAAGGACTGCCTGTACATCACCAAGGGCACCAAGGAAGTCACCTTTGCTTCCGCCGACCCGGAGCATCCCGCCAAGTTCTACATGGTATCCGCTCCCGCACATTGCTCTTACGAGACCCGCCTGATCAAGATGGCCGATGCAAACCATCGTCCTCTGGGCAGCGTCGAGACCTGCAATAAGCGCACCATCAATCAGTTCATCCACCCGGATGTGCTGAAGACCTGCCAGCTCAGCATGGGTATGACCGAACTGGAATCCGGTTCCAACTGGAACACGATGCCCAGCCACACCCACGAGCGGCGCATGGAAATTTATACCTACTTTGAACTGCCCGAGGGCAGGTGGTGTTCCACATGTGCGGCGAGCCTACCCAGACCCGCCACATCGTGATGCACAACGAGGATGCTGTCATCAGCCCCTCCTGGAGCATTCACAGCGGCGTAGGCACCTCGAACTATACGTTTATCTGGGCAATGGGCGGCGAGAACATGGAGTTTGACGACATGGACAACATCGCTACCACTGACCTGCGCTAAAAAGCACCATACACAAGCCCCGTACCGGGTCCACCGGTACGGGGCTTTTTGCTAAAAATTTAACTTGAGAAGGAGAAAATCATGGATCTTTCCGCTTTCAACCTGCAGGGCAAGGTGGCTCTGATCACCGGCGGTGCCCACGGCATCGGCTTCTCCATCGCCGAGGGCATGGCCAAGTGCGGTGCCGCCATCTGCTTCAACTGCTCTTCCAAAGCAAGCCTTGAAAAGGGCCTTGCAGCATACAAGGCAGCCGGCATCGACGCACACGGCTATGTGGCCGACGTGTCCGATGAGGACGCTGTGAACGCCATGGTTGCAAAGATCAAGGCCGAGGTGGGCCCTGTGGACATTCTGGTAAACAATGCCGGTCTGATGAAGCGGGTGCCCATGATCGAGATGAGCCACGCCGACTTTATGCGGGTCATCGATGTGCATGTAGGCGGTGCCTTCAACTGCTCCAAGGCCGTTCTGCCGGACATGATGGAAAAGCGCGAGGGCAAGATCATCAATATCTGCTCCATGATGAGCGAGCTGGGCCGCGAGACCGTCTCCGCCTACGCTGCCGCCAAGGGTGCACTGAAGATGCTCACCAAGAACATCGCCTCCGAGTACGGCGAGTACAACATCCAGTGCAACGGCATGGGCCCCGGCTACATCGCCACTGCCCAGACCGCACCTCTGCGGGAAGTGCAGCCGGACGGCAGCCGCCACCCCTTCGACCAGTTCATCACCGCCAAGACCCCCGCAGGCCGCTGGGGTGAGCCGGACGACATGGTGGGCCCCTGCGTGTTCCTTGCAAGCCACGCTTCCGACTTTGTGAACGGCCAGATCCTGTACGCCGACGGCGGCATTCTGGCTTACATCGGTCGCCAGCCCAAGTAAAGCCATTTGGGCACTGCGTCTTCTTCAGCCTTTCGACCAGACAGCTCTGTGCAGACCAAGATCTGCATGGGGCTGTCTTTTTACGAAGCGGCAAGCGGCCTTTCCTACAAAACTTTGCTTCATGTGAACTCATGTTAAAATGTTCCAATTTCATGTCAAATTGGTAACAGTTCCTGTTTCATCGTTGAAAATGCACATATGCGTCTTGATTTTTTGTCGAAATTCCCGTATAATCGTCTTCATCATCCATCACACCCTGTTGGTTGATCTGAATACGAAGAAATTTCAAAGGAGTATATTTCACATGAAACTCAAGAACATTGCGATCGTTGCTGCTGCTGCAGCACTGGCTGTTGGCATGACCGCCTGCGGTTCTTCTGCATCCTCCACCGCCGCTTCCTCTTCTGTGGCTTCTTCTGCTGCCGCTTCTTCCGAGGCTGCAAGCTCTGAGGCTGCTTCCAGCGAAGCAGCTGAGCCCACCACCGCTGAGTACACCGTGTACAACACCACCGGTTCTACCGTCACCGAGCTGTACCTGTACGATGCAGGCAGCGACGAGAAGGGCGACAATCTGGCTGGTGAGAACGGTCTGGCTGACGGTGAGAACATCGTTATCACCCGCGATGTGGAGGCCGACAAGCAGTCCGACGTGACCTACATTCTGGAGTTCACCACCGAGGACGGCCAGACCCAGAGCTTTGAGACCCTGCACTACGAGGTCGCTCCCATCTCCCTGCTGAGTGTGGATGCCGCTGCAGGTGCTACCCCCATCGCTTTTACTGCACCGGAAAAGTAAGAACTGTCTCATCCTTGCAAAACGGGAAAGTCTGCGGGCTTTCCGTTTTATTTTTTGCTAAAAGAGGGCTGAGGCTGTCATTTTCCCTTGCAATCACGCCAAAAATCCGCTATCATAGACGCAAATACGTTCCCTTGCGGCATAAAGGAGTGGATTTTCTTATGGCAGAAAAAGAAGTCAAAGGCATCAAGAAGTTTTTTGAAGAGTTCAAGGCATTCGCCATGCGCGGCAATGTGCTGGATATGGCAGTCGGCGTGGTCGTCGGTGGTGCCTTCACCTCGATCGTCAACTCACTGGTGAACGACATCATCAACCCGCCATCGGCCTGTTCTTCAACGCAGATTTCTCGGAAGTGGGCATCCATATGGGCGATGTGATGATCGGCATTGGTTCCTTCATCAATGCCATCATCAACTTCCTGATCGTGGCCTTTGTGCTGTTCGTGGTCATCAAGACCATCAACGCCCTGCACAAGAAGCCGCAGAGCCTGCTGCACCGGCAGCCCCCACCACCAAGGTGTGCCCCTACTGCCAGAGCGAGATCTCTATCAAGGCGGTGCGCTGCCCCCACTGCACCAGCAAGCTGGAGGGCTTCCCGGAGATCAACAATTAAATTTTGAATGGCCTCCGCTTTGCTCTGGCCATATTCAGCGGAATCATTTTCTAAATTACAAATCGGGAAAGTCTGCGGACTTTCCCGATTTGTTTTTTCACCGGCGGAGCCGCAAAGGCAAACAGCATAATCAACGCAAAACCTCCCTGCCCGGCCGCAGTCGCTGCGGTTCCAGAGCGGGGAGGTTTTATTTTATCCGGGAAAATACGGAAAATCAGTCTGGTGAAGCTTTACTTGACCTTGGTCAGGTCGGCCAGCTTGTGGAAGATCTCGGTGTTGTCGAACACGCCGCCGAACTTCTCCGCACCCACGCCGTTGGCGTAGACGTTCACCATGGCACCGGTGTGAGCGTAGGTGGTATGATCCATGCCGGACTTGTGGTTGATGGTGTGGCAGATTGCCATGCTGAACGGGATATAGGTGCCGTACAGCTCATAGTCCTGCTGAGACATGTCCTTCTGGCTGGCAGAGCCGACCTTCAGGGTGCGCTCGTAGGCGGTGCGCAGGTTCTGCACCTCGTAGTCGGTCAGCAGCAGCTTGCCGGCGTTGGCGGCATCCGGGTCGGTGGGCAGGGTCAGGCCGAAGTTTGCCTTCACATCCTGCATGGCAGCTTCAAAGGGGGTCTTGTTGGCGATGTAGTTCTGCACATAGGTAGAATCAAACTTTGCGTAGGACATCTTCTGGTGGGCCAGATTGGTCAGGAAGGTGTCGTAGTTGGTGGTCTTGTAGCCGATGGCCATACCGCCGGTCTCGTGGTCGGCAGTGACGAGGATCAGGGTATCATTGGGGTGCTTCTGCTGGAACTCCACGGCAGCCTGCACGGCGTTGCTCATTTCCAGCACATCATGGATGGAAGCAGCGGCATCGTTTGCATGGCAGGCCCAGTCGATCTTGCCGGACTCGGTCATGAGGAAGAAGCCCTTGGGGTTATCCAGCAGCTCGATGCCCTTTTTCACGTAGTCGGTTAGCTGCCACTCGCCTGCGGCGGCATCCATGGCGTAGTTCATGGCCTTGCCGTCTGCCAGATTTTCGGCAATGATCAGGTCTTGCCTGCGCCTGCGGTCAGGGCGGCAGCGCCTGCCTGCGTGGTGACCACATTGTATCCGGCCTGAGCAGCCACCTCGTGGTTGTTGGGGCCGGTGCCGTCGCCGTTCACCTTCTGGAACTCGCCGCCGGCAAAGTATTCAAAGCCGGAGTTTGCCAGTTCTACACCGATCTGGTAGTAGTTCTTGCGGGTCTTCTGATGAGCGTAGAAGGCGGCGGGAGTGGCGTGGTCGATATTGACCGAGGAGATGACGCCCACCTTGTAGCCCTTCTGGGCGTGCAGCTTTTCGGCAATGGTCTCATAGGGCACATCGCGGGTCCACGGGCACATATTGATGACACCGCTCTCGGTCTTGTGGCCAGTGGCGATGGAGGTTGCGGTGGAAGCGGAGTCCGGGCAGAAAGAAGTGCTGTCGTAGGTGGTCACGCTGCCCACGGTGGGGAAGCTGGTGAAGCTCAGGTCGGCCTCGGTCACAGCGCCGTTGTTGTCCACGGTGCCCTTGTAGAAGCGGGCAGACTGGATCTGGGCAGTGCCCATGCCGTCACCGATGAACAGGAAGATGTACTTGGGTTTCTGGAACAGGCCCAGCAGGCAGTTCTCCTCGTCGGCTGCGGCATCCGCATCCGGCTGTGCTGCGTTTGCGGCAACGGTGCAGCAGCATCATGCCGACGGCAGAAGCAGCTGCGCCAAACTTGAGAAAGCTGCGGCGGGAGATCTTGTTTTCTTTCATGACGTGATCCTCTCTTTTCATTCAATCAAACATTGCGGGCCTGCCTCAGGCCCCGTTTTTCTTCTTGTGGGAACGCTTTTATTGTAGCGCACCGCCTTGCGGGGAAAAACCATGCCGCCGCAAAGCTTTGGTAAAACCGGTGCGGCTGCATCCGCGCCAACGTAAAAAGCCGGAAAGGGATGTAAAATCCTGCTCAAGTGCCACCACTTTTTCCACAAACGTGTCTGCAAGGGTTGAAAGATGATGGCATTTCATTGTACAATAAGAAAGTAAGTGCTTTTTTACCTTTATATAAATTGAGAGGATTTTATATGGCAGAGATCAAAGTTCTGGCACTGGATCTGGATGGCACCCTGACCAACAGCCAGAAAGAAGTTACACCCCGCACCCGCGCCGCACTGGATGCCGCAATTGCGAAGGGTGTCACCATCGTGCTGGCATCCGGCCGTCCCACCGCGGGCGTGCTGCCGCTGGCAAAGGAACTGGGGCTGGATAAAAAGGGCGGCTGCATCCTTTCTTACAACGGCGGCAAGATCATCGACTGCCGCACCGGCGAGACTTTGTACCAGAAACAGCTGGATGCCCAGTACGTACCGAGCTGTGCGCCTTTGCCGCCGCACAGAACGTGACCATTATCACCTATAATAAAGAAGGCGTTGTCACCGAGCACCCGGACGACAAATGGGCACTGCGCGAGTGCTTTACCTGCAAGCTGCCCATGACCGGCGTGGACGATCTGGCAAAGTATGTGGATTACCCCATCTGCAAAATGCTCATCACGCTGGACCCCGCCCGCCGGGACGAAGTGTGGGCCGCCGGCAAAAAGCAGTTTGACGGCCGCATCGACCTGTACCCCTCCAGCCCGTTCTTTATTGAAGCCGTGCCGCTGGGCGTTGCCAAGGACGGCAGCCTTGCCGCCCTTTTGGAGCACATGGGCCTTGGCCGCGAAAACCTGATGGCCTGCGGCGACGGCCTGAACGACCGCTCCATGATCGAGTACGCCGGTGTGGGCGTGGCCATGCAGAACGCCGAAGAGCCGGTAAAGGCCGTGGCCGACTATGTGACTGCGCCGACAACGACCACGACGGTGTGGCCGAGGCTGTGGAGAAGTTTATTTTATAACCCTCTCCGTCTTTGCTTCGCAAATCCACCTCTCCCGAAGGGCGAGGTTTTATCCATCTAATCGTAACGTATGATAAAAGCTCCCCCTGAGAGGAAAGACTTCCCCCGGCCGGGGGAAGATGTCGCGCAGCGACAAAAGGGGGAATCTGGCACGGCGCAAGCCGTGACTGAGAGGGTTTGATTCAAAAGAGAGGACAAACAAAATGCCGCGCAATCTGGTTTTATTTGATCTGGAATGGAATATCGGCTACCAGCCGTATACCTTTAATTACCATGGCGTGCAGCAGACCTTCCGGGGCGAGATCGTGGAGATCGGTGCCGTGAAGATCGACGAGGATGCCAACGTGCTGGACACCTTTTCCATCCATCTGCGGCCCCGCATCTTCCGTAAGCTGCAGCATCACATTGCTAAAGTCACCGGCCTGACGCAGGCCGATCTGGACAAGGGTGAGCCCATCGTGCAGGGCCTGCGCCGCTTTATGCAGTGGTGCGGCCCGGATGCCGAATTTGCCGAGTGGGGCATGGATGACGTACCGGTGCTCAAGCAGAACCTGTACCTGTGCAACATCGACGAATCAAAGCCCACCATCTGGTACGACCTACAGCAGGTGTTCCTGCGGGAGCATCCCCGCAAAGAGGGCGAGGGCATGACGCTGGAAAGCGTCGTCACCCGCTTAGGGCTGCCCATGGAGCGGCAGTTCCACGATGCCCTTTCCGACACGCTGTACACCGCCGATGTCTGCCGGATGCTCGACCTGCGGGCCGGTCTTGCGGCCTACCCCACTGAAGAGGAATCCCTGCGGGCCAGCCTGTGCCCCACCCCCGGCGACTACCGGGATTTTGAGGTGTTCCACGGCTATGTGGAGCAGTACACCTGGCGCACCGACCCCAAAATTTACATCATGAGCTGCCCGGAGTGCGGCGCACCGCTCAAGCCTGATGATGTATGGTTGAAAAAGGGCAGCAACAGCTGGTACACCCTGAGCCAGTGCCCCCACTGCGCCGGCAGCAGCAATGCCGCAGGCAAGGGTGTGTTCCAGCGCTACAAGCTGGCCCGCCGCGACGGCCTGCACTGGAGCTACGCCCGCTGCCTGCAGATTCCGGACGATGCTTCTCTTGCCCGGTGGGAAAAGCAGCGCACCGCCCAGCTGGAGCGTATGAAGGCCCGCGCAGAAAAGCAGGCTGCGGAGTAAAACAGCACCGGCAGCTTCGTAGTATCCCAAGGAGGCTGTGCACAGGCAAAAAAAAATGTCGCTTTGTGTTCATGCTTGTGTCATACAATATGGATATACTACGGATAGAGGAACCTGCGGATGGGAAAGCGCAGGCGGAAGGGATGGATGTGCACAATGAACTTTTGTCTGCGCCAGCTGGGAACGCTGGAGTTCTGGGAAACTCTGCTGGACAGTTTTGGCAACCTTGGCCCCATTGCCCCATCATGCTGGCCATGGTGGAGTCGTTTTTTCCGCCGCTTCCGCTCATTGCCATTGTGGCGCTGAATGTAGCGGCTCACGGCGGCATTCTGGGTTTTCTGTACAGCTGGGCCGGTGTGGCGCTGGGTGGCAGCATCATGTTCCTGTTCTGGCGGCGGGTGGTCAAGTGCTTCTTCTGGAAGTTTGCCTCCCGCTCGCCCAAGCTGGAAAAGGCTCAGCAGTGGGTGAACCGCTTTGACACTTCGTCGCTGTTCATGCTCGCGCTGCTGCCCTTCGCGCCAAGCTCCTTTATGCATCTGCCTTTGGCATCTCGGACTTTGACGAAAAGCGCTATCTCATTACCATGCTGCTGGGCAAGGGCGTGATGATTGCCATGATGGCAGTGTTTGGGCAGTCGCTGGTCAGTTCCATGAAAAACCCATTGTATCTGGTGCTGGCCGTTCTGCTGTGGGGCGGGATGTACTGGGTGAGCAAACAGTTCTGCAAAAAACACAATCTGGAATAATAATTTAGAATGCCCTCCGCTTCGCTCTGGGCATATTTAGCGGAAAAATATTTTTATAATAGGGCAACAGCAGACAGCCTGCGGGCTGTCTGCTGTTGCATTTTCACAGTAATGGCCCAAAAGGTAAACTCCACCTGTTGCGCTTATTTCCTTCGGAAATGACCGCGCAACCGGAAAATATGCCGCTTGCAACTACGGCCCCTTCCGTGAAAAAGCAAACCAGCAAGCCCGCAGGCTTGGCTGGTTTGCAATATAAAAAATAATATTTCATTATTTTATGCCCAGAGCAAAGCGGAGGGCATTTAAAATCGTTTCCTTCCCCTTGACATTCACTTTGACTGCTGTATAATATGTATGCTATCAAACAGTTTTATTTGAAACTGTTCAATGCCAAAACAACCATGAAGGACAAAACCATGATGTGTGACGAAACCAAAAACGAGTGCTGCAATCACGCCGATCCCCCTTGGGAAGGCCCACAGGTCATCCCGGCGCAGATCCGCCGGGTGGACAACCTGATCTTCCGCAAGATCAACCAGTTTGCCCGCGAAAATGACGTGGAGCAGGCCACCCCCATGCACGGGTGGATCATTGGGTATCTCTACCGCCACCGGGACACCCCCGTGTTCCAGCGGGACATTGAGCGGGAGTTCTCTATCACCCGCTCCACCGTGACCAACATCCTGCAGTTGATGGAGCGCAAGGGGTATATTGAGCGGCGCAGCGTGCCGCAGGACGCCCGGCTCAAGCAGCTGGTGCTCACCGAAGAGGGCATCTGCTTCCACGAAAAGACGATGCTCTGCTTCCACCAGACCGACGACTATGTGGCTGGGCTGCTGACAGCGGAGGAAAATACCGAGCTGCTGCGGCTGCTGAACAAGCTGCGGGATGCACTGCAGTGATGCAAAAGGGCGGTGTGCCGGTAGCTTTCTCCTCAGACACGAATCGGGCCATTCCATCGCCCGCCCTATTGCCCTTCGGGCAACAGGTCCCACCCCAGCGGACGGTCTTCGGAGAAACTCCCGGCCCACGCCCCGGAAAGATGCATATATCCCGTGCAATCTACCGAAAAAGTGTTCGTTAAATTAGTAATTATGAACATTTTTTGAAACGTCTTGACAATTAAAATGTTTTGTATAAAATTGTTCTGTACCAAACAAATAAAAAGTAACAGGAGGTAACTCAGATGATCAAAAAGTTAGTGTCACATCTGGGCGAGTATAAACGCGCCGCAGTCCTGACACCGCTCTTTGCCGCTCTGGAAGCCGTGATGGATGTGCTTTTGCCCACCATCATGGCCTTTATCATCGATCAGGGCATTGAAAAGGGCGATATGAACGCCATCCTCAAGTACGGCCTGCTCACCTTTCTGGTGGCTGTGGTCGCGCTGGCGCTGGGCGTTCTGGCCGGCAAATACGCCGCCGAGGCATCCACCGGCTTTGCCGGAAATCTGCGCGATGCCATGTATGAGAACATCCAGCATTATTCTTTTTCCAACATTGATAAGTTCTCCACCGCAGGCCTTGTCACCCGTATGACCACCGACGTGACCAACGTACAGAACGCCTTCCAGATGATCGAGCGCATGTGCGTGCGCGCCCCGGTGCATCTGGTGTTCGCCCTGTTCATGGCCGTGATGATCGGCGGCCCGCTGTCGCTGATCTTCGTGGTGGCTGTGGTCTTTCTGGTGGCGGTGCTGGCAGGCATCATGGTGCCCACCTTCCACATCTTTGACCGGGTGTTCAAAAACTACGATGCCCTGAACGCTTCCGTGCAGGAAAACGTCTCCGCCATCCGCGTAGTGAAGAGCTTCGTGCGCGAGGGCTTTGAAAACGAGAAGTACACCAAAGCCTGCCAGAGCCTGTACGACCAGTTTGTGAACGCCGAGAGCCGTCTGAGCTTCAATAACCCTGCCATGCTCACCGCCGTTTACGGCTGCAACATCGCCCTGAGCTGGCTGGGTGCCAAGTACGTTCTGCATGGTGCCATCACCACCGGCCAGCTGAACGCTCTGTTCGGCTACATCATGAACATCCTCATGGCCCTGATGATGCTGAGCATGGCCTTTGTCATGATCTCCATGTCTGCCGCTTCCGCAAAGCGTATTGTGGAAGTGCTGGACGAGACCACCGACCTGCCCCCCGCAAAGCAGCCGGTGCAGCAGGTGAAGGACGGCGGCATCGAGTTCGAGCATGTCACCTTCAAGTATAAGCACGGCAGCGGCCAGCCGGTGCTGAATGATATCACCTTCAGCATCAAGCCCGGTGAGACCTTAGGTATCATCGGCGGCACTGGCAGCGCAAAATCCAGCCTTGTGCAGCTGATCCCCCGCCTGTATGATGCCGAGACCGGCACCGTGAAGGTGGGCGGCGTGGATGTGCGCGACTACAACCTCGACGTGCTGCGCCGCGAGGTGTCCATGGTGCTGCAGAAGAACGTGCTGTTCAGCGGCACCATTCTCGATAACCTGCGCTGGGGCGACGAGAACGCCAGCGAGGAAGAGTGCATCCGTGTGGCAAAGCTTGCCTGCGCGGATGAGTTCATCGAGCGCTTCCCGGACAAATACAATACATGGATCGAGCAGGGCGGCTCCAACGTGTCCGGCGGCCAGAAGCAGCGCCTGACCCATCGCCCGCGCCCTGCTGCGCAAGCCCAAGGTTCTGATTTTGGACGACTCCACCAGCGCCGTGGATACCGCTACCGATGCCAAGATCCGCAAGGCATTCCGGGAGGAGATCCCCGGCACCACCAAGATCATCATTGCACAGCGCATTTCCTCGGTGCAGGACGCCGACCGCATCCTTGTGCTGGATAACGGTAAGATCGATGGTCTGGGCACCCACGAAGAGCTGCTCAAGACCAACGCCATCTATCAGGAAGTTTACAACAGCCAGACCCAGGGCGGCGGCGACTTTGACAAACAGGGAGGTGAACAGTAATGGCTCAGGCAAAAGAAGTTCGCGGCCCCGGCCCCCGCATGGGCGGCCCCCGGCCCAAAGTGGAAAACCCGGGCAAGCTGCTGAAGCGCATCATGGATGAGGTATTCCGGCACTATCTGCCCCATTGCATCCTTGTGCTTGTCTGCATCGTGGTCAGTGCACTGGCAAACGTACAGGCCAGTCTGTTTTTAAAGACTCTGATGGATGATTACATCGTACCCATGACCCAGCAGCAGGATCCGGATTTTGCCCCGCTGGCTGCGGCTCTGCTGCGGGTAGGCATCATCTACGTCATTGGCATTCTGGCAGCGTGGGGCAACGCCCGCATTATGGTCAACGTGACGCAGGGCACCCTGCGCAACCTGCGCACCCAGCTGTTCACCCACATGGAGAGCCTGCCCATCAAGTATTTTGACCAGCATCCCCATGGCGACATCATGTCCGTGTACACCAACGACGTGGATACCCTGCGCCAGATGCTCAGCCAGAGCATCCCGCAGCTAGTGTCCAGCGCCATTACCATTGTTTCGGTGTTCTTCAGCATGTGCATGCTCAGCTGGCAGCTGACGATCGTTACCATGCTGATGGTGGCGCTGATGATGTTCTTCTCCAAAAAGATCACCCAGCAGTCCGGCAAATACTTCATCCAGCAGCAGCGGGATCTGGGCAAGTTGAACGGCTACATCGAAGAGATGATGGAGGGCCAGAAGGTCGTCAAGGTGTTCACCCACGAACAGAAGGCGCTGGACGGTTTCCGTCAGCTGAACGACCAGCTGAAGGACAGCGCCAACAAAGCCAACAGCTTTGCCAACATCATGATGCCGGTCAACGCCCAGCTGGGCAACATCAGCTATGCCGTCTGCGCGCTGGCAGGCGCAGCCATGGCCGTGAGCGGCATGGGCGGCACGACCCTTGGCACGGTGGTGGCTTTCCTGAGCCTGAACAAGGGCTTCAACATGCCCATCAGTCAGGTGTCCATGCAGGCCAACAGCATCATCATGGCTCTGGCCGGTGCCGAGCGTATCTTCAAGATGATGGACGAAGAGAGCGAGACCGACGAGGGCTATGTCACGCTGGTCAACGCCAAGTATGACCGCGACGATAACCTTGTGGAAGCCACCGAGCGCACCGGCCTGTGGGCATGGAAGCACCCGCACCACGACGGCACTACCACCTACCACAAGCTGGAAGGCAGCATCACCTTTACCGATGTAGACTTTGGCTATGTGCCGGAAAAAACCGTCCTGCACGATATCAACCTGTATGGCCGTCCGGGCCAGAAGATCGCCTTTGTCGGCTCTACCGGTGCCGGTAAGACCACCATCACCAACCTCATCAACCGGTTCTACGACATTCAGGACGGCAAGATCCGCTACGACGGCATCAACATCCACAAGATCAAAAAGGCCGATCTGCGCCGTTCTCTGGGCATCGTGCTGCAGGACACCCATCTGTTCACCGGCACGGTGATGGAGAACATCCGCTACGGCCGGCTGGATGCCACCGATGAAGAGTGCATCGCCGCCGCCCGCCTTGCCAACGCGGATGGCTTCATCAAGCGCCTGCCGGAAGGCTACAACACCATGCTCACCGGCGATGGTGCCAACCTCTCGCAGGGCCAGCGCCAGCTGCTGGCCATCGCCCGCGCCGCCGTGGCAGATCCCCCGGTGCTGATCCTGGACGAGGCCACCTCCTCCATCGATACCCGCACCGAAGCGCTGGTGCAGCGCGGCATGGACGGCTTGATGTACGGCCGCACCAGCTTTGTCATTGCGCACCGCCTGTCCACCGTCCGCAATGCAGACTGCATCGTGGTGCTGGAGCAGGGCCGCATCATCGAGCGCGGCAGCCACGACGAGCTGATTGCCAAGAAGGGCAAGTATTACCAGCTGTACACCGGCAACCTTGCCGAAAACTAAGCGTTTTTCTGCCTCCTCAATGAAAAAGCGACAGCGTGCATTAAATTGCGCGCTGTCGCTTTTTGTGTTATACTGGCTCTGCGGCCCTTCTGTCCATCCTGTACGGGTTGCGGCTCCCTGCGTCTGCTTCGTGCCTTGAGCGGCACTCGCATCCTACAGGCCGCGGCCCCAACAGCTCCTCCCTGTTTCCGCCGCTGGCGGCGGTCGTCGCCGTTGCACAGCAGAGGTAGTAGCCTACTATTTATGCAAGTGGCTTGACAGCCTGTTCTTCAAGGGCAGCAAGCACTAATGAAAAGAAGCACCCCGGTACTGGTTCTACCGGGGTGCTTCGATTTTTACGTGGTAAACACGTTCGGCCTTATCGCGTTGCCTACCCTTATTATACGCACTTTCACTCAAAAGTCAAGAGGTTTCCAATCTGTTTTTCTACCATGTTACGTCAGAATTTTTTATGCTTTACAAGGCTTTGCCGTTGGTTTATACTGAAAGCTGAATGATTCTATCAAATTGAGGAGTTTTGCATCGTGGTTTCGGAGAGCACACTTACCTTGGATATCCTGCCGCTTTCGGCAGACACAGCCCGGCTGGTGCGGGTGTACGGCACAGAGCCGTGTATCGCGCTGCCCGGCACACTGCCAGCACCGGAGGGCGGCAGCTTTGCTGTTACCGAACTGGGCGACTACTGCTTTTCCGAAAAGCCGCGCAGCCTGCCTGCGGCAGACAAGACCTGCCGCTACGAGGCGGCCCCGGACGGCACGGCGCGGCTGATTCGGGCCTTTGGGCAGACGGTAGGCGGCACCTGCCGCCGGTACGACTTCGACTTTGACGCGCCCGCTGCCGGTTCGGATGCAGACGACCTGCACCCGGTGTGTGGGAACTTTCTCGAAGAGCTGACCCTGCCGGACAGCTTACAGGTCGTCGGCAGCTGCGCATTCTACAACTGCCGCAAGCTTCGTCTGCTCACCGTGGGCACGGGCAGCCTGACCATGGGCAGCGATGTGTTTTTGAACTGCTTCGCGCTGGAGACCATCCGGGTGCAGGCAGGCCCTGAAGAACCTACGGCCTGTTTGCCCTTGTGAACAACATCACCGAAACGGTGCGGGCTGAGTTTTGCCCTGCCGGTGCCGCCGCGCCGCTGGCGGCGCTCTGGTATCCCGCCTACTGGGAGGATATCGAGGAAACCCCCGCCCACATCCTTCTGCACACCTTTTCCGGCCAAGGATATCATTACCGGCAGTGTTTTTTAGAGAACAAATTCCTCCCCGCAGAATACGACGCGATCTTCCCGCAGAGCCACGATGCCGACGATGCCAATGTGATGGCAATGCTCTGCTTTGACCGGCTGCGGTATCCGTGGCAGCTGACCGAAGCCGCTGCCGGGCACTACCGGGCATTTCTGGCAGCCAACACCGACCGGGTGCTGGCCCGCCTGCTGAAGGCGCAGGACAATGATGCCGTGCGTGCACTCATTGCGCTGGATGTGCTGGACAAAGACGGCTTTGCCGAAGCTTCAGCCCTTGCCGCCAAGGCCGGGAACGCCGCTGCCGCCGCTCTGCTGGCGGATGCGGAGTACAAAAAGTATGTTCCTCAGCCCAAAAAGCAGCGGTACGATTTTGATTTTTAAACAGCAGAAAACTCCTTCCGTCGCACTTCGTGCGCCAGCTCCCTCTAAGAGGGAGCCTTTGGCAGTAAGGGTAAGCTTCCGTTTTCGCCAGAGACCCCATCTGAGGGGGCTGGCATCGCGCAGCGATGACTGGGGGAGTTTGCAGCGAGGCTGAGAGGGTTCTAAGTGAGGTGACACTTTTGCCCCAAACGATCCAAAAAGAAAAATTTTTTGACCCGCGCAAGCCGTTCCAGTCCCAGCGGCCGGAGACCCACGAGGAGTGGCAGGCACGCATGGGCGGCGAGGTGCTGGCGGTGGTGCGCAGCGGGCTGTATCTGGACTTCCGCTTTCTGGATATGGCGCTCAGTGCCTTGTCCCCCGCCCCGGACGAGCGCTGCCGGGTGCTGGCTACGGATGGTCAGGTCCTGTTTTATCAGCCCAGCCACCTGCTGCGGCTCTATCAGGACAACCCAAAATATCTCAACCGGTTGTATCTGCACACCATATTCCACTGCGTATTCCGACATTTGTGGCTGAAAGGCCGCCGGGAGCCGCAGCTGTGGAGCCTTGCCTGTGATATCGCAGTGGAAAACGTTATCGACAGCCTGAACCGCACCAGCGTCAAGCGCCCGCTGACCTATGTGCGCCAGAACGCCTACCAGCAGATCACCGCCGAGGAAACCGTGGTGGCAGCCGCGCCGGTGTATCGGTGGCTCACCCGGCAGACCCCCGGTGTGCTGCGCCAGCTGGAGCGGGAGTTCGTGACCGACGACCACCGCCTGTGGCCCAAGGACGCTCCCGACCAGCCCCAGCAGATGCCCACGCCGCTGCCCCAGAAAACGTGGCAGAAGATCGGGGAGCGGATGCAGACAGAGCTGGACCTGCGGGATAAGGAAGCCGGGGACGGTGCCGATGCCCTGAAGCAGCAGGTAAAAGCCGCCAACCGCAGCCGCCGCAGCTACCGGGATTTTCTGCGCCGGTTCTGCGTGCTGCGGGAGGAAGTAAAGCTGGACCCGGACGAGTTCGACCTGAACTTCTACACCTACGGCCTTTCGGTGTACGGAAACCTGCCCCTCATCGAGCCTCTGGAAAGCCGGGAGAGCAAAAAGATCGAGGAGCTGGCCCTTGTCATCGACACCAGCTACTCCACCTCCGGTGAACTGGTGCGGGCGTTCCTTGCGGAGACCTACACTCTGCTGAAAGGACAGGAGAACTTTTTCCACCGGATGAACCTGCACCTGATCCAGGCCGATAACGCCATCCGGCAGGATATCCTGATCCACAATGAGGACGAGCTGATCCACGCCATGAACACTTTGAGCTGCGGGGCGGCGGAGGAACGGACTTCCGCCCGGCCTTTGAATACGTGAACCAGCTGTGCGCCGAGAAGAAGTTCTCCGTAACTGCGGGGCCTTTTGTACTTCACCGACG
>ENA-OPZM01000078-OPZM01000078.1-human-gut-metagenome-genome-assembly--contig:-NODE-78-length-38727-cov-7.954715_pt1 | contig 38727 bp, 49 predicted proteins | sample MGYA00242478_ERZ504493 | MGnify/ENA primary metagenome ERZ504493 (study PRJEB26092, sample SAMD00036227) | human gut metagenome | host: Homo sapiens | study: EMG produced TPA metagenomics assembly of... | reverse complement strand
CTTGCCGCAGGCCCGCTGCCGCCACCGCACGGAAGTCCGTCAGCAGGGCGGCGGGCGCCGGCCTTGTCCTTTTCGTAGGCGGCCAGCAGGCAGGCTGCGGCATAGCTGTCACGGTCGGCAGCGGCCTTTGCCAGCTGCAGGGCCTTTTCCACCTGCGCGGTGCGGGCTTCGTCCTGTGCGGCGGCAAGCACCGTGCCAATGTGACCGTCGAACAGTTCGCTGTACAGCGCGGCCGTCTTTTTGTCCACCCCCTGTGCGGCGCAGTAGCGGGCGCACTGCTCCGGCGAGACAGGAGCCACTGCAAAGCTGACGCAGCGGCTGCGGATGGTGGGCAGCACGCCTGCCAGCGAATCCGCCGTAAGCAGGAACAGCACCCCCTCCGGCGGCTCTTCCATCACCTTCAGCAGGGCATTGGCGGATTCCTCGTTCATCTTTTCCACATGGTAGAGCAGCACGGCACGGCCCTCGGCCGAAAGGCTGGTGTTGAAGATCTCGCTGCGCATAGCCTTGACCTGACTGACCAGATATTTTCCGCCTGCGCCCATACCGGCAACGCTGATCGCTTCACGCACGATGCCGGTCTCCACATGGCCGCTGTCGCGGTCGCCAGGCTTACCCACAGCACGGCAGCATTCGCCCCGCAGAAGGGCCTCAGCGGGCGCTCCGCCTGCAGGGTAAAGATAATCTGCCGCAATGCAGCGGGCCGCAAAACCGGCTCCAAGGCCCTCTTCTCCCACCAGCAGCACGCTGTGGGTCAGGCGGCGGGCTGCCAGCATCAGCTGCACGCTGCTTTTCAGTTCTGCATTGCCCTCCATGCGGTCCAGCATCATGGTGTTTCTCCTTACCTTCTGTTTCTCCGCTTCCACTGCTCACGGCGTACCCACGCGCGGACGGAACGATAGGCCATCGGGCCAAAGAACAGCCACACGTTCGCCATGCTGAGCAGCAGGCTCAGCTTTTGCGGCAGCGGCGCGCCCAGAAAGCTGAGCACCCACAGTGCTGCCGCAAAAAAGCCAAAGTATTTCACCCGGATGGGGATGACAAAGAACAGCAGCACCTGTACCTCCGGGTACAGCATGGCAAAGGCCAGCAGCAGCGAAAGGGACAGGCAGTAGGTGCTGCCGGTCACGCCGGTGAGCAGGCAGGCCAGCACAGTGCCCAGCATCCCGGAGAGCAGATACACCGTATAGCGGAAATCGCCCCACTCCTGTTCCAGCGCCGTGCCGATGAACCATGTGAAATAGATGCCCAGCACCGCGCTGAGGATGCTGCCGCCGTAAGAGGGGATGAACGCAAAGGTGATGATGCGCCAGATCTGGCCGCGCAGCAGAAAATAGCGGCTGAGTGCCAGCCAGACACTGACGGTCTGGTTGACAAACAGCTCGATGGTCAGCACAAGGATCTGCCCGCCCACCAGAATGTTGGTCAGATTCGGGATGCCGAAGCGGCCGTATTTGCGCTCCAGCTGGTTGAGCCAATTGTTCATATAGGGTGCCTCCAACGCATTGTATTCCGATATCGGTGAGTTTTGCCGCATTTTTCTGCTGTTATTGTACCATGATTGGCCGGGGCATTCAAGGCAATGCCCCGGTGTGGAAAACCGCTGCATCTTCCGCCCAAAAATACAGCTGTCAAGCGGATCTTGCAGCACAAAAGCACAACCGGAAAGTGTATGGAGTTTCCTGTCTGGAATGAACTTTTCACTTTTTCCACCGGGTTTTCCACCGTTTTTGTGAAGAAAAGGGCGAGTTTTCCATGAGGTTTTCCACTTTTTCCACCGGGTTTTCCACAACAAAAAGGCATCAGCCTATACACACCGTAATTCAGGCCGCAGCTTTCTGGTAAGTTTTGGGCAAAAATGCGGGCATTCTGCCTTTTATAAAAAAGAAAGTCGAAGGATTTTCTTTGCATTCTACAAACCGTTCCTGAGCGGCGATTTATTTTTCTCCAATCTGGAATGAACCGGTCACAAGTTTTCAACACCGGGCCGCTGCCGTTTTTCTGTGTGGAAAAGGCGGGGAAACATGCAGTTTTCCACACCGGAAAAAGCTGCTGCTCGCGGGCGCGCCGGGAGCAAACTCCCCCAGTCTCGCTGCGCTCGACAGCCCCCTCTGATGGGGCCTTTGGCAGTACGGAAAAGTTTCCGGCTAAAGTGCAGAGCTTGCGGCACGCCAGAGGCTCCCTCTTTGAGGGAGCTGGCAAAACCGTCAGGTTTTGACTGAGGGAGTTGGCATCGCGCAGCGATGACTGAGAGGGTTCGTCCTATAAAAATGCCGGGCAGTCACTTCAAGACCGTCCGGCATTGCTCTATTATTTACATCATATTGTGGAACACCAGCTGTGCGATCTGGAAATACAGGATCAGGCTGCAGGCATCCACGATGGTGGTGATGAAGGGGGTAGCCATGATGGCCGGGTCGGCACCCAGCTTCTTGGCGGCCAGCGGCAGCATACCGCCCACCAGCTTTGCCAGAATGACGCTGAAGAACAGCGAAACGCTGACCACGATGGCATAGCCCATCACGTTGGCGTACTGGCCGGGGAAGAGGAAGGTGTACATCAGGTAGATGCGCAGGCCGTTCACGATGCCCAGCACCGCGCCCACGATGGCAGACACCCTCAGCTCCTTGCCCAGCACCTGCAAAAAGTCGCTGGGTTTCACCTCGCCCAGAGCCAGACCGCGCACCATCAGGGTGCTGATCTGGTTGCCGCAGTTGCCGGCGGTATCCATCAGCATGGGCATGAAGGAGACCAGCAGCGGCAGGCTGACAAAGGCCTCCTCATAGTGGGTGGTGACCATGCCGGTAAAGGTGGCGGACAGCATCAGGATCAACAGCCATGGAATGCGCTGCTTTGCGTGGGTCCAGACGCTGGTGCCGAAGTAGGTGGTGGCATCGTCGTCCGGCAGAATAGCAGCCATCTTCTGCATATCCTCGGTGCTCTCGTCGGTCAGAACGTCGATTGCATCGTCGATGGTGATGATACCCACGAACATGCCCTCGTTGTCCAGAACAGGCATGGCGGTAAAGTCGTAGCGCTGCATCTCACGGGCCACGTACTCCTGATCGTCGGTCACTTTCACAGTGACCACGTTATCATCCATGATCTCGTTGATGGGAGTATGCGGCTCTGACAGCAGCAGGCTGCGGGCAGAAACAACGCCCTTCAGGCGGTTGCGCTCCACCACGTAGCAGGTGTACACGGTCTCTGCGTTTTCGCCCTGCTTGCGGATGGCTTCAAAAGCCTGCGCCACGGTCATATCCTCGCGCAGACGGACATATTCGGGGGTCATCAGGCTGCCGGCAGAGCTTTCGGGGTAGTTCAGCAGCTTGTTCAGGCTCTCACGGGTCTGCTTGGAGGATTTTTCCAGCACCCGCTTCACCACGCCTGCCGGCATATCCTCCAGCAGGTCGGCGGCATCGTCCAGACTCATCTCTTCAATAGCGCCCACAAGCTCCACATCTGAGAAGGCGTTCACCAGATCGTCGCGGGCCTCGTCGGACATATAGGCAAATGCTCGGTGGCCACTTCCTTTTTGAGCAGGCGGAACACCACAAGGCGGTTGTTTTCGTCCAGCTCTTCCAGCAGCTCGGCAAGGTCGGCGGGCTGCTCTTCCTCGGTGACTTCGCGCAGCTTGACGTACTGCTTCTTGATGAGCAGCTTGAGCAGGCGGCTCTTGGTGAGCATCTCAGGGTTGGCCTTGACCTCTTCGTCGTTGGCTTCCTCTTTTTCGGCCTCGCGCATATCCTGCTTGAGGTCTTCAGTAGCTTCCTCGTTCAGATCTTCAGCCAGCTTCTGGCGGACCTCGGCGGGGATATCAGCAGGCAGCTCCTGCACCGGCAGCGCCTGTTCCGCAGCATCAGCCGTCAGCTTTTTTTCTTCCATATCCATTGGGCGTACCTCCTCAGTTTTTACGGAACAGGAGCAGCTCCTGTATCCGGAGGACGCAGCAGATCGGGAAACAAAAAACGCGCCGCCTTGCCTGCCGGAATGCCGCAAACGCCGCATTCTGCGCACACAAAGCCGCGCCTTCCTCTGCTCTGTTTTGCGGAAAGGTGCACCGTTGAAGCGGTGTTTTCCGCAAGGCTCAGCGAAGGAGGCGAACGGTTGGGGAAAACGCAGTTGTTTTTGTTTTCTGATCCACCGCGCCGGTGGTTCTACTTCGACTATGATCCGGGTCCATTTTCCTGCGTTCACCTCCAAGTTTTCATATTCATTTTTATTATAGCGCCGCAAAAAAACGGGGTCAACCCTAAACCACCGATTTACCAGAATTTTGCAAAACAAAACACCCTCTTCCGTGTTGCGGCACACGAAAAAGGGTGTTTTGCTTGGATATTGCCTTGGTGTGAGGAGGAATCATGTTACTTGGGTAAGCGGTTGCGGCCCCGCTTCCCATGGCAAAAGTATAACAGCTTTCACAATTGAATTCGTTAAGAAGCTATGAAGAAACTGTAAAAAGGGAATGGTATCTTTTGGAAGATTTTGTGATAACATTTTTTGATTGACCTTCGTTTTTTCACATGCTAAAATGGAACTGTAAAAGCGGCTGTTGTGATGCCAGATCACAGCAGCCGCTTCTCTTTTGCACAAAATACGCCCCGGTCACCTTGCGGTGAGCGGGGCGCTAAAAACGATATACGTTTTTACTGCGGCAAGATCCCTGCAAAGCAGGTCTTATGCAGCAGGCGGAGCAAGGTATCTGCAAGCAGACCTTATGCTCCTGACACACGCGGGGTGTGCTTTCAAGGACCCTCGCGGGCGCTTTGGTATCTCATATCCCGCTGCGGTGCTTCGCACGGAACAAAGCACCGCCCGGGAAGTGAAATCAGATAGAACTCGTATGGCGAATGCTGTACTTCAGCACATCACCTGCATGGATGGATGCGTTTCTCCGCTTCGTACCGCTGCATTGCGCAGTAACCGCCGGTACGGGGCAGCCGCCCTCTTGCATTGTGGGGCTAAGGTGCCGCAAATATCTGCATCCAAAGCGCAGAAGAATGCTTACTTGTACAGGTCGACCAGACGGGTCAGGTGCTCGTAGCGGTCGTTTGCAACTTCCTGGTTGCGTGCGAACAGCTCCTTAGCACGGTCGGGGAATGCACGAGTCAGGCGGCTGTAACGGGTCTCGTTAGCCAGCAGTGCCTGATACTTCTCGTTATCCACAGCCTTGGAGGTCAGGGTGAACGGATTCTTGCCCTGAGCCTTGTTTGCCGGGTTGAAGGTGAACAGGTTCCAGTAACCGGCCTCAACTGCCTTCTTCATCTCGTTCTGGCAGTTGGTCATGCCGCCCTTGACACCGTGCAGCTCGCAGGGAGCGTAGCCGATGATCAGAGACGGGCCGGGGTAAGCCTCAGCCTCAGCGATGGCCTTGACAGCCTGAGCCGGGTTAGCACCCAGTGCGATCTGAGCAACATAGATGTAACCGTAGGTCATAGCGATCTCGGACAGGCTCTTCTTGCTGATTTCCTTACCAGCAGCAGCGAACTGGCAGACTTCACCAATGTTGGAAGCCTTGGATGCCTGTCCACCGGTGTTGGAGTACATCTCAGTATCGAAGACCATCACGTTGACATCCTCGCCGGAAGCCAGAACGTGGTCCAGACCACCGAAGCCGATGTCGTATGCCCAGCCGTCGCCGCCGAAGATCCAGACGGACTTCTTGGCGATGAACTGCTTGCTCTTCAGGATCTCTGCAGACTTCTCGCAGCCGGCAGCAGCAGCCTTCTCCAGCTCAGCGATCAGGGCCTTTGCGGGCTCGTCGTTGGCCTTGGTGTTGTTCTTGGTCTCCAGGAACTTCTCAAAGGCAGCCTTCAGCTCAGCAGAAGCCTTGTCGGAACCAGCAACCTCTGCGATCTCCTTGATCAGGTTCTCGCGGACGGTCTTCTGGCCGATGTACAGGCCCAGACCATGCTCTGCGTTATCCTCGAACAGGGAGTTGCACCATGCAGGACCATGGCCGCTGTCCTTGTTGACGGTGTACGGAGAGATGGAAGCGGTGCCGCCCCAGATGGAGGAGCAGCCGGTAGCGTTGGAGATGTACATCTTCTCGCCGAACAGCTGAGTGATCAGGCGAGCATAAGAAGTCTCGGCACAGCCTGCGCAGGAGCCAGAGAACTCCAGCAGCGGCTGGTTGAACTGAGAACCGATGACGGTATCGTCAGCAAACTTGGAAGGCTTCTTGGAGATGTTGGCCACGCAGTAGTCGAACACTGCCTGCTGATCGGCCTGGCTGTCCTGCGGCACCATGGTGATAGCCTTGGTGGGGCAGACGGTGACGCACTCGCCGCAGCCCATGCAGTCCAGAGGAGACACAGCCATAACAAACTTGTACTCGTTTGCGGGCTTGTTGTCGCGGCTCTTGGTCTGTGCAGGAGCAGCTGCCAGCTCGTCGGCGGTCAGCTGGAAGGGACGGATGGTAGCATGAGAGCAGACGAATGCACACTGGTTACAGCCAACGCACTTTGCAGCATCCCACTCGGGGACGTTGACAGCGGTGCCGCGCTTCTCGTATGCAGAAGCGCCCTGCTCCCACTCGCCGTTTGCATTTGCCACGAAGGAAGAGACAGGCAGGCTGTCGCCGTCCATACGGGCAATGGGCTCCATGACATCGCGGATCTGCTTGACCAGCTCCGGACGGCCAGTGAGAGCCTTGGGTGCGGGATCAGCCTCGGGGTTGGACCAGGATGCGGGCACGTCCACCTTGTGGATGGCGTCAACGCCTGCATCGATAGCCTTCCAGTTCATCTCAACGACGTCCTGGCCCTTCTTGCCGTAGCTCTTCTGAGCTGCCTGCTTCATGAAGTTGACGGCATCCTCGATGGGCATGACGTCAGCCAGCTTGAAGAATGCAGACTGCAGGATGGTGTTGGTGCGCTTGCCCATGCCGATCTCGATAGCCTTATCGATAGCATTGATGGTATACAGCTGGATGTTGTTGTCAGCGATATACTTCTTTGCCTCGGCGTTCAGGTGCTGGCCCAGCTCCTCATCGGACCACTGGCAGTTGATCATGAACACGCCGCCGGGCTTGACATCCTGGACCATCTTCATGCCCATGTGGATGTAAGCGGGGTTGTGGCAGGCCACGAAGTCAGCCTGGTTGATGTAGTAGGGGCTGCGGATGGCTTGTCGCCGAAACGCAGATGCTGATGGTCACGCCGCCGGTCTTCTTGGAGTCATACTGGAAGTATGCCTGAACATACTTGTCGGTATGGTCGCCGATGATCTTGACGGAGTTCTTGTTAGCACCGACAGTACCGTCGCCGCCCAGACCCCAGAACTTGCACTCCTTGGTGCCAGCAGCTGCGGTGATGGGAGCGGGCTTGACTTCCGGCAGAGACAGGAAGGTGACATCATCGGTGATACCCAGAGTGAAGCGCTCCTTGCTGATCCTTCTCCAGCTCCTTGAACAGAGCAAAGATGGAGGACGGCGGGGTATCCTTGCTGCCCAGACCGTAACGGCCGCCGGTCAGAACGACATCGTTCAGGCCAGCCTCACGCAGGGTAGCGGCAACATCCAGGTACAGGGGCTCGCCCAGAGAGCCGGGCTCCTTGGTGCGGTCCAGCACAGCCACCTTCTTGGCGGTCTTGGGCAGAACCTTCAGCAGGGAAGCGGAGACCCAGGGACGGTACAGGCGGACCTTGATGATACCGACCTTCTCGCCCTTGGCGTTCAGGTAGTCGATGACCTCATCAGCAACGTCGCAGATGGAGCCCATAGCCACGATCACACGGTCAGCATCGGGTGCGCCGTAGTAGTTGAACAGATCGTAGTTGGTGCCCAGCTTTGCGTTGATCTTGGCCATGTACTTCTCAACAACAGCAGGCAGAGCGTTGTAAACGCTGTTGCATGCCTCACGATGCTGGAAGAACACGTCGCCGTTCTCGTGGGAACCGCGCATCTTGGGGTGTTCGGGGTTCAGAGCATTCTTACGGAACTCCTCCACAGCCTCCATGTTGCACATTTCCTTCAGATCGGCGTAATCCCACTTCTCGATCTTCTGGTACTCATGAGAAGTACGGAAGCCATCGAAGAAGTTCAGGAAGGGAACCTTGCCCTCGATGGCGCACAGATGTGCGACAGGGGACAGATCCATGACTTCCTGCACGCTGCTCTCGACCAGCATTGCAAAGCCGGTCTGGCGGCATGCCATAACGTCGCTGTGATCACCAAAGATGTTCAGGGACTGGGTAGCAACGGTACGTGCAGAAACATCGAACACGCAGGGCAGCTGCTCAGCAGCGATCTTGTACATGTTGGGGATCATCAGCAGCAGGCCCTGAGAAGCGGTGAAGGTGGTGGTAACAGCACCTGCACCCAGAGAGCCGTGCACAGCGCCAGCAGCGCCGGCCTCAGATTCCATCTCGACGACCTTGACCTGATTGCCGAAGATGTTCTTCTGGCCAGCTGCGGACCACTGGTCCACAGAGTCAGCCATCGGAGAAGACGGGGTAATGGGTAGATGGCAGCCACGTCCGTGTAGGCATACGCTACATGGGCGGCAGCGGTATTGCCATCCATAGTTTGCTTTGCTCTAGGCATTTTTCTTCCTCCATTATTCAGAATTTGGTACCTTTTGCGCGGGGCAATATGCCCCACATGGGACCGGAGAACCCCATAAAGGCACTATTGCTTGTATACTATAATAGCAAATTCCGCCCATAAAGTAAACGCAAACCGCTCAACAAACGCACCAAAAATAAAGAAATTTTTTTAGCGCTTTTGTACGTCTTTAGTTCGTTAAAGTGAGCAATGGCGCGGATTTTCCGGTTTTGGCCTGCCTGCTTTGCCAGATCCTGTAATTTTTTTCGCAAAAAGGGGAGGGAACCCTCTCAGTCACGGCTTGCGCCGTGCCAGCTCCCCCAAAGGGGGAGCTTTATTTGTGCTGACCGGAAGATACAAAAAGCTCCCCCTTTCGGGGGAGCTGGCGAACGCAGTGAGCCTGAGAGGGTTCACTCTCTCTTATATTTATCATCTCTTTATTGACAACAAACCTCATTTTGCCGTAAACTGAAGCCATAGAAAACCGGCGCAGCGCCGGGCAAAGAGGGTAATAAAATGGAGAAGACCGTGCATTACGAAAAAACACTCACCAGTGAGGTGCTCTTCGAGGGCCGGGTGATCACCCTGACAAAAGACACTGCTCTGCTGGAAAACGGCAAGACCGCCGAACGCGAAGTGGTGCATCACCACGGCGGTGCGTGCATCCTGCCCTATTTTGAGGATGGCACCATCTGCATGGTGCGTCAGTTCCGCTACGCCATGCAGCAGGAGCTGTGGGAGCTGCCCGCCGGCAAGCTGGAAAAGGGCGAGGACCCCTTTGAAGCCGCCAAGCGGGAGCTGGGCGAGGAGTGCGGTCTGACCGCCGACAATTACATCTCTCTGGGCCAGTTTTTCCCCACCGTGGGCTATGACACCGAAGTGATCTATACATGGGTCGCCACCGGCCTGCACAAGACCCAGATGCATCTGGATGCCGATGAATTCCTGACCCCTGACCGTGTGCCGCTGGATAAAGCTTATGAGATGGTCATGAGCGGCGAGATCCGGGACGGCAAGACCATTGCCGGTATCCTGAAGCTCAAGGCCTGATCGCCGAGGGCAGGCTGTGAACATCCTGTACGAAGATGCCGCCCTTGTGGTGCTGGACAAGCCCGCCGGACTTTCCAGCGAAGAGGGCGTGCCCGCAGCCCTGCGGCAGCTGTGGGGCCAGCCGGATGCCTTTGTAGGCGTGGTGCACCGGCTGGACACGGGTGTGTCCGGCTGATGGTGTTTGCCAGACGCCCGGGGCTGCGGCCGCACTCAGCCGTCAGATCACCCAGAGCCAGAACGCCTACGCTGTGCAGGATGGCAGGCCGAAGGGAAGCCGGAAGTGCGCAGTTCATCAAGCAGTACCGTGCCGTCATTGCAGGCGGGCCGGACGAAGCACTGCCCGCCGAAGGCACCCTGCGGACTGGCTGTTCAAGGACAGCCGCCGGGGCCGGGTGTTCCCGGTCAGCCGCCCCCGCAAGGGAGTGCGGGAAGCCGTGCTGGGATACCGCATCGTGAAAACGGCAGGAGAGATGAGCCTTGCTGAGATCACGCTGCACACCGGCCGCACCCATCAGATCCGGGTGCAGTTTGCATCCCGGAAGCATCCGCTGGCCGGAGACGGCAAATACGGAAGCCGCGTAAAAGGCAGCATTGCCCTGCAGAGCTGCGGCCTGCAATTTTTGCACCCGGAGACCGGAAAGCCCATGGCATTTACGCTACCGCTGCCGGAGGGTGCGTTCTGGAAACCGTTTGAAGGATAATGCATTTCCATTAGGTGAGAGGTATGGAACAATACAAAACTGATTCTGAGATCTATGCTGTGCTGGAGCGGGAGATCATTGACCTGACCATCCGCCCCGGCTCTTCGCTGAGCGAAAATCCGCTCTGTGCCCGCTTTGGCGCACCGCGCACCCTGATCCGGGTGGTGCTGCAGAAGCTGCAGGAAAACGGGCTGGTAAAGATCGTGCCTTACAAGGGCACCACCGTCACCCGGCTGAACCGCCGCATCGTGGACGAACTGATCTACGAGCGCACCGCCGTGGAAGCCGCGTATTGCGGGATTTTTCGCCCCGGTGCACCCCGGAGCAGCGGGCGTTGATCCGCAGGCGGGTGGAAGCCTACGAGGCCCTTGCGGCCATGGAGAGCCCGGATTACAACAAGCTGTACGAAGCCGACCGTGCCCTGCACGGGACATGGTTTGCGGCCATGGATAAAATGTACCTGTGGAGCACCCTGCAGAACGCCCACGCCGACTACAGCCGCTTCCGGATGCTGGACACCATGACCACCGGCGGCCTTGCCGAGGTGATTGCAGACCACCGCAACCTGATGAACGCCATCGAGCGGTGCGACCTTTCCGCCTTTGAACCGTTGGTGGAACGGCACCTGTACGGCGGCATCCGGCGGCTTGGCTCCAAGCTGACCGAGGAATATGCCGATTATTTTGAGCCGGAAAAGTAATTGTTCTATGTGGAACATTTTATAAAACGAAAGGGCACAGCGCATCGCAGCGCCGTGCCCTTTCGTTTTATGCCGTCTGAATTTCAGAACACCCCGGAAATAAAAATTTCCAGACCAATGCCAATGAGGATGATGCCGCCCAGAATGGATGCCTTGCCGGAGAGCTTGGTGCCAAACTTTTTGCCAATGCGCAGGCCCGCCATGCAGATAAAGAAGGTGACCACCGCAATGATGAGCGATGCCGCAAGTGCCATCAGCCAGCCGTATTCCGAAATGGTGAAGCCCACCGAAAGCGCATCGATGCTGGTGGCGATGCCCTGCATGAGCAGTGCACCCGCACTCAGCTCTGCGGCCTCTTCGGCCTCTTCGCCCTTGATGCCATCCACCAGCATTTTGCCGCCGATGTAGCCCAGCAGAGCCAGCGCGATCCACGGATGAATTTTTCAAACGAAGAGAACAGCTCCACAATGGTGTGCACGCACACCCAGCCTGTCATGGGCATCACGGCCTGAAAAAGGGCAAAGGTGCCCGCGATCCTGCACATGGTTCCCCTGCTCATGCGGGGGTCGTGCAGGCCGTTTGCCATGGACACCGAGAACGCATCCATTGCAAGGCCCACGCCCAGCAGGGCACTGTTGAGGAAAAATACAAAGCTCCATTCCATATTGTCTGCCTCCTGAATCTGACCAGAATATCGGGCAATACAAAACCCGGTCCCGGGCGCACATGTACGTCCGGGACCGGGTGATTTTTTTGAAACCAACTCCATGTGCACGGGCGCTGTTCTATGCGCCAAAAACACATGAGTCTCGCAAATGAAAGCAAGCCAGACCGGAACCAACGGTCATCATGTTGACTTGCTGCGCCCTGCAAAAGCGCCTGCTACTCCCCCACGGGTATTTGTGATTGTTTTGCCATTGTAGCATATCTTTGCAGGGAAGTCCAGACAAACCGGCGCGGTTACACGGTATTTTTCCATCGGCGGGCAAAATACCAGTCCTGTGAAATAATAAAACACAGGGTGTTGCCCAGTGCCCTCAGGGTAACAGCATGTTCCTGACGCAAGGCCCGGCGGGCGCAGCGCTCGTACTCCCGCGCCTGCTGCATCCGGGCACTCCGGCGCTCTTCGGCGGTCAGGTGCATTCCCACATCGATCAGGGAGTGCAGCAGTGCCCAGTACAGCTCACACAGCGAGCCCGTGATGCCATGGCGGCGGACGCACTCGAACACGGTATAGTTTGCTTCCACACGGTCGAGATTGCGCAGGGTGACTTTGCTGTTGACGATGCTGCCCGCCACCTTGCGGTAAAGGTACAGCGCATCCGGGATATTCGCGATTCTGTCCGCTTTTTCGTAGGCGTAGGCGATCAGCAGGGTGTCCTCGTTCAGCTTGCCCTCTGCAAAGCGCAGCTGCGCAAAAATGCTGCGGTGGTACAGCTTGTTCCACACCACCATGTAGGCAGAAGGGTGCTGTGCTCCAACGCCTGCTCCGGGGTCAGCACCTCCCGCCGCACATGCAGATACTGCTCCCGGATGGGGGTCATGGCTTCGTCCACCTGCCGGTAATTGCACACGGCCATCTGTGCACCGGCCTCCTGCGCCGCATGGTAAAGCTTTGCGCAGAAGTCCGGCATGATGGTGTCGTCTGAATCCACAAAGGCGATCCATTCGCCCTCTGCCGCGTCCAGCCCGGCATTGCGTGCCCCGCTCAGGCCACGATTCTTCTGGTGGATGACCCGGATGCGGCTGTCCTTTGCCGCTGCGGCATCGCACAAAGCAGGGCAGCTGTCCGGAGAGCCATCGTCCACCAGGATCAGCTCAAAATCCGTGAAGGTCTGGGCAAGGATGGAAGAGATGCAGGCGCTCAGAAAACGCTCTGTCTTATATACCGGCACGATGATGCTGATCTCCGGCTGTTTTTTTTGTTGTTCCTGCACAATAAACTCCTCATTGCTTCAGGTCGTTTTCTGCCGTCTTTCCGCCCTTTTGCGGCATAGATCCAGATAACTGCAGGCCGATGCAGCGCAGACCACTGCCGCCCACAAATTTTTTAGTGTTACGCCGCGGGCTTGTATCAGCCGATGGCGGGCTGTACGCTCATACGCAAAGGCTTCCTTCATCCGGGGGCTTTTGCGCTCTTCCGGTGTCAGGTGCAGCCAGATGTCCCACACGGCAGTCAAAATCGGGCGATAGGCTGCACACAAAGCATCCCGGATGCCGTTTTGGTACAGCACATCAAACAGGCGGTACCATGCTTCCACCCAGTCCAGTGTTTTCAAGGTAGTCTTGCGGTGCATGGCACTGCCGGTAACGATGCGGTAATTGTATAAAAAATCCCATACACCGCAGGCAGAAGCCGTTCTTGCGTAAATGACCGGCATGAGACAGGTATCTTCAAACGCCTTGTTTTCTGGATAGCGCAGATTTTCCAGCAGTTTTCGGCGATAAAGCTTATTCCACGGAACCTGAAAATCCGACACCACCATCCGGCGCAGAACTTCCTCCTGCGGCAAAAACTCGTTCAAAAGGCGATGTTCTCCGCCCGCAAGCGTTTTGCCCGTTTCATCAATGCACTGACTGCTGCAGATTGCAAAATCTGCACCCGTTTCCAGCACTGCCTTATGCATTTTTTCCAGATACTCCGGTTCCACCGTATCATCCGAATCCACAAATGCGATCCAATTTCCCTGTGCTGCATCCAGACCCGCATTGCGGGCTGTGCTTACACCGCCGTTTTGCTTATGGATCACCCGCACGCGGCTGTCCCTTTTTGCTGCTGCATCGCACAGGGCAGGGCAGTTGTCCGGTGAGCCATCGTCCACAAGGATCAGTTCAAAGTCTGTAAAGGTCTGAGCGAGGATGGAATCAATACACTCATTCAGATATTTTTCCACCTGATACACTGGCACGATGATGCTGATCTCCGGTTTTCCACTTTCTGTTCTTTCACTCACAGTATTTCTCCCATTCGGAATTCAGTTTTATTTCCGGTACTTGAAGTTGAAGTAGAACTGCGGGTTTGCAATGCAGAGTGCGGTTTCTGCTGCGTTGCGCAGGGTACAGGCCCCCTGTTGACGAACCTCTCTGCCTGCTTTTTTCAAGCACGCTTCCGCCTGCTGAACCCGTTCACTGTTTCTCTGTTTGGGTGGCAGATTTTTTTTTGTGTTTCGGAGCATGCGTTTCATCAGTACATACTGCAGGAATGCTGTGTCTTTTTTTCCATACTTGAGTGCACAAGCAAGAAGGCCGTAGTTTGCATCGATCTCATCCAGATTTTTCAAGGTGACCTTTCCATGCATGATGCTTGCCGGATGCAGCCGGTAATGGTACAGTTTTTCCTTTATACAAGCCACAGCTGTTGCATGTTCAATGATTTCCGGTGTGGTAAATGCATCTTCATAGTTTTTGCCCACAGGAAAAACGATTCCTTCCAGCACATCTCTCCGATGCAGTCTTGTTGCTGCCTGAATCAACGGCGTAAGGCGGATGCGGTGTATTGCTTCCTCACGGGAAAGCACTTCTGTACGTAAAGGCTGTTCCTGATAATCACAAAGACTTCCATCCTCTTCCATAAAAACTTCGTTGCAGACTGCAAGTTCAGCACCTGCCTGCTTTGCTGCCCGCAGCATTTTTTCGTAGTAAGTCTTGTCTACAAAGTCATCCGGGTCCACAAAGCCGATCCAATTTCCCTGTGCAGCTGCCAAACCCGCATTGCGAGCTGTGCTTACACCTCCGTTGATTTTATGGATCACCCGCACGCGGCTGTCTTTTTCCGCCGCTGCATCACACAGGCAGGGCAGTTGTCCGGGGAGCCATCGTCCACCAGGATCAGCTCAAAATCCGTAAAGGTCTGTGCCAGAATGGAATCAATGCATTCGTTCAGGTATTTTTCCACCTTATACACCGGCACGATGATGCTGATCTCCGGGGATTTTTTTTGCTCTGTCATGTTCCTTAAACCACTTTCTGTGTTTATTTTTATTCCTCACACGCTATTTCTATTATACATGGTTTGGATGGATTTGAAAAGAAGCCGCCCGTGCAGAAATCTCTGCGCGGCGGCTTCTTTCAAATCTTATTGTGTTTTCAAGGTTTACTCTTCGCCCTTATCGTCTGCTTCCGGGGCTTCTGCAGCGGCGGCAGCATCTGCAGCTTCCATGGCTGCAAGCTGCTCGGCAGTCGGCTCTGCATCGGCATCGGAGGTGTCGATCTGCTCGGTCTGGGCCTCGTCGTCGTGGTCGGTGCGGGCAAGTACCATCACCTTATCGTTCTCACCCAAGCGCATCACCCGCACGCCGGAGCCGTAGCGGCTCTGCAGCGGGATCTCGTTGGCGTGCAGACGGATGATGATGCCCTCCTGACTGCTCAGCAGCACATCATCCACATCGTCCACGATCTTGACCGCAGCCACCTTATCCTTGGCGGCATCGTAGTTGCGGATGCCCTTGCCGCCGCGGGCGGTGATGCGGTAGGTGTCGATGTCCGACCGGCGGCCCTTGCCGTTCTCGGTGACGGTGAGCACCGTGCCGCCCTCGCGGCAGATGCACACGCCCACAACTTCATCGCCCTCGGCCAGACGGATGGCGCGCACGCCGTGGCCGCTGCGGCCCATGGGACGTGCATCGGCTTCGTTGAAGCGGATGCCTGACCGTTGCGGGTGGCAACGATGAGCATATCGTGGCCGGAGGTCAGGCGGGTCCATGCCAGTGCATCGCCCTCGTTCAGGCAATGCCGATCAGGCCGGACTTACGGATGTTAGCATACTGTTCCAGCGGGGTGCGCTTGATGAGGCCCTGCTTCGTGACCATGGTCACAAAGCCGCCCTCAGTGTCGGCTTCCTTCGACTGGCAGATCATGTTGGTGACCTTTTCGCCTCGGCCAGCTGCAGCAGGTTGACGATGTTGCTGCCCTTGCTGGTGCGGCTGCCCTCGGCAATGGTGTAGCCCTTGATGCGGAACAGACGGCCCCGGTCGGTAACAAAGAGCACATAGTCGTGGGTGGAGCCTACGAACATCTCCTGCACGATGTCCTCTTCCTTGCGGGTCATGCCGGAGATGCCGCGTCCGCCGCGGCGCTGTGCCTGATAGGTGGCCTTGAGCTGACGCTTGATATAACCGGCCTCGGTCAGGGTGTAGACACACTGCTCCTCGGCGATCAGATCCTCGATATCCACCTCACCGGTCACGGACTGGATCTCGGTGCGGCGCTCGTCGCCGAAGCGCTTTTTCATTTCCAGCAGCTCTTCCTTGACGATGGCAAGCACCCGGCATCGTCGGCCAGAATGGCTTCCCAGTTCTCGATCTTGGCCTGCAGGCTGGCAAGCTCTTCCTCGATCTTCAGGATCTCAAGGCCTGCCAGACGGCCCAGCTGCAGCTTGACGATGGCATCTGCCTGCGGGTCGTCAAAGCCGAACTGCTCCATGATGGCAGCCTTGGCCTCTGCCATACCGCCCTTGCAGGCGCGGATGGTGGCGATCAGCTCGTCCACGATATCGGTGGCCTTCTTCAGGCCCTCCAGAATGTGGGCGCGCTCCTTGGCCTTTTTCAGGTCGTACTGGGTGCGGCGGCGCACCACCTCGTCCTGAAATTCCACGTATTTCTGAAGCATCTGCTTCAGGGTGAGGACTTTCGGCACCTTGTGGTCGATGGCCAGCATGATAACACCCACGGTATCCTGCAGCTGGGTGTACTGGTACAGCTGGTTCAGGATGACCTGTGCATTGGCGTCCTTGCGGATGTCTACCACGATGCGCATGCCTTGCGGTTGGTCTCATCGTTCAGGCCGGTGATGCCCTCAATGCGCTTCTCCTTGACAAGGTCGGCCATGTTCTCGATGAGGCGGGCCTTGTTGACCATATACGGAATTTCCGTAATGATGATCTGGGTACGGCCGTTCTTGGTCTCCTCGATGGTGGCGCGGCCCCGCAGGGTGATCTTGCCCCGGCCGGTGGCGTAGGCGGCGCGGATGCCGCTGCGGCCCATGATGATGCCGGCAGTGGGGAAGTCCGGGCCCTTGATGTATTCCATCAGGCCGGGCAGGTCGATATCCGGATCGTCGATATAGGCGATGCAGCCATCAATGACCTCGCTCAGATTGTGGGGCGGGATGTTGGTGGCCATGCCGACCGCAATGCCCTGACTGCCGTTGACCAGCAGGTTGGGGAAGCGGCAGGGCAGCACGCTGGGTTCCTTCTTGGTCTCGTCAAAGTTGGGGTCCCAGTCGATGGTGTCCTTCTCGATATCGGTCAGCATCTCCACCGCCATGCGGCTCATGCGGGCCTCGGTGTAACGGTAGGCAGCCGGGGGGTCGCCATCCACAGAACCAAAGTTACCCTGACCATCCACCAGCGGATAGCGCAGAGAGAAGTCCTGTGCCAGACGGACCATGGCATCGTAGACCGATGCGTCGCCGTGGGGATGGTAGGAACCCAGCACCGCACCAACGGTGTCGGCGGATTTGCGGTAGGGATGGCTGGGGTCGTTGCCGCGCTCGTGCATGGTGTACAGAATGCGGCGGTGAACAGGCTTCAAACCGTCGCGCACATCGGGCAGGGCGCGGGACACGATGACCGACATGGAGTAGTCCAAGAATGCGGTCTCGATCTCCTTTTTCACATCGCGGATGATCTTTTTGGTTCCGCTGCCCGGTATCATCACATAATCTTCTTCCATTGTTTCCTCCGTAGGATCATACCCTCTCAGTCAATGCCTTACGGCATTGCCAGCTCCCCCGAAAAGGGGGAGCTTTTTTTTGCGTGAGAAGGAAAAGTTTATCTTTTTGCCTGAAGCTCCCCCTTGAGGGAAGATGTCACCGTAGGTGACAAAAGGGGGAATCTGGCGCGTCAGCGCCTGAGAGGGTTTTCTTACACGTCCAGCTTTGCGTACTGGGCGTTGGTCTCGATAAAGCGGCGGCGCGGCTCCACCTGATCGCCCATCAGGATGGTAAAGGCTTCATCGGCCTTTTCTGCATCGTCAATGGTGATCTGCACGATCACGCGGTTATCGGGGTTCATGGTGGTCTCCCACAGCTGTTCGGGGTTCATCTCACCAAGGCCCTTATAGCGGTTCACCTTTGCGCCGGGCATTTCCTGCGAAAGCACGGCCATTTCGGCATCGTTGTAGGCGTACTTGATGGTGTTGCCCTTCTGCACCTTGAACAGAGGCGGCTGGGCCACATACACATGGCCTTGCTCAATGAGCGGGCGCATATAGCGGAAGAAGAAGGTGAGCATCAGGGTGCAGATGTGGGAGCCATCCACATCGGCATCGGCCATGATGAACACTTTATCGTAGCGCAGCTTGGAGATATCGAACTCGTCACCAATGCCGCAGCCAGTGCCAGCACAACGGGCATCAGCTTGTCGTTGCCGTAAATTTTATCGGCGCGGGCCTTTTCCACGTTCAGCATCTTGCCCCACAGCGGCAGGATGGCCTGAATGGCAGAGTCGCGGCCCATCTTGGCGGAACCGCCTGCAGAATCGCCCTCGACGATGAAGATTTCGGTGCGGCTGGGGTCTTTTTCGCGGCAGTCTGCCAGCTTGCCGGGCATCCGGCTGGTCTCCAATGCGCTCTTGCGGCGCACCAGTTCGCGGGCCTTTTTGGCAGCGGCACGGGCGCGGGCGGCCTGGGTGGCCTTTTCAAAGATGGCCTTTGCCACGCCGGGGTTCTCCTCAAAGAATTCCATCAGCTTGGAGTAGACCATGTTGGAAACAAGGGTGCGGATCTCGGTGTTGCCCAGCTTTGCCTTGGTCTGGCCCTCAAACTCCGCCTCCTGCAGCTTGACAGAGATCACGCAGATCAGGCCCTCGCGCACGTCCGCACCGGACAGGTTCTCGTCCTTATCCTTCAGCAGGCCGTGGCTGCGGCCATAATCGTTGAACACGCGGGTCAGGCTGTTCTTGAAGCCCTCCTCGTGGGTGCCGCCGTCCGGGGTGTTGACGTTGTTGGCAAAGCTCAGCAGCAGCTCGTTGTAGCTGGAATTGTACTGCAGTGCGATCTCTGCCATGCCGCGGTCGGTCTGGCCCTTGAGGTAGATCACATTGGGGTGCAGCACGTCCAGCTTGCGCTTCTCACCCAGATAGGTGACAAAGCTCTTGATGCCGCCCTCGTAGCACATGACCTCGGTGCGGTAGCAGGGTTCACCCTCCTTGCCGTCCTCCAGTACGGGAGTGTACATCTCACGCTCGTCGGTCAGAGTGATCTTGACACCGGCGTTCAGGAAGCTTTCTTCACGCAGGCGCTTTTCCAGCGTGTCGAAGTCGTACACGGTGGTATCCCGGAACATCTCCGGGTCCGGCTTGAAGGTGACCCGAGTGCCGGTGACGCCATCGGCTACGGTGCCGATGCACTTGAGCGGGCCGTCCGGGTCGCCGCGGCGGAAGGTCTGCTCGTACTCGTGGCCGTCGCGGCGCACGTTGACGGTGAGCCACTCGGAGCAGGCGTTGACCACCGAAGCGCCCACGCCGTGCAGGCGCCGGCCACCTTGTAGCCGGAGTTCTCGCCGCCGAACTTGCCGCCGGCGTGCAGGATGGTGTAAACGACGGTGACGGCGGGCAGGCCGGTGTCGGCCTGAATGTCCACAGGGATGCCGCGGCCGTTATCCGTGACCTGAATGATGTTGTCTTTCAGGATCTTGACCTCGATGTGGTCGCAGTAGCCGGCCAGTGCTTCATCGATGGCGTTGTCCACGATCTCGTAGACCAGATGATGCAGGCCGCGCTCGCCGGTGGAGCCGATATACATGCCCGGGCGCTTGCGCACCGCCTCCAGACCCTTCAGGACCTGGATCTCGCTGGCATTATACTCATGGTCGGTAGCGGTTTCGGCATTTGTGCTGGTAATGATTTCTTCTGCCATTTCCTTTCTCCCTTTTGTTCAATGTTTGCATTTTTGTTCGATCTATCGTAAAAGCAGAGCATATTCTCCGCCTGTTGGCTGGTTTACTCGATCATTTTTTCGGCTCTGCGCCGCATGGCAGCAGGCGACAGCTCCGAAAGATACACCGTGTCCACCACGGCCCCGTCTGCCAGAACATAGCTCTGGGGCAGCTCGTCCGAAAGGCTCACCACCGCGCCGTTCTTCTGAGCGTAGTTCAGAAACTCCCGGCCCCGGGGAGTGATGGTGGTGGTTTCCAGATTGAAGATGCCGATAATGTCCCGGTCATTCAGCACGTAGTCACGGCCCAGATGAATATACATACAGTATTTTCCTCATTCTGGCAGTTCATGCATAAAACGCCGTTTATTCACCGGCAGCTGCATGTACTTTTGCATCATTTCTTCATGCTTTGCTCAGCACACCGCCGTTCATGCGGTACACTTCGCCGTCCGTTTTCAGGAACGCGGTATCATCGCAGCTGGTCACGAATGTCTGCTTTTCCTTCATGCGGGTGAGCAGATACTGCTTGCGGCCCTCGTCCAGCTCGCTGAGCACATCGTCCAGCAGGAGCACCGGGTGCTCTCCGGTGATCCGGGCAGCGGCAGCCGCTTCGGCCATTTTCAGACTCAGCACCACGCTACGCTGCTGTCCCTGACTTGCAAACACCTTTGCGGGCTGGTCGTCCAGCAGCAGCTCAACGTCCTCGCGGTGGATGCCGCACAGGCTCTGCCCGGCGCGCAGCTCTTCGTTCTGGCGCTGCTTCAAAAGTGCGGAAAGCCCGCCCGGCTCAAACTGGGCGGCATACCGCATCGCCATGCGCTCTGCCCCGTGGGAAAGCTCGGCATAGTTGGCGCAGGCCAGCGGTGTGAGCAGGGCCAGATATTCCCGCCGCCGCTTCTGGATGGCCTCGCCCTGCGCTGCAAGCTCCACGTTCAGCACTTCCAGCAGGGCGCATTTTTCTGCCCACGGGCGCTCCGTGCCGCCTGCGGAATGACGCAGAAGCGCGTTTTTCTGCTGCAATGCCCGCACATAGCGACGGTAGGTAGCAAGGTAGCCGGGGTACAGCTGGCACAGCGCCGCGTCCAGAAACCGCCGTCGTCCTTCCGGTGCACCTTTTACAAGGCTCAGGTGCCCGGGGTCGAACACCACAGCCGGAAAGCTGCCCGCAAGGCCCGCCGCCCGCTTGGGCGGAGAGCCGTTGACCGATGCATACCGGCCGGGGCGCTGTGCATCCGGCGTGCCCACCGTAATGCGCACATTTGCCGGTTCGTCCGGTTCCTGATCCTCCTGCCGGGTGCGCTGGGTGACGGCCTCCAGTACCGCGAATGTTTCTCCGCGGCGCACAAGCTCGGCATCCTTGCCGCCCCGGAAGCTTTTGCCGCCGGTCAGCAGCCAGATGGCCTCCAGCAGGTTCGTTTTGCCCTGACCGTTGTTGCCGCAGATCACGGTCAGCTCCCGGCCAGGTTCCAGCTGCGCTGCCGCAATATTACGGTAATTCGCAACTTCCAGTGAAAGCAGACGCATTACTGGCCCTGACCCACTTCCACAGTCTGGCCGTCCAGCTCGATCACATCACCGGCACGGCACTTCTTGCCGCGCATGGTGCACACCTCGCCGTTCACCTTCACGGCACCGCCCTGCACCAGCTCCTTGGCTTCGCCGCCGGTCTCGCACAGGCCTGCATATTTCAGCAGGGCATCCAGCTTGATAAATTCCGTATGGATGAGAATTTTCTGCATAATTTCGCCCTCTTAATCGTTCTTGAAGCGCACCGGCAGCACCAGATACAAAAAGTCGTTGCCCTCGGCAGGCAGCACCTTGACCGGGCTCAGAGGGCCGCTGATCTCCATGCGGACCTTCTCGGTGCGGGCGTTGCGCAGCGCATCCAGCAGATAACGGTTGTTGAAGCCGATCTCCACCTCGTCGCCCTCGCAGTCGGCGTTGAACTCGTCCACCACGCGGCCAAGGTTGGTCTGGCAGCGCACCACGACTCTACCCTCTGTAAAGGAGATGCGGAGAGGATTTTTTAAACGCTCTGTAATAATCAGCGAAGCACGCTCGATGGTCTCGATGAATTCCTTGGTGTCGATGGTCACGCGGGTGCGGCTGTCGGCGGGGATCACATTGCGGTAGTTGAGGAACTCGCCCTCGATCAGACGGCTCATGATGGTGTAGCCGCCGGCCATAAAGACCACATAGCGGCGGTTGGCGCTGATGTGCACCGGCTCTTCGTCGTCGTTGGGCAGCAGGTGGGCGACCTCGGTCATGGTCTTGCTGGGCACGATGATGCGGATATCCTTTACCGCTGTCACCGGGCGTTCCACGATGCCAGACGGTAGCCGTCCAGTGCCACTACAGTCAGCTTGTCGGGCAGGATCTCGAACAGCTCACCGGTGTGGGCGGGCTTTTTCTCGTCCTGACTGACAGCATATAACGTACGATCGATCATATCTTTCAGCACGCCGGTCTTGATGGTCAGGGTCTCTTCCGCTCCGGTATTGGGCAGCTCCGGGAAATCGTTGGCCGGCATGGACTGGATCTCGAACTGGACTACGCCGCTCTGGATGGTGGTCTTGCCGTTCTCGGCAGAGAGGATGCTGACCTGACCGGCGGCATCCGGCTGATCATGCTGCTGAGCAGCTTTGCATTCAGCACCACCTCGCCGGCTTCCTTGACATTGGCTTCGATGGTGGTTACGATGCCCATTTCCAGATCGTAGCCGGTGAGGTTGAGCTGGAAGCCTTCGGCTTTCAGCAGGATACCTTCCAGCACAGATGGCAGAACGCATGGTGACGGCTTTGGACACACCATCGATGGCTGCGCTCAGCAGAACTTTATCACATACGATGTTCAAACTGAATTCTCTCCTTTTTTTTTTGTTTCTGATGTTGCTTTGTGTTTGAAAACAGTTTCAGAACCGGTCTATCTTATTGAACTTGTTGTAGTAACCGTAGTAGGGGGTGGGGAACTTGTGGAAAACCCCGAAAAGCCTTGTCGGAATGCGGGGGTTTTGGTTTCCACGGGGTTGTGAATGTGTTGTGAATGGATCGTGGAAAGGTTGGGATAGGTCTTTCTTTCCACAGACCATGTGGAGAACGGAGGTTGAATGTTGAAAACTCTGTGGAAAGTGTGGAAAGGTTTGCGTTTTTACCACAAGATATAGGTTCTTTTTCCCCGTTTTGTTCCGTTTTCTCCCCATATTTTGGGGTTTCACCCATAAATGAGTACGACTTTTGCACGATTTCTGCGGTCAGGCCTTCACGTTCTTGATGATGTCGCTCACGGTCTCGCGCAGGTGTTGGTCGTTCTTCATGTCCCGCTCCATGGTCTTGAGGGAGTAGACGATGGTGGAGTGGTCACGGCCGGAGAATTCACGGCCGATCTCTTCCATGCTCATGCCGGTGACCTCGCGCAGGATGTAGATGGCCACACGGCGGGCAGAGGCAACGTTGGCGTTGCGCTTGGTGCCGCGGATGTCGGCAGGGGAGACGTTGAAGGTGCGGGACACCTCGCCGATGATCTTCTCGATGGTCACGGGCACCGGCTGGGTCTCGTTGAGGATGTCCTTGATGGCATTCTGGGCCACACTGATGACCGGCTGGATGCCCTCCAGCATGTAGTAGGCGTTCAGTTTTTTTACAGCGCCTTCCAGCTGGCGGATGTTGTTCTTCAGGTGGTTGGCAATGAACTCGGCCACATCCTCGGGCAGGTCCAGATGCAAAAGCTCTGCCTTGCGCTTGACGATGGCCACGCGGGTCTCAAAATCCGGCGGCTGCACATCGGCGGTCAGGCCCCACTCAAAGCGGGTGCGCAGACGCTCTTCCAGACTTTTGATCTCCTTGGCCGGGCGGTCGGAGGCAATGACGATCTGCTTGTGGGCATCGTGCAGGGAGTTGAAGGTGTGGAAGAACTCCTCCTGCGTGGACTCCTTGCCGGCGATGAACTGGATATCGTCCACCAGCAGCAGGTCTGCCACGCGGTACTTCATGCGGAAGTCCTCGGTGCTGCCGGCGCGGATGGCGGCGATCAGCTCATTGGTGAACTGCTCGCAGGTAACGTACATGATGACGAAATCGGGGTGGGTGCGCTTGATCTCGGTCTGGATGGCCGTGAGCAGATGGGTCTTGCCAAGGCCGGAGCCGCCGTAGATGAACAGCGGGTTGTATGCGCCGGAGGGATTGGCCGCAACCGCCTGTGCAGCAGCAAACGCAAACTGGTTGGAAGGGCCTTTGATGAAGTTTTCAAATGTGAACTCGTAGTTGCCCTGCGGGGAGGCGGGGTTCGCCTCGTACTGCTGGGCCAGCACCACCTCGTGCGGCGGCGTGCTGGGCACCACCAGCGTGATGTCCACGTCGAAGCCCAGCACGGTCTTGAAGGCTTCCTTGAGCAGGCCAAGGTAGCGGTCCGTCACGATCTTGCAGATGAAGTCGTTGCGCACCGAAAGGGTGATGTGGCTGGAATCCTCAAAGCTGATCGGCTCCAGTCCGTCGATATAGAGATTATAGGTCGGCTCGGCCATCTGCGTTTTGCAGTACGCCTGGGCGGCCTCTAAAACGTCCTTAAAAGAATCCATAAAACATCCACTCCGTTAAAGTTTTCAACAATGCTGCTGATACTAGGTTAGTATACCACAAAAAACGCTGTGCGTCCATATTTCTATAATGTAATTTATAATACATAAAAAAAGCCCCTGCACGGCCGTTGTGGCATGGGCAAAACAGGGCCACAATATCTTGTGGCAAAAGAGTTTTCCACGGCAGAATGGTGAAAAAGTTGAAAATCTTTTCACAAAAAAGTTTGAAGGAAAGCGAAAAAAATGCTTGACAGAACGCCATACTATGCGATATACTGTTGAATTGCAAGCCTGTCCCCAATCTGGGACCACATCAGACCCCATACCGGGGATAAGTTTTTACGGAGGATACAACCATGAAGAGAACTTTTCAGCCCAAGAAGCGTCAGCGCAAGGAAGTTCATGGCTTTCTGACCCGCATGAGCACCAAGAACGGCCGTAAGGTCATCAATGCTCGCCGTGCAAAGGGCCGCAAGAGCCTGACTGTCTGATCCGGCCTTTTATGACGGGATCCGGCGCAGAAATGAATATGCGCACAAAAGACCGCTGATATTGGATTAGCGGTCTTATTTTTTTTTGAAAATTGAAAGAATTTTCGTAAAAATGCCCGCATGGGCTTTCAAAGTCGAAAAATTTTTGATATACTGGCTGAAGAATGCACCCTTCGGGACGTGTTCTCAGCCACAGAAAGGAGGCGCGGAATCATGCGCTATCGTCCCATCCGCCGCAACAGCGAGTTTGGCAGAGTGTATGCCCGCGGCAAATCCTATGTGAACCCCGGTCTTGTGATGTATGTGCTCAAGACCCGCAGCAAAAAGACCCGCGTGGGTCTGACCGCCACCAAAAAGATCGGCCACGCCGTGCAGCGCAACCGTGCCCGCCGCGTGATGAAGGCGGCCATCGACGAGCATCTGGACTACAACATCGGCGGCTATGATCTGATCTTTGTAGCCCGCGGTATGACCCCGCGGCTGAAGAGCTGGCAGCTGAGCAGCGTTGTGGCAAAGCTGTTTGCACAAGCCGGTCTGCCGGATAAGGCCAAACGGCCGGATGCGCCGCCCCCTGCCACCGTGCCCCCGGCACGCAGGGCACAGGCGGAAAAGCCGGACGCATGAACCGCCTGCAGTACATCTGCCGCCGCGCGCTGTGCGTGCCATCCGGGCCTACCAGTACACTCTCAGCCCATGGATCGGCCGCAGCTGCCGTTTTACGCCCAGCTGCAGCAACTACACCATGCAGGCCATCATGACCCATGGGTGCGTAAAGGGCATCCTGCTGGGGGCATGGCGCATCGCCCGGTGCAATCCCTTCGGCAAATGGGGCTTTGACCCGGTGCCGGAACAGGGAAGATGGCAGAACCCTGCCCGCCGGCTGCAGCCCGCAAAGCTGTTTTCCACACGGCACAAGCAAAAGGTGGAAAAGTAAATATGCTTCTTGTGACGCGGTGCACTGTGGGCAGCGTGTCCTACGATAAAAATAACAAGTCCCGTGCCACAGACGGGGCAGAATGGACAAAGGTATGAACTTCTTTTACATCCTGAGCGGTCCTCTCGGCTATGTCATGGAGTGGATCTACAAGCTGCTCCCGAGCTACGGCTGGGACATCATCATCTTCACGCTGCTCATCAACATCGTCAAGATCCCTCTGCAGCTGAGCCAGCAGAAGAGCATGGCTAAAATGTCGGCCTTCCAGCCCATGATGATGGAGATCCAGACCAAGTACAAGGACAAGCCCGAAAAGCAGCAGGAAGAAATGCTCAAGCTGCAGCAGGACTACGGCTATAACCCCACCGCAGGCTGCGTGCCCATGCTGTTGAACTTCCTTGTCATGTTCGGCGTTATCGGTGTCGTGTACAATCCGCTGGAGCGCATCTTCCACATCAGTGCTGCGGCTCTGACCGCCGCCGGTGAGGCCCTGACCGCCTCCGGCGTCGCCTTTACCGCCATCACCCGCGATACCAACATCATCGCACAGGTGGTTGCTGGCAACGGCGGTGTGCTGGGCTGCTTCAGCGCCGAGCAGATCGCTACCATTACCGAGTTCAGCCAGCACATGAACTTCCTCGGCATCGACCTGACCCGCATCCCCAAGCTGGGCCTTTCTCTGGACATCGTGCTGCCGCTGCTGTCGGTCATCACCATGCTCCTGTCCACCCATATCAGCATGAAGGCCAGCGGCCAGCAGATGCAGGGCAGCATGAAGCTGACCATGTATATGATGCCGCTGATGTACCTGTTCTTCTGCTTCACCTATCCTCTGGCATTCTCTCTGTACTACGTCATTTCCAACATCGTGATGACCGTGCAGACTCAGGTCATGCGCAAGGTGTACGACCCCGATAAGATGCGCAAGGAGATCGAAGCGCAGATCGCAGAAAAGAAAAAGCAGGAAAAACGCGGTGTGAAGAACACTACCGTCAAGGTCACCGATCCCAAGACCGGCAAGACCACGGAAAAGAACATTTCTGCCAGCGAGATGAACAAGCGCCGTCTGGAGTATGCCCGCCAGCTGGACGAGGAGCGCTACAAGGACGAGCGTACCGTGCCGCTGAGCGAGCTGAACAAGCAGGATAAAGAATAAGAGGAGGATGAACGGTTATGATCCGTAAGCAGGAAGCGACCGGCAAAACGGTCGATGAAGCCCGCGCAAAAGCCTGCGCTCTGCTGGGCGTGCAGGCCGATGATCTGAATGTCAGCTGCGAAGTGCTGGAAATGCCCCAGAAGACTGGTTTTCTGGGACTGAAGCTCACCCCCGCTAAGGTGTGCGTGAGCGTGGAGGAGCCGGATGCTCCGGCTGCAGCACCCGCTGAGCCTGTTGTTGAGAAAAAGACTCCCGTGCAGGAGGCTGTCAAGGCCGCTCCCGTGCAGAGGAGCCTGCTGCTGCGGCAGCACAGCCGGAAGCAAAGGCCGAAGAGCCTGCTGCCCCCGCTGCAGAAGCTGCTGCAGAGCAGCCCGCTGCCGAGGAAGAGGAGCCGGAAGTCCCCATCGTGATCGAAGAGAACGCTAAGATCAAGGCTGCTGTGGACTACCTGCGTGAGGTCATTGCCTGATGGGCGTGGAGAATGTCACCTTCAGCGCTGTGCAGAAGGGCGAAGCTACCATCATCCGTCTGGACGGTGAAAAGCTGGGTGCCTCATCGGCCGCCGCGGCGAGACCATGGAGAGCCTTTCCTATCTGGCAAGCCTTGTGGCAAACCGTCTGGAGGGCGATTACATCAAGCTGGGTCTGGATGTGGCCGGCTACCGCGATAAGCGCGAGAGCGACCTGACCGCACTGGCACAGCGCATTGGTGCCAAGGTGCGCAAGACCGGCCGCAGCTTTGCCATGGAACCCATGAACCCCTACGAGCGCCGTATCATCCACTCTGCCATCAGCAAGATGGAGGGCGTGCGCAGCGAGAGCAAGGGCGAAGGCCGTGACCGCCGTGTGGTCATCTACTCCACCGCACCCGATGCACAGACCGAGAACACCTATGGCGAACGCGTCCCCGCGGCGGACGCGGCAATGGCCGTCGTCCCGGCGGCAGCCGCAATGGCGGCTATCGCGGCGGGAACCGTTCTGAGCATGGCGACCACAATGGAAACCGCGGCGGCTACCGTGGCAGCCGCAATGGTGCACCCCGCGGCCCGCGGCCTTCCGGCGTGCCGGAGCGTACCTATGCACCCCGTGATGCCGAGAATGCAGCACCGGTAGCACCCAAGCGCACCGAGCGCGTGGATGATTTTGCCGATTTCAGCTTTGGCAAGATCGAGCTGTAATTTTGCGGAATTATTTTTGAAGCAATAGGACCGGGCAGCCCGCAGGCTGTCCGGTCCTGTGTTTTTAAAGAGAAAAATCAAGAAAAATGATTTTTTCAGCGTCCTCGCCCTCTCAGTCTCGCATTGCTCGACCGCTTATTTCCGCTTTTTGGCTTTGCCATTTTCCCCCAACCGGAGGAAATCTGTCAAAGGCAGAACCTTGGCAAAACTGGGAGCTTTGCCGTACTGCCAAAGCTCTCACTTTGGGAGAGGTGGCATTGCGGAGCAATGACGGAGAGGGCAAGGCCGCTGACAATCAAATTTTACCCCGATCTGACACAGAGCTGGTTTCAGCCACGGTCCCATACTGCTATACTGAGCCTGTCAAAAGTCATTCTTCTCAAAATTTGGAGAACCTGCCTGTTTTTTGCCGAAATCTTTCTCTCAAATGGCAATTGTAAAACAATTGGTCAAGGATTTATACTGTAGTCAAGAGCGTTCTGTTCGTGAAGAACAGACAGAATGATGAAAAGAGAGGTATTCAACTATGGCTCAGAACAAGATCTCCCGCCGCAGCTTCCTGCGTGGTGCAGGGGCATCCGCAACCATCGCAGCCGCCAGCTGCATGGCACCCTCTGCAGCCGCCTGTGACATCAAGTCCCTGTGGAGCATGGATCTGCAGATCCTTGCCACCAGCGATACCCACGGCAAATTCGACCCATGGGACTACGCCGCCAACAAGGCAGATGCTTCCGGCAGTGTGGCCCAGCAGGCGACCGCCATCAAGCAGTGCCGCACCCGGAACACGCTGGTGGTGGATGCAGGCGATACCATTCAGGCCAACTCCGCAGAGCTGTTCCTGAACGATGACCTGCATCCCATGATCGCTGCCATGAATGCCATCGGCTATGATATCTGGACCACCGGCAACCATGAGTACAACTACGGCATGGATGTGCTGAAAAAGGTCATGGGACAGCAGAAGGCCAAGGTGCTCACCGGCAACGTTTACGCACCGGACGGCACCCCGCTGGCCGACGGCTACACCATCATCAAAAAGGGCACCGTCAAGATCGGTGTCATTGGCATGGTCACCCCCAACATCATCCGCTGGGATGCCAAGAATCTGGAGGCTGGAAGGTCACCAACCCCGTGGACGAGAGCCGCAAGATCATTGATAAGATCAAGGATCAGGTGGACGTGCTGATCGGCGTCATGCACATGGATACCGAGAACGAGTACGGTGTCTATGGCTCCGGCGTCACCGATCTGGCCAATGCCTGCCCCGAGTTCGACGTCATCGTGGGCGGCCACGGCCACAGGAGCATCCCCAACATGATGATCAACAACGTGCTGGTGGTGGAGAACAAGAACGCCGGTGCCACCCTGTCCGAGATCCACGTCTATCTGGAGCGCCAGCTGGACGGTAAGTGGAAGGTCGTGAACCGCACCTCTGAAAACCTGCAGATCAAGGAGTACGAGCCCGATCCGGAGCTGACCGCTTTGCTGGCTCCTACGACACCCGCGCCAAGGAAGACGCTGTTACCCCCATTGGCGAGCTGAAGGGCGGCGATCTGGCCCCCGAAAACGAGATCGACTGCCTGCCGCAGGCCATGGTGCAGGATACCGCGCTGCTGGACTTCATCAACGAAGTGCAGATGTACTACACCGGTGCGCAGGTCTCTGCTACCGCCCTGACCTCCATGACCTCCCAGATGCGCGCGGGCACCATCCGCAAGTGCGATATGGCCAGCATCTACACCTACCAGAACACCCTGTACAAGCTGCAGATGACCGGCGAGCAGCTGCGCCGCTTCATGGAGTGGTCTGCTGCCTTCTTCAAGACATGGAAGCCGGATGAAGTGACCATCGCCTTTGACCCCTCGGTGCGCTACTACCTGTATGATGCTTTTGAGGGTGTCAACTACGAGCTGGACGTCTCCAAGGAGCCGGGCCACCGCATCAAGAACCTCAAGTGGCCGAACGGCAAGGCCGTGAAGGACACCGACACCTTTGTGGTGGCAGTGAACAACTACCGCGCCACCACCCAGCTGCTGACGGCTGCGGACATCTTCCTGCCGGGCGAAGAGCTGCCCAAGCTGCTGGAGATCGATGTGCGTGGCGACGTGGGCGGCATCCGCGAGCTGCTGGGCGAGTACATCCGCACCGTGAAGGGCGGCACCATTGAGCCGCACGTGAACAACAACTGGAAGATCGTGGGCAACAACTGGAAGGCTGCCGATCACCAGAAGGCTGTGCAGCTGCTGCGCGAGGGCAAGCTGGCCTGAATGAGAATGCCGATGCACGCACACTGCCCGGCAAGGCCATCACCACGGCAGATATCGCCAAGTTCTAAAAACAGTTTCCTGTAAAAAGGGGCTTTCCGTGTTGGGACGGAAAGCCCCTTTTTGTGTGAGAAACGGGCGGATTTTCAACCGTTTCCCGGGAATTGGTTGAAAAAACAGTACCATTCCGCAGCATTTCGTGGTACAATGAAATTGTATTGGTCTCGCTGCTGTGGGCAGATGGGAGCAAGCGGCCAGACCGGGCGCGGAAAGGAAGCCAGAAAAAACCATGCAGGAAACGACCATTGCAGCCATTGCAACAGCACCGGGCGCAGGCGGCATTGCCGTCGTGCGGCTCTCCGGTGCGGAGTGCTATCCCATAGCAGCCCGGGTGTTCCGCCCGGCCAACGCCGCAAAAAAGGTGGAGGATGCCAAAGGCTACACCGCCATGTACGGCACATTCCGGGAAGGGGACGAAGCCTTTGATGAGGGCGTGGCCCTGTTTTTCCGCGCGCCCCACAGCTATACCGGCGAGGACGTGGTGGAGCTTTCCTGCCATGGCGGCAGCGCCGTGGCCCGCCGTCTGGTGGAAGCCTGTCTTGCTGCCGGTGCTCAGCCTGCCGCGCCCGGCGAGTACACCCGCCGCGCGTTCCTGAACGGCAAGCTGGGTCTGACGCAGGCCGAAGCCGTCATGGATCTGATCTCGGCGGATGGCCGTCAGGGTGCCGCGCTGGCCAATGCCGCGCTGGGCGGTGCGCTGGCAAAGAAGATCAGTGCCCAGAAGGAAGCGCTTACCGCCATTCAGGCTCACCTTGCCGCATGGGTGGATTTTCCCGAAGAGGATGTGCCGGAGCTGGACGGTGACCATCTGCACCGCGTACTGAGTGGGGTAAAGGCAGAGCTGGACGAGCTGATCCATAATTATCAGGCGGATACCGTCCTGCGCGAAGGTGTGGACTGCGCCATTGTGGGCAGACCAAATGCGGGCAAATCCACACTGCTCAACCTGCTGGCCGGGTTCGACAGGGCCATCGTCACGCCGGTGGCTGGCACCACCCGTGACGTGGTGGAGCAGGCGGTACAGCTGGGGGATATCCAGCTGAATCTGTTCGATACCGCCGGTCTGCGCGAGACCGAAGATGCCATTGAAGCCGAGGCATCCGCCGCAGCTGGAAGAAGCTGGAGGAGGCAGGCCTGATCCTGGCTGTGTTCGATGGCTCTGAGCCGCCCACAAGGGAAGATCTGGAGCTTGCACAGCGTTGCACAGGCCGTCCAGCCATTGCACTTATCAACAAAGAGGATAAACCGACGCAATTTGACGCAGAATTGATTGCACCTGCTTTGCCATGGTGCTGCCGGTGTGCTGTCAGGAGGAGGAGAGCCGCAAGGTGATCTCCGCTGCGGTGGCTCGCCTGCTGGGTACCAGCCAGATCGACCCCCATGCCGCCAGTCTGTCCGGCCAGCGTCAGCTTTCCGCCGCACTGCGTGCGCGGGACGCTGTGGCCGGTGCACTGGATGCTGCCGCAGGCGGCTTTGGCTGGATGCCGTTTCCGTCTGTGTGGACGACGCACTGGCCGCCCTGTGCGATCTGACCGGTGAGAACGCCTCGGAAGCTGTGATCGAACAGGTGTTTGAACGTTTCTGCGTTGGAAAATAAGAGAAAAACCAAGGAAAAGTATATGAACCACTTAGGAGATTATGACGTTATCGTCATCGGTGCCGGTCATGCCGGCATCGAGGCAGCTCACGCCGCCGCAACGCTGGGCGCTAGAACGGCTGTGTTTACCATGAGTCTGGATGCCATTGGCAACATGCCCTGCAACCCCAGCATTGGTGGCACAGCAAAAGGCACGCTGGTACGTGAATTGGATGCACTGGGCGGCGTGATGGGCCTTGCTGCAGATGCCACCTATCTGCAGAGCCGGATGCTCAACAAGGGCAAAGGCCCGGCGGTGCACGCCCTGCGTGTGCAGACCGACCGCAAGCGCTACCATGAATATATGAAGCATGCATTGGAACTCACGCCCGGCCTTGCCATCCATCAGGCTGAGGTTGTGAGCATCGAGACCGAGAACGGCCGTGTGAAGGGCGTTGTGACCCAGCTGAACGGGGAATACAGCGCCAAATGCGTGGTCATTGCCACCGGCACGAACCTTGGCGGCAAAATTTTTGTGGGCGATGCGTGGTACGCCTCCGGCCCGGACGGGATGCACGCTGCTAACGCCCTGACCGACAGCCTGAAGGCTGCCGGGCTGCCGCTGCGCCGGTTCAAGACCGGCACCCCTGCCCGGGTGCACCGCCGCAGCATCGATTTTTCCAAGCTGGAATGCCAGCCCGGCGACCCGGATAATGAGCTGCAGCCCTTCAGCTTTATGACCGATGCACCCATGCACAACAAGGTGGAGTGCTGGATCGCCTACACCAACCCCGAGACCCACAGGATCATTCTGGATAACATCCAGCGCAGCCCGCTCTATGGCGGCATGATCGAGGGTGTTGGCCCGCGCTACTGCCCCTCCATCGAGGACAAGGTGGTGCGCTTTGCGGGCAAGGACCGCCACCCCATTTTTGTGGAACCCTGCGGCGAGAACACCGAAGAGATGTATCTGCAGGGTGCCTCCAGCAGCCTGCCGGAGGATGTGCAGAATGCCTTCTACCGCAGTATCAAAGGGTTTGAGAACATCGAGATCATGCGCCCGGCCTACGCCATCGAGTACGACTGCGTGGACCCCACCAGTCTGGAAGCCACGCTGGAAAGCAAGGTGGTGCGGGGACTGTACGGCGCGGGTCAGTTCAACGGCACCTCCGGCTACGAGGAAGCCGCCGCACAGGGCTTGCTGGCAGGTTTGAACGCCGCCCGCAATGCGCTGGGCAAAGAGCAGCTCATTCTGCCGCGCCACACCAGCTATCTGGGCACACTGGTGGATGATCTGGTCACCAAAGGGGTCATGGACCCCTACCGCATGATGACCAGCCGCAGCGAGTACCGCCTGACCCTGCGTCAGGACAACGCTGACCAGCGGCTGACCCCCATTGGCAGGGAATACGGCCTTGTGCAGGATGACCGCTGGGCCAAGTACCAGCACACCCAGAGCATTCTGGAAGCAGAGCGCCGCCGCTTGCATGAGACGCATCTGCGCACCGCAGACCTGCGTGCCGCCATGGAAGCGGCCGGTCTTGCCCCTGCTGCCGAGGGCGGCATTGCGGAAGAGCTGCTGCGCCGCCCGGAGATCAGCTATCCGCTGCTGGCCGGTGTCATCGGCTGGGGCGAGCAGATCACCCCCATGCTGGCCGAACGGCTGGAGACCGAGATCAAGTATGCGGGCTACATTGCCCGGCAGGACCGGATGATCCGGGACGTGGCCCGGCACGAAAAGACCCTGATCCCAGATGATTTTGAATATTCCGACCTGACCGGCCTGACGCTGGAAGCCCGCGAAAAGCTGGCCCGCATCCGGCCGAAGAACCTCGGTCAGGCGGGGCGCATCCCGGGTGTATCGCCCTCCGATGTGGCGCAGCTGAGCATTGCGCTGGCAGCGAGAGGAAAATAAAATGGAAGAACTGAAGCTTTACGTGGGCCGTCCTGCCGACTGCACCGGGCGGCTGGAAAAAGAGATCCGTACCTATGACCTGCTGGACAAGCTGGGCATCCAATTCTGGCGTACCGACCACGGCTGGATGAAGCCGACACCATGGAGACTGCCATGTGATCGATGCCTGCCTGAATGCCACCGTGTGCAAGAACCTGTTCCTGTGCAACCGGCAGAAGACGAACTTCTATCTGCTCATGATGCCCGGGGACAAGCCCTTCAAAACCAAAGAGCTTTCCCATCAGCTGGGCATTGCCCGCCTGAGCTTTGCCTCGCCCGAGGATATGGAGCAGTATCTGGACTGCACGCCCGGCTCCTCCTCCATTATGGGCCTTGCCAATGATGCTGAAAATAAGGTGCAGCTGCTGATGGATGAGGACATAAAGGCAGGGGAGTACCTCGGCTGCCACCCCTGCATCAACACCTCCTCGCTCAAGCTGCGAACGGCAGATGTGCTGGAAACTTTCCTGCCTGCCGTGCACCACGAGCCGATCTTCGTTCACTTGACCGGCGAATAACAGAAAGGAAAACCTGCGTATGATCGATAAACCGCGCCTTGAAGCAAAATGTTCCACATGGAACATCACTCTCACCGGCACCCAGCTGGACCAGCTGGATGCCTTTGCCGAAATTCTGGTGGACTACAACCAGAAGGTCAACCTGACCGCTATCACCGACCCCGAGGGGATCGAGGATAAGCACTTCCTCGACAGCCTGCTGTTTGCCAGCCAGCCGGAAGTGGCGGGCCGCATGGTGGATGTGGGCGCAGGCGCAGGCTTCCCGGGCATCGTGACCAAAATTTACAAGCCGGAACTGGAGTTGACCCTGATGGAGCCCACCGGCAAGCGGGTGGAGTTTTTGAAGTACGCCTGTGCCCAGCTGGGCTTGACCGGCGTGGAGTTTGCAAAGGAGCGCGCCGAGGAAGCCGCCCGCAAGGCGTGGCGGGAGCAGTTCGATCTGGCATCTGCCCGGGCTGTGGCTGCGCTGCCCATGCTGGCCGAATACTGCCTGCCGCTGGTAAAGGTAGGGGGAAACTTCCTTGCCATGAAGGGCTCCTCCGGTGAGGAAGAGCTGACCGCAGCGCGCGGTGCCATCAAAAAGCTGGGCGGCGAGTACAAAGAAACCCGCACTCTGCACCTTCCGGGCGGCGACACCCGTACCCTAATCCTGTGCAAAAAGATTTCGCAGACTCCGACAGCTACCCCAGAAACGGCGGAAAAATTGCGAAAAGCCCGTTGAAATAACGAAATATCGATAGAACTTTGTAAAACCCTGCCGAACGAAACTTCTGGCAGGGCTTTTATTTGTGTGATACACTGTGCCTGAAGCCTGAGTTTTCCACGCTTTCCCGGGAAAATGTGAAAAACAAAACCCATCCACCACGCGAAAGGAGCCGTGTATCCATGTTTGAACGCAAAAAGCAGGCGGGCAAGATTTATTTCCTGCCCATCGATCAAATCAGGCCGTCGCCGTTTCAGGCACGGCGGGAGTTCAGCGAGCAGGAGCTGGCTGCGCTGGCCCAGAGCATCCGAGAAAATGGTCTGCTGCAGCCCATCTCGGTGCGAAAAGTGTCGGATGGCGGCTACGAGCTGGTAGCCGGGGAGCGGCGGCTCCGTGCCTGCCGCCTTGCTAAAATGAACACCATCCCTGCCATCCTCTGTGATTACGACGATGAGCGCACCGCCGCGCTGGGTCTGCTGGAAAACATCCAGCGCGCAGACCTGAACCCCTTTGAGCAGGCACAGGGCTTAAAGGATGTGATGGTGCTGTGGGATTGCACCCAGCCGAAGCCGCCAAGCGTCTGGGCATGGCGCAGCCCACCCTTGCCAACAAGCTGCGGCTTTTGCAGCTGAACGCCGACCAGCGGCAGTTCGTGCTGGACAACAGCCTCACCGAGCGCCACGCCCGGGCGGTGCTGCGTCTGCCGGAGAACCGCCGCAGTGAAGCCTTGATCAACATTGCCAAGCGCCGCATGAACGCCCGGCAGACCGACCTCTACATTGAACAGCTGCTCAACACCCCTGCAAAAGGCAGGCACCGCATCTCGATGGTCAAGGATGTGCGTATTTTTGTGAACACCATCGACCATGCCATCCGTCTGATGACCGATAATGGTGTGCCCGCCACTGCCCACCGGGAGGAGAAGGACGGGTATATCGAATATACGGTGCGCATCCCAACCACCGCCGCCGAACGGTAAAATTGTTCCATGTGGAACAGGGGACGAACTCCCTCAGTCAAAACCTGACGGTTTTTCCAGCTCCCTCGGAGAGGGAGCCTCTGGCGTGCCGGAAACTTTGCAATTTATCCGGCAGCTTTCCCGCCATGTCAAGGCCCCATCTCCGAGGGGGCTGGCATCGAGCAAAGCGAGATGACTGGGGGAGTTTCTCACGGCATGAACCCTCTCCGTCACCTGCGGTGACACCTCTCCCAAAGGGAGAGGCTCTGGCGAAACCGCAAGCTTTGTGGTCTGCCGGAAGCTTTGGTGTACTGCCAATGCCTCCCTCCGTGAGGGAGGTGGCATCGCGCAGCGATGACGGAAGGAGTCCGTACCTGGAGTCCGTACCCAGATCACTCCTTCAGTCGCACTACGCGCGACAGCTCCCCCAAGTGGGAGCAAGCGCACCCGCAAGCTTTGTGGTCTGCCCGGAAACTTTGCCGTTATGCCAAGGGCTCTCCCTTTGGGAGAGCTGGCAAGCCCGATAGGGCTTGACTGAGAGGACTAGCCAGCTTCCCGGCGCGCATTCAAAATCGTTTGTTTTGTCTCCCGAAACCGTGCATTTTTTGATTTTCCCACCTCTAAAAGTTAAAAATCCAGCGGAAAAACGCTTCAGATGGTTCAAAAACCGATTTGGATGTGCTATACTAGGTGTTAAGGTGCCTGTATGGACGGGAAACCGGCGGGCATGACTGCGAATGTTCCACATGGAACAATTAAATTTTCCCGGAAGGAAGAATTGTGCGTGGCAAAAATTGTAGCAATTGCGAACCAGAAGGGCGGCGTTGGCAAAACCACCACCGCCGTCAACCTGTCGTCCTGCGTTGCGGCGCTGGGCAAGCGGGTGCTCATCGTAGACCTTGATCCGCAGGGCAATACCACCACCGGCTACGGTATCCCGAAGCGCAGCGTGGAAAAGGGAACCTACGAGATCCTGATCGGTGAAGCGCGGGTCTCCGAGGCCATCCGTAAGACCGAGTACCGCACCGATGTCATCGGCTCCAACACCCGTCTGGCCGGTGCCAGTCTGGAAATGATCGACCTGCCCGCTCGTGAGAGCCGCCTGCGCAAGGCGCTGGCCGAGGTGCAGAAGGACTATGACTTCATCTTTATCGATTGTCCGCCCAGTCTGGACCTGCTCACCCTGAACGGCCTGAGTGCCTGCGACAGCGTTCTCATTCCGGTGCAGTGCGAGTATTACGCGCTGGAGGGTCTTTCGGAGCTGATCAGCACCTTAAAGACCATTCGCAAAAAGTACAATCCGTATCTGGATATCGAGGGCGTGGTGTTCACCATGTTCTCGCTGCGGTATAACCTGACCGTGCAGGTGGTGGAGCAGGTGCAGAAGTATTTCGGCTCCAAGGTGTACAAGACCACCATCCCGCGCTCCATCCGCATTTCGGAGGCACCCAGCTACGGCCAGCCCATCAATTTCTATGAGCCCAAGGGCAAGGGCAGCGAAGCTACATGGATCTGGCAATCGAATTTGTCAAGAACAACCGCCCGCACGAGCCCAAAAAGGCCCGCCGCAAAAGTGCACCCGTCGCAGAGCAGACGAAAAATGCTCTGGAAGATTAAACCTCAGGGGGAACATGAATGGCAAGAGGAAAAGGAGGGCTTGGCCGCGGGCTGGACAGTCTGTTTGAAGATGCCGCCCCGGTTTTTGAGTCCGGTGCAAAGGTAGACACCTTGCCCCTGCGTGAGATCGAACCGGACCCGGAACAGCCGCGCAAGACCTTTGACGAACAGGCGCTGGGCGAGCTGGCGGCCAGCATTGCAGAGCATGGTCTGCTGCAGCCCATCGCGGTGCGTCCGCGCCCGCGCGGCGGCTACAGCATCGTGGCGGGTGAGCGCCGCTGGCGTGCTGCCGTATGGCAGGGCTGAACGATGTGCCGGTGGTCATTAAGGAAGTCAGCGACGAGCAGGCCATGGAGCTGGCTCTGGTGGAAAACCTGCAGCGCGAGGATCTGGACCCGGTGGAAGAAGCAACCGGCATCCGGGAGCTGATGACCCGCTGCGGCCTGACGCAGGAGCAGGCGGCACAGAAGCTGGGCAAGAGCCGCAGCGCACTGGCCAACAGCCTGCGCCTGCTGAACCTGCCGGAAAACGTGCTGGAACTGCTGAAAAGCGGCTTTATCAATATCGGCCACGCAAAGGTGATCCTGAGCCTGCCCACGCCGGAGCTGCAGGAACAGGCGGCGCAGATCATTGCGGACAACCAGCTGAACGTGCGTCAGGCCGAGGCGCTGTGCAAAAAGCTGGCAAAGCCGCAAAGGAGCCAGAGAACCCAAGCCGCGGGGCACTCTGCCGGTGGAGGTGGAAGAAAGCCTCAAGCAGGTGCTGGGCAGCGAGGTGAACGTGGCTACCACGACGGCAAGGGCAAGCTGACCGTGCATTTCTATTCAGACGAGCAGCTGCGGGCCTTTGCAACCTGCTGGGACAGTACCAGAAC
>ENA-OPZM01000077-OPZM01000077.1-human-gut-metagenome-genome-assembly--contig:-NODE-77-length-38861-cov-16.459880_pt1 | contig 38861 bp, 39 predicted proteins | sample MGYA00242478_ERZ504493 | MGnify/ENA primary metagenome ERZ504493 (study PRJEB26092, sample SAMD00036227) | human gut metagenome | host: Homo sapiens | study: EMG produced TPA metagenomics assembly of... | reverse complement strand
ATTCCGCAGCCTGGACGCGTTCGCGGCCAAGGTGACCGGTGCCGACGGCGTGCTCGCCTCCACCGCCAGTTCGTGCTGAACCAGCTGGGCGTCACCGCTCCGGTGGCCGACGACTCTGCCGACGAGAACGCCGCCGTGGTGGCGCCGTCGAAGCCGAGCTCGGCTCCGACTGGCCGAAGCAGGTCGAACCGCGCTTCGACGAGCGCAAGGCCATCCTGTTCGACGACCGTTGGGCATCCGCACGCGAGGACCTGTCCCGCGCCTACTACGACAACGACGCCTCCGCACTGGACGGCAGCTTCATCGGCCTGGGCAAGGCCGTCGCCGATGAAGCCGCATGGTACGCGGGCAAGACCGCTGACGCCGAGCTTGCCGCCGCGTTCAAGCGCGTGGCCGGCGAGGCGCTCGAGCAGACGGACGAATCCGCCGAAGCAAGCCGTTTCGCAGGCGATATCGCCGTCGTGACCGGCGTTGCCCCGAACTCCATCGCCGCGCAGGTCGTCAACGGCCTGCTGGCCGGCGGCGCGACCGTCGTGGCCACCTCGCATAGCTTCAGGCAGAGCGTGAAGGCATGGGCCAAGCAGACCTACCGCGAGCACGCCACCGGTGACGCCAAGCTGTGGCTCGTTCCGGCGAACCTCTCCAGCTACCGTGACGTGGACGCGCTTGTGAAGTGGGTCGGCAACGTGCAGAAGAAGACCTCCGGCGCGACCACCACGATTTTGAAGCCCGCCTACGAGCCGAGCCTGTTCTTCCCGTTCGCCGCTCCGCCGGTGCACGGCACGTTGGCCGATTCCGGCGAACTGTTCGAATCGCAGGCGCGCCTCATGCTGTGGGGTGTGGAACGTGCGATCACCGGCTTCGCGAAGATTGGCGCCGACACCGACGTGCAGCACAAGCTGCATGTGATCCTGCCGGGCTCCCCGAACCGTGGCGTCTTCGGCGGCGACGCGCGTACGGCGAGGTCAAGAGCGCCTTCGACGCGATCGTCAACCGCGCCCGCGCCGAAAAGGTGTGGTCCAGCCGCGTCACCTTCGCCCATCCGAAGATCGGCTGGGTGCGTGGCACCGGCCTGATGGGCGGCAACGATCCGCTGGTCGAAGTCGTGGAACGTCACGGCCTGAAGACCTACTCCACCGCCGAAATCGCGGTCAAGCTGCTCGAGCTGTCCACCAAGGAATCCCGCGAGCAGGCCGTCAAGGCCCCGCTCGACGTGGACCTGACCGGCGGCCTCGGCAGCGAGCCGATCGACATCAAGCACTGCGCGCCGAAGCCATGGAGGACGCGGCCAAGGCCGCTGCCGCCGAAGCCGGCGATGAGGACAAGCAGGGCGATTGTGCCGCTGCGGCAACGCTGATCAAGGCGCTGCCGAGCCCGCGCGCCCCGCGTCAGGCGAAGGTCGATCTGAAGGATTGGCAGCACGTCACCGCCCGTCCGGAAGACGAGATCGTCATCGTCTCCATCGGCGAGCTGGTCCGTGGGGCTCCGGCCGCACCCGTTTCGAAGCCGAACTCGGCATCCACTCCGACGGCAAGGTCGACCTGTCCGCCGGCGCGGTGCTCGAACTGGCTTGGAACATGGGCCTGCTGACCTGGAACGACAGCCCGAAGCCGGGCTGGTACGACACCGACGGCAACCTGGTGCCCGAAGAGGACATCGCCGAACGCTACCACGACGAGGTCGTGGCCCGCTCCGGCGTGCGTCCGTTCGAAGAGGGCATGGGCAACGATTACAAGGACGGTGCCGACGAGGAGGAGGCCGAGGTGTTCCTCGACACGATGTGACCTTCTCCGTTCCGACCCGTGAGATCGCCGAGGAATACGTCAAGCTCGACGAAGCCCACACCAGCTACGCGGCCGACGCCGAATCCGGCGAGTGGAACGTCACCCGCCACGCCGGCTCCATGATCCGCGTGCCTCGCCGCGCGGCCATGACCCGCACCGTCGGCGGCCAGTTCCCGAAGGGCTTCGACCGGTCAAGTGGGGCATTCCGGCCTCCATGGTCGGCGACGTGGACAAGATCGCCCTGTGGAACATCGTCACCACGGTCGACGCCTACTTGTCCGCGGGCTTCACCCCGGCCGAGATCCTCGAAGCCGTGCACCCGTCCATGGTGGCCTCCACGCAGGGCACCGGCTTCGGCGGCATGGCCTCCATGAGGAAGCTGTACCTCGACCGGTTCCTCAACCACGAGATTCCGACCGACATCCTGCAGGAAGCCCTGCCGAACGTCGTCGCGGCACACGTGATGCAGTCCTACATCGGCGGCTACGGCAACATGATCCAGCCGGTCTCCGCCTGCGCCACCGCCGCCGTCTCCCTTGAGGAAGGCGCCGACAAGATCGCCCTCGGCAAGGCCGACTTCGTGGTCACCGGCGCGATCGACGACATCGGTGTGGAATCCGTGATCGGCTTCGGCAACATGAACGCCACCGCCAACTCCGAGGAGATGTATGCCAAGGGCATCGACGCGCGCTTCTTCTCCCGTGCCAACGACCGTCGTCGCGGCGGCTTCGTCGAATCGCAGGGCGGCGGCACCATCCTGCTGACGCGCGGTGACATCGCGCTGAAGCTCGGCCTGCCGGTCGCCGGCGTGGTCGGATTCGTCCACTCCTACGCCGACGGCGCGCACACCTCCATCCCGGCTCCGGGACTGGGCGCGCTCGCAGCGGGCATGGGAGGCAAGGACTCCAAGCTCGTGCAAGACCTCGCCAAGCTCGGCGTCACGCCGGACGACATCGCCGTGGTCTCCAAGCACGACACGTCCACCAACGCCAACGACCCGAACGAGTCCGAACTGCACAACACGCTGGCCCACGCCATCGGCCGCACCGACGGCAACCCGCTGTTCGTGATCTCCCAGAAGTCGCTCACCGGCCATGCCAAGGGCGGTGCCTGCATCTTCCAGGTCAACGGCCTGACCCAGCTGTTCAAGTCCGGCGTCGTTCCGGCGAACGCGGCCCTCGACTGCGTCGACCCGAAGCTCAAGCGCGACGACCACATGGTCTGGCTGCGCGAGCCGCTGAAGGTCGGTTCCGTCAAGGCCGGCCTGGCCACGTCGCTCGGCTTCGGCCACGTCTCCGGCTTCGCCGCGATCGTCAACCCGGGCGCCTTCGAGGCTTCCGTGGCGAACACCGTCGGCGAGGACGCGCTGAACGAATGGCGCGACCGTGCCAACGCACGTCTCGCCGCCGGCCAGCGTCGCCTTGAAGAGGGCATGATGGGGCGCGCCGCGCTCTACGAGCCGATCGACAACCGCCGCTTCCACGAGGACGGCCGCGGCTACGACGCGCACGAAGTGGAGAAGGCCATGCTGCTCGATCCGAACGCGCGCCTCGCGTCCACCGGCTATTTCGAAGCGTGAGACGCTACGTCGAAATCTGTCCTAAATATGGGCAAATGATGACGGCCTGATAAGAAAAGGGCGATACTTCTGCACAGATGTATCGCCCTTTTCCATATGACATGGTCGGGGCATTCCCGGGGTAACCCCGATTAATAATTCCTAGGAAGGCGGAGGAATGCTGGGTCTAGGGCATGACGTCGTTGACGTGCCTGCGTTCACCAAGCAGCTGAATGAGCCGGGGACGCGTATGCGCAATCTGTTCTCCATGCGCGAGATATGGCAGACGGCGCAACGGTCGCAACTCAAGCATGATGACGAGGCGGTGCACCTCGCCGCCCGCTGGGCAGGCAAGGAGGCGTTCCTGAAAGCGTGGTGCGCGGCCATTTCGCGGCATGCGAAAGACGGCGCCGAAGTCGCATATCCGTACACGCTCGACAACTTCCCATGGGTGCGCATCGAAATTCTCGACGATTCCCACGGCGTGCCGCGCGTCATACTGTCCTCCGAAGTGCAACGCAAGGTGCGGCAGTCGTTGGGCCTGCCGTTGGATCCGGTGCGCCAGTCGTACGATATCTCCATCTCCATAAGCCATGACGGGCCGATCGCCTCCGCCGTGGTCATGCTCGAAATCTGAAATGCCATTCCCGCTTGCAAAAGTTGGTGGGATGTGTATAATAGCTCGAGTCGTTTCGTGTCGGCTTCGGACGTAGCGGCAACACGCGGATGTAGCTCAATGGTAGAGCCTCAGTCTTCCAAACTGATTACGCGGGTTCGATTCCCGTCATCCGCTCCACAACAACATCAGAGAAGAAGAAGGCGTGCCTCAAGGCACGCCTTTCGTATATCCGTATGCCCGGGCATACGATTGCCCGGGTATGCTGGAACGGGCCGCGGCGTGCGGCGGCGCAATCGCAAGATATCGCAATATATACGGAGCGGAACATGGGTCAGAAGGAACGCAACAAGGCAACGGAAGTCGTGGATGGCGTGGTCGAGACCGTCGACGTCTCCAAACACCCGACGGCGTCCATCGAACCGTCGGACCTGTCCTTGGCCGACATCGAACGCCGCAAATCGCATCCGGTCCGCTGGATTCTGTTCATGGCATTGGTGCTGCTGGCCATGATCGCGCCGTACTGGTGGGGGCGCGACATCGCGGTGCGGGACGCCTCATGGATGGTGGCGAACCTGAATTTCCTCGATCCCAAAGGCGTGGCGCTGATTTCATGGACGGTGACCATCGTGGCGCTCACCGGACTCGGACTGATGGTCGCGGACGCGAAGAAATGGCTGTGGGGGGCCATTTTCGTGATCGGCCTTGCCGCGGAGCAATTCGTCGCCGGCATGTGCCTGCTGAGCTTCAACTTCTGGAACGCCACCTACGTGATGTACGGTGAGGCGGCCGGACTGGCGAACGCCGCGAATCTCGGCATCATCGCCGCCGGTTTCGGTGTCGCGGTCTACGCGGTGCTCTGGGTGGGCCTGCTGGTGTGCATCAAGAAGGAATCGAAGCTCAACGTCCTCACACGCAGCTGGGCCTCGTTCCTATTGTTCTTCGCAATCGAACTCGTCGCGCTTGCCGTGGTGTTGTTCGGCGGTCTGCTCACGTCCATGGCGTGACGTGAAGAACGGCCGTCGGCGGGGGCGGAAATATCGGCCGGCGATTTTGGTCCGGACGTCGTGTAAGATGTTTCCTTGGCGTGTTTCGCCCGCGGATAGAGAGCGCGCCGGTATTGGGCCGGCAGCACCGCGCAGCAAAATAAGGAGGATGCCGTGCACTTACGGCTGAGGAAAAGCAGGAAATCATCAAGACCTACGCAACCCACGAGGGTGACACCGGCTCCCCGGAGGTCCAGGTTGCTCTGCTCACCAAGCGCATCGCTGATCTGACCGAGCACCTCAAGGAGCACAAGCACGATCACCACTCCCGTCGTGGTCTGCTGCTGATGGTCGGCGACCGTCGTCGTATGCTTGATTACCTCAAGCGCGTTGACATCAACCGTTACCGCTCCCTGATCGAGCGTCTGGGTCTGCGCCGATAACATTCTTCCGCCCGAGCGTCACATGGCGCCCGGGCGTTTTTTGCATGACAGCCGAGTTCAAGGAACAGACAGTTTGAAGGCCCGAGGTTTGGGGCGCACGAGGTCTAGAATCTAGAGATGAGGAAGCGGCGGAGGTAACGCCGCGTCACGCATGTAGGAATCGGTTGGAGTCCGCTGAAGAGGACTGCCGATAGTAGGTACACAAGAAAAGAAAACAAAGGAGGAACCCTATGGAGGGTCCCGAAATCAAGGCTGTTGAAGCCGTAATCGATAATGGTTCATTCGGCAAGCGCACGCTGCGCTTCGAGACCGGTCGTCTCGCCCAGCAGGCGGATGGTGCCGTCGCCGCCTATCTTGACGATGATTCGATGATTCTGTCCACGACCACCGCCGGTTCCAGCCCGAAGGAGAACTACGACTTCTTCCCGCTGACAGTGGACGTGGAAGAGAAGATGTACGCAGCCGGCAAGATCCCGGGCTCGTTCTTCCGCCGCGAAGGCCGTCCGAGCTCCGAAGCCATCCTGGCCTGCCGCATCATCGACCGTCCGCTGCGTCCGCTGTTCCCGCACACCCTGCGCAACGAAGTGCAGGTCGTCGAAACCGTGCTCGCCGTCAACCCGGATGACGCATACGACGTTGTCGCACTGAACGCCGCCTCCGCCTCCACCATGATCTCCGGCCTGCCGTTCGAAGGCCCGGTCTCCGGCGTGCGTCTGGCCCTGATCGACGGCCAGTGGGTCGCCTTCCCGCGCTGGAGCGAGCGCGAACGCGCCGTGTTCGAAATCGTGGTCGCCGGCCGCGTTGTCGAGAACGGCGACGTCGCCATCGCCATGATCGAAGCCGGTGCCGGCAAGAACGCATGGCACCTCATCTACGACGAAGGCCAGACCAAGCCGGACGAGGAAGTCGTCGCCGGCGGTCTTGAAGCCGCCAAGCCGTTCATCAAGGTGATCTGCGAGGCCCAGGCCGAGCTCAAGAAGATCGCCGCGAAGGAAACCAAGGAATTCCAGCTCTTCCCGGAGTACACCGAGGATCTGTACAACCGCATCGACGAGATCGCCCACGCCGACCTCGACGAAGCCCTGTCCATCGCCGAAAAGCTGCCGCGCCAGGACCGCATCCACGAGATCAAGGAAGGCGTCAAGGCACCCTCGCCGGCGAGTTCACCGACATGGAAGACGCGAGAAGGACAAGGAAATCGGCAACGCGTTCAAGGAGCTGCAGCGCCAGATCGTGCGCCGCCGCATCCTGACCCAGGACTACCGCATCGACGGCCGTGGCCTGCGTGACATCCGCACCCTGTCCGCCGAAGTGGACATCGTGCCGCGCGTGCATGGTTCCGCGCTGTTCCAGCGTGGCGAAACCCAGATCCTGGGCGTCACCACCCTGAACATGCTCAAGATGGAGCAGCAGATCGACGCGCTGTCCGGCCCGCAGTCCAAGCGCTACATGCACAACTACGAAATGCCGCCGTACTCCACCGGTGAGACCGGCCGCGTCGGCTCCCCGAAGCGCCGCGAGATCGGCCATGGCGCCCTCGCCGAGAAGGCCCTCGTGCCGGTGCTGCCGAGCCGTGAGGAGTTCCCGTACGCCATCCGTCAGGTCTCCGAGGCAATCGGCTCCAACGGTTCCACCTCCATGGGTTCCGTCTGCGCCTCCACGCTGTCCCTGCTCGCCGCTGGCGTTCCGCTGAAGGCTCCGGTCGCAGGCATCGCCATGGGCCTCGTGTCCGGCGACGTCGACGGCCAGCACATCTACAAGACGCTCACCGACATCCTCGGCGCCGAAGACGCCTTCGGCGACATGGACTTCAAGGTGGCCGGCACCTCCGAATTCATCACCGCCCTGCAGCTCGACACCAAGCTCGACGGCATTCCGGCCGACATCCTGGCGTCCGCTCTGCAGCAGGCCAAGGAAGCCCGCACCACCATCCTCGAAGTCATCAACGAGTGCATCGACGGCCCGGCCGAGATGAGCCGTACGCGCCGCGCATCATCACCACCACCGTTCCGGTGGACAAGATCGGCGAGGTCATCGGACCGAAGGGCAAGATGATCAACCAGATCCAGGAAGACACCGGCGCCGAAATCGCCATCGAGGATGACGGCACCGTGTACATCTCCTCCGAAGGCGGCGAGGCCGCCGAGAAGGCCAAGGAGATCATCGACCAGATCGCCAACCCGCACGTGCCGGAAGCCGGCGAGACCTACAACGGCAAGGTCGTGAAGACCACCTCCTTCGGCGCCTTCGTGAACCTGACCCCGGGCACCGACGGTCTGCTGCACATCTCCCAGATCCGCAACCTCGCCAACGGCGAGCGCATCGACGCCGTCGAAGACGTGCTCAAGGAAGGCGACACCGTTGAGGTGGTCGTGCAGGGTGTTGACGATCGCGGCAAGATCTCGCTGGCCATCCCGGGCTTCGAGGATCAGGAATCCTCCGCTCCGCGTCGTGACCGTGGCGATCGCGATGACCGCCGTGGCGGCCGTGGCCGTCGTGACGACCGCCGTCGTTCCGACGATCGCGATGATCGCGATTACGACGATCGTCCGCGTCGCCGTCGTTCCGACCGCGATGACGATCGTGATTATGATGATCGTCCGCGTCGCCGTCGTTCCGACCGTGACGATCGCGACTACGATCGTGACGACCGCCGTTCGTCCCGTTCCGATCGCGATGATCGTGATTATGATGATCGTCCGCGTCGCCGTCGTTCCGATCGCGATGACCGTGACTACGATCGCGATGACCGCCGTTCCGACCGTCGCCGTGGTAGCCGTCGTGACGACCGCAACCCGCGTTACGCCGCCGACGAGAACTACGACGAGTACCGTGCCGATCGCGAAGAGCGCTCCGAGCGTCCGCGTCGCCGCGTGCGCCGCGACTTTGATCCGTTCGAAGACTGACGTCTTCTCACGGATCCTTCGCAGCGAAGCTGCTCACTTCACCTACGAGAAGCCCACTGGGCTTCTCGCTTGACGGCTCAGCATTCGAAGACTGACGTCTTCTCACGGATCCTTCGCAGCGAAGCCGATAGGTAATCTAACGAAAACCCACTCCGTAAGGGGTGGGTTTTTCGTACGTTCGACATGCTGTGCGAATATTGGCATCAATCGATTTACGGGTGCATGGAAAAACCGACAATACAACGAAATGTGTAGCCCTCATGCGAAAATTAGACAAATAAACAAGCAAAGAAGCAAGGATTTTCACATGATATTCGGCATTATTGCACTCATTGTCATCGTCCTGATAGTGCTGTGGGGAGTGTCCGCCTACAACGGTCTGGTCACATTGCGCAACCGCGTCAAAAACGGCTGGGCGCAGATCGACGTGCAGCTCAAGCAGCGCGCCGACCTCATCCCGAATCTCGTGGAGACCGTCAAGGGGTACGCTGCCCATGAATCGCAGGTGTTCACACAGGTGACCCAGGCCCGCGCCAGCGCACTCCAGGCGGCGCAGTCCGGTGATGTGGCACAGCGCATCCAAGCCGAAAACCAGCTGAGCCGCGCGATCATGAACCTCCAGGCCGTGGCCGAAGCGTATCCGCAGCTGCAGGCCAACCAGAACTTCTTGGACCTGCAGGCCCAGCTCAAGGCGCTCGAGGAGAAAATCGCCTACGCCCGCCAGTTCTATAACGATGTGGTGCAGAAGTACAACACCAAGATCGAGGTCGTGCCGACCAACATCATCGCCGGACTGTTCCACTTCGAGCAGGCGGCGTACTTCCAGGTCGACGAAGCGGACCGTCAGGCTCCGCAGGTCAAGTTCTGAGCGTTTCCATACAGCATTTCCATACAAAAGAAGGGGAGCGCTGACGGGGTGGATACTTCGCCGGTACTCCCTTTTTGTCTATACGGTATGTCGGCTTCTCGCGGACTGCCTGCATAGAGGGTCAAGAGAGAACTTATGAATATCAGACGTGCGCTGATCGGTATGCTGTCTGCGGTGGTCGCGGCCGCGCTGCTGTTGGGCGTCACTTTTCTGGATGTGAATTTGACGTCCGACGTCGAACCAGATTTGAGCTATCGTACGCTCGATTACGATGTTATGGTGCTTAAGAATGGCGACCTCAAAGTCACGCAGCATATTGATATGAAGCTGAATGACCGTGGCTTTGATTGGAAACAGATGTACCAGCAGTACACGCTAAAAGCCAATAATCTGACGAATATCAGTGATATCAGCGTGAAGGATGTCACCAACAACGAAACGTACATCCAAGGTAGATTTGTGAATCCCAATGATGTCACCGATTGGAACGCTGAACACGCAGGTCAGTGGTATATCGCGGATGTCAGCGTACTCAGAGATCCCCAACCGTTCAATCCTGAAACAGATGGTTTGAAAGCTGACTCCTCATCCGATAAGACTTTGGAAATCGGCTGGAACATTCCGGAAACTGCGTCCGCTGACAGCCTCAAATTCGATGTGTCCATGACCATGCATGGCGTAAGCACCGCCTATGACGACGTCGTCTCTTTCCAATGGGAGCCATTCGGCACGACAAACCAGATTCCGATTGGCAAGGTGACCGGCAAGGTCACGTTCCCAGACGGCGTCACCAAGAAGAATTCTTGGGCATGGTTGCATACCAAGAACACGTCCACCGCGAAACGCGGCAAGAACGGGTCGCTGCTCTTCTCGGTCGATGACGTGCGTGCAGGCGACTATCTGGACGTCGTGGCCATGTTCGATGTCTCGAAATCGCAAGGTGTGGAACGCAAGATAAGCGGCAACCACAAGCAAGAGCTCATCGATAGCGAAACTCAGAAAGAGGAGGAATGGCGCGATAAACAGCATGATCAAGCGGTCAAGCGAGTGACCGGTTGGGCTGTCTCGGCCCTGATCGGCCTGGCGTTCATTATGGGATCGCTGTACCTCGGTATCACCAGCTTCCGTAAGTCGCAATACAAAGGCGATGTCGAATATTACCGCGATTTGCCCTACATGAGTCCGGCCGCCGCGGCACGGATGAATGATGTCATGAGCGCGTCATCTTCGATTCTCGGTTCAGGCAAAATAAAAAAAAGGCGACAAACTAGTCAATCGGCAAATGTCCTCCACTGTGATGTCGCTCGCGTCAAAAGGGGCAATCGCATCTATCCCGGACCGGCGAAACTGTATGACGGCATCGACCTGACCACGACCAACGCGGCATCAGTGGCGGGCAGGCTCGGCTCCGACGCCGCAACCGCACGCAAGATGAAGAAGACCAGCACCATCGTCATCATGCCGGTGGCGCGCAATGACATCGGTTCGCTGCTGCTGAGCTCATCCGAACATGCGGCGCTTGACATCCTGCTCAAAGCGTCTTCACGGTTGAGGGATACGCAGGTATTCGATCTCAAACAGATGAACAAGGCGTTCAAACACTACAAAAAGGGCTACAAGTTGCTACAGGATTTCGATACCGCCTGCTCCACGGAATTCGACAATCTGCGCGCCGTTGATTCATCGAGGGGATTCCTGAATAATCTGGTCGGCATTCTTGGTCTTGTTTTCGCGTTCTATAAGGGCGTGCAGTACGCGGAGAGAGGTGAGATCGCAGTGACGATGAGCATCTGTGTGCCTGTCGTGCTGGCCTGCGCATTCGCGTTGGTGTATGGCAAATATCATGCATTGACCGACAATGGTCAGAAATATGGTGGCCAAGTGGCTGGGCTGAAGCGCTATCTGCTTGATTTCAGTGATTTCAGTGACCGTGGCGTGCTTGATATGACATTGTGGGGCCGATATATGGTGTATGCCACCGCATTCGGCATTTCCGACAAGGTGATGGCGCAGCTGACCAAAGCATATCCGGAAGTGGCCGATCCTCAGTGGCTGGATGAGCATGCCGCTTCGTCGTACATGTACATGCCGTTGCATTCCAGCAGCGTTATGGGCGCGTCCACTGGCGCTGCGGTGGGTGCAAGTGTTGCCGCCGCGTCGGTGTTCAGTGCGAATTATGGCGATTTCGGCGCGCAGCTCAGCTCCAGTTTCGCCGACGTGCGCAACACGATTTCCATGGCGGCACCGTCCTCCGGTGGCTCGGGTTTCGGTGGCGGTGGTTCCGGCGGTTCCTTCTCCGGTGGCGGTTTCGACGGCGGTGGCGGTGGTTCCGGCGGCGGTTCGTTCGGAGGACGCTGACATGTGCGATACGCATATACGAGTGGCACACGGTATACGCAGGAAGAAAGGGTGATGGTATATGGATGCGAAACGTGTCCGTGGAGGACTGCTCGCGGCGGGTGCCGCATTTGTTGCGGTGCTCGTTGTAGCGCTCCTGCTGTTCTTCGTCTCCGGCGACGAAGCCGATCTAAGCTACCGTTCCGTCGATTTTGACGCGCAGCTGCAAAGCAACGGCGACATCAAGTTCACGGAACATCTGGACTACCAGCTGAAGAGACGCGAGAATGATGACGGCGACACGAAACCGTGGAAGCAACTGTATCTGACGTTCAAACTGCGCAACCAGGATCTGACGAACATCACCGACATCTCCGTGACGAACGCGTCCACCGGCGAGCAATACACGCAGATCGCACCGCAGTTGCCGAGCGATGTATCCGACAGTGAATGGGAATCGGAATATGCCGGACATTGGTACATCGCCGACACCACAATCGGCTCCAACTATCCGGAACCATTCGACTCTGCCACCGGCGGGCTTGACCCCAACGGTTCGGACAATGACAAACAAATCGAAATCGGCTGGAACATTCCCGCCACCGTCAAACAGAGCAGTCTCAAATTCGACGTGACCATGACGTTTCATAACATGGGCACGCAGCATAGTGACGTGACGAATCTCATGTGGGAGATGTTCCCCGAAGACAACCAGGTGCCGGCTGGCAAAGTCACCGGCACCGTGCGCTTCCCCAAAGGCATAGGTTCCGACGATTCGTGGGCATGGCTGCACACTGAGGCCACATCTCAAACGTCTCGCGACACGGACGGCACGTTGCATTTCACCGTCAGTGACCTGCGCACGAACCAGTACGTCGACCTCGTCGCCGCATTCGACAATGCCGGGGCAAGTGGCGTCGAACGTGTGCGTTCCGGCGACTATCTGGACGAATTGAAATCCACGGAAGCAAACAAGGAGCAGCAATGGCGTGACGGCCAGCGGCACAAAGCCCAGCTTACGGTCGCAGGTTGGCTGGTATGTCTGATTTTGGGCGGACTGTGCTGCGTACTGGCGATTCGTGGCGTGGTCTCTTCGAACCGTGAAGCCACCTACCACGGCGGCATCGAATACTGGCGTGAGTCGCCGCAAGTCAGCCCAGCCAGCGCCGCGCATCTGATCGATGTGGTGGACGATTCCAAGGGTGAACAGTCCTCGCGTGCCATGACGGCGACGGTGCTGGCATTGGTGGTCAAGAAAGCGCTCGCCGTATATCCGGGACCTGCCGACATGTATCGTGGCATCGACCTGAGCAGGGCGAACGCGGCCGATATGGCGCGCATGATTTCCTCCGATCCATCCCGTGCCTCTGCCGCGTCAAGTACTAGTACGTTGGTGATTCTGCCTCAGGCGCTATCCCATCGGGAAACCCTTGGTCTGAGTCGCTCCGAGGAAGCCTGCTTGCAACTGCTGATTCGTATTTCCGCACGCGTGGGTTCGCCGGTATTCGACTTTAACCAGATGAAGGAGGCTTGCTCCAGCTGGGAGAACGGCTATCAGGAGATGAACCATTTCACCAATGCCTGCGATATTGAATTCCTGCAATTGAACGCGGTCAGGGATGTCAGCGGACGTTGGATAGCGCCCACCATCTTCGCCATGGTCTTTGGCGTGATTGGAATGCTGGTCAATATTGGAAGCAATATCGCGGTGGCGTTGTGCTTCGGCGGCGCGTTCGCATGCGTCGGCACGTTCTGTTTAGCTACCGGACGCAAGGAAGGCCTCACCGAATCCGGACAGACCTATGCCGGAGAATGCTTGGGACTCAAACGGTATATGGAGGATTTCTCCAATTTCTCCGACCGTGGTGCGCTCGATTTGGTGATGTGGAACTGGTATATGGTCTATGCGGCCGCCTTCGGCATTTCCGACAAGGTGGCAAGGGAATTCGCCAAGGCGTACCCCGAAGTCAACGATCCGCAATGGCTTGACGCGTATGGGTACGATTCCCTCGGCTATTGGACGTATCGCTCCCACGCGTGGAATGGTATGTCCACTATGGGAGGCATGTCGACCGGTGCGTTTGGCGGATCGCAGTTCATGGGCGGCATTGGCGATATCGGTTCGCAGCTGAGTTCCGGTTTCGATTCGGTCAGTTCCACGATTTCCGCTGCGGCTCCATCGTCATCCGGTGGATCTGGCGGATCCTTCTCCGGTGGCGGCTTCGGCGGCGGTGGCGGAGGCGGCGGCGGTGGAGGCGGCAGTGGCCGCTGATCCACGACATGCGCCCGCCGTCGGACAACGTGACGCCCTATGACATTGCGATTGTCGGCATTGTGTTTGCCCACGCCCGGTCCGGCCTAGGAAGCCTACCTTTCGCCCATGGCGATTGGTAGGCTTTTCCATTGGCAGAACCTGAACGAGATGCCGTCCGACTTGGTTCCGACCCGGCTCCAACCGGCTCGCGCCTGCCGGAAGACACCACTTTCGAAGGAGAAGACATGACGTTGTTCCGTAATCTCGGACCGTTCCACACCACCGCCATCGGCCACGGCGAAATGCCGCTGACCATCGAAAACAACCGCGGCCACGACGTCGGCATCGAAACCCTGCACGCCTCGCTTGACGCCGCTGCCGCCACATCGACACGGCATGGGCCTACTACACGCCGGGCGAAGAGGAACAGACCGGCGAAAAGCTGGTCCGCGAAGCGCTGGACACATGGAAGGGGCCGCGTGAGGAAGTCACCGTGGCCACCAAGGTCGGTCTGCGCCGCGCGTGGGATGGCGACAAGCGATTTGGCCGCGCGACGGCAAGCCGGAACACCTCATCGAATACGGCAAGCAGTCCGCGCAGGCGCTCGGCGTCGACTCGATCGACCTGCTCTACCTGCATCGCCACGATCCGGAAGTGCCGTACAACGAGTCCTGCGAAGGTATCAAGGCGCTGCTCGACCAGGGCGTGGCCCAGTGGGCGGGCGTGTCCAACGTGAGCATCGAACAGCTCAAAATCGCACAGGAGATTCTCGGCGACAAGCTCGTTGCCGTGCAGAACCAGTATTCGCCGATCCATCTGGAAACCCAGGACACGTTGGAATACTGCGCGAAGGGAGGTCTCGCCTTCGTGTGCTGGAGTCCGCTCGGCGGCTATCGCCACCCGTACGACGAGCACCTGTTCGACCCGTTCCGCGAAGTGGCCGCCAAGCATGGCGTGAGCTACCAGCGCGTGGTGCTGGCTTGGGAGCTGGCCAAGGGCGACCACATGTTCGTGATTCCGGGCGCACACCGTCCCGAAACCATCCTCGACTCCCTGAAGGCCGACGAGCTCGAACTCACTGACGAGGAGCTCGCCTTCCTCGGCTGAAAAAGCACTGCCCGTCCGCATTTTGTTAACCCAACCACTCAGCTCGGGTAGCAAAACACGGACGGGCATACGTTTTTGCGGAACCGGACGGCCATCGCGGGATTACAGCATGGCCATCGCGAAATCAATCAGCAGTTTGACGCCGTACAGCACCACCACCGCGCCACACACGCGGTTCATCGCGGTGACGATTCGCGGGCTGAACCTGTGGCTGAACATCGACACCAGCAGGGTGATGCCGAAGAACCACAGTGCCGACGCGGTTTCCACGCCGGTGATGAACGGCGTGGACTGACCGACGGTAAGCGTCGCGCTGAACGCGCCGAGCATCAGCGTGCCGTCGATGATGGCCTGCGGATTGCACCACGTCACCACACCGGCGGTGACGATGGTGTGCAGCAGCTCGCTGTCGCCGCCGAATTTCGAAGTGACGCGTTGCGCAAAGCCCTGCGATTGCGAGGTCCGCGACTGCGGCGTTTGCGCGGCGCCATCATCGCCACCCTTGCCGGGAAACAGCAGACCCGCGCCGATACGGATGACCACCAAGCCGCCGATCGCCAGAATGGCCAGCTTCAGCCATGCGTAATCCTGCATCAGCCTGCCGATGCCGAAAAAGCAGGACAGCGACAACGACACGTCGAAAAACAGCACGATCAACGCGGTCAGCAGCGCACGGCGGCGCGGCTTGGTCAGCGCCGAATCGATGACGAACAGATTCTGCATACCGATCGGCGCCACATACGCCAATCCCAACGTCAGCCCTTGGAAAAAGAATCCCATACTCGCCTCTTATCCATCCAAACATATTTGGTTGGTTGTAATCAACCCAGCCAAAACCAACCAAATCGCTCATTCTGTAATCGCAGGAAAAACCTCTATTCTGCGAAAAACAACGTAACCAGTGTCATATTGTATAGGTGTTGCTACAATAGGCAACCAGCCAAAAGCTGAGGTTTGGCTCAGCCAATCGCAGGACGGTCCACTGTCAGAAAGCAGATGCGCCGACCACGGAAAACGCCGAACCATACCGACACCACCAATGTGAAGGAGCGTCATGGCACGCATCGCGCCGCTGAACATCGATTGGAAACCGGACCGTACCACCGGCGAACCCGTCACCGAACAAATCGTCGGATACATGTGCGAACAGGTGCACAGCGGCAACTGGCCGATTGGCTCGCGTCTGCCGTCGCAACGCGCGCTCGCCGAATGGTTCGGCGTGAACCGGTCCACCGTCATCGCAGCCATCAACGAGCTGTCCGACTACGGCATCGTCGAAGGGCAGCATGGAGCGGGCACGCGAATCGTCAGCAACACGTGGTCGCTGATGCTGCCGGGCGCGCCCGACTGGGCCGATTACGTGGATTCCGGCTTCTTCAAAGCCAACAACGACACCATCCAAGCCATCAACCGGTACGAGTTCACGCCGAACATGACGCGCATCGGCACCGGCGAGCTCGACCCGCGGCTCTTTCCGAAAGCCATGTGGCGGCAGGTGCTCGGCGAGGCGGCGGACGAGATCGAAACGCTCGGCTACCCGCCGCCCGAAGGCCTGCCCGAACTGCGCGAGGCCATCGCGGCGCACATGCGCGCCACCGGCGTCGACTGCACGGCAAGCCAGGTGCTGGTCACATCCGGCGCGTTGCAGGCGCTGCAGATGATTTCGGTGAGCCTGCTGCCGGCCGGCACCACCGTATACGCGGAATCGCCGAGCTACATCAAGTCGCTGCAGGTGTTCCAGTCGGCCGGCATGCATCTGGAAGGCGTGCCGATGGACGACGACGGCCTCAACGTGCAGGCATTGCGCGACCTGCTGGCGGAAGGGGAGCTTGACACCGGCCGTCCGGCGCCGCTCAACGCGCGCAACCGCAAAGGCAATGCGATCCTGTACACGATTCCGACCAATCACAATCCGACAGGCGTCACCATGAGCGACAAACGCCGGCATGAACTGGTCGAGCTTTCCGTGGACAGCCGACTGCCGATCATCGAGGACGGCGCCTACCGCGACCTGTATTTCGAGGATGATGCCCCGCTGCCGTCGCTGAAGGCCCTCGATGAGACCGGCATGGTCATCACGCTCGGCAGCGCGTCCAAGTCGCTGGCTCCCGGACTGCGCATCGGATGGCTGGTCGCCGCCGAACCGATCGTGCAGCGGCTCGCCGACGTGAAAATGCAGATGGACTACGGTGCGAGCGTGCTGAGCCAGTGGACGTTCGCGCGATTCCTCACGAACGGCATGTACGACGAATACGTGGCCGGCCTGAAACGGGAGCTGCGGCACCGCCGCGACCGCGCGCTCGTTACGCTGCAGGAGAAAATGGACGGGCTCGCCCACTGGAACGTGCCGTCCGGCGGCTTCTACATTTGGATGACCTTCGACCGGCCGATACGCATGAACCGCCTGTTCCAGCTGGCCGCCGAACGTGGCGTGCTGCTCAACCCCGGCGACATCTACGATTTCGCAGCCGACAACTCCCTGCGCCTGAGCTACTCCTACACCACGCCGGAAGAGTTCGCCGACGCAGTGGACGTACTCGCCGCCGTCGCACGCGAGCTGGCGTAGCCCGAGCTTGCGTAACGGCTGGACGGGCTTTGCCTGTCCCGTGAATCTACGACAATATCTGATGGTCTTTTACGAGTAAGAGGAACATCCGTGCAAAGAAGAAACAAGCCAGAAGTGTTGGCCCCCGCAGGCAATTTGAGGGGACTGAAAACCGCGGTCGATTACGGTGCGGACGCCGTCTACTGCGGCGGCAAGGCGTTCGGCATGCGCAGCGCGCCGAAAAACCTGAGCCTCGAGGATTTCGAGGAAGGCGCACGCTACGCCCACGAGCGTGGAGCCCGCGTGTACGTCACCTTCAACGTGCTGCCGCGCAACAACGAGGTGGAAGCCATGCGCGAATACCTCGGCAAGCTGAAGGACACCGGTGTGGACGCGCTGATCGTCTCCGACATCGGCGTGATGCTCATGGCCAAGCAGGTGGCTCCGAACCTCGAACTGCATGTGAGCACGCAGGCCGGCGTCACCAACTACCAGGCCGCCAACGCGTTCTACGAACTGGGCGCACGCCGCGTGGTGCTGGCCCGCGAAATGGACCTGCAGGCCGTGCGAGACATCCGCGCCCGCATCCCCGACGACCTCGACATCGAATGCTTCGTGCATGGCGCGATGTGCATGGCCTTCTCCGGACGCTGCCTGTTCTCCAACTATCTGACCGGACGCGACGGCAACCATGGCGAATGCGCGCAGCCGTGCCGCTGGAAGTATTCCATCGTGGAGGAGAAACGCCCCGGTCGGTATTTTCCGATCGAACAGACCGCGGAAGGCGCGTACCTGTTCAATTCGCAGGACATGAACATGCTCGCCCACATCGACGATCTGCTCGATTCGGGCGCGACGAGCCTCAAGATCGAAGGCCGTTCCAAGAGCGCCTACTACATCGCCGCCATGACGAACGCCTACAAGACGGCCGTCAACGAATACATGGTCCAGCGTGGCTTCGAAGATGCCGACGGCAATGTGCTGAAGCCGTTCCGCGACCGCGTGATCCGTCCCGGTGACCCGGAATACGGCAAGCCGGACACCGAGGATGCGATCATGGCCAACGCCGATGGCGCGTTCGCAGGCAAGCCCGACATCGACGCCATTCCCGTTGGGGGCGTGCCGTCCGGCAACGTTTCGGCTGGCAACGTTTCGTCCGGCAATATCGCGATTGGCGAGCCGGACAATCTGAGCTACCACGCACGCAGCACCCGACGCAAGTCGAACACCGCCGCCGAAATACTGCCGGAAGGCTGGCATCACGCCGGTGTACGGCCGGCACCGCATGTCACCCTGCCGGATTGGCTGCTCGACGAGCCCGACAAAGTGGCGCACCGCGACTACTCCACCGGCTTCTACTATCCGGAACACAAAGTGCAGCAAAGCACCGACCGTTCCGCATACTTCCGCGCATGGCTCGTCGTCGGCGAAGTGCTGTCATGGAGTCCGGAAGACGGAGGACGTGTGACCATCATGAGCCGCAACAAGATCGAAGCCGGCCAGGAAGTCGAATTCGTGCTGCCCGGCGCAGCCCCTTCGCCTACACCGTGCCTGCCGGCGGTTTCCGTGACGCCGACGGCCACTGGTCGAAGCCATCAACAACCCCGCGCACGTCTTCTCCATGCCGTGCCCACAGGAGGTGCCCGTCAACGCGGCCATCCGCTCGCGCACGAAAAAGCCGACGCTGAAAGCCGAATAGAAGACGGCAATCGCAAGCAGGCCTTCCAATCGCAAAACCAAGGAAAAACAAGACATGAGCAGCACACAATACGATGACGCGATCCTCGATTCCAACGCCATCGACCCCACTGACAAAAACGGCAACCCGATTCCCGTGACCATTCCGATCATGCTGGCCCCCGGCATCAAAGTCGTCTACACCACGCGACTCGGCGGCACCAGCGAAGGCGATTTCGCGCACTTCAACCTCGGCGGCAAATCCGGCGACAAACCGGAACACGTGCTCGCCAACCGCAAGGCGCTCGCCGACGTGCTCGGCGCGAAAATCAGCCTTATCAGCCAGGTGCATTCCGGCGACGCGGTGGACGTGGACGAATCATTCGTCATCAACCAGCCGTTCGGATTCGACGTGTCCGGCACGAAGAAGCCGGAAGACGAGACGGACGGCGAAAACAACGCGACGGGGAATGACGGTGAGCCGACCGTCATCGAAGCCGACGGCCAAGTGACGTCCCGGAAGAACGTGGCGCTCGGCATGTTCGCCGCCGACTGCCTGCCGGTGCTCATGGCCGACCCCGAAGCCGGCGTGATCAGCGCAGCGCACTGCGGCCGTCGCGGTCTGCAGAAAGGCGTGATCGGCGCGACCATCGAGAAGATGGTGTCCAAGGGCGCCCAGCCGGAACGTATCGTCGCCACGCTCGGCCCCTGCATCTGCGGCGACTGCTACGAGGTCGGTGGCGACATCGCCGACGAATTCGATGCGCAGTTCCCGGGAACCTTCACGTTGAGCCGATTTGGCCAGCCGGGCATCGACATCGCCGCGGCCGCCCTGCAGGAGCTTGCCAAAGCGGGCGTGCCGGCCGACAACATCGTCTCATCCCGTCCACGCGTCAACGCGGCCACGCAGTACCTGTCCGAAGACGAGGAACTGGCCGGCATCTGCGCCGCCGATGGCGAAGGCGATCCGAAGCTTTCCGAACGGTTCAACAAGATCCGCCGCAGCTGTGCACGCTCGAAAACCCGTTGTGGTTCTCGCATCGCCGCGCGTCGCTCGCCAAAAAACAGCATGAAGGACGCATGCTGGCGCTGATCGTACGCGAATAATCACCATACGAGTCATACAAGCCACGCGATTCGTGCGATTCGAGTGATTCGCGTGGCCACTGTTGCGGATTGCGTGCAGAACCCGCCGCGGAACGGGGTGGCATGCGGCCGCGGCTTTACGGTGGAGCATATGAGTAAGGGAGAGCAGATGCAGGAACAGAAGATGCCGGTCGTGGCCGTGGTACTGGCAGCGGGATTCGGCACCCGATTCGACGAGAACAACCCCAAGCAGCTGGTGTCGGTGGGTGGCAAGCCAATCGTCTGCTGGAGCATCGAGGCATTCGAAAACAACGACCGCATCAGCGACATCATCGTGGTGGTCAACGAACGTGTCGAAGAGACGGTGAACGAGCTTATCGACGAAGCCGGCTACGCCAAAGTGCGGGCCATCGTTCCCGGCGGCGCCGAACGCGTGGACAGCACGCTCGCCGCCCTGGACCTGCTCAAGCAGGCCGGCATTCCCTCCGGCGCGAAAATCCTCATCCATGACGGCGTGCGTCCGTTCGTCGAGGAGCGGTCCATCGACGGCTGCATCGACAGCTTGGACCAGTTCAACGCCGCCACCGTGGCCTACGCCTCCACCGACACGATTCTGCTCACAGAGGATCTGGGCGATCGCAAGGTGGTCAAATCCGTGCCGGAACGTCCGAACACCTTCCGCGCGCAGACCCCGCAGGCGTTCCGTTTCGGCACCATCGTCAAAGCCTACGAACTGGCCGCCGCCGACCCCGACTTCCACCCGACCGACGACACGCGCGTGGTGGTGGACTACCTGCCCGACGAGCCGGTCGCCATCGTGGACGGTTCCGAAACGAACCTCAAAATCACCACGCCATCCGACATGCCGATCGCCGAAGGCATCGCCCGTAGCCTCGACCCCGAACACGCCAAGGAGGAAGCCAAGGCGCGCATGCACGCCGTGTTCGCCGAAGCGTTCTCCCAGATGCACAGCCGTTGATTTTCATCGAACGTTAAGTCCGTCGACGTGTCGGCAGACTTAACGTTCAACACATTCACCACGTACACTGGAAACCATGCAGCAGATCAACATCGTCATCTCCGGTTTCACGCCCTACGAAGGCATCGACGTCAATCCGGCCGTGCTCGTGCCGGCGGCGGTAGCCAAGCAATGGCCGATCCGGCGCAATCGCAGGCGATCTCCGAAGAACTGCTGCAGGACATCGCCGTCACCGTCACCAACGTCACGCTTCCGGTGAGCTTCGCCAAAGCCTGGCCCACACTGCTGGAAGCCATCGAACAGGCCAAGCCGGACATCGTCATCGCCACAGGCTCAAGCGCACCTCCCGTGGCATTCTGCTGGAACGATGCGCCACAAATCTCATGGATGCAGCCAAGCCGGATGCCGACAACGTGATTCCGCCCCGCCGCCCGATCGACCCGGAAGGTCCGGCCGCGTACTGGACGCGCCTGCCGTTGCGGTCGATACTGCACGATTTCGCCAAACACGAGATTCCCGCCGCGTTGAGTTCCGACGCCGGTACGTTCGTATGCAATTCGCTGTTCTACCATCTGCTCAACTGGTCGGCGGGCCAGGAACGTCGCATTCTGTCGGGGTTCGTCAGCCTGCCGATCGTCAACGGTCGGCCGCACGAACGTGGACTGTCGATCGAACAGCAGACCGCTGCGGTCGATGACGTGCTGCGTGAATCGGTACGATACTTCCTGCAACCCTCGTCAAGCGACATTCTGCTTGGCTGAGGACGGCTCCGCTTTCTACGGCACGATTTTCTGCGACATGTGAGTCATGCGGTTTCGACACGTGGTCGCGGACATACCGCCATACCCCCGACAGACTTTTTCGAACGATTTCTGTGCTCTCTGTGAGAATAATGCATTTCGTCCTGCGTGCCGCCTGCTGACTGAGATAGAGTACTGAACGAGTGCGCGCTGGCAGATGCGCAAAGTGTAGGGAATTCGTGAAAGGAAAAGGGCATGGTTGAGCAGTTCCCAATCGTGTTGAGGGGGTACGACAAGGATCGAGTCGACGAGGCGTTCGCTTCGGCTCAGGAGACGGTGAACCGTCTGCGTGAGCAGGTCAAGGCCGACGACCAGACCATCCTTGAGCTGCAGGCGCAGCTGCAGGAGGAAAAGAACAAGAAGGCCGCTCCGAAGTCCTTCGCGTCACTGGGCGCCAACGCCCAGCAGATGCTCGCCAGCGCGGAACAGACCAGCGCCGAGCTGCTTGAACGAGCCAAGAAGGACGCTTCCGCGGCCCGCGCCACGGTGCAGCTGCAGGCTGAAACACTGCTGAACAACGCCAAAATCGACGCCAAGCGCATCATGGACGACGCCAACGCCAAGGCGGCCAAGGTGCTCGGTGACGCCAAGGACGAATCCGAAGCCATGAGGGCCAATGCCCAGCATGAGGTCGACCAGATGCGCAGCGAGGCCCAGAAGGCCGTGGTGGCGCAGCGTCAGACCGTCGATCTGGAACTGACCAACTCCCGTGAGGAACACGGCAAGCGTCTTGCCGCCGAACGCGCCACGCAGGAACGTGAGATTTCCGACATGCGCACCGAGGCGACCAGCAAGATCGCCGAACAGCGCAAGAACGCCAATGAGGAGATCTCCCGCCTGAAGAGCGAGACCAACGACCAGATCGAATCCGCGCTTGCCGAAGCCAACAAGAAGCTGGCGGACGTGCGCGAGCAGGTGTCCAAGATGATGACCGACGCGCAGCGCCGTGCCGCCGAAATCACCGACACCGCCAAGGCGAAGGCCCAGGAGATCACCGACGAGGCGGAGGTGCACCGCACCAAGACCATCAGCCAGGTCAACGCCGAAGTGGAGCAGATCCGCGCCGACATCTCCGCCCAGCAGGAGGAGGCCACGAAGAAGGTCAATGAGCTGCTCACCGACCTGAACGAGCGTCGCGAGGCCGCCAACAAGCAGGCCAGCGAGTTGATTTCCTCCGCGCAGAAGACCCGTGACGAGGCTGAGGCGTACGCTTCCAGCAAGCGTGACGAGGCGGACGCGAACGCGGCAAGCATCCTCAAGCAGGCCACCGAAGACGCCGACGAGCAGATCAACGAGCGTCGTGAGGCCGCGAAGAAGGAACTGGACGGCGTGCAGCAGCGCATCGCCGACCTGCAGAGCCGTGAGGCCCAGATCACGCAGCGCGTCAGCGAACTGCGTGCCATGTTCTCCAACGCGTTCTCCGGTTTCGGCATGAACGACCTGTCCGTGGTCAACGCCGTCGATGAAGGCGAGCCTTCCGACGCGCAATCTGATGACGACGCGCAGCACGACGATGAGACCGCCGCACCGGCAGACGCCGACACGCAGGATGCCGTCGAGAACGATTCCGCAGCCGAGACCGAGCCGGAAGGCGACGCCGAATCCGCAGACGCTTCGCAGAACAACTGAAACCATAGAAAGGGAATGGATAATGACCGACATCACGCCATTGAGCGGTGATGAACTGAACAAGCTCGTCGACGATTTCGAAGCAAGCGAGCACAATCGCATGGCCATGAACGCCGTCACGGCGGCCGGCATCGACAAGGTGGCGCGCAACTACGATCGCGCCCGTCTGATGCAGCGTCGTTTCTCCACCGTCGTGGACAATGGCACCGTCACCCATCAGGACCGTTCCGGCCGTTGCTGGCTGTTCAGCTCTCTGAACGTGGCCCGTTTCGTGGCCAAGCAGAACATGGGTCTCAAGGAGTTCGAGTTCTCCCAGAACTACGCCATGTACTACGACAAGCTCGAACGCGTCAACTACTTTCTGAAGGACGTGGCGGCTCTGGTAGAGGCCGGCGAGCCTGCCGATTCGCGTCTGATGCAGCATCTGCTGTCCGACGTGATGGGCGACGGCGGCCAGTGGACCATGGCCATGAACGTGTACAAGAAGTATGGCGCGGTGCCGAAGGATCTGTTCCCGGAGACCGAATCCTCCAAGAACACCGGTGAGATGAACGTGCAGCTGCGCCGCATGCTGCACACCGCGGTTGCGCATATGTACGCTGATCCGTCCGCGATCGATGCGATCATCGCCGATGCGGTCGCCGCCGGTCACCGTATTCTGACGATTCACTTGGGCGAGCCGCCGAAGAGCTTCGATTGGGAGTGGACCGACAAGGATGGCGAGTTCCACCGCGATGGCGAGATCACGCCTGTCGAGTTCTGGAAGAAGTATGTGGGTTCCGCCGATTTGGAAAGCTATGTCTGCCTGGTGGACGATCCGCGTCAGGAGCACGTCAAGGGCAAGAAGATCGGCATCGAGCATCTGGCAACGTGGCCGGGGGAGACCCGACCGAGTACCTCAACGTGCCGAACCAGTTCATGAAGGACTGCGTGCGTCAGATTCTTCAGGAACAGGGCATTCCGGTATGGTTCGGCGCTGACTGCCATCCGATGATGGACCGTGAGAACGCGCGTGGGCCACCGACCTGTTCGAGTATGGCCGCGTGTATGGCGTCGATTTCGATCTGGACAAGGAACAGCGTGTCCGTTTCGGCGATTCCGCGATGAATCACGCGATGGCGTTCGTCGGTGTGGATGTGGATGAGGATGGCCACACCACCCGCCGTTGGCGTGTGGAGAACTCGTGGGGAGACAAGATCGCCGACAAGGGCTACTTCACCATGAGCGACGACTGGTTCACCGAATACGTCTACGAGGTCGCCGTCCCCAAAGCCCTCCTTCCCGCCGAATACCTCAAGGCCCTAGAATCCCCCGCCCAAATGCTCCCAGCATGGATCCGATGGGAGCGCTGGCCTAAGGCCAGCGCTCCCTGAGCCGACGCGCCGTTAAGCAAACAGTCCTGTGGACTGTTTGTAGGCGCGGCTGAGGCCGTCAGGCCGAAGGCACGGCGAAGGTAGTATTGAGTCCACGCGGAGCGTGGTCCGTAATTGCAGGGCCGAAGGCGCATTGGCCAAATAGCGCGCGGAGCGCGCGCTGGCCAATACGCGCCGAGCGAATAGCGGAAGCCCGGTGGCTTCCGCCGCGAGGGAAAACGCCGACAGGCGTTTTCGAGGCTGCAGGCCTCATCGCCTCAGCCCGGCAGGCCCCATGACGCACGTTTCCCCCAAAAAAGACCCAACCCGAACTCTCCGTCCGCGTTGGGTCTTTCCTATATCGCTTTCTTCGTCCCACGTCACCCCCACCCATTCCACCATGCAGTCGCCCATCCCCATATTCCGTCCCCATCCGTTAAGGTAACGACGGTGGCGTTATCGCGCTACGCAAGCATAATGATGCAGGGGAGGAACAGAAGCGATGGCAGGTCTTCGCGGTCCGGATAGTTCGAAGGATGCACAGCTGTTGGATGAGCGCGCCGTGTTTCCGGAGACCGTGGATGTCAATATTCGTCAGCTTGACCCGATTCCCGCTCCCCGATATTTTCTTAAGGAACTTCCGCTCACGAACGAGATGAGCGATCTGGTGTTGAAGTCCCGTCAGGAGATTCGTGACGTGCTGCATGGCCGTGACGATCGTCTGCTGGCCATCGTCGGCCCGTGTTCGATTCATGATCCGAAGGCTGCGCACGAGTATGCGGAGAGGCTTGCCGCCGTCAAGAAGGAGCTTGATGATCGTCTGGTCATCGTCATGCGCGTGTATTTCGAGAAGCCGCGCACCACGATCGGTTGGAAGGGTCTGATCAACGATCCTGATCTTGACGGCCAGTTCAATATTCGCAAGGGCATGTTCATGGCTCGCAAGGTGCTTACCGACGTGCTGGGGCTCGGCTTGCCCGCCGCTACGGAATGGCTTGATCCGATTACCCCGCAGTATATTTGCGATCTGATCAGCTGGGGCGCTATTGGCGCGCGTAATACGGAAAGCCAGGTGCACCGCGAGCTGGCGTCCGGCATGTCCATGCCGATCGGTTTCAAGAACGCTACGGATGGTTCCATCAAGCCGGCGGCCGATTCGTGTTTCGCGGCCGCTTTCGAGCATCATTTCCTCTCCATCAATCTGGATGGTCGTGTGATTTCCGCGGAGACCAAGGGCAATCCCGACTGCCATCTGGTGCTGCGTGGTTCCTCGCATGGTCCGAACTACGATGCCGCTTCCGTGGCCCAAGCGTTGGCGGATCTCAAGGCTTCCAAGGCTTCCGGACCAAGCGAGCATGGTCTGATCATCGATGCCGCGCACGGCAACTGCGGCAAGAACGAGGTGCGCGAGGCCGAAGTGGTCGAAGAAATCGCCGCACGCGTCGCGGCCGGCGAACAGGGCATTCTCGGCATCATGATGGAAAGCTTCCTCAAGGCGGGCAATCAGAAGCCCGCGCCGCTCGACCAGCTGGAATACGGCAAGTCGATCACCGACGCATGCGTGCCGTGGGATCGTACCGAGCAGCTGCTGCACACGCTTGCCGACGCGGTCGACGCGCGTCGCAAGCTTGGCTGATGTTTCTGCACCATCGTTGCTATCCTTGGGAAAGGAAGCGACAAGGAGAGCGAGATCATGCAGCAGCAGCTGAACACGCCTGAGGATTTACGTGCCATTAGGCAGGCCATGGATGAGGCAAGAATCCGCTGGTGGAGACCGACGTGCCGCGCTGGGAGGACCAGGTGGGCATCAGCCGCATCGTGAACCGCCGCGTGCTGGAATTCGAAGTGTTGCCCACGCCGGCGCAGGTGCTGGGCGACCTGCCGTTGAGCGAGCAGGCGCAGGAGATCGTCGCCTATTCGCGTGATGAGATTCGTGCCTGCCTGTACGGTCAGGACGATCGCCTGCTGGTGGTTGTCGGTCCGTGTTCCGTTCACGATCCGAAGGCCGCGCTTGATTACGCGCGTCGCCTGTCCGCGTTGAAAGGCGAGTTGGATGGCGAGCTGCTGATCGTCATGCGCGTGTATTTCGAGAAGCCGCGCACCACGGTCGGTTGGAAGGGTCTGATCAACGATCCGGATATCGACGGCAGCTGCAATATCAGGAAGGGCTTGCTGTTGGCTCGCCGCACGCTGCTTGGCGTGCTTGACGAGGGTTTGGCGGCGGCCACGGAGTTTTTGGAGCCGACCAGTCCGCAGTATATTTCCGACGCGATTAGCTGGGGTGCGATCGGCGCGCGCAATACGGAAAGCCAGGTGCACCGGCAGTTGGCGTCCGGCCTGTCCATGCCGATCGGCTTCAAGAACGCCACGGACGGTTCCATCAAGGCTCCGGCCGATTCCTGCTTCGCTTCCGCACAACAGCACACGTTCTTCGGCATCGACCATCTCGGCCGCGCCGCCGTGGTCAAAACGCTCGGCAATCCCGACTGCCATGTGGTGTTGCGTGGTTCCTCGCACGGCCCGAATTACGATGCCGCTTCGGTGGCCAAGGCCATGGACACCATCCGCGCCGAGATGCCGGCCGATTCCGCTGCGGCACATGGGCTGATCGTCGACTGCTCGCATGGCAACTCCGGCAAGGACGAGCATCGTCAGGCGCAGGTGGTGCGTGACATCGCGGGCCGTATCGCCAAAGGCGAGCAGGGCATCACCGGCATCATGATGGAAAGCTTCATCGAAGGTGGCAACCAGAAGGCCGCGCCGATCGACCAGCTCGTCTACGGCAAGTCCATCACCGACAAATGTCTGAGCTGGAACACCACGGAACAGCTGCTACGCGAGCTTGCCCATGCGGTGGCCGCGCGCCGCTGGAAGTGACCGATTCGATTCACTATCCGCGCGATTGCAGAAAATTCGGGAAACGCGAATCGCAATCGCGTAAAACAACACTCAAGACAGCACGTAAGACAGGGAGAGTGCAATGACCGCAATCGCCATCATCGGCGCCATGGATGAGGAAGTCGCCAATATCGCAACGGCACTGAGCAACGTCACCGTCACCGAGGAAGCCGGCGTCAAGGTGACGCGCGGCACCCTCGAAACCAACAAGGGCACCGCCGTCAACGTCGCCGCGACCGTCGGCGGCATGGGCACCGTCAACATCGCCGCCACCACGCAGCATCTGATCGACGCTGACCAGCCGGACGCCGTGATCTTCTCCGGCATCGCGGGCAATCTCAACACGAATCTGCACATCAACGACGTGGTGCTCGGCGGCACCCTGCGCTATCTCGACACCGACATGCGATTAGTGGGCCAGTTCAAGCCCGGCACCGCCGACCGGCCCATCGAGGAATACCATAGCGACGACCGTCTGCTCGAACTGGCCGACCAGGCGCTGAACGACTTGAACATTCACCATATCGTCGGCATCATCGCCACCGGCAACTATTTCGTCGATGATCCGCAGAAGGTCGAGCAGGTGATCCGTGAGACCGGCGCGGACGCGGTGGAAATGGAAGGCGCCGCCGTCGCGCATGTCGCCGCCCGCAACGACGTTCCCGCATTGGTGATTCGCGCGCTGAGCGACAACGCGGACACCGACTACGAGGATTTCAAAACGTTCGACATTTCCGAATACGCGGACACCGCCGCGAAACTGACGGTGAACATCGCCAAACGCATGTAGCGTTCATGTGGCGTTGCGAAACGCCTAACGTTGCGAAAAGCCGTTTCCACATCCCGTTTGCCGCATGACCCGTCATCATGCATCGTCATATCGGCAAACGGGACGTCTCATATTCCGATATGCTGCGTTTCGGAAGATGAACGGCAGGAAAACTTCCGGTGGCGTGAGAGAATTGCATACGCGAAAGCCTCTCCGAAGCCGCTAGTCTTAAGGAAGAACTGAGGATTATCGGAAGGTGAACGCATGACGTTGGAGCAGATGCTGGCAACGCCGTCGGTGGTTGCGGCATTGGTGGTCGTGGCCGTGGTCGTGTTCGTCGTGGCGTTCCTGCTTGGCCGCAGACGAGGCTTCCAGGATGTGCAGGACGCGTCGACCCCAATGATCCGAGCCTGTTCGGAGCTGCGAAGAACGCGTCCCTGTTCGGCCCCCGCGTTCCCGTGCAGTCCACGGAACGCCAGCTGGTGGCCGTCATGCCCGAAGCTTGGTGGTCGTAGACTCGCTGGCCACGGTCCAATACGCATCCCCGGCCGCGCGGCGCTTCGGCATCATCCACGACCAGGCGATGGCGCTCGCGGAAATCCGCGACATCGTGAAACTGGTCTCCACAGACAGCGTGGTGCGCGAACGCGAACTGACCATCCCCCTGCACGGCCGCACTCGAACGGGCGTGGTGAACACGAACGGCAAAGGCGTCGAAGCCGGCAAGCCGCTGCCCGAAGACACGCTCTACCTGCACGTGCGCGTCGGACAGATTGCCGACAACCTATTTGCGATTTTCATTTCCGACATGAGCGAGCAACGCCGTTTCGAAATCATGCGGCGCGATTTCGTCACCAACGTCTCGCACGAACTGAAAACCCCGGCAGGCGCGATTTCTCTGCTCGCCGAAACGATCGGCGACGCGGCCGACGATCCGGACGCGGTGAAATACTTCTCCGGCCGAATCTCCAAGGAATCCGAACGATTGACGGAACTGGTCCACCGTCTGATCGACCTGCAGAAAGCGCAAAGCGCGGCAGCGATGCTCAACGCGGAACGGCTGTCCGTGCTGTCCGTGGCACGCGAGGCGCTCGCCGAAAACCAGGTCAAGGCCGAATCGAAGCACATCAGCCTGGTCCTGTCCGTGAACGGCCGGCAGGTGCTGGTGCATGCGAACGCCGAGGAACTGGCCAAGGAAGCCGAACAGAACCTGGACGTGTTCGTGGTCGCTGACCATGAGACCATCAAAACTGCGGTGAAGAACCTGGTGGAGAACGCCATCAACTATTCGCCGGAACATACCACGGTGGCCGTCGGCATCGGCATCGAATCCGGCAAGGTGGCGATTCGCGTCGTGGACCAGGGCATCGGCATCCCCGCGGCGTCGCTCAGCAGAATTTTCGAGCGATTCTACCGCGTCGATCCGGCGCGCTCCCGTGAAACCGGCGGCACCGGCCTGGGATTGGCCATCACCAAGCATTGCGTCGAGGATTGCGGCGGCACCATCTCCGTATGGTCGCGTGAGGGGGAGGGATCCACCTTCACCATCACGATGCCGCAGGCTTCGGGCGCTGCGGAACCCGACCATCCGGCGGATTCGGCGAATGATAACACCCGTGAAAAGAAACAGTCCGGCCACTCCACCACAACAGAGAATGAGGAGAACCACTGATGACGCGAATTCTGATCGTCGAGGACGAAGAGTCGTACCGTGAGCCGCTGGTCTACCAGCTCACCCGTGAAGGGTACGACGTGTCCGCCGCGGCCACCGGTGAAGAAGGATTGGAACTGTTCACCAAGGGTGGTATCGATCTGGTGCTGCTCGATCTGATGCTGCCCGGTCTTGACGGCACCGCGCTGTGCCGTCGGATCCGCGAGCAAAGCCGTGTGCCGATCATCATGCTGACCGCGAAAAGCGCGGAAATCGACAAGGTCGTCGGCCTTGAAATCGGCGCGGACGACTACATCACCAAACCGTATTCCTTCCGTGAGCTGCTGGCACGCATCCGCGCGGTGCTGCGCCGCAACCAGATGGTCGCCGAATCCGGAGAAGCCGCCGACGATATTCCGCTCGTATGCGGTGACATTTCCATGAGAATCGGCCAGCATGAGGTGACGGTCCGCGGCGAGAACGTGTTCTTCCCGCTGAAGGAATTCGAACTGCTGGAATACCTCATGCAGAACAAGGGCCGCGTGATGACCCGCCACCAGCTGATCGACCGCATCTGGGGCTCCGACTATGTCGGCGACACCAAGACGCTGGACGTGCATGTCAAGCGCGTGCGCGCCAAAATCGAGGAGGACCCGGGCCATCCCAAGTATCTGACCACCGTGCGCGGCCTCGGATACAAGATCGATACGCCAAGCGAATGATGATGAAAGGCTTGGTATAGCGCGCATTCGCATCGTGCTTGCAAAGAACGGTGAACGGAAGGAACGTCGAACGGCGAAGGTGTCGTAGACTGTTCATCTTCCGTTCACCGTTTTTGGTTTGGGGCGAGTGAAACGCCCAATAGGCTGGAGATTGTCATGAAGAACGATGGCGACAACAGAAAATCGAAAAATCAGAAACACACGCCATCTGAACGTTGACAGAGGGAAAAGAATAATGCGTAACTCCATTCTCGTACGCTCCATCGCCGCTGTGTCCGGCATTGTGATGCTGGCTTCCGTCGCGGCTTGCGGTGACAACACCACCGCTTCCACCGATTCTTCGGCCAAGTCCGATACCAAGACCGAAACCGTTTCCGGCAACTTCTCCGGCGCTGGCGCTTCTTCCCAGCAGGCCGCCGTCGAAGCTTGGATCGCCGGCTTCCAGGGCACCAACCCGGACGCCAAGGTCGCTTACAACCCGTCCGGTTCCGGCGCTGGCGTGTCCACCTTCCTGACCGGTGCAACCGCATGGGCCGGCTCCGACGCTGCTCTCGCCGATAACGAGGTCGAGCAGTCCAAGAGCGTGTGCGCTTCCGGCACCGCCTTCGACATCCCGGTCTACATTTCCCCGATCGCCGTCGTCTTCAACCTGCAGGGCGTGTCCGGCAAGGGCAAGACCCTGAACATGGACGCCGAGACCATCGCCAAGATCTTCGACGGCAAGATCACCAAGTGGAACGATGACGCCATCAAGAAGCAGAACCCGAAGGTCGATTTGCCTGACCTCGACATCACCGTGGTGCACCGTTCCGACAAGTCCGGCACCACCAAGAACTTCCTGAGCTACGTCAAGGACGCCGCTGGCGACGCATGGAGCTACGACCTCGGCGAGAACTGGCCGAACGAGGTCGGCCAGGGCGCCAAGGGCACTTCCGGCGTGATCTCCACCGTGCAGCAGGCTGACGGCACCATCGGTTACGCCGATGCCTCCCAGGCCGGCGATCTGGGCACCGTGGCCGTGAAGGTCGGCGACGATTACGTCCCGTTCTCCGCTGAAGCCGCCGCCAAGGTCGTGGACGCTCCCCGCTCGACGATTCCGCCAAGGGTGACAACCGCGTGGTCGTCAAGCTCGACCACAACACCACCGAGAAGGGCGCCTACCCGATCGTGCTGGTCTCCTACGACGTCGCCTGCCCGGCATACAAGGACGCCAACACCGCCAAGTTCGTCAAGTCCTGGCTCACCTACGTGACCAGCGACGAAGGCCAGCAGACCGCCGCTTCCGCAGCCGGCTCCGCTCCGATGTCCAACACCCTGCGTCAGAAGGTCGTCGAGTCCATCGACGCCATCAAAACCAAGTGAGCCCATCACAGTGGGGCGATCGCTTTCGGTGATCGGTGACTGACCGTAGGTTTCAGGCCGCAGCCGCGTAAAAAACGGCTGCGGCCTGAAACGATACCTACGGACGATACGCAAAACCAGAAAAATCGAAAGCAATCGCAAGCAAACCAAAAGGAGAACCCGTGAGTTCGCAAAGCAAAACGGCACAGCAGCCGGTGAGCGGCAAGAACGCGGATAAGGTGTTCAAGGGCGTGGCCTACGCCTGCGGCATCCTGATCCTCGTCGTGCTCGCCGCGGTCGCGCTGTTCCTGCTGTTCCGCGCGTGGCCGTTGATCGGCGGTGACCAGAAGGCCAACAGCGCGACCATCAGCAACTTCACCGGCGGCAAGGCTTCCAGCTTCTGGGGCTACGTCGGACCGCTGCTGTTCGGTACCGTGCTGATTTCCGCCCTGGCACTGCTGATTTCCTTCTTCGTGTCGGTCGGCATCGCACTGTTCATCTCGCATTACGCGCCGAAGAAGCTCGCCACCGCCCTGAGCTATGTGGTCGATCTGCTCGCCGCCATCCCGTCCGTTATCTACGGTCTGTGGGGCGGTCTGGTGCTGGTGCCCGCCATCTACCCGTTCTGGAATTGGGTGGCCAAATACCTTGGCTGGATTCCGATTTTCGCCGGTCCCGCCGCCAATCCCTCCCGTACCGTGGCCACCGTGTCCGTGGTGCTGGCCGTCATGATCCTGCCGATCATCACCTCCATGTCCCGCGACATCTTCCTGCAGACCCCTCGCCTTCAGGAAGAGGCGGCTCTGGCCCTCGGCGCACGAAGTGGGAAATGGTCAAGCTCGCGGTCCTGCCGTTCGGCAAGTCCGGCGTCGTGTCCGCCTCCATGCTCGGCCTCGGTCGTGCGCTCGGCGAGACGATGGCCGTGCTCATGATCCTGTCCCCGGGCCTCAACTACTCCGTCAAGCTGCTGCAGGCCTCGCAGAACCAGACCATCGCCGCGAACATCGCCGCGCAGTATCCGGAAGCCAACGATCTGGGTGTTTCCGTGCTGATCGGCACCGGCCTGGTCCTGTTCCTGATTACCTTCGTGGTGAACTTCATCGCTCGTAAGCTCACCGAGAAAGCGAGTGTGTGATGACCGCCGCAAATAACGACGCTTCGCCGATGGACGGCGCTCCCGTCATCGACTTCGACAAGTTCAAGCCGACCCGTTCCTTCACCTCAGCGCGCAAGCGCAAGGACTTCGCCATGAAGGCGCTCATCTCGTGCGCGTTCATCGTGGCGTTGATCCCGCTGTTCTCGGTGCTGCTCACCACCATCATCAACGGCGTCAAGAGGCTGAACCTCAACTTCCTGAGCTACAACATGACCGGCGTGGTCGGCGGCAACCCGACCCCGTCCGGCGGCTACGGCGGCATCCTGCACGCCATCATCGGCACGCTGGAAATCACCTTCGGCGCCATGCTCATCTCCATCCCGATCGGCCTGATGTGCGCCGTGTACCTGGTGGAATATTCCAACCGTGGCAAGCTGGCGCAGGTCATCACCCTGCTGGTCGACGTGATGAGCGGCATCCCGTCCATCGTCGCAGGCCTGTTCGCCTTCTCGATGTTCACGATTCTGATCGGCCCCGGCACCATCAACGGTTTCGAAGGCTCCGTCGCACTTTCCCTGCTGATGCTGCGACCGTGGTCAAGTCGTCCGAGGAAATGCTCAAGATCGTGCCGCACGATTTGCGCGAGGCCTCGTACGCCCTGGGCGTCACGAAGCAGCGCACGATCACGAAGATCGTGCTGCGCACCGCCCTGCCGGGCATCGTTTCGGGTGCGATTCTCGCCGTCGCCCGCGTGATCGGTGAAACCGCTCCGTTGCTGATGACCGCAGGCTACATCGCCTCCACGAACGTCAACCTCTTCTCCGGCCAGATGACCACGCTTCCGGTGTACGTCTACCAGGAGTATTCCAAGCTCAACGCGAACTGCCCGGCCAACGCTTCCGCGGCCTGCGTCACCACCATCCGATGGAACGCGCCTGGGCCGCAGCCCTTGTGCTGATCCTCATCGTGCTGATCCTCAACCTCATCGGCCGTCTCGTGGCGAAGATCTTCGCCGTCAAGTCGGAACGCTGAGCGCGGTCGAATAGTCGAAAACATAAGAACAATAAGGAAAACAAATGGGACAACGTATTGATGTCAACCATCTGAACATCTTCTACGGCGACTTCCTGGCCGTGGAGGATGTGAACATCAACATCGAAGCCAACAAGGTCACCGCGTTCATCGGACCTTCCGGCTGTGGCAAGTCCACCGTGCTGCGCACCCTCGATCGCATGCACGAGATCATTCCGGGCGCCCACTGCGAAGGCGAGGTGCTGCTGGAAGGCAAGAACCTGTACGACAAGGATGTGGATCCGGTCGCCGTCCGTCGTGACGTCGGCATGGTGTTCCAGCGTCCTAACCCGTTCCCGACCATGTCCATCCGCGAGAACGTGCTTGCCGGTGTGAAGCTCAACAACCGCAAGATCTCGAAGTCCGACGCGGACGATCTGGTCGAATGGGCCTGCGTGGCGCCAACCTGTGGAACGAGGTCAAGGATCGTCTGGACAATCCGGGCATCGGCCTGTCCGGCGGCCAGCAGCAGCGTCTGTGCATCGCACGCGCCGTGGCCGTGCACCCGCAGGTGCTGCTCATGGACGAACCGTGCTCCGCCCTCGACCCGATCTCCACCCTGGCCGTGGAGGATCTGATCAACGAGCTGAAGAACGAGTACACCATCGTGATCGTGACGCACAACATGCAGCAGGCCGCTCGTATCGCCGACTACACCGCCTTCTTCAACCTGAAGGCCGTCGGCCAGCCGGGTCACCTCGAGTACTTCACCGACACCACCACGATGTTCAACAACCCGCAGAACGAAGAAGCCGAACGTTACGTCTCCGGACGTTTTGGCTGATCGATAAGGCCGATTCGCCAAAACGTAGTGCCAACCCGGTGTTGGTGCGAGTCAGCTTCAGCTGGCCAGTTAATAGCGCTTCGCTGTGCGAAACTCTGTAATTGTACGTTTTGCTGATCGGCAGCTCCTTTTCCCCGCAAACCGACGTTGAGATTGCTCTCGGCGTCGGTTTGTTGTTTTTCTTGTGGAAGCGACACGCGCTGTTGAGAATCATTCTCAGTTACGGTTATGATGGATTCACCGAAGCATGAAGCGTATGAAAATGGAGGAACCATCGTGAACCGTTATGCAAGAATTGCGATTGCCGTACTCGCTTCCGTCGGCCTTCTCACTTCCGCGTCTGCCTGCGGAACGTCGCAGGACGGTGCCGGTTCCGCGCATGGCGCGATTTCCGTCGTCTCCTCCATCAACCAATGGGGCACCCTCGCCGAGCAGCTCGGCGGAAGCGGCGTGCAGGTGACCAGCATCATCAACTCCACCAACGTGGACGCGCACGACTATGAGCCGACCACGTCCGACATCGCCAAACTGCAGAAGGCACGAATCGTCATCGTCAACGGCGCCGGGTACGACTCATGGGCCGTCAAAGCCGCGCAATCCGCCAAATCGCAAGTCATCAACGCGGCGGAGATCGGTGGCGTCAAGGATGGCGGCAACCCGCACGTCTGGTTCTCGGCGGCGGTGCGCAAAGCGGTCGCACAGGCCATCACCAGGCATACGAGGGTACAAGGCCCGACGCAAGGCCGATTTCGACAAGCTGAACCAGCAATGGCGTTCCAAGGAAGACGAGGTCGCCCGAAAAATCACGGAGACCAAACGCAAGGCGGATGGCGAAGCCTATGCCGCCACGGAATCGGTCGCCGAATATCTGGCCGGGGACCTGGGCCTCAAAGACGCGACGCCGACCGGCTACATGCGTGCCACGGCCAACGAAAGCGAGCCAACGCCGACCGACATCAAACAGTTCACCGACATGCTGGAAGCCGGCAAGGTCGGCCTGCTGGTGGTCAACATTCAGGAGGGGACCGAGCTGACCGGCAAGATCGTCATCGCGGCAAAATCGTCCAATATTCCGATCGTGGAGCTGACCGAGCAGATGCCGGAGCAGTACGATTCCCTGACGGACTGGATGGCCGCGCTCGTCGACGCGTTCTCCCAAGCCATCTAATGCGGATCTGCGCCAAACCGATACGAAAGTCGATAAAAAAAGGGCGATTCCACTGAAGGAACCGCCCATTTCCGTATGAAAAGGACTGTTACAGCACTGCGGTGATGATGAAGTCCAGAATGAACAGCACGGCCACGACCCAGATCACCGGATGCACATCCTTGGCCTGCTTCTTGCAGGTCTTGACGATGCAGTAGGTGATGAAGCCGCCGGCGATGCCGTAGGAGATGGAGTAGCTGAACGCCATGAACACGGACGCGAAGAACGCCGGAATGGCTTCGGAGATGTCGCCCCACTCGATTTCCTTCAAGGAGGAAGCCATCATGCAGCCGACCACGACCAGCACGCCTGCGGTCGCGGCGGACGGCACGGCGGAGATGACCGGGGAGAGGAAGGCGGACAGCGCGAAGCAGATCGCCACGACCACGGAGGTCAGGCCGGTGCGGCCGCCGGCGGCGATACCCGCGGAGGACTCCACGTAGGTGGTGGTGTTCGAGGTGCCGCAGATGGCGCCGATGGAGGTGGCGATGGAGTCGGCGAACAGGGCCTTGTCCATCTTGGAGGAGAAGCCGGAACCGTTCTCAAGAGCCTTCTCGTCCTCGGCGGAGAAGATGCCGGTACGACGGCCGGTGCCGATGAAGGTGCCGATGGTGTCGAAGGTGTCGGACATGGAGAACGCGAAGATGGTCAGCAGGATGATCGGCAGCTTCGACACGTCGGAGAACAGCGCCGGGAAGCCATCCTTGGTGAAGATCACGCCGAAGGTCTGCGGCAGCTGGGCGAAGGTGTCGGCGATGGACACGGAGTTGGCCATGGTGGTCTGGCCCATCGGAATGCCGACGACCGCGGTGACGGCGATGGCGATCAGCATGCCGCCGCGTACCTTGAGCACGGTGAGCACGATGGCCAGCACCAGGCCGATGATGAACAGCCAGATGGTCGGATTGTTCATGACGGCAAGGCCCGGGGTGGCCTGCACGGTGTCGCCGCTCTTGGCCGCGGACTTGGTGGTGAAGGTGAAGAAACCGACGTTGAGGAAGCCGACGTAGGCCACGAACAGGCCGATGCCGCCGCCGATGGCGTTCTGCAGCACTTCCGGAATGGCTTGGATGATCATCTTACGGATCTTGGTGACGGTGATGATGATGTTGATCAAACCGCACAGGAACACCATGCACAGGGTTTCCTGCCACTTGAAGCCGAGGCCGAAGCACACGGTGTAGGTGAAGAACGCGTTGAGGCCCATGCCGGCGGCCTGCGCGTACGGAACATTGGCGAACAGGCCCATCACGAGCGTGCCGATGATGGCCGCGATGATGGTGGCGAGGAACACGCCGCCCCACGGCATACCGGTCGAAGACAGGATCTGCGGGTTGACGATGATGATGTAGGACATGGCGAAGAACGTGGTCAGGCCGGCCATGATCTCCGTGGAGACGGTGGTGCCGTTCTCCTTGAGATGGAAGAATTTCTCCATTTTCTCTTTTCTCATCTTTCTTGGTTGGTAGGCGCGTGCCATATGGTGGCGTGCGCGGCGAGAATCGCGACTCGCCTGGGACATGCGTCCCTGAACAAAGCAAACGTAGCACCTATGTAAGTCATGGAAATTTCGTGCGATTGGTAAGGGGGTGCTTTTGCGGCGGCGCGACACGCCGGTCTGGATTAGTCCAAACGGGTCAGTAAATTACCCATTTGTAAACCACAGACCGTTGGTTGGAGCGTGCAAGCGCTCACGAAGTTTGGTTCGCCAAGCCAGCGCAGGTTGAAGAACATACGCCCACCAAGGGCTTCCCGCTTAGCGGTCGAATGTTGCTCTGCCTGCGTGCAGGGCTTTTTTTTATTGCCCTGCGAGGTGTTCCGAATCTCACAGTCAACGGTTGACTAAGGAAGGAACGCCATGAAGAGGCCCGAAAAGGAAGCGGTGGTCGCTCAGCTTACGGACAAGTTCCGTAACGCCGACGCTATCTACCTGACCGAGTACCGCGGGCTTACCGTTCCGCAGATCTCTGAACTGCGCGAAAAGCTAGGCCGCGATACTTCCTACACTGTGGCAAAGAACACGCTCGTTCGCATTGCAGCCAAGGAAGCTGGCATCGAAGGTCTTGATGAACTTCTCGCCGGCCCGACCGCTGTGACCTTCGTGAAGGGTGACTTCATCGAAGCTGCGAAGACCCTGCGTGACTTCGCCAAGACCAACAAGGCACTGATCATCAAGGGCGGCTTCGCTGATGGCACCGTCTACGATGCTGAAGGCGCCAAGAAGCTGGCAGACCTCAAGTCTCGCCCGCAGCTGCTCGCCGAGTTCGCCGGCGACATCAAGGCTACGATGTCCAAGGCGCGTACCTGTTCAACGCTCTGCCGACCAAGGCCGTGCGTACGATCGATGCGCTGCGCGAGAAGCAGGAAAAGGCTGCCTGATTTCGCTGCGGCTCGC
>ENA-OPZM01000074-OPZM01000074.1-human-gut-metagenome-genome-assembly--contig:-NODE-74-length-39034-cov-1.956794_pt1 | contig 39034 bp, 48 predicted proteins | sample MGYA00242478_ERZ504493 | MGnify/ENA primary metagenome ERZ504493 (study PRJEB26092, sample SAMD00036227) | human gut metagenome | host: Homo sapiens | study: EMG produced TPA metagenomics assembly of... | reverse complement strand
CAGAAAAGATTTGGAGTGACACCAAATGAATATCGTAAAATGGTATAAAAATCGGAGTTTTCAGTTTAAACTGGTGATCGGCTATCTGGTACTGGCACTGATTCCAATGCTGTGTGTTACCTGGTACAGTTATGGAAAAACAAGGAATGTGCTTCTTACTGAAGCATATCAGAGTGCAGAACAGGAAGCAGAACGAATTGAAAAAAATTTTTCTACGATGGTCGAGCCTTACGAAACAATTCTGGAGGTGCTGTATGTGGATCAGATGCTGAGCGGGTATTTGTTTCAGGATTACAGCAACGATTCTTATGAAGATATGTTTTACTATATTGATAAGAAGCTCACGAAATCTGTCTGATGAATGCAGGAAATTTACAAAATCTGTTTTTACAGCAACAATGAAACGCTTCCGCAGGATAATTATTATTTTTATTCCATGCAGGATCTAGATCGGAGGGAAGGTGTGCTGACATTTGATGCGATAGGGGAAACGGTATTCTGTGGGACATCTGGAGACGGAAAAGCATTTCATATGAATCGTCTGATGAATTTTTATCCACAGGGCGGGATGAAGAGCGTACTGTCGTTACAGATTGAAAATCAGCAGATACAGCCCCTCCTCGAAACAATAAATTCCACCGATGAAATTTATCTGGTGGATCAAAAAGGATATATTCTGTCTGCTTCCGAACCGGAAATGGCAGGCCTTCCGATCCGGACCAGAATGCCGGAAGAGGATCTGGAGCAGAAAGCGCAGATTGAGTTTGAGCGTGACGGTATTTCAAAAATCGGAAATATCCAGAGCGGAGTTTTCGGAACAAAAATTCTTGTGATTTCGGATAAGGAGACGGTTTTAAAAGACGCAAAAGCTGTTTCAAGAAGGATGATGTTCCTGATCCTCTGCAGCGCGGCTATGGTATTTCTCTGCATTATCTGTTACACAAGATGGCTTTCCACGCGGGTGCAGAAAGTGGTGTATGCAGCAAAACGGATGGGACAGGGAGAATTTGATTACCGTCTGGAAATATGGGAGAAGATGAGATCGGACAGATCGGGCTGGCGTTTAATCAGCTCAGTGATCAGATTCAGGAGCTAATTCGGGAAAATTACGAAAAGAAAATCCGGATTCAGACGAGCGAACTGAATTTGCTGCAGGAACAGATCAATCCGCACTTTCTTTACAATGCACTTGCGGTTATTTCAGCACTGGCGATGCGGGAAGGTGGAAAACAGACGATGCAGGCGGTCAAAAATTTGTCCAGCTTCTACCGGATTTCCCTGAATAAGGGAAAACAGGTGCTTTCCATCCAGGAAGAAGTGGAACTGCTGCAGAGCTATCTGAAAATCCAGCAGATGCGTTTTCGGGACAGCGTACAGGTGGAGTATGAGATTGCAAGAGAAGTACTGACATATCGAACCATTAAACTTCTTCTGCAGCCGCTGGTTGAAAATGCCATTCACCATGCGAGAAAAGAGGAAGAAGTTCTCCACATTGCGGTCAGAATTCAAAAAGAAGAAAGGGATGTGGTATTCCAGGTGACAGATGATGGATGTGGAATCGAGGCGGAAAAACTGATTAAACTGCGAAGTTCTCTGCGGCGCTCAGAGGAAGGATATGGACTGAGAAATGTTGCAAACAGGGTTCGTCTGGCTTATGGAGAGAATTATGGTGTCCGAATAGAAAGCAGGAAGGATATGGAACGACAGTTTCTGTCAGAATTCCAGTAAACGAATAAAAAATCAACAAAGCAGAAATAACTTCGTATTGTTTGCATAGAAAAGGAAACAGAAACCGGCTGATAAAGGTGATTTTGCCCGTCAGCCGGTTTCTGTTTCGTTAGATATTGACAGAAATCGTAAGAAAACAACAGAATAAAAAAGAGAATTATAAAACTCCGTTAAATCGAGATAGAAATCATAAAAAAGTGAGATTGTTGCAGGACAGACTATCCATTAGAATGGAAACATAGACAGCAAGAGTGTACAAGATGAACAAAAAGAAGAAAGAAGGAGAAGGCATGAAAAAAGAAAACGTGCATGCAAAGCACAAAAAAAGCCTCGCGGAACGGTTCTGGAAACAGAAATATCTGTTTTTACTGCTGCTTCCATCGTTGGTATGGGTCATTCTGATCTGCTATGCACCAATGACAGGACTGTATATGTCCTTCATCAACTACACGCCGCAGGGTAGCGGCTATTTTGCGGATATGGCGAATTCGCAGTTTGTCGGTCTTGACTGGTTCAAGTATTTCTTTTCCACAGATTTCACAAAAATCATGAGAAACACACTGGCAACCAGCTTACTGACACTGTTATTCTCATTCCCGCTGCCAATCATTCTGGCGCTTTGCCTGAATGAAGTTCGAAACCAGAAGGCAAAGAAATTTGTACAGACCGCATCTTATATTCCCTATTTTATTTCCTGGGTTATTGCGGCAAACATTTTCCTTACATTCCTTTCTTCAGACGGCGTCATCACAATCTGTTAAAATTCTTCGGATTAACCGATGAGTCGATTCTGTTTTTCCAGAAAGGACCATATTTCTGGTGGATCATCGCGATCGCAAATGCGTGGAAGGTACTTGGATACAATGCGATTATCTATATGGCGGCAATCTCCGGCATCAGCCAGGATATGTATGAAGCAGCGGATGTGGATGGTGCGACGAGAATGCAGAAGATTCTGCATATCACACTTCCGGCATTAAAGCCGACCATTATGATTCTTCTGATTCTGGCAATCGGAGGTGTTCTGAATACAGGATATGAGCAGCAGCTGTTGATGTCCTAATGATGCTATTTTAATTATTCTATGTACTTGATACGTAGCATACCGCTATGGTCTGAAAAACGGAATGTATTCTTACGGTACTGCAGTAGGATTCTTTAAATCCGCAGTCTCCTTCATTCTGGTCATCAGTGCAAATGCACTTTCGAAGAAATTCAGTGATGATAATACGGCACTGTTTTAGGAGGAAGGAAAATGAGAGAAAAAGCAATTAAAATCAAAAGAAAACGTTGTGCCAGTGACTGGTTTCTTGATATTTTCAAAGTGGTTTTTCTGGTGTTAGTTACTGTGATCTGTGTGTATCCGTTCTGGAACATTTTTGTGGTATCCATTAACGATGCAACCGATGCACTGCGCGGCGGGCTCTACTTTCTGCCGAGAAAACTGAGTCTGGCAAGTTATAAAGATATTCTGGGACGTGCCACATTTTTGCATGGTATTCTGATCACTGTACTTCGTACTGCAATTGGTACACCGCTGGCGGTCCTTGTCACGACAGCACTTGCCTATGTGCTTTCCAGAAAAGAGCTGCTGTTCCGGAAAACAGCTGAACCTGTTCTTTATCTTCACCATGTATTTTGGCGGCGGAATGGTTCCGTATTATATGGTATTAAAGAGCTTGGAATGCTGAATAATTTCATTGTATTTATTTTCCCGAACCTGGTAAGTGTTTATAATATGATTCTGGTAAAGAATTATATAGAGGGAATGCCGGCAGAGATTTTTGAATCGGCGAAAATTGACGGAGCAAATGATCTGACAGTTTTCTTTAAAATGGTAATTCCATTGTCCAAGCCGATTATTATGACCATTGCACTGTTTGTTGCAATTACACATTGGAATTCTTGGTTCGATGCATATTTGTTTACGAATGCACAGTCTTTAAAAACAATGCAGTCCATTTTGGTTGAAATTCTGAATCAGTATCAGACTTCATCAGCGAACCAGGCGGCAAATCAGGCGTCACAGACCATTACACCGGACAGCATTCGAATGGCTGCTACGATGATTGCGACCATTCCGATTATCATGGTTTATCCGTTTATTCAGAAATATTTTGTTAAAGGAATCATGCTCGGATCTGTAAAGAGCTGATGATAGAAGGAGGAAAAGAAAATGAAGTTCAAAAAAAGTATCGCAATGGCGATGAGTGTCCTGATGGCAGCGGGAATGCTTGCAGGATGCGGATCAAATGGCAGTACATCATCAAGTACTGCATCCGGCAGTGCATCATCTGCATCGGGCGAGGTATCAACAGACGGAGTTACGATTTCTATCTTTGACAAAAACTCCGGAAGCAATACCTTTGATGATCCAGTTGCAAAAGCAATTGAGGAAAAAACAGGTGTCAAAATTCAGGTAGAAAATCCAACCGGAGATCCGCTGGAAAAATTGAACCTGATGCTGACCGGTCAGAATTACCCGGATATCGTCCTGATGGATCGTGGAAATGATATTGTAAACCGTTACATTGAGGCAGGCGCACTGCTTCCGTTGAATGATCTGATCGATGAGTACGGCCCGGATGTAAAAGAGATGTACGGGGAAACCTTAAACAAGAGTCGTTATACCGATGGAAAAAATTACTATCTGAATAACTGGTACGGAGAAGATCCGGATCCGGTAGCCGGTGTTCTGATGCGCTATGATTATCTGTGCGAAATCGTTGGAAAAGACCGCGCAGACAGCGATGAGCATTTACACAGGAAGAGTATATTGACATTTGTAAGAAATTCAAAGAACTTCATCCGACCATTGACGGAAAAGAGAGTATTGCCATTACCTTTGATGCAGAATCCAAAAACTACGATGGAACATTAAAAGGAATGTATGGTCTGAAAACATATTATCAGGATGGGGACAATCTGGAACATGTTGCCAAAGCACCAAACTTCAAAGAGATGATGTCCTTTGCCAATGAACTGTATACCGAGGCCTTCTGGACAAAGAGTGGGTTGTCAACAAGAAAAATCAGTGGACGCAGAAACTGTCTGCAGGCAACGTATTCAGTACCTTTGCTTCCTACTGGGATACCGATGCAGCAAATACAGCACTTGCTTCTTCTGTAGGAGAAGATGCAAAATTCTATTCCTATAAAATCCTTGGAAACGGAATCAGTGCAGATGAAACTACTTACTCCGGAAGAAGTACACTTGGCTGGGATGCAATCGCGATCACCAAGAATTGTAAAAATCCGGAAGCAGCCATGAAGATGATCAACTACCTTGCAAGCGAAGAAGGACAGTATCTTCTGATGTGGGGTATTGAGGGAACCAACTGGAATATGGAAGATGGAAACACGTTCCGAACGATGATCTGATTGAAGGATTCCAGACGGATTTTGACAAAACAAAACTGGATACCGGCGTCCGCAAATGGACCTGGTTTGTAAAGAACGGAAATGGTACAGACGGAACTCCATACGATGTATCACAGTATAAAGTAAAAGAGACCCGGCAGGTGGCTATGAATCACTTTGGTGAGAACGACAGATGGGATACCGCAGAATTTGCAGGCCTTACCCCGGCAGGAAGCACTCCGGATGGCTTGAAATGGCAGAAAATCCAGGATATCTACGATCAGGAATATCCGAAGATTGTGAATGCAGACAGCCACGATGCGGCAATGGAAGAGTACGACAAGATGATTTCCGAAATGAATGACGCAGGACTGGAAGATGTAGAAAAAGTTATCACACAGAATTATCAGGAGCGTATGAAACTCTGGAATGAGTAAGCTAAAAGTAAAATAAAAAATCACACACGGAAAAGAACCGGCAGAAATCGAAATACAGATTTCTATGTCGGTTCTTTTTTTATCAGAAGAAGCATTGCGATTTTCAAGGAATCTGGATATAATGAGGAAAACTGGAAAAACAGGGAAATCCAACCGCATGAGACAGGAGGCATCGTACATGGCAGCGAAAGAACAGTTAACCGCAATGGAAATGATCTGGGGATTTATGAGTGGGATGACAGGACATATGGGAAAGACGGACTTTGCGCCGCAGAAGGAAGCGTTCGGGGATTTTGCCTCTCCGGAAACGTATTTTCCGCGCGTGGTGCCGGAGAGCGAGGGCATCTCATCGGAAAAGCTGACGCAGATGCTTCGTGAGCTCGCCGCTGCGCGCCATACGGACATGCATCATCTGCTGGTCCTGCGGAACGGACAGGTCATCTGCGAATGCAATTTCGCCCCATACCGGAGCGGCATCTGGCATGCGACGTATTCGATGTGCAAGAGCATCACCGGCATGGCGGTCGGTTTTCTGATCAGTGAAGGAAAACTTTCCCTGGACGAGAACGTCTATGATATTTTTGAAAAACGAAACGGTCTGCTGCAGAAGATCCTGCGCCCGAATCTGACCGTGGAGCATCTTCTGACGATGAAGAGCGGCGTACAGTTCAACGAGATGGGCGTTGTTTCCGGCAACGACTGGGTGGACAGCTTCTTAAATGCGCCGGTCAAGGGAACGCCGGGCGAAGCGTTTGAGTACAACAGTATGAACACGTATCTGCTGTCTGCAATCATACAGGAGCGCACCGGCATGAAGATGGTGGATTACCTGCGGCCGCGCCTGTTCGAGCCGCTCGGTATCAAAAAAAATCTTCTGGGAGAGCTGCCCGGCAGGGATTACGAAAGGCGGCTGGGGCCTCTTCCTGTGCCCGGAGGACGCGGCCAAGCTCGGGTGATGTACGTGAACGGCGGAAAATTCGAAGGAAAACAGATCGTCCCGGCGGAATGGGTCGCAGCGTCCACCTCCGTTCATGCGACACCGCCGGAAAAGATGGGAAAATATGGCTATGGTTACCAGGTCTGGATGGAGGAGCGGCCGGGCAGCTTTGCGTTCAATGGCATGCTGGGGCAGAACGTGCTCGGTTATCCGGATACCGGCGTGGTGATTGTGACGAATGCGGGCAGCAACGAGCTGTTCCAGACGTGTGAGATGCTCGACATTGTGCGGAAGTATTTCGGCGCGGAATTTGGTGCAGAGCTGAAATCCGGCGAGGCGGAAAGCCCGATGGCATATCAGAAGCTGGTGCAGACCTGCTGTGATCTGGAGGGCGCGAAAGAGACACCGGGAAGAATCCTGCGCGGCGGCTGGAAGCGGAGAACACCGGGGCCGCGGAACAGCGGAACACCGCGTCAGATCGACATGGCGCAGCTTCTGCACGGAAAAGAATATAAAATGGAGGACACGCATGTCGGCATGTTTCCGCTGACGCTGCAGGTCTTCCACAACAACTTTTCCGACGGCATCCGCCGCATCGGTTTCTTCTATGAAAAAGGCCGTTTCTTTGTCGAGCTGACCGAGGGAGAAAAAACACAGCGCATTGAGATCGGTCTTACGGGGTCCAAAGTTGTAGAATGGGTGGAAAACGAGGAATCGTATCTGCTCGGAACGACGGGACAGTTTGCGGAGAATGAAGACGGCGAACTGGTGCTGAAGCTTGAGTTTGCATTTCTGGAAGAGGCCGCAAGACGGAGGGTCAAAATCATTTTCCAGCGTGATTTCGAGCGGATCAGACTGGAGTGGAATGAGACGCCGGGCAAGGATCTGATTATCGAGGGCCTTGAATCCCTCGTGACGGATGTGGCGATCGCACCGCTTCTGCCGTCGCGGTTCCGCGAGCGGAGCCTTGACATGATCCATCTGCTGATGGCACAGACCATTGAGCCAATGGTAGAGGCACACCGTGTGCGGCCGGGGGAAGAAACGGGGACAGAAGAAGCGGCAGCGGAAGCTGAATCGGCCGCGGCAGTGGAAAATGCGGAAAACGCAGAAGAAACGGTGTAAAAACAGAAAAAATCAGAAGAGAAATGTGGATAAAAAAGGGAATGGAGCTGCCGGATGCGCAGTTCCATTCCCTTTTAAAAATACAGATTACAGATTCAAAGCCATATCGCCGGATTTGATCAGGTTTGCCTTGCGGAATACCTCTGAGAAGAACAAGGTGATCACAGCCGGAAGCACGAAGTGGAGCAGAATGATTTTGATGATGACGAGCTTCGGATCATCGTAAGCGATCATCGTCTGATACGTTGTGATCTGTCCGACAAGACCTGCGGAACCCATGCCGCTTCCCGTTGCATTATTCTGCATATTGGCGAGGATTGTGGAGACGGGTCCTAAAATCGCACTCGAGAAGATGACGGGCAGCCAGATCAGTGGATGACGCATGATGTTCGGCACCTGGAGCATCGAGGTTCCAAGACCCTGTGCGACAAGGCCGCCGAATTTGTTTTCCCGATAACTTGCAACTGCGAATCCGACCATGTTGCAGCAGCAGCCGATCGTTGCGGCACCGGCGGCAAGACCGGAAAGATTCAGAATGATGCCGAGTGCAGCGGAGCTGATCGGCAGTGTCAGAACCATACCCATGACGACCGAAACAACGATGCCCATGATGAACGGCCGCTGTTCCGTTGCCCAGTTGATGATGCTTCCAAGGCCTGTCATCATCTGGGAGATCGGCGGTCCGACGAGCAGTCCGACAACGGAACCGGCTCCGATGGTGATGACCGGTGTCACGATGATATCAACCTTGGTCTTGCCGGAAACCAGATGGCCGCAGGTGATGCCTGCGAAAGCTGCGATGAAAGCGCCGAGCGGTTCGCCAGGTCCTGCCAGAACGGCATTTCCGTCCACAAAGAATGTGCCGCCGGTGATCTTGCCGGCATAACCGCCGACCATGGCGGCGACGGCTGCAGAAACCGTGACAAGCGGGCTTTCCCCATATTTCACTGCCACGCCGACACCGATACCGGCACTTGTCAGGGCTGCGGCAGCTTTTCCAAGCAGATAGATCACATTTCCGGTCGAACCGCCGATCAGAAGACCGATCTGCTGAATCATCGTACCAATAATCAGGGTTGCAAAAAGACCCTGCGTCATGCCGCCGAAGCCATCAATGAAGATGTGCGAGGCGACTTTTTTGATTGTTCGCATATGGAATTCCTCCTCATGTATGTGGTGTGTTACTGTATTCACAAGTGACTTGTCAGTCGACTTTTAGTCTATCATAAGATGGGGGCGGGTGCAATCCTTTTCCGGGGGCATAAGTTGACAAAAGAAAGGGGCACGCTTATAATTGAGACAAATTCAGAGCGCTTCCAGAAAACAGCGCAGACAGTAAAAAAGTGATAAAGGAGACGCATGGGAAAACAGAAAAAGAAACAGAAAAAAACGCGGCAATCCGCTTTGGACTCTGGTATTTTTAGCGGCACTTGCTGTTTTCTGCTTTTCCGGGTACAAGCTGATCGGCATTTACCTGGATTACAAGACCGGCACGGATGAATACCGGGATCTGCAGCAGTATACGACGGAAATTACAAAAACACCGGAGACACCGGCAACGACGAAAACAGAGGAGCCGCAGGCGGAATCCGAACCGGCGGAGCCTTCCGAACCGGAGCCGGAACCACTGTCGTATCCGACAGAACCGCCGCTTGCCGTCGATTTTGAATCCTTAAAAGCGATTAACCCGGATGTGAAGGGATGGCTTTATATCGAAGCTCTCGACATCAGTTACCCGGTCGTACAGGGGCCGGACAATGATACGTATCTTCATACGACGTACGAGGGAACGAGCAACTTTGCGGGTTCCATTTTCCTCGATTACCAGAATCAGGATGATTTCAGTGATGGAAACACAATCGTTTACGGTCATAATATGAAGAATCTCTCCATGTTCGGAAAGTTGAAACAGATGAAGGAGCAGGAAAAATATAGGGATAGCGTCTATTTCTGGATGCTGACGCCGGAATCAAACGATGTGTACCAGATTTTTTCTGCCTTTTATACGGAGGCAGACAGTGATGTCTACACGCTGTATTCCGGCGGGGGTGAAGCGTTTGTACAGTATCTGAATACCATGGCGGCGCGGTCAGAGATCCCGGTGGAGCAGCCGGAGATGGATGAACACAGCCATATTATTGTGCTGTCCACCTGTGCGGCGAGCGATACGACTGGACGGTTCGTCGTTCTGGGCGTGCGGCGGAACCGGTAATGATTGGTCAGAAGGAGGAATGACAGATGGAAGAGGAAAGAAAAATCGAAGAACTGCAGAGATTGATTGATACGCATGAAAATATCGTATTCTTCGGCGGCGCGGGCGTGTCCACGGAGAGCGGGATTCCGGATTTCCGGAGCGTGGATGGCTTTATCATCAGAAGTATGACGTTCCGCCGGAGACAATTTTAAGCCACAGCTATTTCCTGCGGTACCCGGAAAAGTTTTATGCCTTTTACCGCGACAAAATGCTTCCGTTCGGCGCGAAACCGAACGCGGCGCATAAGAAACTTGCAGAGCTGGAAGCGGCGGGAAAATTAAAAGCGGTTGTGACGCAGAACATTGACGGACTGCATCAGGCGGCGGGAAGTAAAGTAGTGTATGAACTGCACGGAAGCATACACCGCAATTACTGCATGAAATGCGGGGCAGCCTGCGATACAGAGCTGGTGAGAAAGAGCAGCGGCGTTCCAAGATGTGAAAAATGCGGCGGCATGATCAAGCCGGATGTCGTTCTCTACGAGGAGAGCCTGAACGAGAAAGTGCTCGACGGAGCGATCCGCTCGATTGCGGCGGCAGATCTTCTGATTGTCGGCGGAACGTCGCTTGCTGTGTATCCGGCAGCAGGTCTTCTCCAGTATTTTCGGGGCGATGCACTGGTCCTGATTAATAAAGGTGCAACACCGATGGACAACAACGCAGATCTTCTGATCCAGCAGCCGATCGGACAGGTGCTCGGCAGTATCCGGGTGTGAAAATTCAGAGCTGTGAAAAATGGAGGTGCGGCTCTGATGATACAGAGAGAACCTTGAGAAAAAATCTCGGAAAGTGTCAGGAAATATAAAAATAAGGCGGAAAAACATGGCAGAACATTACGAAGTAGGCGATATTGTAAAACTGAAAAAGCCGCATCCTTGCGGCAGCAGCGAGTGGGAAATCCTGCGTGTCGGCGCAGATTTCCGTCTCAAATGCACCGGCTGCGGCCACCAGATCATGGTAGCACGCAAGCTGGTCGAGAAAAACACCCGCGGATTACGAAAAAAAGAATGCGTAATATCGTGAAAAAAACAAGAAAACACGCGAAAAAGGGCTTGCTATAAGCCTTTTTTTATGTTAAAATAACAAATTGTGACGTATAAAAATAATTCCTTGCTCCCCATAATGAAAATGGGGTGCCAAAAAGTCCAAAAGGAGGTAAAGCATGAACAAGTACGAATTAGCACTGGTTGTGAATGCAAAACTTGAAGAAGAGGAACGCGCAGCTGTAGTTGAGAAAGCCAAAGGTTATGTAACCCGTTACGGCGGAACAGTTGGCGAAGTAGAAGAGTGGGGCAAAAAAACGCCTTGCATACGAAATTCAGCATATGCGTGAAGCATATTACTACTTTATTCAGTTTGAAGCAGACGCAACAGCTCCGGCAGAAATCGAGAGCCATATGCGTATTATGGATAACGTACTGAGATACTTAGTCGTTAAAAAGGAAGCTTAAGAGGTAAGCGAATGAATAAAGTTATATTGATGGGAAGATTGACCCGAGATCCCGACGTCAGATACTCTGCTGGAGAGAATTCCACAGCGGTAGCCCGTTATACACTGGCTGTTGACCGCAGATTCCACAGAGACGGCGATGCAACAGCAGATTTCATCGGTTGTGTAGCATTTGGCCGCCAGGCGGAATTTGCAGAGAAATACCTGCGTCAGGGAACGAAGATCGCCATCACCGGCCGCATTCAGACCGGAAGCTACACCAACCGTGAAGGCCAGAAGGTCTACACGACAGACGTAGTTGTAGAAGAGCAGGAGTTTGCAGAGAGCAAAAATGCAGGTGGAAACAACGGAGGATACTCCGCACCGCAGCATAACAATCCGGCTCCGTCAGCAAATACATCTGATTTGGGCAGCGCCGATGGTTTTATGAATATTCCCGATGGCATTGACGAAGAATTGCCATTTAATTGATAGAAAAGGAGAGATTGATCATGGCTTATAATAATAGTGAAAGACCAGCTTCCAGAAGACCGGCCCGCAGAAGAAGAAAAGTTTGTGTTTTCTGTGGTGGAGAAGAGATCAGCTACAAGGATGCAGCTAAACTGAAAAAATATGTATCCGAGCGTGGTAAAATCCTGCCGAGACGTGTAACTGGAACCTGCGCAAAACATCAGAGAGCAGTAACAGTAGCCGTTAAGAGAGCAAGACATATGGCTATTATGCCGTACGTAGATGATTGATTCTGACTTGCGCTAAGCACTGTCCGAACGTTCATTTTGAATCGGTAAATAAATGGAGGTATCTGCCCGAAAAGCGGGTACCTTTTTTGTATCCAGAAGTATCTTGTTGCCAAAGTACAGGTCAAAGTGGTATAATCGGAAGGACAGGAGCGAAATACAACACGCAACGTTGGAAAGGTGTTAGGAAATGAAAAGCAAAATGAAGTTGAGCGGCCAATTGCGGAGCTATCTTCGATGGCCGCTGATTTTGTCCATCCTGATGCTTGTGATGAATATCGGCATGTATTTTGTGGATGTGATGGCAGGAATGTGGTTCACGCTGTTTTTTGCAGTCTATGTGATCGCAGCCGCAGTTCTCTATTACAGACAGCGTCCGCAGGTGATCAACGAGCTGATTACCTTTGCGACTGAATACGGCCAGGTTCAGAAGCATCTGATCCAGGAACTGGCGCTGCCCTATGCCGTTATGGATTCGCAGGGAAAACTTCTCTGGGTCAACAAAGAGTTTACAAAAATCACAGGGAAGGATACACAGTATCATAAATGTATCGCCACCATTCCGGAGCTGACGGTCGAGCGGCTGCCGAAAAATGAGGAGGAGACCGACATCAACGTGGCTTACGGCGAAAAGAATTTCCGTGCCCATGTAAAAAGCGTCTGCATCGACGAGCTGATCCAGAATTCGGAGATGATCAACACAGATATCAAAGGCTATTTTATTCAGGCACTGTATCTGTTCGATGAGACGGAGCTCCGCGAGTATATGCGGAAATTCGAGGACGAAACGATGGTCACCGGTCTTCTGTATCTGGACAACTACGACGAGGCGCTGGAGAGCGTCGAGGAGGTCCGCCGTTCCCTTCTGACCGCACTGGTCGAGCGAAAGATCAACAAATATTTCAACGATCTCGACGGACTGGTGAAGCGGTATGAGAACGACAAATACATCGTGGTCATGCGCCGGAGTTCGTTAAATGAACTGAAAGAGAAAAAGTTCGATATCCTCGAGGACGTCAAGACCATCAACATCGGAAACGAGATGGCGGTCACAATCAGTATGGGTATCGGAGCAGATGCTGGATCGTTTGCGAAAAACTCCGAGTATGCGAAAATCGCGATCGACCTGGCTCTTGGCCGGGGCGGCGATCAGTCGTTTTAAAGGACGGTTCGAAGATTCAGTATTTCGGCGGAAAAACGCAGGCTGTGGAAAAGAATACGAGAGTCAAAGCCCGCGTCAAGGCGCACGCGCTGAAAGAGTTTATGAACACGAAAGAGAAGGTCGTTGTCATGGGACACCGCCTGCCGGATGCCGATTCGTTCGGTGCGGCCATCGGTATCTACCGTGCGGCGAAAACGCTGAATAAAAAAGCGTACATCGTCATCGACAACCCGACCAGCTCGATTATTCCGCTGATGAATACGTTCCGCGACAACCAGGATTATGAGGCGGACATGTTTGTCAATAATCATGAGGCGAAAGAGATCATGGACGACAACACGCTGCTCGTTGTGGTCGATACGAACAAGCCGAGCATCACACAGTGTGAGGATCTGCTGTACATGGCGAAAATGATCGTCGTGCTGGATCATCACCGGCAGGGAAGCGATACGATCCGCAACTCGGTGCTTTCCTATATTGAGCCGTATGCATCATCCGCGAGCGAGATGGTTGCCGAGATTCTCCAGTATTTTACCGAGGGAATCCGCATCCGGAACGTGGAGGCGGACAGCATCTATGCCGGCATCATGATCGATACCGACAACTTTATGCAGAAAACAGGTGTCCGCACGTTCGAGGCGGCAGCGTTCCTGCGCCGCTGCGGTGCGGATGTGACGCGTGTGCGCAAGCTGTTCCGTGAGGATATGAACGATTACAAGGCAAGAGGAGAGACGATCCGCAATGCGGAGCTGTTCCGCGGCCAGTTCGCGATTTCCGAATGCCCGAGCGACTATGTGGACAGCCCGACGGTGGTCGGAGCACAAGCGGCGAACGAGCTGCTGAACATTGTCGGTGTCAAGGCGTCATTTGTACTGACCGAGTACAAAGGCGTGATCTATATCAGCGCCCGCGCGATCGATGAGGTCAATGTACAGATCATCATGGAGCGGATGGGCGGCGGCGGTCATCTGAATATGGCGGGATGCCAGCTCGAGACCGTCAACATGGAGGGGGCGAGAAACCTTCTGAAATCAACCTTAACAGAAATGCAGGATGGAGGAGAAATCTGATATGAAAGTTTATCTTACTGGAAGACGTAAAAGCACTTGGTAAAAAAGGACAGACTGTAAACGTAAGTGACGGATATGCAAGAAACATGCTTCTGCCGAAAAAACTCGGCATCGAGGCAACCGCAAAAAACCTGAATGAGCTGAAACTCCAGAAAGCACACGAGGACAAAGTGGCAGCAGAGCAGCTCGCTGAGGCACAGGCTTCGCGAAAGAGATTGAGGACAAACAGGTTACCGTAGCAATCAAAGTCGGCGAGGGCGGAAAAGTATTCGGAAGCGTATCGGCAAAAGAGATCGCTGAGGCAGCAAAAGAGCAGCTCGGATACGACATCGACAAAAAGAAAATGCAGCTTCCGAACCCGATCAAGGTTCTTGGAACGACAGAAGTGCCGATCCGCCTGCATACCAAAGTAACTGCAAAGCTGAAAGTTATCGTAAAAGAAGCATAATTCTATGGAAGAAGCACTGATTAAACGAATCCTTCCGCACAGCATCGAGGCGGAGCAGTCGGTCATCGGTTCCATGCTGATGGGACGCGAAGCCATCATGCAGCATCGGAAATCCTGACGAGCGACGATTTTTACCAGCACCAGTACGGCGTCATTTTTGATGCCATGGTGGAGCTGTTCAATGAGGGAAAACCGGTCGATCTGGTCACCCTGCAGAACCGCCTGCGTGAAAAGGATGTTCCGCCGGAGATCAGTTCGATGGAGTTTGTCCGCGATCTTTTAAATGCGGTGCCGACTTCGGCGAATGTGCGCCATTATGCGAACATCGTCAGCGAGAAAGCGGTGCTGCGCCGTCTCATTAAGCTGACAGAAGAGATTGAGAATGACTGCTATCTGAACAAAGAGCCGGTGGAAGTCATCATGGAGGAGACGGAAAAGAAGATGTTCCAGTTATTGGGCCAGCGGAATTCCGGAGACTTCATGCCGATCCGCCAGGTTGTCATCAATACGCTGGAGAACATCGAGCGTGCATCGAAGACGAAGGGAAATGTCACGGGTATTCCGACCGGATTCACGGATCTGGACTACAAGACATCGGGTCTGCAGAACTCTGACTTTATCCTGATTGCGGCACGTCCGTCTATGGGTAAAAACGGCGTTTGTCCTCAATATTGCGCAGTATATGGCGTTTAAGAAAGACAAAGCCGTTGCGATTTTCAGTCTCGAGATGTCGCGGGAGCAGCTGATGAACCGTCTACTCTCGATGGAGTCGAAAGTAGATTCCCAGCATCTGAGAACCGGAAACCTGAAAGACGACGAATGGAGCAAGCTGATCGAGAGCGCCGGCATGATCGGTGAATCCCGACTGATGATCGACGATACACCTGGTATCTCGATCGGAGAGATGCGGTCGAAATGCCGCAAATACAAGCTGGAGCACGGTCTTGATATCATCATCATTGACTACCTGCAGCTGATGTCGGGAAGCGGAAAGAGCTCCTCGGAATCGCGTCAGCAGGAGATTTCGGATATCAGCCGTTCCTTAAAAGCACTCGCGAGAGAGCTGAATGTGCCGGTTGTTGCACTGTCCCAGCTTTCCCGGGCTGTTGAGCAGCGTACCGACCACCGTCCGATGCTTTCCGACCTGCGTGAGTCGGGAGCGATCGAGCAGGATGCCGACGTTGTTATGTTTATCTATCGAGATGATTACTATAATAAGGATTCCGAGAATAAGGGAATCGCGGAAATCATCATCGCCAAACAGCGAAACGGCCCGATCGGAACCGTCAATCTGGTCTGGCTGCCGGATTATACGAAATTTGCGAATGCAGAGAGATAAAAGAAAATATTTTATGTGTCAGAACGTGTCGTGGGATAGTCCTGCGGCACGTTCTTTGTGTATAATTGTATGAAATTGTCGGAATATTACGATGAGATTTTCTTGCGGCGGGGTGGGGACGCTCTTATAATAAAGGGAAGAAGGGAGTGGCTGCCGTATGGAAAATAGAACGTATCTGGTCACGGAGGCGGAGAAGCTGACCGGGGAGAAAGCGCATGTGCTCCGGTACTGGGAGGACGAGCTCGGCATGGAAATCCACCGCAATTCGCTGGGACACCGCTGCTATACTGCGCAGGACATTCAGATTTTTCTGGGAATCCGGGAACTGAAGAAAAAGGGGCTTCACCTGAAAGCGATCCGCGAGCTGATGCCGAAGCTGGTGCAGGCAACGGCGGAGATCAAAGCGTTTCCGGCGGAAGCGGCAGAGACGGCAAAGGAGAAGCCGGATCCGGCAATACCGGGAAAAGCGGACGAAGTGCCGGAGGTGGTTGTCGATCTTCTGCCCGAGCGGGAAGCAGAACAGCTGGCGGACACTGTGATGCGGCAGGAAGAGGAGGAGCGTCAGACGGAGTTTTACCGCGTGCTCGGCCGTCTGCTCGATCAGATGATACAGAAGCGGCGCCAGGAAGAGCGGAGCCGCCGTGTGGATGAGGCGATCCGCCGCCACCAGCAGAGCCGGAGAGAAGCAGCGGCGACGCTGGAGCAGAAAGGAAAACAGACGAAAGCAAAACGGGGCCATCGGAACAATGGGTAAATCGGACAGAAAAAAGAACGCCTGCGAGAGGCGTTCTTTTTGGATCCACGCGGAAATCCGACTTATTTTGCAGCCAGATAATCGTTGATCTGGTCTTCCAGAACCTGAGCGTCCAGGCCGTGAACCATAGCTGCTTCTTCCAGGGACTCACCCTGTGCAGAAGGGCAGCCGATGCAGTGCATGCCGGCTCCCATCAGGATTCCGATGATATTTGTATCCATTGCGATTAACTCGCCGATTGTCATGTCTTTCGAGATCTTTGCCATCTTAAAGTTCCTCCTTTAAATGTGTATATACCCGTCGTTCCGATTTTGACGGCTATTTTGATTATAGCGTACCCCCGGGGGGAATGCAAGAACAAATTCATAAGATTATAGAATGTTTATAATTTTGTACTTGTATTTCAGGGGGCAATCGTTTACAATGTGGATAGTACCGAAAGGGCCAAAAAATCTACAAGGAGGATAAGATCATGGCATATGTAATCACAGACGAATGTGTAAGCTGCGGAACCTGCGCTGGAGAATGTCCAGTAGAGGCTATCGCTGAGGGAGATTCCCATTACGAATCAACCCGGATGTATGCGTTGAGTGCGGAACATGCGCAAGCGTATGTCCAACCGAGGCTATCACAGAAGAGTAATTTGTACGGAACGTACAAAAAAGGAAGTCCTTCGCGGACTTCCTTTTTTTTATACATACGTTTCAAAACTTACAGAGAAGCCAGCTCCTGCAGAGCATTCTCTTTTACCATTGCATTTCCATGTTCCAGCAGAAATGCTTCAGCGGCCAGGGAGAAGGATTCCTGTCTGCCGTACTCGGAAAGAATGTTGCAGACCTTGTTGAATTCCTCCGGTTTGCAGCCGGACTGGTGCAGAACGAGCTGATAGTTGGCATCTGCCTTGTTCTTATAGAGGGAATTGCTGCCGGTAAAATACTGGTTCAGCGCTTTTGCGGAGCTGATGACATCGTCGAGGGTTGAGAAGTGGAAGGTGCGTACCAGATCCACATTCTTTTCCTCGGATGTTGCAGGCTCTTTTTCGTTTTCCTTCTGTGCCGCTTTCTTTGCGATTTCCTGTGCCTTGTTCTTCACATCGCAGAGCTTGTGGAACAGGTCGATGATGTCGTCCGCGCCGGAATACTGTACCGGTTCCGGTCCGTCCGTATCGTCGCCGGATGGAGCAAATTTGGCGAAGCGGGTGTCGAGCTCCTGTGGATCCTCGACTCTGGTGATAATGAGGACAATGCTGTCCGGAGCCACCGGAACGGCCTCGACCATGAGCGGGGCATTATCCACATTGAAGCCGAACTGCTGGTTGGCTTCAAGCATCATATCCTGAAACAGGCTGCGGGCCTTTTCCGTGCCGTAAGCCAGTTCGCTGAGCTTTAAATTTCTTTCGGCAAGATCGGCGCTGGTCAGTGTGCAGCGGATCTTGTTATCATTGATTTTTTTCTATTTTCATAACTCTCACGTCCTTAATTACTCTTTACTTATATAAATAGGGCTGCTTACGATATAGTATAACACATCACGGAAAGAAGTAAAGAACTTAAGATTTTTTTTACATTTCGCATAATTTTTTCAGAAATGAAGGGATAAACTTTATTTGTAATTCCCCCGGTTTGAAGTATAATAGGAGTTGGGGAAACCTTTGCTTCTGCCCGGAGTGCATACTCCGGCCAGAAGCAGGCACAGAAAAAACGGATCGGATAAGAAGGCGTCCCCGTGAAACATGATCATTGAAACTAAAAACAAAAGTATTTCATACGGATCGATGGGGCTTTCTTTTTTTGTACGTCACAACTGCAAATAAGCCATGAAACAAACAATCGACAAAACTTTTTTAAACAGATTTTCTGAAAAATACCCAATAGCAAAAAGCAACGATACTTTCGTTACTGTTCAATCAGCAGTGAAACACCTGCTGTTTCGCTGCGTAAGAACATGATTCAGGTGTGAGCAGCCCTCCTTTTGCGAAGCAAAACTTTAAATGAGGCTGCGAATGTTACAGTTCGCTGGGAACCAGTGAACTGTAACGATACTTTCTGACTCGCATGCGGTTCCCTTGCGCATAACGGTTGCTATTGGGTATTTTTTTTGTTATAATGGGCGCAAGTGGGAGATCTTCAGAGAGAAGAAAAGGGGAAAAGAACACATGAAGGAGCAACAGAAGAAAAAAGCAGCGCCGGTACTGGTCGTACTGATTCTGATCGTGCTAGTCGGTGCAGCAGGCGTTGTTTCATTTTTGATAAACCGATATAAACCCGGAACCGAATACATGGCCGGGAACGAATATTTTAACCTGACAGACGAAAACAGCGTTGCGCTGATCCAGAACGGAGAACTTCTGGAAGAGCAGGCCGTCCTTATCGGAGGAGAGCCGTATGCGGCGTACACATATGTAGAATCCCAGCTGAACAGCTGCTTCTACTGGGATGAAGAAACAAAAGGAATCCTGCTTACAACGAGCGGCGGCGTGCAGACACTGCTTCCGGGCGATGCGGCCATTGCCAAAACACCGGGCGGACAGCCTGCCGTACAGCAGGAGAGCGACGGAACGGTTTACATTTCGCTGGATGTCGTAAAAGAATACACAGATCTCGACTATGCATATTACAGCGATCCCAATCGTGTTGTAATCCGGAATGAATGGGACGGCGTGGAGCAGGCGACGGTACAGTCAGACACCGCGCAGGTGCGCCAGAAAGGCGGCATCAAGAGTCTGATTCTTGCGGATGTACAGAAGGGTGACACCCTGCTGTATCTGGAAAATCTGGACAACTGGTGCAAAGTCATGACGGCGGACGGCTATACCGGATACATCCAGACAGAGGATATCTCCGAGCCGGAGGCCATCGAAGCGCGGACGGCAAAGAAAGATTCCTATGAAAGAATTACACGGGATCACAAAATCAATCTGGTCTGGCATCAGAGCACATCGACCGAGTCGAACGACGCGATGGCAGAGATGACAGCAGAAATGACCGGCGTGAACGTTGATTTCACCGACCTGGTTTTCCGTGACAGACGAAACCGGTACGATTTCCAGCCTTGCGAGCGCCGATTACGTGAAACTGGCGCATGAAGCGGGACGGGAAGTCTGGGGATTGATTGATAACTTTAATGAAGCATTTGACGAAACAACCGATCTTGCCTACGCATCCGTGCGCAGCAGAATCATTGAGCAGCTGCTCGCCGAGGCAGCATCGTGCGGCATGGACGGCATCAACGTGGATTTCGAGAATCTGAAAGAGGCCGGAATCCCGCATTACCTGCAGTTTCTGCGGGAACTGACGAGCGCGGCGCATGCACAGAATCTTGTGGTGTCGGTCGATACGCCGGTACCGCAGGCTTACACGATGTATTATCAGCGCGGCGAGCAGGCAAGATTTGTGGACTATATGATTGTCATGGCCTATGACGAGCATTTCGCGGGAAGCGAGGAGGCAGGCTCTGTTTCATCCCTCCCGTTCGTACAGCAGGCCGTGGAGGAGATGACGCGGGTGATGCCTGCCGATCAGGTGATCTGCGGAATCCCGTTTTATACCCGTGTCTGGACGGAAAAGTTCGGACAGAGCGCCATTACCAGCGAGGTGCTGGGCATGGATGGCGCCAAAAACTATGCAAAAGAGAATCAGATGACAGAAACCTGGGATGCATCCCTTGGCCAGAATGTGGCAACGGTAGAAACTTCCGATGCCAGATACACGATCTGGATGGAGGATGAGCAGTCCATGGAGGAAAAACTGAAAGTGATCCAAAGCGCCGATCTCGCCGGAGTGGCAGAGTGGAAGCTCGGATTCGAGCGCGCAGACATCTGGAGTCTGATTTCAGAATATATTGAAACAAACAGTTGACGAGGAGTCCGGGAAGGATAAGGGGAATGATAAAAGCCCGGGCACGAAGGAGGAGTATACATGTCAGAAAACAATCACGAAGAATTATTTAAAACAACGCTGATGGGCGGTTTCGATAAGACGATGTCATGACGAAAGTGCAGAACCTGAAAGATCAGGCGTATGCCGCTCAGAAGAAACTGGAAGCGAAGATCGAGGAAAACGAGCAGGAAATCGAGAAGCTGAACCGCAAGATCCGCGAGCGTGAGGATAAAATCGAGGAGCTCGAAAAAAACATTCATGAGAAATACCAGAGCTATATCGACAATTATGACAGCATCAGCGGCCTTGTGTTTGAGGCACAGGTGAAAGCGAAAAAACTGACACAGGAAACAGAGGAGAGCTGCAGAAAGCTAAAAGAAGAGACCGAGGAAGCCTGCCGCCGGAAAACCGAAGAAACGGACGAGTCCTGCCGCGAGAAAACGGAGGAAACGGATGAGGCGTGCTGCAAAAAGAGAGAGGAGACAAACGAGTCCTGCCGGAAACAGCAGGAAGAGACAAAGGAATCCTGTGCAAAGCAGCGCCGCGAGACGAAGGAACAGTGCGAATACATGGTAGAGAGCGCACGTCAGAAGGGCGAGGAACTGGCTGCTGTTTATGAAGAAAAACTGCAGGCCGAAGCAGAAGAAATCCAGAGCCATATGGACGCGGAACTGCAGAAAGCCAACACCAGATACCAGAAGATTTACGCCGAGATGGAAACCATGACAAGTGTACTCGAGAAGAACCGCAGAATTTTTGAGGAGGCTTTTGCCGGCATCGAAAATGCGTGAGGAGATGAAACGTTCTGCGTCGGAAGTGGAAACCTTCATGAAAGATCCGGTAAAAAGTATCTTTCCCGGAGAGGCAAAAGAAACAGCCGCAGAGCCAGGCAGTGAAGATACCGCAGAAGAAGCAGAGGAAGAAGACGAAATCGTCGAAAATTCCGCAGTCATCGATTTCGAAAATGAGCCGGATTATCTCGATGATGACAACGACGAAGAAGAGGATGAAATCCCGAATCGCGCGCATGATGAAGAAGATGAGGAAGAGTAACCGGAAGCAATAAGAGTTGTAACCTGCCCCGCTGCTGCATAAAATGACCAAGAAAGGAAATTTGCAGCAGGGGGCTTTTCATTTGGAAAAAGGGAAAAAACTGGAATGGCTGATGGCGGTGATTCTGCTTTCGGCGGCGTATGTTCTGTCCCGCGAGGCGCACGGCTGGTGGCAGCACAGAAGGCAGCCACAAAAGTAGTGGTGCTGGACAGCGGCCACGGCGGCGACGATCCCGGCAAAATCGGGGCAAACGGTGTCAAAGAAAAGGACATCAACCTTGCGATTGCCCGTCTGCTGAAAAAGAAGCTGGAAAAGCAGGGAATCCTTGTGGTGATGACGCGGGAAGGGGAGGATGATCTCTCCGATCCGGGAGCCGTGAATGCGAAAGTGCAGGATCTGCAGCGGCGCGTGCAGCTGATTCATAAAAAAAAGCCGGACTGTGTGATCAGCATTCACCAGAACAGCTACCCGGATGCGGCGGTCAAAGGGGCGCAGGTGTTTTATTATACGGATTCAAAAGAAGGCGAAAAACTGGCGCTCTGCATGCAGGCTGCACTGGTCGCGGGGCTCGATCCGGCGAATCACAGGAAAGCCAAGGGAAACAAAACGTATTACATGCTGAAGAAGACAGACGCAGTGCTGGTGATCTGCGAGTGCGGATTCCTCTCAAATCCGGAGGAGGAAGCGCTCCTGAACACAAAGGAGTACCAGAAAAAGGTGGCGGATGCACTGTGTGACGGCGTTTTAACGTATCTGGGAGAAAAGAAGAATGGCAAAGAGAAGACACAGACGAAGACGGAAGAGACCGCTGCGGGCGCTGCTTCCGCTTATGCTTGTCCTGCTGGCGGCTTATCTGGTATTCGGAGAATTTGATGAGAGCGATCCCGCGCAGAACGGAAGCGGAGCGGACAGCAGCACTGCTTCACAGACGGCAGACGAAAACAATGGTCTGTCAGAGAATGGCGCAACACAGTTTCAGGCGGAAAATACAGATGAGGAGGAGCTGGCGAAGCGGTATTATTACAGCCAGCTCGATGAAAACAGACAGATGATTTACCGCGAACTGGTGCAGGGAATCGCGGAACACCAGGAAACCATCATCACAAAAGGCGGCGATCCCGATGTGACGGCGGAGGTTTACGGATGGGTCTATATGGATTACCCGGAGTACTGCTGGATCAACGGAGCATCACATGTCACGGGATACGGCGAGCCGAAAAACTACTGTGAGGTAGTTCCAGAATACACGATTTCTGCGGAGGAGATCACAGGCCGCCAGTCCCAGATCAAAGGGGCGGGAAATGATTTCTTAAGTGATATCGACCGTTCGATGGATGACTATGGGAAGATCAAGGCTGTCTTCGAAAAATGTATCCGGCAGATTGATTATGTGAAAGATGCGCCGGAGAATCAGACACTCTACAGCGGACTTGTGAACGGACAGACGGTCTGCGCAGGCTATGCCAGAACGTTCCAGTATCTGATGAACCGCCTGGACATCCCGGTCATTTATGTGACGGGAACGACAGACACCGGCGAGGCGCACGGCTGGAATATCGTAAAGTGCGGAGACAATTATTACAACGTCGATGTAACCTGGGGCGATCCGGTATTCGCAGAGGGCGAGAGCGGCGAGTACAATCTGCCGGACGACCTGATCTACTACGATTTTCTCTGCGTTTCCGATGCGGAATTTTCGGACACGCATCAGGCGGATGCGAATCTGCCGCTCCCGGCGTGCAATGCAGATGACCTCGAGTATTACCGCCAGATTGGCCGGTACATGGATACATTTGATGCGACGCAGATTCTGTGGGAAATGGAGACGGATATTGAAGAGACAAAAGAGTATTCCGAATTTAAATTTGCCACCGATGATTTGATGGCACAGGTCATGGAAGCCCGACCGGAGCTTCTCGATAAGGCTTCCGGCTATCTTTGCAGCTATTACGGACTCGGGTCCGTAAAATATACATACAGCGAGGATACGGCGACAAGAAAGCTGATGGTATTCTGGCAATATAAAGGAGAACCGAGTGAATGACGGTTCTCCTTTAAAAATATCCGGAAACAAAATGTCGATCAGCTCGCGCTCGAGAAACTCGATGGTAATCAGGCACGAATAAAGGAGTTCGGAAACCTGGGAAACACTCACAAGATCCTGACGGACGGTGATGGAATGATCCGTGACATCGGTAACCTCTGCGACCCAGGCGGCATGCGGGATCGTCAGATGTTCCGCAATCGAAGGGCCGACCTGCGCGGTATCGCCGTCGGTTGTCTGACGTCCGCAGATAATCAGATCCGCGCCGCCGATCACCTGAATAACCTGCGCCGGCGTTAAGAATATCCCCCGTGGGGGCTTGTGAAAAAGGCCGATTTTGGTAGAGTAAAGGGATATTTGAGCGGTTGGAAAACGGCCGCGCCGGGAAAGTTAAGAAAAAGAAGAAAGAAGCGGAAGATATGGAACAGGAATTATTACAGGAAATTGCCTCCTACTGGGGAACCCGTGCGGAGGGGTATTCTGAGGTCAATGAAAAAGAACTGGCGGGAAGCCAGAGAGAAGCGTGGCTGCATGTATTAGAGGAGCAGTTTCCAGAGAAAAAGAAAGAAGAGATGAAGATTCTCGATATCGGAACCGGCCCGGGATTCTTCCCGATGATTTTGTCGGAGGCAGGTTATACGGTGACGGCTGTTGACTACACGGAGGAGATGCTGGAAAAGGCGAAAGAGAATCTGGGAAAATATACGAAATACGGTCTGGAGCGCGTGACGCTGCAGCGGATGGATGCACAGAATCTGGAGTTTGCGGATGAGACCTTTGATGTTGTCATTTCCAGAAATCTGACCTGGAATCTGGAAAAGCCGGAGCAGGCATACCAAGAGTGGATGCGTGTCCTGAAACCGGGCGGCGTGTTGCTCAATTTTGATGCGAACTGGTACGGTTATCTCTATGACGAGGAGAAAAAAGAAGCGTACGAGGCAGACCGGAAGAAAGTGGAAGAGCAGCAGCTCGACGACCATTATCTGTGCACGGACATTGACCGCATGGAAAACATTGCGCGCCAGGTGCCGCTCTCTGCGATGGAACGGCCGGCGTGGGATACGAAGGTGCTCGAATCCCTCGGCGTTTGTTCCATCCAGACCGATTCCGAAATCTGGAAGCGCGTCTGGAGCGAGGAAGAGAGACTGAACTATGCATCGACACCGATGTTTCTGGTGCGCGCGGAAAAAAGCGCAGAGCAGTCCTTCCAGCTTGGTGATGTGACCGTCCGCCGCGGCGAAAAATATCAGGGGGATATCTCCTTTGCGAATGGGGATATCGTGCTTCCGGGAACGATTATCTGTGGAAAACTTCCGGGAAAAACAATGCTGATCACCGGCGGCGTTCATTCCGGTGAATACGTCGGCATTCAGGCGTGTGTGGAACTGGGAGCGGAGCTTCAGCCGGAAAAAACGGTTGGAACGATCGTGATTTTAAAGGTCTTAAACCGTCCTGCTTTTGAAAACCGTGCGGGCAGTCTCGGACTTTCCGATGGCAAAAACCTGAACCGTGTATTTCCGGGCAATCCAAACGGAACCGAGATGGAGCGGCTGGCGTGGGCCATTACGAAAGAAGTTTATCCGAAGGTGGATTATTATATTGATCTCCACAGCGGCGATGATTTCGAAGCATTGACGCCGTATGTCTATTACGCCGGAAAAGCGGCGCAGGAGGTGACAGAAGTTTCGCGGAAAATGGCGGAGCAGGTGGATGTTCCGTACATGGTGCGTTCCATGGTGTCATCAGGCGGAGCGTACAACTACGCGGCGTCCAAGGGCATCGCGAGCATCCTCTTAGAGCGCGGCGGCATGGGAGCCTGGACTTCCGAGGAGGTCAATTCCGACAAGCGTGATGTGCGCAATATCTTAAGCAGCCTCGACATGTATCAGATCCGCCGCGATGTGCGGAACTATGTGCCGATGGAGGTGACGGATGTCTGCTATCAGGCGGCTTCCGAAGACGGCCTCTGGTATCCGGCGGCAAAACCGGGCGATATGGCTGCAGAGGGCGCACTGCTCGGAACGATCCGTGATTATAATGGAAAACTCCGTGAGACGTGCCGTGCCGAGTACACCGGTGTGGTGCTGTACCAGACGTGCAGTCTGCAGGTAACAGAAGGTGGCCCTGTCGTTGCTTACGGAAGAATTGTGCGCGAGCCGGAGTACGACGACCGCAAAGAGCAGATTGTCCATTACTGGGAGAAACGGAGCGAGAGCTTTTTAGAGCAGAGACGCTCCGAACTTGCAAACCCGATTGCGAAGCGCTGGATGAAAGAGATTGAAAAACAGATCCCGGCGGGAAGACGGTTAAAGATCCTTGATGTGGCTGCGGAGCCGGATTTTTCTCGATCCTGCTGGCAAAAGAGGGCCACGAGGTATTCGGCATCGACCTGACACCGGAGATGATTGAGAATGCAATCCAGCTTGCCGAAGAAGAGAATGCCGACTGCTGCTTCCAGGTCATGGACGCGGAAAATCCGATGTTTGCGGATGAAACGTTCGATGTTGTCATTTCCCGAAACCTGACGTGGACGCTGCCGAATGCGGAGCATGCTTACGGCGAGTGGATGCGTGTGCTGAAAACGGGCGGTGTGCTGCTGAACTTCGATGCCAATTACGGAAAAGAAGATGTTGCCGATACGAAGGGACTTCCGGAGGCGCATGCCCATTTCAAGGTTGGAAACGAGATGCTAGAAGAGTGCGAACGGATCAAATCACAGCTCCCGATCAGCCGCAAAAACCGGCCGGCGTACGATGTGGCGGTGCTGTGCGAAAACACAGCGGGAGAAATCCGCATTGATACGAGCCTTGGAAAACGCATTTATCTGGAAAAAGACGAGTTCTATAACCCGGCACCGATGTTTTCGATTTGTGCCGTGAAGCAGTAAAGGAGTATTTGTGAAAAAATATCTGTTAAAACGACTGCTTCGCCTGATTCCGGTATTCCTCGGCGTGACGATTCTCGCTTTTCTGCTGACGGGACTTTCCTCGGTCGATGCGGTGGATTTAAAAGAGAGCAGCAGCGGCGGCGTGATGTCGGAGGCGGAAAAAGAAGCGATGCGGGAGGAGCTGGGACTGAATGAGCCGAAAGCTGTCCAGTACCTGCAATGGCTGAAAAACGCCTGCGCGGTGACTTCGGGGAGTCGTACGTTTCCGGCAAACCGGTGCTTGCAAGCTTCTGCGAAAAACTGCCCGCAACGATTGCACTTGCGGCGCTGGCGCTTGCCATGACGGTCTGTCTTTCGTTTCCGCTCGGTATCTTAAGTGCAAAATATCAGAATACATGGGCGGACCGCAGTATCAGCCTGTTCTGCTTTGCAGGTAATTCGTTTCCGGGGTTTTTCACTGCACTTCTTCTCTTGTATTTCTTTTCGCTGAAATGGAATCTTTTTCCGGTTCTCAGTATGGGAAAGGGATGGAAAAGCTGTGTGCTTCCGGCGGCGACGCTTGCGGTTTCGATGACGGCAAAATACACCCGTCAGGTGCGTTCTGCCGTGCTTGCAGAGCTGGAGCAGGAGTACGTGGCGGGTGCACGGGCACGTGGGTTAAGTGAAAACCGGGATTCTGTTTGGAAATGTATTAAAATCCGTGCTGCTTCGGATGGTCACGCTGCTATTCTTATCCGCCGGTTCGCTGCTTGGAGGAACCGCCATCGTTGAGACGATTTTCATGTGGAATGGTGTCGGAAAAATGGCCGTGGATGCCGTTTCCATGCACGATATTCCCGTGATTCAGGCATATCTGGTGTGGATGGCGGCGATCTATCTGCTGCTGCATCTCATTGCTGATCTGATGATGGGTGCACTGGACCCGCGGGCGAAGCTGGAGGGAATGCGATGAAAAAAGAACAGAAAAGAAAGATCCTTTTTTATGGCATCCTCGCCGGTGCGCTGCTGCTGTTTGCCGCGTGTGCGGCCCATCTGGCACCGTACGATCCGTATGAGCAGAATCTGGAACTGTCCCTTCTTCCGCCGTCCGCGGCGCACTGGATGGGGACGGACCGCTATGGAAGAGATCTGTTTTCAAGGATTCTCTCCGGCGCGCGGGTCAGCATTTTTTCAGCACTTCTTGTCGTTGCGGCAAGCGCTCTGATCGGAACACTCGCCGGAATTTTCAGCGGCTGGCTGGAAGGTAAAACGGATACGGTTCTGATGCAGATCTCCGATATTTTTTGGCCTTTCCGGGTATGGTATTTGCAATCGCATTTTCCGGCGTTCTGCAGAGCGGCATGACGGGAGCCGTTGTGTCGCTGATCCTTGTTTCCTGGCCGAAATATGCACGGCTTGCACGGAACCGTGTGCTGGCATTGAAACACATGCCGTTCATCGCGGCGCGCGCTTACAGGAAACGGAACATGGAAGATGATCAGACGCCATATTCTGCCGAATCTTGCGGGGCAGACGATTGTCACAGCGGTGCTTGATATCGGAACGATGATGCTGGAAATCGCGGGTCTGTCCTTCCTCGGCCTTGGTGCGGAAGCGCCGTCGGCGGAGTGGGGAGCGATGATGAGCAACGGAAGAAGTATGCTGCAGACCGCGCCCTGGGTCATTCTGGCGCCGGGACTGGCGATTTTTCTGACCGTTCTTGTCTGCAATCTGCTTGGTGAGGCGGTACGGAAACGGTGGATCAGGGATAAGGGGCAAACGAAAATGGAAACAAAGGGAGCAAAAACATGAGCGAAAAACTGCTGGAAATCAGCGGCCTTTCTGTCTGTTATGAGGGGGAGCAAATTTTAAATAACATCTGTTTTTCCGTCGAAAAAGGAGAAACCGTCGGCATCGCCGGGGAGTCGGGCAGTGGAAAAAGTACCTTGCTGCGAGCGATCCTGCGGCTGATGGGAAAGAATAGCTCCATCACCGGCGGGCAGATCACATTTCGCGGAGAGGAGCTGACGGGCATGTCCGAAAAGAAGCTGCGGAGTCTGTGCGGTTCAGAAATTGGTATGATTTTCCAGAATACAGGGGCATCACTCTGTCCGACCCGGAAAATCGGAGCACAGATCTGTGAAAGCGTGCGCGCCCATGAGAAACGCTGCGGATTCATCACCCCGATTTCTGGGGGAATGTCTGGCAGAAAAAGCCGCAGAGAAATTAAAGATATGACGCTCCAGCGATTTGCGGATATGGGGCTTTCGGATGGCGGGACGATCTGGAACAGCTATCCATCGTCGCTCTCCGGCGGCATGAACCAGCGCGTCGGGATTGCGCTCGCAATGCTGCTGCATCCGTCGCTTCTTCTGGCGGACGAGCTGACGAGTGCACTCGATGTGGTTTCGCAGGCGCAGGTGCTGCGGGAGCTTCAGGCGTTGCAGCAGAAAGAGCAGACGGGGATGGTGCTGGTGACGCACAATCTTGCGGTTCTCGAGCAGATGGCAGACCGGGTTGTTGTTTTGAAGGATGGAAACATCGTGGAGCAGGGGGAGACAAGGACGGTTTTCGATCACCCAAAGGACGAATATACAAAAAATCTCCTTGCGGCTGTGCCGGGAAGAGGGAAGAACGATGCATAATCATAACATGCTGGAAGTAAACAACTTAAGCAAAAACTTTGCTGGAACCGGCCGGGAAACGGAATTTGCCGCCGTGGACGGCATCAGCTTCACACTGGATGCGGGGGAATGTCTTGGCCTGATCGGGGAGAGCGGATGCGGAAAAGCACGACGGCCCGTCTGATCACCGGATTGGTCCAGGCGGATGCAGGCAGCGTTCTGTTGGAAGGCGAGGAAATCCTCGGAAGAAAAGGCAGGCGGCAGCGCGAAGTTTACCGGAAAATACAGATGGTCTTCCAGACCCCGCAGGATTCCTTCGATCCAATGCAGACGCTCGAAACCGGGATTCTGGAAGCTTTTCGGAATCAGGGAATGAGCCGGAAAGAGGCGTGTCTTCATCTGCCGGAGCTGCTGAAAAAAGTGGAACTTAGTTCGGAAACGGCGATGCGCTATCCCCGCGAGACGAGCGGCGGAGAGTGCCAGAGAGCCGCAATTGCGCGGGCTCTTGCTGTGCAGCCGTCTCTTCTGATCTGCGACGAGGCAACGAGTGCGCTCGATGCGGCGGTACAGGCGCAGATCGTTCAACTGCTGAAAAAACTGCGGCGGGAAGAAGGACTTGCGATGCTGTGGATCGGCCACGACCTTGCGCTGGTGCGGGAACTCTGCAGCCGTGTGATTGTCATGCGGCAGGGAAAAATCGTGGAGCAGGGGGAGACGCGGGAGGTATTGGAGTACCCGAAAGAGGAATATACGAAACTGTTGATGGAGTATAGTCTGTGAGAAAACTGTTGAAACAGAAAATCAGACAGCGGAAATGGTGGTGCCATTTGCGAAAACAGGAGAAGTACAGAATGCAGAGAAAGAACGGCAGAAGGAAAAAAATTGCATATGTTTTGTGCGGCATTCTGGCGGTGGTACTGTTTTCCGGTTGTCAGAGCACAGCGGCAGATGGTACAGATGAAAAAGTTTTCGTATACGGCGACACGACATTCAACGCCGAAAACGACGAGTCCGATGTCAACCCGCACAACGGCTATTCCGGCTGGGCGTGTATCCGCTATGGGATCGGTGAGACGCTGTTTCATTATTCCGATTCTATGGAGATCGAGCCATGGCTGGCAGAAAGCTATGAGCTTGTGGACGATACAACATGGCGGATTACACTGCATGAAGGCATCTCCTTTACAAGTGGGCGCACTCTCGACGCGGAGGCGGTCAAAGAATGTCTCGAGGATCTGATCGCAGTACATGACCGTGCACGTGGGGATCTGAAAATTGAGAGCATCGAGGCAGACGGCCTGATCGTAACGATTCACACCGAACAGCCTGTCCCGGCGCTTCTGAATTATCTGTCTGACCCATATGGATGCATCATTGATATGCAGGCAGGTGTGACGGATGACGGCAATGTCGCCGGAACCGGTCCGTACCGCGCAGTACAGGTGGAGACGGATCAGGGACTGACGCTCATGAAAAATGACAATTACTGGAACGGAACGCCAAAGCTCGACCGGATCGAAGTCAAAACAATCCGCGACGGCGATACGATGACGATGGCGTTACAGTCAGGCGAGCTCGACGCGGCGTACGGCCTGCCGTATTCCAATCTGATCCTGTTCCGCGATGAACCATACACGATTTCTTCGGCGGATACGTCGCGTACCTTCTTCGGACAGTTTAACGGATCATCCGAGGTGCTGCAGGACGACCGCGTGCGCGAGGCAGTCATCGGAGCGATCGACCGGGAGGGCTTTGTGAATACGCTGATGGAAGGAAACGGAAGCGTGGCGGAAGGCCCGTTCCCCTCTTACTTTGCATTCGGCGACAGCAAAGTGCAGGAAGAGTCCTATGATCTTGAGTATTCCAGAGAACTGCTGGCTGAAGCAGGCTGGACCGATGAGACGGCGACGGCTACGTGGAAAAAGACGGAAACGCCTGACCATCTGCTGGCTCACGTATCCGAGCCGCCAGGAACTGCCGCTTCTCGCGGAGAGTGCACAGGCATCGCTGAAGAAAATCGGAATCGAAGTACAGATCCAGTGCACGGCAAATCATCTGGAACTGCTGAAAAAAGGAAACTGGGATGTTTATGTCAGCGCATTTGTCAGCGCACCGACGGGCGATCCCGAGTATTTCTTTACAACGCACTGCCTGCAGGATTCCTCCAAGAACCGCGGCGGTTATTACAGTGAGACACTCGAGATGCTGGAACAGCAGTTAAGCGGCGAGTTTGATACCGAAAAACGAACCGAACTGGCCATCGAGATGACGCAGATGCTGCTGGATGACCACATGTTTTTCTTCACATCACACCTCAAAATGTCGATGGTATCCGGCGAGGGCGTGACGGGGCTTACGGCGCATCCGTGCGATTATTATGAAATTACAGTCAATTTGGACAAAAACAAATGATTATTTGGCAAAAGAGCAGAAAATGTGGATTTTCTGCTCTTTTTGCGTTATGATAGGAAAAGAACGGCACTGCGACGGTGCCAGAGAAGAGAAAAGGAGAAGTTACGATGCGGAAAGAAGAATTAAGAACATATATTGAAAACCACGAATCCGAAATGATCGAGGATCTGAAAAGCCTGATCCGGATTCCAAGTGAAAAGCAGGCGGCAGAGCCAGGCAAACCATTCGGCGCACCGGCGGCAGAAGCACTGGCGCAGGGAATCGAAATTCTGGAAAAATACGGCTTTGCCGTAACCAACTACGATAACTACGCGATTGCAGCTGACTTTAATCAGGAAGAAAAGGGCCTTGATATTCTCGCCCATCTCGATGTCGTACCGGCAGGCGAAGGCTGGCAGGAGACCGATCCATTCACCCCGCTCATCAAAGAAGGAAAAATGTTCGGCCGCGGAACCGCAGACGACAAAGGACCGGCGATCGCAGCTATCTAACGCAATGCGCGCTGTCAAAGAACTCGGTTACCCATTAAAGAAAAACGTCCGTCTTGTCCTTGGTTCCGACGAGGAGTGTGGAAGCTCTGACCTCGAATATTATTATAAGAAAGAAGTGGAAGCACCATGCACCTTCTCACCGGATGCCGAATTCCCGGTCATCAACATTGAAAAAGGCGGCATGCGCGGCCACTTCGAAAAAACATCCGATGCCGGAACGACAGGCGTGCGCCTCGTATCCTTACAGGCCGGCACCAAACTGAACGTTGTACCAGGCAAAGCATATGCAGAGCTTGCCGGCATGGCAAAAGAAGACCTGAAAGCCTGCGCTGATGAAACAGAGCAGAAGACAGGTGTTTCCTTCCTTCTGGAAGACAACGAAAACAGAACCGTAAAAATCACCGCATGCGGTGCCTTCGCCCATGCATCCACCCCGGAAATGGGCAACAATGCGCTGACTGCACTGCTGCAGCTTCTTGCATCCGTTCCGCTGGAAGAGAGCGAACTGAAAAACGACATCATTTTCCTGAGTCAGGTTTACCCGCACGGCGACGGAAAAGGAGCAGGCCTCGGTGTCGCTATGTCAGATGAAGAGTCCGGCGAGCTCACCCTCAGCCTTGACCTCATGAACTACGATGGTAAAATCCTGACCGGTTCCTACGACTGTCGTGCCCCGCTCTGCGCGACAAAAGAAAACCTGTATGATACTGCCGAACAGAATATGAAAAAAGGCGGCTTTTCCATGGAAGGAAGTGCCATGTTCCCGCCACACCACGTTCCGGCGGACAGCCCGTTTGTCCAGACCCTGCTGCAGTGCTACACGGATGTCACTGGAAAACCAGGCAAACCATTTGCGATCGGCGGCGGAACGTATGTGCATCATCTGAAAAACGGCGTTGCGTTTGGATGCGCAGACCTTGAAGTCGACAACCGTATGCACGGAGCAGACGAGTTCGTGGAAATCGAATGCCTGAAAGAATGCGTTGTGATCTTCGCGGAGGCGATTGTACGGATCTGTGGGGAATAAAATCCTGCAAATAAAGAGGAAAGAAGAGTCCCAATGCCGTAAACTATTTTAAACGGCGTGGGACTCTCCTACGCAACGGAGAAAGAACAGATGAGGGCGGGAACATGAGAGAAATATTGGGAATTTTGCTGGGATTTTTTGCGGCCAAAAATAAATTTCATTTTCATGGAAAAAAGGATCCCTCGCAAGAGAAAAAGCTAACAAGCCTCGTCCTTGCTGGGATCCTTTTAATTACTGCTGGGGATGTCGAAATGTGGTATTAACCGACATCCCCTTTTTTATTGAATTTATGTTTAACTGTTAAACTTCCGAGCAGTAACGAGCGCGGTAACAAATTGTTGCAGAATACAAGGAATGCTTGCATTTTTGAGACGCGATGGGTAAAATAGAGAACATATGATGGCACAAAAGAGTGGAGATTAAAATGAAGAAAAAAACAGGAAAACGGATCCGGTATGCAGTCCTGCCGGAGCGATTTTTGTTCTGGGAGTGCTGATCCTTGTCGTGGGCGGAAGCTTCGCGGCGTACACTAATTTTCAGAGCGTAAAGCGTGTCGTATCAACAGGAACACAGAGCGATACAATGTTTGGTTCGAATTATCTGTCACTGATAAGCCTGACGGATGAAAATCCTCCGGTGAAACGGATTTCACTCGCAGAAAGTGACAATTACTACACCATTACGGTAATCGTGTGCAATTATGTGTGGGGCGATGAGACTCTTTATAACCCGAAGAACATTACCTACGAAGTCAAAGCAGTCCTGACTGCCACAGACGGCGGAGAAAACCTTCCGGGTGGAATTACAGACATCACGATGCACGGGAATAAATTTAATGCGGATGGAACATGTACCCTGAAAGGACAGAAACTGGCAGCGGGAAAAGCAGAAAAAAACAGTTATTCCTTCCAGATTCCAAAAGCGTTGAAAGACAAGATCAAAATCCAGATAACGGCGGAACCGGATTCCAGTTCGGCAGACGCGGTCAATTCGCAGAAACTGGCAGCAATTCTTTCGTTTGCAGATTACAAAGTGACAAAAAACTGGACGGGAAAATTCCTTGATTCCACAATTAACAAGAAACCATTGGATTACGATGCATTCAATTATGAAATATCAGGAAATGGAGAAGGAAAGGTGACGGTCACCTGGGATGATAAGCTGCAGCTGAGCAGCTGGACTGTAATAGGTGGGAAGAATACCACAGTCCCGGAGCAGGGGAAGCATTCGTATGTATTTGATGTGGATGCTTCGACAACCGCGATCCAGTTCCAGTTTTACAGAAACCCGAAAAAACCGTTAGAGGAGAAAGAGAATAACTGGATTTCTTTTGGAAGTCTTGTTACTGTTTCCTACCAGGAAAAGAAAGCAGAAGGGCAGAGTGAGTTAGAAAAATGAGTGGATTATAAGGTCTCCTACTATTTTTACAGGCAGGATAGGATTGATGAAAATGAGAGTACGTAAAAAGATAAACTGGATGAAGCGTATGGTAGCGCCGGAATGGCAGTCTGCATGGTACTGACGACACCGGCATCGGCACTGGCAGGGGCAGGAGAAGGCACGGAAACGCAGACCATATCGGAAGAAGCAGCGGGCGAATCCATTCTGGATACCGGGACAGGCTCTGTAGATGCAGGGGAAGATGGCGGAACCGGAGGACAGACGGAAAGTACAGAGCCGAGCGGGACAAAAACCCGGACAGACAGCGCGGAACCATCAGAAAAGGACGGCGAGACAGAAGAGACAGGATCTGCAGAAAAAGACAGCGAGACAGAAGAGACAGAATCTGCGGAACAAGGCAGCGAGACAGAAAAAACAGGATCAGTAGAAAAGGAAACACAGCAGGACAGCACAGATTCCGCAGAGAGCAGCAGCCAGATAGACGACACAGCAGCGTCAGAAAGTGCAGAGCAGAAACCAGAGTCCACGTCTGCAGAAAACGAAGACCAGAACCGGCAGGGCGGCAGCGATGCGGAAAACAAGGCAGATGCCGCATCCGTAGTGGCGGATGCGGGAAATCAGACTCCGACGCTGACACTTGAGAAAGCGGCTCAACTTGCTCAAGATGATGAAGCTGCAAAAGACAAATTAAAAGTTGATGCAAATACCGTGACAATAACGGTAACAGATGGAATCGGATTAATCCTGTTATCCAATGTGAAGCCTTCCGAATATAAAAAGTATACAATAAACCTGGTTACAACTTCAGGATGGGATCTTACGGGAACGGCAGAGATTAAAGGGCAGACTTATAGCTTTCTGGGACTGGGTGATGATGCCGATCCGTATGAAGGAAAATTTGAATTTGATAAAAAAACAGTAGCAGAAAATTTCTCAATAACCACGACGAAAGCACTGTTTCATGCGCTTTCAACGAAAGCAGATCTGGATCCGATTTCCTTTAGCATTTCAGGGACTTTTTCCACCACCACGAAACCACTTTTGGCAGAAAAACTGAAATATAGTGAAGATCGTAAAAAATTAACTTCAACGGTTGTACTTAGCAATTTGAATTCGAGTGACGTACAAGAAGCAGCAATCGGCGGTTTGATTGGCATGATGGAACAAGGCAGCAGGGCAGAGATAACTTTTAAAAATAATTTCTCAAAACTGTTGAAAGTCAGCGGAGAGGGTCATACAGGTTTATTCTGTAATACAATGGAACCGGGCGCATCCCTGACTGCGACTTTTAAGAATAATGTTAAGAATACGGTTAGTGTCGAAGCAACCGCATCAGGAGCAGATGCGGGCGGATTTGTCGGCCAGATGAAAACAGACAGTCAATTAACGATTGCCGGAACTTCTGCAGCGCAGGTAAGCTCTGTGTCCGGAAATGCCGGAGGACTGGCCGGAAGCGTGACAGATGGAAAGATCAGCGTTCAGGCAGAAAATGGAGAAAACGAAGCGGCTGCCGGAAAGTTTGTGTTTGCGGATACACTTACGTTAAAGGCAGACAGTGGAAAAGCAGCAGGCGGACTGATCGGAGCGTATTCGGTTACGAAAGGCGGCATAGATAACGGTACTGGCAATTCAATCAGCTACGATCTTTCTGAATATGAGTTTCACAGCATTGCTGTTTCCGGCGGCAAGGATGTCGGCGGATTATTTGGCGTGCTGAAAAACACCAGTACAAGTTCCACTACCGTGCTGTCTCAGGAAAGACGACAGATGCCATCACGACAAAGGTTACCAGTGAGAGCGAAGTGACAAATCTGGGCGGGCTGATCGGAGCCTATGATACTGTAACTAGTACAGATAGAAATAGTGCAGTCGTTATGAAAAATACACTGGCCATAAAAGGAACTTCCAACGCTGCTGATTCAGATATCAGGGCAGTTTCCACAGGTGGAAGGAAAGCAAGTACCACGTATGGTGGAGTGATCGGTGCTGTATCCGGCAGCAGTTATGTGGAAATCGAAAATGTGTCTGCTTCCACAGCAGATATGAAAAACAGTAATACCACAAGTGTTGGCGGTCTGGTGGGAAAGCTGTATGACGGTTTCCTCAATGTGGGAAATGTGACAATAACTACAGCAGATGATAATGATCTTGCAAACGAAGCAGATCAGGTGGAAGGTCATGGCGGTCTGATCGGTCGTCTGGTAAAGGGGGTACTGCGCCTTCACGGAGAGACAAATTTAGAGAATCAGAAGATTACAACTGCCTATAACCATGTAGGACAGATTGTGGGATGCAATGAAAATGGTCTGATCTATGCTCTTGGAAATGGTAATAGTCTTGATGCAGACGGAAAAGGCTGGAGCCTGACCCGTTATTCCGGTACGGATCGAGGCGGCTCAGATATTGGAAACTGGGGGGCTGTGATTCGACTTGGGGGAAATCTGTCTGAAGGTGAAGATGGAGTCTTTACCTTTGATGAAGTAGCTCATACTGTTACGATAAACAGTTCTGTAGAGAATGGTATCAATGGTGCAAATCAATTTGCGGCATATGCGCTGGCATTTGAGTTTTCCAAGACCGATCCGGAAAAGACGGAAGCACTGAAGCTTGAGAGCGAGGTGGATCGAACCCAGAAACAGACAGTGCAACTGACCGGAGATGTGGATCTTACCAATACAGGTATTATTGGCATCGGCAAGGATAATATAGAGAAAGGTAAGAGTGCACAGCTGTTCAAAGGAACGCTGGACGGCAGCAATCATACGATTACATTGGATATTGGAGCTACATATGGCAAAGATATTTCTGGAAATGATCTTGCAGCCGGACAGCTCTATGCAAAGCGAAGCGACCAGCGAGATACGCATTACAGTCTGGCACTGATTCCATTTGCCGGGGATGTAACCATTTCCGAGCTTACGATTAATGGTAATGTCATCTGCAAAATACCGAGGCGGTAAATCAGGAAGTAAAAGACATCAAATATCCGGCATTTGTCGCAGGGGCAATAGGCCTGGCAAGTGGAAAGACAGAATTCAACCATGTTACAGTAAATACCAAGAGTCTGTAACAGAAGAAACAACAGATGCAAAGAAGCTTCTGGCCTGGCAGGGAGGATTTCTGGCTCGATGCGAAGGAAGTACGTTAACCTTTAAAGATTGTACATGGGGGAATACTGCGAGCCTTGCGGATGAACGTGATACCGACAACCATAGAATCGGCGGTCTTGCGGCGGAAGTAATGGGGGACTGTACCGTAACTGTGCGTAACACGACCTTAAGCGGTTCCATTACATCCGCATCGCAATCCAATGCCAATGTCGGCGGTCTGATCGCAGTCAGCCGTGGGGAAGATTCGAGTAATACGGCAAAACCCAGCACGATAGAGGTTTCTAAATTATCGGTAAATGGTGAGACGGTCACAACATCATCAGCCACAACAACCAGCGGCGGTCTGCTGGGCTACCAGTGGAAGAACACAAATGTTGAGTTTGCTGCGAATGTTGCGAATGCCGGAGTGACCATATCAGGCTCGACGCTGAATGCAGGCACTGCCGCCCAGTTTGGTGGACTTGTCTATCAGGCAACCGGATACTGGAATGCAACTGCAAAGGACAGCATTGTATTTACGACAGACACAGATAAGAAAGCAAATACTTTCACAGGAAAATCAGAGAAAGACACTCCAAGCGGTTTGTTGGTGGGAACCGGTCTGCTTACAGAAACGAATACAGATCAGACCAGGACAACCTCTGCCCTCTATCTAGAAGTGGGCACATGGGGAAGAGCGACGGATTCCGCTTATAAAATTAACGAGGGTGCAGTTGCCCTGAACATCGGCAATTCAGATTACTTTGATGAACTGGCTGGCATTACCAGATTTGATGATGCCGGAAACAGCAATGCAGTGGTTTCCCTTGCGGTACGTGACAGCAGTGGGAACGCAGCTTTGATTGATAAAGACAGCAAGACAACAAATACATATACGGGTCAGATAGGAAAAGAAAATTATAAAAACACAAAGACAAGATACTACTACAACCTGGACAGCTACAGAAAAGACAAGTATACAACGGATCTTAAAACGATCACTTCGGTACCGGATTTAGTTTTGTGGAGTGCAGCCCAGTATGCTGCAGAAAATATCAGAACGTGTTTCAGAAAGGAAATCACCAGTACACCAGATCATCTTTTTGTGACAAGCATATCCGGAAACCTGAATCTGGATGGATATTCGTATTATCCGGTGACACCGCTTACCCCGGTACATATTGGCTCGGAAAGTAATACTGGTTCAGATACAAACCTGACCTTTGCCTACGATCCGGATCCGCCTGGCTTCCTCAACCGTCGCCGCTTTCGCCTTCTGCAACGCGACAGCCTGGCGAACATCCTTGTCTCGGTAGGTCAACACCATGTACGGGTCGAATCCGAGCACAT